>Ga0209354_10000401_pt1 | contig 20559 bp, 43 predicted proteins | sample LauGreSpBDMM15DD_2_FD_187562 | JGI IMG/M metagenome (GOLD analysis project Ga0209354, IMG submission 187562) | Freshwater lake microbial communities from Lake Michigan, USA - Sp13.BD.MM15.DD (SPAdes) (version 2) | ecosystem: Environmental > Aquatic > Freshwater > Lake | place: Lake Michigan...
GCTGGTCTCTGCAAGCACTGGAAACCTGTCCCGGCTCTGTGTCGGCTTCAGGTGCTCTGGTTGACGCTTGCTCCGGATGCTACGCCACCACCGGATGCTACTCCTTCAAAGGCACTAAAGCAGTCCGTGCCGATAATAAGGCAGCATGGCAAGAGGCTGGCTGGGTTGAGCTCATGGTTGCTTCACTGAAAAAGCAGAGCTACTTCCGTTGGTTCGATTCGGGAGATATGTACTCCCTCTCCTTGGCTGTCAAAATGTACGAGGTAATGGCTGCTACTCCCCATGTAAAGCACTGGTTACCCACGCGGATGTATAAATTCCCTAAATTCAATGCCATATTGGCCAAGATGGAGGCTCTGCCTAATGTCATGGTACGCCGTAGCTCGGATGCTATTGACGGTACATATGCTGCTGGTGTGCATGGCTCCACAATTTTACCTGATGCTACCTCGGTGCCATCCGGTGTTACCTTATGCACCGCTTATGAGCATGGCGGTAAGTGCAATGGCTGCCGTGCTTGCTATGACAAATCGGTGGAAGTGGTTGGTTATCCTGCTCACGGCCGCAAAATGGCCAAGGTTATTCGCTTGGCAGTGGCCGCTTAAGGTTTAGGTTTTCGCTCGGGCTCTCCATGGGAGCTCTTTTGGACTGGTTGAGCTGTGCTCCCAGTCCTTTTTTTGGTCGCTAGCTGGCTGGTGTGTATTGCTCTGAGCTGGTGTGTATTGCTGGTGGCTGCTGTCCGAGCAGTAGCGGTGAGGGATGGGGGTGCCGTAGGTAAGTGATTAGCTAAAAAAGCTCCACCAGGTCAAACTCTTTTTTCCAATTTTTTATTTTCTGGGGCTCCCAATGGATCCACGAAATTTTTTCCAGGAGGAATTTTTGCCGGATATCGCATGTCTCCATATCACACAGATAACCGTCTACATGGGTACAACCAATACCCCTATACACTTCACAACGTTTTACTGGATCATCACTCATAGTTTTTCTCCGCAATGTGGACAATTCTTGGCTGAAGCATTACGCATTTCTTTAAGTGTCTTGGCTAGTTTACGAGCATCAGCAGTAAGTCGGCGTATAGCTTTACGGTTCCTATCGCTTTTGGCCTTACTCAATTCTGCTTTAAGGTGCAGTTTCATCTTAGTCAAACGACCTTCGAATATTTCAATAAAGCCAGTTATGCCTGCGGACTCACTCATCCTTCAACTCCGAAATAAGTTTTCTTTACAAATTTTACCACATGGTCAATATTGCCTGTATATGAGCCGGCCAAAACATAATCTACATTACCAATGAGCCTACGAACTTTTTCATTAGATTCTTCTACGGTCAGGTTTGGAACAAACTGTTCGGTGCCGTCTTTTTTGATTGCGTAGAAAAGGCAGTTGTTCATTCTTCAACTCCGAACCATTCTTTGATAAACTGTTTAGCGCTTGCAGCACCGCTTGCTTCTTTGTCACAGCCATGTTCTAGCAATGATACATCTGCACAATCACACATACGCATACATTCCCGAGCAACCAACTCGGCAAACTTTTGCATATTCTTGTAGTTCCCACCAATGCCCCATCTACCTACCTTTATATCCTCACCCCAATCGATTAATATACCAGCCTGTCTAGCAAGTTCTCTAAATCGCTCTTCATTCATTACCAATCACTCTCATCCATAATTACCTTTTCTATTGTTACCATATCGCCATTTACTACAGCCGGTAAAGATACTTTGACAATCGAACCGATACCAGAAGAAGAATCAACGGTCACGGTGATATATTCGGCTTCTGGATACTTGTCACAAAATTGTTTGATTGCAATAAGGTCTTCTCGGTGTAATGTTAATTTGTTCATACTTCAATGTCCAGTTTGTTTCCCTTGGCTCTGATCGCCTTAATGAATGCTCTTTGTGTGTAGATGTAATCTGCAACCGCTTCAATGAATTGGTTGTGTTTGGTGTCTTCCCTTTTGGCCAAGGACTGTGTTTCTTTGGCTTTCAGATCGGATGGAAGACTAACTGGTTTTACTTCGGCTGATGTGATTCTCATTCTTCTACTTTCGGTGGCGTTTTGAAATATTTGTTAAATATCACATTGAAATCGCTTCTATTCCTGCGGCCAGCACACATGCTGTTGCAGAATCATATTGAATAACTGTCCATGTTCCTTTTTCTTTGTTCATCACAATCGAAATAAAAGAACTTGTTTTGGCATCTTTGGCCACCCATATCGGAGTTTCGCCATGTTCTTTGAACAGAAACTCTATGATGCCTTGAGTAGAAGCACACCTCATCGTTCTGCTGAGTTCGTATGTTCGTTCTTGTGCAAATGTTGTGTTACTGTACAGTAACGCTAAGAGTATGATTAATTTACGCATTTGATTTCATTTTAATGTTACCAGGTTATCTCTGAATATTTCCCATGCTTTTTGCCAGGACCATTTGTTTGAATGTATTATAACATCTTTACGATCCAGTGTCAAGCAACAAGAGATGTTATAGTTTAAGTCTTCGCCAAGATAACCAGTCTTGCCAATGTCTACCACATCTAGAGGTCCGGGTGCTGGGTACGCAGCTACTGGTGTACCGCAGGCCATAGCCTCAATCATAACGATGCCGAATGTTTCCCACTTTGAAGGGAACACGAAAACATCTGCGTTTGCGTAATAGTATGCAAGTTCTTTGCCGGTCTTGAATCCCACGAACTCAACATCTGGATACTTTAAGGCTAACTCGGACATATATGGTCCATCACCGACCATTATTTTTCTGGCACCTGGATACTGTATCTTGCAGAAGTCATCGAGGTTCTTTTCTTTTGAAACTCTGGAAACACAAACAAGGGTGGGGCCTCCGGAAGCGCTGGCAATACGCTGAGAATTATTAAAGATATCTCTATCTACTCCACGGGTCCAGGAAATAATATCTCCATCGAACCCGTGTGCTTGTAAATCTTTGACCATTGTGTCTGTCGTGGTCAATACTTTGCCTGAGTGTTTGTGGAACCAACGTACTAGAGGCCAAGTAACTGCCTCAGGTATGCCAAATAAGGCTCTAAGTCCTTCAGGGAACTTAGTATGATAAGCAGTATTGTACCTAAGATTATGTTTTGAAAGATATTTTCTAGCAGACAGACCAACAGGACCCTCTGTGGCGATATGGATATAATCCGGACTGATCGCCTCAATCTTCTTGCCGATTTGCCAGGTAAAGGCAATCTTGACTTCGTTGTAGCCAGGACAATCAAAGTAGCGGAAGTTCCTGGGAGTAATGTAAACAACGTTATAACCGTCCAGAATCGCACAAGCCTCAATGTTCTTGTAAGTCGTGACAACGCCATTAATTTGATTCGGTAAGTTGTCCGTTATTATCAGTATCTTCTTTGTCATTGCTCTGTGTCCATGTTATTATTTCCCATCGACCGTCATGATGCTCTACAAGTGCTGTACAACTTTCAACCCAGTCACCATCGTTCATATATATCACGCCGTCAATTTCTTTTATCTCTGCATGGTGTATATGGCCACAGATAACACCATCAAATCCACGTTTCTTGCAGTATGCTGCCAGATTCTTTTCAAATTGAAATATGAAATCTACTGCTTTTTTGACCTTGTGTTTAAGAAACTGGCTAAGGCTAAAGTACCCAAAACCCATACGGTGACGAATCCAATTAAATTTACTATTGATAGAAAGGATAATATCATATGCCTTATCTCCTAAAAATGCTAACCACGGTGCAAGTCTGGTGATGCCATCAAACATATCTCCATGTGTAACCAAATAGTGTTTACCATCTGCACCAATGTGTTCAAATTGATTGTGTATCTCTATTAGGCCAAATGAAAATCCATAAGGTATCATTGGTCTAAGGAATTCATCATGATTGCCTGCAATGAATATTACTTTGGTGCCACGTTTAGCATGACCCAATACTCTACGTACTACATTAGTATGTGATTGTTTCCAACGCCATTTGTTTTGTTGTATCTTCCATGCATCAATTATATCACCCACAAGATACAATGTTTCACACGAATTGTTTTTCAGAAAATTATTTAACTTCTCGGCTTGACAACCATTTGTCCCAAGATGTACATCTGAAATGAAGATTGAACGATAAGTTTTTTTGGTCATCCATTATGTAGAATTTTAGGAATTAGTAATAAAAATGTCACAATTCGGATGCACAAGATTTTGTTTCTAGTCTTTGCATTGTGTATTCATGAGCTTTGTCCCATACATCAGGTTCACCCCAAAATAGAAAGAAACAAAGAAAAACAAATAAAAAAAATGACCAATCACTTAAACTCATAATTACACCTACACGTTTTGTTTATTTACATGATAGTATTTGTAAATCTTTACGAAGTATGCAAATTCCATCGGACTATGTTCAGGATCAGGAAGTTTGTCGCCAAAATGTTGTTTCATTTTTTCATACATGGTTATAGCTTCTTCATCTGTCATTTCGATAATTAAACCTCTTTGTATATATTAGACCAGATTTTCAGTTTCTCTTTTTTGGCCTGTCTTGCTGCATTAATGTTACCATCAGAAACAATACATTTCTCTACCATAATATCAATCATAGCCAGAAGGTCGCCAACTTCTTCTTCTAAACTCTGCATGTTACTTTTATTTGTAACTGGATGTACAGAGTCGAAACCGAAACGGAAAATCTTTGAGATTGCCTGCGTTACTTCAGCACATTCTTCCTGTGTGATACAGAAAATCTCTTTGGTCTTTTTATCCATTAATAACCTCATTTAATAAAACTTGATTACCATCACCGCCTTGTACAAAAGATTCTGCTAATCCCTCAGCTTCATCTTCTGAACGTACAGTTCTTCGTTGAAGAACTTTGTTTCCAATATACATGGTAACTTCCCAAATATTAAACTGTGTATCAAGTCCTTTACTGAGTTTTGTGACTGTGGCTTTTCGGCCTTCGCCATAATATTCCGAATACATATCCATAATAACTCCTTATGCAATTAGTCCAATAAAACGATTCAGTACAACACGGCTGTTGTGTTTGCCACTATTGTACTTTGTAAATGCAGAGGCAATACCTCTGAAGGTTGAGTTTTCTTTAACTTCAAAAGTAGAATCCTCATCGGTATCTAGGCCATTTGACCGTAAGATATAATACTCATCATATCCAGTGTTTTCTAGGATAGCAAACTTAGATTTTCTAAAGTTATCTTTCATTTCTTCATGGTTAGTTTGTTTCGGAAACCATTCATGAACTTTACGATTGAAGTCTCTGCCATTGATAACATAGAAACCAATAACGTTGGAACCTGTTCGTGTTTTCAACAAACGAATCAGTGCATTTGTCTGTTGTGTGCTATAACTACTTCTATTATCAATCTTCTGTTCGTGTTTGGTAACAGGATCACGGATAACCAATCGTTCACATTTCATATTAACATCGGTTAGTCCGTAATAGTCATCTCTTTGATAGTAACGATTTGAATTGTTGCTTTCGCCGTCAGTCAGAAAAATTGTATTCACAATTTGTAACTTGTGTTTCTTTTGAAACTCTGGAACAATAGTCATTGCATGAACGATTGCTGCGTTCAAAGGCGTTCCTTGCATATACATCCAGTATGGAAAAGAACTACGGACTTTACTCAATCCAGCCATACACACCAGTCCAGAACATGCATATGTGAATTCAGAACTAGTCATTCTAGATGATAATAGATTCATCAATCCATATGGTTTGAAATACATATCATTTTCTTTTGGTACTTGTTTTGTCATATTTTGTTTATCTGTATCTTCGACAAAAGCATATACATCATATGGTATGTTCATTTTCTTACAGAACAATACCAAATTAATTAATTGTTTCATTGTGTTACCAATGTGGTCGATCATAGAACCAGACCAATCAAGGAACATAACAAGTCCGTGTGATTTACCACCAGGAACAACTGAGATTTTTTTAAAGATATCTTCACTGAAACCATAAGAGTAAATCTTACTCATATTCAACTCACCAGTTTTGGCAGTTGTAGTGCGTTTCAGTTGGTCAGCATTCTTACGCATTTCGAATTCTTTGACAAGATAGGAAACTACTTTGTTACTTTCATTTCGAATTTTAAGAAATGATTCTGTTGAAGAACTGAAGTTTTCTTCTTTGTATCTTTTCCAAATATATTTGTGGTCAACTACATCTTTTGGATTAAAATGTGGAATATTTGCGTATATAATATTACTTAAACTATTATCAAAAAGTTGTTTTTCATTTTCTTTATAAGCTGCATCAGTAAAAGAACGAATCTGGTCTTCCAGGCTTACTTTTTTATCTTCTTCTACAGAATTAAATTCATCACTATCGGATTGTTGGTTAGATTCAACCTCTTGTTCATCTACATCTTCACCATCTTCAAAAGTTTGTTCTTTTGAATTGCCTTGGTCATCAAAATCAACTTCTTCATATTCCGGTTCGTCTTCATCTTCACCATCATCATTGTTTTCGGCTTTAGCTTTAGCACGTTTTTGTTCTTCTTCTTCTAATTTACTTTTCATGTATTCGATAATTTTCTTCGATACATCAATAACATCATCATAGGTTTCAGTTGTTTCAACTTCACCAAGTAAATCACGTTCCTCATCATTGAATTGAATCCGTAATGCTGCACCACCCTTGCAGTGTAGGTTAATACGATCAAGAAAATTCATCTTGTTGATGTCCGTTCCTTTGATACCAAAAAAATCTTTATCCATAAGCTCACCATAAGCCTTAACAAAGGAATTTTTAAGACCTGGATATTTGTATTTGATTTTGCGTTCAATACGGGAATCTTCGACTACATTGGCCACATCTCTAATAACATTTTCTTCTTTTGCTTTCATCATACCTTCCATAGGTGTATAGAGAGCGTGACCAACTTCATGTCCTGTAAAAAGGTCATAAAGAGCACTAGAGATATTTTTATCCAAAACCGGAAGTGTCAAAATCCGATTCTTAACGTCAAAAGATGCTGTTGGTACCGGACGTTGTTCAACAACAAGATTCTCGGTTGCCATCAATTTGGCTAAAAGTGATTTGGATTCAAGTAATTCCATTATTTTTTCTCAGTCATAACGATAATATTGCCTGTTGGAGTTTCTTCAACTCTTAAATTTAAGACAGTGCCTTCTTTCCAACCTGTTTCAGCAATAAATTCTTCTGGAAATTCTAAGATTGCATCGCCAGAACCATCATTTGCTTCTTGTACATCAATGATGTATCTTTTATTCATAATATTCTTTCATCCGTTTGTACCAATCTTGGTCATTTTCGAATTGTGACATAACTGCCCATTGCCGAGTGACTTCATCTAAAGGTTTCCAGTCAATCGGTTGTTGTGGTTCTTGTTTTGGCTCAGTAATTTGTGACATTTTTTGCTCCTAGCTCAGAAATTGACGACAAAATCGCTTTTTTAGCGTTTTTACGGTCATATTTTACGACATTTTTGTGTTCTTGTACAGGCTTGATTGGTGTACGGCACACAGGACGTTGTAATTTTACAACGAAACTCATTTTCTTGCTCATTTTAGCGCCTCATTTTAGAAATATCTACAGCTTCTTCGCTGTTAAACACGGGAACAGCGTTGGATTTGTGCATTGTTGCAATTCCCATCACTTTTGTGCCAGTGTAAATCTTTGGTGAGGCTTTAGTAGCTACACCATTACCTGTATTTAATGACGGATGCCGCACGGTTTCACGGCCGACAGGTACCGATAACTTATATGTTAATTGATTGCTTGTGGATTTGATAGGTTTTGATGTTTGGTGTGATTTCAACCATTCATCATATTGTTCACGCACGGCTTTTGGTCCTAGTTTTTTCTTGGACTTTGCGGGTCGAACATAAATCATCATAAAAATCTCCTGAGTAATGGTTGTATTATACACCATTCAACAAAGAGTGTCAATAGATGTGTTGTAAATTTACAACATTAAAAAGATTTAAATTTTTGAGGTTTTTGACTATAACGCTGTTGGGATTCAAAAGATTCATATTCATCATAATACTTTTGTTTCTTTTGTTGTTTTTGACGTTTTTTATTCTTGTTTTCCTGACGGAAATATTGCTCATCATCATAGTCTCGTACATTGCGAAACTTTCCAGAAAATTTTGACACTTAATTAAACTCCTTGATTAATAATATTGTAGGTTGTAAATGTTACACCACGAATTCGTGATTCTGGCATTTTTTCAACACTGTTTTTCGAAACATAAATTATATTTGACATTGGATAACACAATTTTACAAGTTTTAAGAGATTGCACGATGTTCCATCAAAATCATTAAAGGTAAAAACCTCATCGACAAAAGGAAAGCTCTCAACAACTTCTTTTCTTTGGCTAAAATTGTTTTTGAAACCGCCACGGCATAATTCCATATAAGAATCGGAATGAACACCCACAATAAGCCAATTACACTTGGTTTTACAAATTTTTAATAATTTAAATTCATCATAACTTATAGGATCAAATTCACCAGATATAACAATTATGTTTTCTTTTAAAATCATGGTAACATGTCTGGAAATGCCTCTTTTACGAACTTGTAATCTAGGCCTTTTACTCCTAGATCCTTTTGGAAAATACCCAATAAAACTTCTGCTTCCCGTGGCTCAATTGATTCCAACATTTGAATCAACAATTCATTTCTACGGGCTTCACTTAATTTTTCTGCTGTTGGATCACCAACCATGAACATATACAACCTACGAATCTGGCCATTTAAGCTATCATGTGTAATACCTGGCAACATATCTGTTGGCACTTTATAATTCTCAGGTAACTCTTTAATTTTCCATTGTATATTAGGATGATATGCCAATTTTAACACATCGACCAACGTTTGTGTAAGATTTTTAGAAATTACATCCATACGTTCTTTTTTATTCTTAGCTTGTTCAAATTCATCAAACACTTCATATAACGATTTCATTAAAATTCCCCAATAACATCTATTAAACTTTTCAGTTTGTTTGTAATCAAATAATCCAGTATTTTACCCTTAGGCGCTGGCTTCGTTTCTTCATAAGTATTTATAATTTTGGTCTGTATATCGCCTGGTATGTTTCTCAGGTCAATAAGTGTTTGGTTTCGTGAAAAACCAATACGTGCGTTTTCATCTTCATAATCACCATAGTTTTGTGACATGAACTTGGTGAGTTTGGCTTCCGTCATGACCTTTTGACGAATCTCACGCACAAAGGTATCACTTGGTGACAAGATGTTTGGAATGCCGTCACCTTTATCACCATGAATGATTTTCTCTTTCAATTCATCCATTGGATTTTTGGAAAGAAGAAATTTCTTTTGTGCAGGATTGTATTGTTTGACAGTATAGTCACTTCGACCGTTATACATCTGTAATTGCAAGAAATCACCATCACTAGAAATGATTAAAACGTTCTCATGCATAATATGACGAGGAACAAGTGTACCGATGATATCATCAGCTTCCGCACCTTCAACATCAATGACCTTATATGGAAAATTATCTCTAAGTTCTTGCTTGAATTTGGAAAGCATATCAAATATTAAATGCCAATCAAGTTCAGATTTTTCTCTGGTCTTTTTGCGGCCTGCTTTGTAGAAAGGAAAGAAATCCTTGCGCCAATATTTGCGGTTGTCAGCACACAGTACAACTTCACCATATTCTTCACGGAAGTTCTTTAGGTGAGTCCTGAGAATGTTCAAGACCATGTGTCTGATAAGGCCTTCTTCTAACTTAACACCTTTTTGACTGGCAATTTGTGCCATCAGTCCGGCTAACAATACCTGGTTAAGGTCAACGAGAATCATAATATACTTTCAGTTTAGATGTTCACATTTTACATCATTGACTTGAATTTGTCAACAGCATCATCTAAGAAAACGTTGGAGGTTGTGGTTTTCTTTGCAATTAAGCCATACCAACCTTGTGGAATCAATCCGGATACGTATTCTCTAGGATCGGCAAAAATAGCATCAAAAGTATCAAGTTCCTCAACATCACCATTATCTTCGTTGCATTTAAACAACAAAATATGCCACCAAGAACCGATAATGTTTCCTTCTATTGGTTGACCTGGATTTTTGTATTTGTTTGTTATGATATTGATACTATCTTCATCTTCCATCGGTAAAAAGAATAATGCATCAAATTCCCCACCAACCTCTTTCAAGTAGTCTAACATTGTAATCCTTTGATGTGTGACTTTCTTACTCTAACCATAATCCAAGAATTGTAATAGTCATCTGTCTCCAGAACACCATTTACAAACTGTTCTTTCGCTTCAAGATAACCACACTCACCTTTACTTTTGCATAGATGTATAATTTCTCGGCTAAACGAATCTTGTCCATGTATTATAACATCTTTTTTCAATTCCTCGTTACTTCCGTAGTAAGTTTGCCAGTCTGAAGAAACTTTGAAACGTTTTTTCTTACCTTTTACTTGTCTGGTTTTTGAGGAGTAAAAGAATTTCTTACCAATGTATTTTTTATTTGTTACATTGTTGGTTATAAGATACACGAATCCATAATCCTCACCAATCAAATCTTCTGTAAAATCTTTATCTTTGTATTTCCAGTTTAGTCCCATTTTTCATTATCATCGAGTTCATCATCCTCTATATATTCTTCTTCGGATAATGAATCAATGGTTTCACCACAAAATGGGCAAAACTCAGGTAATTCTTCTGATACAAGTTCTTGCATATAAATTACATCATAGCTGGATTCACAACTACTACACTCCGCTGTTATTGTTTTTGTTGTCATATGTTTTCCTTTAGTTTGCCCACACATCACTCCAATCTCCGGACAATGCACCTTTTGCATAATCAGTTGCACGGTTCTCAAAAAAGTTTGTGTGTGTTGGTGCGTTAATCATTTCTTCAACCCAAGGTAGTGGGTTCTTCTTTACTTTAAAAATGCCTTTAAGACCAAGAGATATAAGACGCCTGTCAGCAATATAACGGATGTACTTTTTGACATCCTCACTAGATAGACCGTCCATAGCGCCCATAGAAAAGGCGAGGTCAATAAACTTGTCTTCCAGTTCGACCATCTTTTCCGCAATGCTGTAAATACGGCCTTTAAGTTCATCGTTCCATATCTCTTTGTTTTCCTCTATGTAGGTACGAAATAATTTAATCATTGACTCAGCATGTTGTGTTTCATCAACAATAGACCAAGTAACAATCTGTCCCATACCTTTCATCTTACCTGTACGAGGAAAGTTCAATAACATGATGAAAGAGGAGAACAACTGCATTCCTTCAGTGAAAGCACTGAACACGGCGATGTGAGTTGCAGTTGAAGCGGCATCACCATTCTTAGAAGAAATGTCCAACACATAATCGTGTTTGTCTTTCATTTCTTGATAATCTGAGAATTGGTTGTAAGTAGCTTCAGGTAAACCAAGTGTTTCGATTAGGTGACTATAAGCAGCAACGTGTAATGCTTCTCTTGCTGCGAAACCCAATAACATCATACGAACTTCTGGTTGTGGAAAATATGGCAAATAATTCTTCACATAACCACCAGCAACGTCAATGTCACCTTGCGTAAAGAATCTAAAGATGTGTGTGAGGAATTGTTTTTCTTCTTTGCTTAGTTTCTTTTTCCAATCCTTAACATCTTCCATCATTGGAACTTCTGTGTGTAACCAATGTGATTGTTCGTGTTTCAACCATGCATCATATGCCCAAGGATAATTGAAAGGTTTGAAACTGTTTCTTTCATCCGTAAGTTTAGATCCAATTTTCTTAATCATATTGTTGCCCACTCTTTCAATTCTGTAACCGTTTTAGAACCAACCAATCTTTTAATCTCAACTGTACCATCAGTCAACACCAAGGTTGGTACACCACGAATGCCATATTCAACTGCAACATCAGATTGAATATCAATATCAACCACTTCAATTGGCAACGACAGGTTTGCTTCTTCTAAATTTTTTGCTAATGATTTGCATGGTCCACACCATGAGGCTGTAAATCTTAATATCTTCATTTTTTTTCCTTGTTTTGTTTTGCTTCTAATTCACGTAAATCCATTGCAACATCAGCAACTCCATGCCAATCTTGTAAAGCAATCATTACTTGTAAATATTCTAACAGTATTTCTTTTTGTGTTTCAAATTTACTGTAATCTTTCGCCATCTATTTCTCCATTAATTCGTTTACAAAATTTAATAATAGTTTGTGATGTTTTCCGTCATGATAATGACCTTTCATCCAACTATATGATTCGTACCAATGAGGTTGACTTTCAGGATGACAACCAATTAAACCTACTCTATTTTGAATGATGGCCATTGGATCATCATTCATATACTTTGCAATGATATCATAATGACCTGGACCAAAAGCACAACCATCATAAAAGAACATCTTTTCTTCTTCACCCAACCATTCAATTTTTAAGTTTTTTGCATGGGGTCTACGTGTGTCTGTATTTGGTCTAGTTATGTATTGTTCAACACTCACATTATCCAAAAAATTAAAGTAATCATTGCCAGCCCAATAAGCACCCATGCAGATTCCCAAATAACGGCCACCGTTATGAATAAAATCAGAAATGCGGTGGCGATTATCTTTAAACAAATAATCGAAACTATCACTATCACCCAAACCACCAGGAAAAGCAACAATATCGACATTATCGAAGAAGTCATTTTCTAGTTCGTGCTTTGTGAATATTTTAAAATTATAATGTGTTTCTAATGCTTTAATTATTCCATTACCAGATTGTACTGAACATTTTGGCTGATGTAAAAACAAAGCAATTGTAGGTTTCATTTATCCCTCACAGGCAATGCAATCATTTCCTTGTGCTACTTGAACCATATCCAATTCTTTAATAACTTGTCGTTCAATTTTCTTAGAAACCTTATCCGCCTTACCAATCTTTTCTGAACGGCAGTAGTAAAGTGTTTTCAATCCTTTTTTCCATGCCATAAAGTGAATGGCGTGAATGTATTTAATGTGTGCATCTGGACGGAAGAACAGATTTAATGATTGTGCTTGGTCGATGTATTGTTGGCGATCTGCTGCCAATTCAATAACCCAGCGTTGGTCAATTTCCATAGATGTTTTGAATATTGCTTTTTGATTTTCGTCAAGAATATTCAAATGTTGAACTGAACCATCATTTGCAATAATTGATGACCAAACATCATTATATTCTTCTTCTGTTTGTGTTAGACCTTTGATGATTCTATCTAACCAACGATTCTTATTTAAGAATGCTCCTGAAAGAGTATCTTGGCGATAAGCATTAGCACGATAAGGTTCGACACTAGGGCTAGTGTTTCCCATAATAATGGATGATGAAGCATTTGGAGCAATAGCCATCAGATGACTAAATCGCTGGCCAGTACCAACAGCATCAGGAGCTTCACCTCGTTCTTTTCCAAGAATTTGATTAGCTTCATCTAATTTTTCTCTTATGTGTTTGAAGATTTGATTATTTGAAACTTTTGCCATTACACCTTCAAATGCAATGTTGTTTTTCTGCAAGTAAGCGTGAAACCCTAGGGCACCAACGCCAATAGAACGCTCACGGCTAGCAGAGTATATAGCCCTGGAAATGGTATCAGGTGCATTAGTAATAAAATACTCCAGAACGTTATCGAGCATTTCAGCAACATCCCTAAGGAACAAAGGTTCATTTTTCCATTCATCATAGTACTCCAAATTTAAAGATGATAGACAACATACAGCAGTTCTTTCTTCATTTGTTGGTAAAATAATTTCAGAACAAAGATTTGATTGGTGTATTTTCAATCCTTTATCTTTTAAGAATTGTGGTAACATTTTATTACTAGTATCAATATAGTGAATGTAAGGTTCACCAGTATGCATACGTAATTCTAAGATTTGCTGCCATAAATGTTTAGCTGAAACTGTTTCACGAATTTCTTTTGACTTTGGATCAACTAAATTCCATGAATCATCAGCTTCTGGATCCAACATACAACTTTCAATCAATTGCATAAAGTCATCTGTGATATTGATGCCGTGATGTAAATTCATGCAACGTACATTGGGATCACCTGTTGGTTTACGCATTTCTAAAAATGATATAATGTCGGGATGATTGATATCAAGATAAGCAGCATAACTTCCACGGCGAGTACGACCCTGACGGTAAGCAAGAGATGAAGCATCGTAAATTTTGAGGTGCGGCATAACACCAGTACTCTTGTCGTCTGCACTACGTATACCAAAGCCAATGCCAACACCACCGCCAAGCATAGAAAGCCAATTAGTTTCGCTAAGATTATCAACTAGACCCTCCGCTGTATCTTCAATATAGTTAAGAAAGCACGAAATAGGCATACCACGCTTAGAACGACCATAGCTAAGAATTGGAGTACTATAGCTAAGCCAATGATTAGCGGCGTAATTGTAAAGGCGCTGAGAATGTTCAGTATTACTTCCAAATGACGATGATACATATGCAAACCTCTGTTGTGGTGATGTTTCATCATCACGCATGTAAGACTCTTGTAATCTTTTAATTCCTAATTCATCAAATAGTTTATCTTTTTCTAAGTCTATTTTGATACCCATATATTCCATATTTTTACTTTCTTATAATTGCTTTAATATTAGGTGGCGTCCAGCCTTCTGGTTTTAACACCTTACCATCTTTTCGTTTTTCTACTTTGCCACTAGAACTGATTTTAGCCAAGTTACTTCTTGATACTTCATCCCAAACTTCTTGTTGTGGGATATTCAGTGTGATTTCCAATCCCTCAAGAACCCATTTTAAATCCGCTGTTGCGTCAGCGATATCTACTATGTCTCTGTTCGCATAAGCTGTAACCAATTCACGAAATTCTTCCATCACCAAGTCCATGTACAACTCTGCTTGGCCACCAAAATCTCTCGACTTTTGGTCACATGCATCCATAAAGATTCTTACATCATTCTTACTGTCCATTGATATACTCCTTAATCATAGGAAAAATGGGTTCAATAACATCAGCACAGGCCAATGCAATATTTTGATGTTCTTTTTGTGTCCCGTTTGCGCTACGGAGTTGTATATAGTGAACCCAAGAACGAAGTGTTCCGTTCATATACAATCGTGAACCTGTCATACCTTCTGGTAATACTGCTCTTGCTTGTTCTTTTGCGATACCATTGGCCAATGCCCATTTGTAAGCAAGTTCAGCTTGATCCATAACTTGTTTTTGATGTTGACGCCATGCCTCCGAAAGTGGTACATCATCAGTCAGAATACTATTCTGACGATTCTTTGTATCTTGTAATCTTGCTTCTTTTAGTTCAAAACCTAATTGAGTCGCCTCTGCATATCGTTGACTAAATTCCTGAAAAGAAAATGAACGATGCCTTAAAATCTGTCTTGCTATGTCTCTTGTTGTGTTTATTTCCAAACAAATGTTCACCATTTCAAGTGGCGACCAATGTTGGTTTTTGATAAGATAACGAACCAACTTTTCAGAAGTTTCGTTATTATTTTGATTGGCAGGATTTGAGACTCTGGCTGCAAATGCAACTTGTTCTAACAAATCTCTACCGTCTATTCCCTGTGTGTATGATATCAATTTCACATTCATAACAAATCTCCATTCAAGTCTTTTTCCAATTAATAAATTCCATCTTTGCTCTAAGATTCACAAAGGTATGTTTACTTATGATATCTTGTATTTCATCTGGTGAAAAACCATTTAAAACCATATCATTAATATCCTTTTCAACAATCATTTCTGGCCAGATTACTACATTATAGTGTTCTTCAATTGCTTTATCTATCTGTTTATGTAGTTCTTTGTTTCTTGGTTCATTATCATATATTAAGATAATCTTAGACTTATCAAAGTGTTTGGAAGCAGCCATCAAATTTGAATCCGCAGTCGCCACGGCATTCTCCAAGAACATGGAGTCAATAGGACCTTCCACTACATAAATCATTTCTTCCGTGTTGATCCTGTCAGTGCCGAACAACTTGTGGTTATCTTTGTCTGTCTTTACGGTGATGTATCTCAGTTTAGATTCACCCAAGGCTCGGCCTTGAAATGCGACAAGGTTTTTATCTTCATCATAGAATGGTATTACCAGTCTTGGGTCATCTTCTTTGAGACCTTCTTTTTCAATCTGAAGGGAATCCACGAAACCTTTGAAATCTTCTGCAAAGTATAGTTCCGAATGAAACTTCTCGGGAATTTTCCGTGCCTCAACATACACTTTAGCATAATGTTCAGCTGGTAAAGAGTTGATCGCCGGTATAGCCAGAGACTTCTTAAATTTAGGTGCTTCCGTTTTGACCTCATCGAAAGTAGGTTTGATGTAGTTGTCACGGCCCTGTTCGCCATTTTTGTATCTCTCAAGTGCATATTCTTTAACTAGGTTGGGATCAACCTTCTCCAGGAAATTATAAAAAGAAGTGGATGCACCACAATTGTGGCACATATAGAAGTAATTGTTCTTTTTTTCATAAACATAACCACGAGCTTTGGTTTTGTTCTTAGTTGAGTCGCCACAGAGAGGACACCTGAAATTGTACAGGTTATCCTTCTTTTGTGTGAATTTTTGAAGCTTCGGGGACACCCTTAGCAGAAAGGTTCTATCAATAAAAACGGACATAACAAAATAGTGTGGAGTTTACAAGAAACTAGATTATACGCTAATTATCATAAAAATGCAAGTATTTCTTTCAAATGACCGGAAAGTATTCCAAGAACCGCAACGGCACCGGCAACCATCCACACCATTTTCTGACGGATTTTTTCCAGGTCACCTATTTTATTGGCCAATTGGGTATGTTGTTCACATGATGCGGTATACATCTGCTCCAGTTTTTCCGTTAAGCTATCCCGTGTTTTATCCAAACAGTCATGCATTTCCTTAACGTCAACTTTTAGTTCATCCAATTTTTCACTAAGGTTTTCTACCTTAGTTTCAACGATGCCGATTCTTTCTACTGTGGTTGCCATTTGATTCTTTCTTATACACTAAAACTACTGCCGCAACCACAAGTGGATTTGGCATTTGGATTACTTACAACAAAATTTGCACCCATAAGTTCTACCTTAAAGTCAATTGTTGCGCCGGTCAAATACTGCATACTTATTGAATCCACAATTAATTGTTTAGACAATTCGAAATCATCTTCACTCTTTAAGTCATCCAACATGAATCCATAATTGAAGCCCGAACAACCACCACCCTCTACAAAGGCTCTAATATATTTTGATTGTTCACCTAATAAGATTTCTTTTATCTGTTCGGTTGCAGCTTCAGTTATTGTCAACATTATTTTTTCACAGGAACTTCTGTACCTTCTAGTTTCTTATGAACTTTCATTTCTTTGCAATTTTGTTTTGGTTTGCCGGCTTTGTCTTTAACAACTTGGCCCGCTTTGTCTTTTACGTCAACACACACTTTAACTTTTTCTGCAGCTTGTGCAAACAATGATAGGCATAGGCCTGTAACTAATAGTAATTTTTTCATTTTATTTTCCTTTATATTTTTTTACCAAGTGACTGCGCCAGTGGTTATTTTACGCAAAGCCATGTTAATTAAGCTGAGTGCTACCATTTGATATTCTACAGGCAATACGAAACCGTAACTGGATTGTGCAATAACAGCTGCGCCGGCAATGATGTTAGCCCAAAATGTTTTACTATAATACCACTTTTTACCCGTCATTTCTCCTTCAATGACTTCTGCTACTGCTTCGGAGATTTTTTGATTTGTTGCCATGTTAGTCCTTATAGTTCTGGTTGTGGTGCTGGTGCTGGGGCAGGTTTTCCACCAAAGCCGGTGACGACTTGTGGTTGAGATATGCTTCCAACGCTACTTGTACTAGTGCTTGTTGATGTTGTGGTGCCAAACGTTGACGTTCCAAATCCTGTACTGCTAGTAGGGCTTGTTGTGCTTGATGTTGAGTTGTTTGGTGCATTTGGTGGTGGTCCTGAAATAGTTGGTGGTTTATTTGCGGCTTCTAATGCTTTTGCTCTCAAATCTTTATCGTTACCTGCCAACATAATACCAGATAAAGTACCTGTTAAAAATGTTGCAATTGGAATAATCAACTCAAAGAACTTTTGGTCAATTGGACTAATAGCGTTCAATGGCTGTGTCACAAAAATGATGGAGTATAACACAACAAATACAATACCTGTCAATGTTAATGCTAAACAAATACCAATGAAGAATTTCAGTCGAGCCATCAACTGTTCTTCTGTATACATAAAATTATTATTTTCCACAATTCGCTCCTTGAGTTGGTGTAATACATTGTGATGGTGTTACTGATGGTGTTGCAACTTTAGGAGTTTCTGGTCCTAATCTTGGATCACGTTGTCCTTTGAAAATATGTTCGGGACAAGTTCTTGTCACATCACACTTTGGTAGTTTGCAAAATTCTTTATCCCAATTATCAGGATCTTGGCAAGGATATCTGAATCTATCACCACCAAAGAAAGCCAATGATAATGGCAAAATAAGAATCGTAATTGCTATATATAATAGTTTTTTATCTGACATGTTTATTCCTTATTGACACCAGCTTTGTTTAGCATCGCCGTAATATTCACGAGCAAAACCATTAGCAATTAGTTGAGCACGTAGGCTTTGTCCGTTTAAAATTATGTCACCTAATACACGGCCACCAAATTTATCCCAACCGTATAGTATGACTTGTCGTTGTTGACTGGCATTAATAAGATTTTTAGTGAAAACACTTGCGGCTTCACCACGTTGTTTTTCGCTGTCACATTGGCCTCTAAATCCTTTTTCCGGAGTATCGACTCCATAGACTCGTATCGCAAGTTCAGGCTTGAGTGGTGCAGGTAGAAAAGGTGCGGCGATAACAACTGTATCGCCATCCGTTACTCTGATAATTTGTGCGTCATATGTAACACCTTGGGGTTGTTTTTGTGCAAACACCAAACAAGGTAACAATGCAAATATTAATATAAGTTTTTTCATATTATACTCCAAAAACATGAAGTGCATGTTCATAATGTTTGATGCGGTCATCTAGGCCAATTGTTCCGCCATTAATCCGTTTTGTCAAGGTAACGATATCACCTTTGTCAGCCCATTTGTTTAAATCATTTGTTTCCCAAAACCAACATGCTGATTGTGCTGCACCTTCAAATGTTTGTAGATACTCAGATGCTTCCTCAACGGAGATGCCTAGTGAACCTGCAAAGAAAGTATAGTTGTCACGACCAGTCAATTGAATCAAACCACGACCACAGAACTTGTAACCATCACCAGATTCTTCTGGTCCGTTACCCATACGTGATGCATAGATGCGGTTTGCAATTGCTTCTTGTTTGTTTGGTTTTGATGCATATTGTTGTGCAAGTTCATCTGTTGGAAAATACTTACTAAACAACTTGCGTAAAGATGCAGCTTTGTAATTTAGATTCTCTTTAAGAACCATGAAACCACCAGACTCATGTGAACACTGTGCTATGAAAGCAGCCATTCTCTGAGGTGTGTTGATTTCATAATCGGGCAATAGAATTGACAATGCATGGTGCCAGTGGTCAATGTATGGGTTCTTAGGAAGTAATTGTTTTAATTGTTCTTTTGTTAATTCCATTTTCAGTCCTTATAATGTTATCGGTAACCATAACAAAGCACCTTGAGACATTAATAAAACTGCAAAAGCACCAAGACCGATTCCAATCCAGTACATTCGTTTACTCATTGTCAACATAGATGCGGCTAATATAACGATTGCAATTTGATAGAAAGCATTAGAGTATGTGTACCAAGGACTTTTTAGTTCCGCTACTGCTCTCTCCGCTTCAATTGCACGAGCCTTTGCCATTAATTCTTTTTTACCTTCACCTGTAGAAGGTTCTGATTCATAACGTGCAATTTTGGCTTTCATAACTTCAGCCTTTTTCTTGTCACCATTACGAACTGCATTATCATATGATATTTCAGCTAACGATTGTTTAATACTTTTTGCTTGATAGAAAGACCAAACATTGTTTGCTTCGATAGTGTTATCTAAAATCTGTGATGAATTGCCACCATCAAGTAATGATGTAATTGCTAAAAATGCGGCCAAAAATGTAATAATCCAACCGGTGCGTTCTTTTGTGATTTCTTGTTCTTCAGTCATTTTACACTTTCGAATATATGTTTTTGTTTTTGATACCACTCAATCCATGCATCTGTTTTGATAGCACATTCGTAATATGTACCATAATTCACTGACACAGTTTTGCTGATATCACTCAGCTTGGCATCTTCTGCCAATTTTTGTAATTGTGGACAAGCAGTCATTGCCACATTACCTGGTGCTTCTGGAAACTTAACAGTAACCGGCACGATAGTACTACATCCTGTTGCTAAGAATGCAAGTATGATAAAAATTGTTAGTGTAAATAATTTAAGCAAGTTCATTTTGGTACCTCGGCTGCATCATTGTGTGCTTTGATAAACTCTTTAGGTATCTCACAGATACCACCAGGTGCAAACTTTGTGTCATACTTGACCACTTCTCTATCTACATATTTAACAATGTCCTGGCCACGGGTTTTGACTATCTGTACCT
>Ga0209354_10000404_pt1 | contig 20506 bp, 11 predicted proteins | sample LauGreSpBDMM15DD_2_FD_187562 | JGI IMG/M metagenome (GOLD analysis project Ga0209354, IMG submission 187562) | Freshwater lake microbial communities from Lake Michigan, USA - Sp13.BD.MM15.DD (SPAdes) (version 2) | ecosystem: Environmental > Aquatic > Freshwater > Lake | place: Lake Michigan...
CAACATTCCGTTGTGTAGCTAAAGTAGAATTAGTGGAAGTGGCTTATTAATAAACTAAAGATATGGGAAATAAATTTATACTAGGACAAGAAGACGGTACAGTAGCTGGCGGTAATGCTAGGGGTGATGGTGCTGTAGATTTACAAACATCAAGAACTGCAAATACACAAGTTGCGTCAGGTGTTAATTCAGTTGTATGCGGAGGAGCAAATAATTCTGCTCTTGGTATTGGAGATTTTGTTGGTGGAGGTGCAAATAATTCAACCAGTGTAAATTTAGATAATTTTAAAACTATTGTTGGAGGTGCAAGTAATACAATAACTGGAGGTGCTGGTCATTCGTTTATTGGTGGAGGTCAATTAAATAATATAAATATAGGCTCAGGAACAGGTGCGTCAACTATTAGCGGAGGTAGGTCTAATTCTATAACTAATCAATATGGCACAGTTTCAGGTGGATATTTAAATACTGTGAGTGGACAATATGCTACTGTAGTAGGTGGTAGTTCAAATACAGCAAGTGGTGGTAATAGTATTGCAGGTGGATATGTTAGTACTGCAAGTGCTTTGGGTGCTGTTGCTTTAGGTGGTGGTGCGACTGCCACTGCTTCGTATGCTTTAGCAACAGGTATAAATACTTTTGCAAAGGCTGATCATTCTCAATCATTTGGATTATGGACAGAGGCTTATTTATATGGACAAACTGCTCGTTCATCAGGTCGTTTTCTTAACCAATCTGATGCACAAAATTCTTTACTAACTGCACGTAGATTAGCCACATTAACAACAGGTGGAACTACTATACTTTCTTTAGATGGTACAGGTGTTACTAACTTAATCATTCCAAGTGACACAAATCGTATGTGGAATGTAACAATAAAATTTGTTGCTGTAGTTACTACTATTACAGGAACGGCTACAGGTGTTACTGTTGGAGATACTAAATCTCAAAATATAGAAATTGGATTCAAAAAAGTAGGCGGTGTTTCTTCGTTAGTTGGTGGTGGAAGTTATTCTATATCTCAAGAAGATGCGTCTATGAACTCTGCTTCTTTAGTAGCAACAGCAGGGGGTTCTCAGCAATTACAATTAACTTTTACAGCACCTACCTTTGTCGGTGGTGGTTCGGTTACTTGTAGAGTGGTGGCAAAAATTGAACTTGTAGAAGTAGCATATTAATCAATAATAACAAAAAATATAAAATATAAAATTATGGCACTATCAATAAACACAACAATTACAACCGATGAAGGATTTGAGGTATCAAATGCCTTTGGTTATTTAAACATTTACATTCTTGCTCCTAATTCTAATTGGGTGAATTTGTCTTACTTCAAATCTGAAGAAGATTGGGTGGCTGGCAAAAGCCCGCTGAACGTATCTTCTTTACCTAATCAAGTACAGACAGAGTTAACTTCAGAAGAGTTCTGGGGTGCTTCTTTGGCTACTTTGATTCATGAGAAGTGTAAAGCTAAGATTGAAGAGGTTACAGGAGAAAATACTGTAACTATTTTATCTGCATAACTTGTTTTATTAAACCATCTACAGTATATTAATATTGTATAAGTACTAAGAGGGTTTGTTGGTTTATCCCTCTGATTAGACCCCGGTGTAAAAAGCCGGGGTTTATTTTATAATAACTTGTATATAAATTATTTTAACTACATTTGATAAAACAATTACTACATGTATTCGCAAGAATTAAAAGATAAGGTAGCTAAAAGTAGAAACTGGAAGCTATCCAATGTTGAGTGTGCAAGAAGAATTGGTATTACTTTAGATGAATACTTAAAGATTAAAAAGAATTTAGGTTTTAAATCTAGAAAATTAATCTACACTAAAGATCCTCATACTGAAAAACTTAACTCTGAATCTTATGATTTAGATAAAGGTACAGGAAAAATTGAGAAGCTGGTATCATTTAATCCTAGAACACCAGAAGAGATTATAGAGATACTAGGTATAGATACTAATGAGTGGAAGTTATCTCAATACTGGAACAAAGAAAAAAATGATAAGTGGTTAGTATCAGCTCTAGTAACTAAAGTAGTAAAGACTAAAGAAGATCATCTAAAGGATATACTAGATAATTTTAAACCAAATTATCAACCGGTTACAATAAAAAAACAAAAGAGACATAAGTATGTAAGCTGTGTATTATCTATGCAGGATATGCATATTGGTAAGGATGTTAATGATGATATTATAGAACAATACTTTGCCTCACTAGAACAACTTACAGAAAGTGTAAGTAATAATTATTTTATAGATGATCTGGTATATGTGATAGGTGGTGATATATTAAACATGGATACGTTTAATGGTACTACTACAGCAGGTACTCCAGTAGAGAACTCTGATAAGTCTTACAAAGTATATGCTGAAGCTTTTGATGCCCTATACCGGGGCATTCGTTTTTTAAAGGAGAGGTGTGAGACATTACATATAATGTACATACCCGGTAACCATGATAGATTATCTTCATATCATCTAGTACATGCTCTCTCTAAAGCTATTCAAGAAGAAAGTATTGTATGGCATTCAGATTATGCAGAGAGAAAGGTACTTACATTTAATAATAACTTCTTTGCCTTTGAGCATGGTGATGTAAATACTAAGAACTCTTTACTAGTATATGCTACAGAGTTTTCTGAAGACTGGGGTACTACTAAGTTTAGAACTTTATATACCGGTCACTATCATAAGAAGAAGACTATTGAGTATATCACTGAAGATGAAATAACCGGATTCTCTATTAAAATCATACCTAGCTTATCTAAAACAGATTACTGGCACTACCATAATAAGTTTATAGGTAGCAAGAGAGCTGCTATTATTGAGGTTCATGATTATGACAATGGTAAGATTGGTGAGTTTGTGTATAACTGTATTTAATCTGGATTAAATTTTGTATCTTATTAATGTAGTCAAGGTATGAGAGGATATAAAGCACCTGATTTACATGCTTCAAGGCTGAGAATAAAACCTAAAAGAATCTTAACAAAAGATTTTATAGCAGAGTTCAAAGAGAAGCATCCTGAGTTCTCTACATTAGATGACAAAACTATTAAGTTAATAGTGATGAAGTTTAATGAAAATATTTGGAAAGAGGTAATTGCGTATAGGGATGGAGTTGAGTTACCAGAAAGTCTAGGATACCTGTTTATAGGTACCTGTACATTTAACCGGGACACTAATGTAAATTATGGTCTATCAGTTAAATATGGTAAGGAGATAAAGAACAGGAATCTAGAATCAGATTCTAAGTTAGCCAAGATATTCTATACAAATTATCAGACTAAGTATAAGTTTGCAAACCGTGAGTTATGGGGTTTTCAAGCTATTAGACAATTCAAGAGATCAGTTGCTAAAGAATATCCTGTGTCTTGGCAGAAATACATTGTTGTAGATTCATATAAAAAGGTATCTGAAATGTTTTCTAAAGCTATGAGAAAAGCAGGTGGTAAAAAACAAGATCAAGAGGTGCTAAAGTTATATGATGAATTTGAATTTTAATAAAAATGGTAACTATTGGCACCGTAATATCACGGGTAAAGAATCAGGTAAAAGGGGTAAGGCAAGATGCTTTCCTAACTGATAGGTATGTTTACAGTGTAGTTGTAAAATACTCTCAACTTCTGATGAGGAGACAAGACTCACAGAATAAATTAATGAAGTTTAATTCTATATGGAGAACTCTAGATTGTTTAGAGTTAATTGAGGTAGATAGAATTGAAGCATGTTGTGCCGGAATTAAATCCGGATGCATGATTAAAAGAACAAAAGAAAAGTTACCGGTTATGCTAGAGGGTTACTGGGGTCCTTTGATCCGTACAGTGAGCTCTATTGATGTATCTGAGGAGTTATATGCAACTACTCCTGGACAGTTTACATCTATGAGTAAGACAACCGGTTTTAAGTATAACAAATTTAAATACTTCTGGTACTTAAACGGATACTTATATATGCCTAATCTAGATTGGGATGCTATTAAAGTAGAGGCAATCTTTACTGAAGATGCAACTCAAGGAGATGAGTGTACTAAGAAACAGGATTTGGGTATCAATGTACCTGAATTTTTATTAGCTGAAATTGAGGCTATGGTAATTAAAGATCTTGGTTCTAGACTTTCTATTCCAACAGATCTTAGTGATGACAATATTAATCCTAACAGATAATGCTTACAGAACTTAGATACCGGACATTTAATCAATTGCTTGAAGATGTAAGTGTTGATTTCTCTATGTATGCTTTAGAGAATATGATAGAGCCCCAGCAACTTATTAAAGTTGTGCAACGGGTTAATTATGATTTAGGACTTAGAATTAATATGACCAAAGAGGTTGTATTAGATATTGTCAATAGTAAAGTAAGACTACCGGATGATTTCTTTGTATTAAACTATGCAATGTTGTGTGGTTCTTATACAGTTACACAGCCAGCAATGTCAGGTACCCATAGAGAAGATGTAGTTGTACCATTTATTCCCGGTCCTTTAGATCCTTGTACTCCAGCTAGTACCTGTTTAACTCAGTGTGGTGATTTATTACAAGTAATTCAGACTACACAGTTTGAGACTAGGACGTATGAGATTAATACAGTTATCTCTTTAGATAATAACTCTAAAACCATTTCATGTGATTGTCCTAACCTTACTTGGAAATCTCCATTTAGGGGACAACTTAAGAATGGTTATATCTTACTTAATCTAGATAGTGGTAAGTTATATGTTAACTATCAAGGTACTATGGAAGATGAAGAGGGTAACTTAATGGTGTTAGATAATCCATATGTAAATGAATACTATGAGTATGCTCTTAAACAGAGATTACTTGAGAACCTTTACATGAATGGTGAGGATGTGGTACAAAAGCTTAATCTTATTGAACAGAGATTAAGAGCTGCCCGTAATAATGCATTGTCTTTAGTTAACACTCCAAACTTTGCAGAGATGTATAAGATGTGGGAGATGAACCGCAAAGCACAATATGGCAAATATTACGATATGTTTAAGAGTTACAACTTTAATAGCTGGAGATAATGGATGGTAAAACTAGTTTAATACATACCGAACTCTATAATAAAGGTCTACTTAAAGACGTAAGTGATACTTTTATAGGTGAGGGTTACTGGACACATGCTAGGAATGCTGTCAACAATTCTCCATCTGGAGATGTTGGTGTATTAGGTAATGAGCCTAGTAACGTATTATGTGCTAGAGCACCGTATACTATTATTGGTACAGTTAGTATTGGTAATGGTAAATGGGCTATTTACTCCACTAATAATTTTAGTTCAGAGATTGGTTTATTTGATGAGAATACTTGTGATTATTATACTATCTATAATGATCCACAAAACAAATGTTTTAACTTTTTTAAAGATTACCCTATAACTGGTGTATCTAAATATAGTTCAGATTGTAAATGGAACTTATATTGGGATGATGGATTTAATCCTACCAGAACAATGAATATTGGTAATGAAGATTTATGGCCTTATCCTGTAGGTAACTGGGATGGTGTTCCTTACATTACAAGAGATATTCTTCCAGGCCCATGTAAAGATGAAGTATCTACCGGTGTAATTGATTGTGATAAACTAAGACTAGCAGCATATGCTAATACACCTTGTATTCAAGTTACTAAGGGTTATGGTCTAGGTACATTGTTAAATGGTTCTTATCAGGCTACAATGGCTTACTCTGTTAACGGAATAAGAGTAACAGACTATTTAGCAATCTCTAATGTACAAGCATTGTGGACACATGATAATGCTAATGGTTCTTTAGATATTACATTTACCGGCCTTGATGCAGACTATGATGAATTTGAATTAGTATTAATTGGCTTTGTTAATCAACAAGCTGTTGCTAGAAAGATTGGTTATTACTCTACACAGTCAACTACTATTTCATTAGATGCAGTAGATCCTACATTGGTTACCGTACCATTAGAGCAAATACCATTACGTACACCCTCATATGAGAAATCTGTGGCAATGTATAATGTCAATGATTATTTGATTAGAATTGGTCCAACTACATATGAAGATTTTAACTACCAACCATTAGCTAATAATATTGTTACTAGATGGGTTGGTGTAGAATACCCGGCCACATATTATTATGATGGCGGAAACAAACCAACATTTTTAAGAGATGAAGTATATAGCTTTTTTATACGATGGATATATAACACAGGTGACAAGTCATCTAGTTACCATATACCAGGACGTGCACCAAAACCCGGAGAGCTTAATAATAACGCTGGTCCTGATCACATCGTAAACTTTGGTTCAGAACAAAACTGGCAAGTAAACAATACTGCTACAAGAGTACCGGCAACTGGAACATTAGATGACGGTGGTGTAATTATAGCAAGAGGTGAGATGGCATATTGGGAGTCTACAGAAAAGTATCCTGATAATAAACCAGATATATGGGCTAATTTATGTGCTAAGAATATTAGGCACCACAAAATGCCGGATGATATTATCATCTCTAATTATAATACAGCAAACAATACTCTTACATTACTTGGTGTAGAGTTCTCTAATATTGAATTCCCAAAAGATTTAGCGACTAACTATATCCGTAATATTATTGGGTATGAAATCTTAAGGGGTACAAGAGAGGGTAATAGATCTATTATTGCAAAAGGTCTTATTAATAACATGAGGGAATATGATATTCCTGATACTATTTCTAGTAAGACTGGTTTGTACATAAATTATCCATACAATTCTTTATCTCCTGATCCTTTTTTAGGTGTAGATGTAGTTACAGGAAAACAAACACGTGGTGGCGCTTATAGAGATGCTGTTCCTAATGATGTAAGATTATTTAGTTCTTATAGAAAAGACATGTTCTCTTTTCACTCACCTGAAACTACATTCCGAAATCCTTTCTTATCAGCCACTGAATTAAAAGTATATGGTGAGTTATGGGGTAATGTGGAAGGTAACTTTAGGCCTGTAGACAATCATCCTAAAGATAAGTTTATTACAGATGCAGCTGCCACTATTGCTAATTTTGCTGGTATTGCTATAGGATCTGCTGCTACAGTTTCTGCAATATTTGGTGGTAATCTTGTTGAAGCAGCAGCAAAAGTTGCATTAATTACTGGAAACTTTGCAGCTTTTGGTGCAATAACTGGTGCTTCAGCAGGTCCTATAGCTGGAGCTGTTACTGGTGCTCTTGCTGCAGTTGCTGGTTATGTAATTTTATTTTCTTACTATTATATTGAATCAACACAAAATGTAATTGAAGGTATAGAAGCAGCTAGTGGTAAAAGACAGTTTGCTTATCAATATATATCACGTGGTTTTTATAATAATTTTATATCCTCTCCTGTTGGTAATAGAAGAAGAGAGATTACTAGGTCATTATATGTAGATCCAGTTATTCAAGATTATGATACTACTTACAGAATTAATAACTTATTTCGGGCTAGTACTGTAACACTTACAACTAATAGTGGTATTGCTGATCCTTCAGTAATTGATAATACATTATTTACTATTGGTGATATTGCAAGAGGAGATCATGGTAGAACTGCAGATAATGATATTTGGAAGGAACCAACTAAGTTACAAAACTCAGTTACTTCTGCTCACTATGCTGCATTGAAAATTAAGAATGATAATCAGTATGGTCAGTTAGATGCAATCCGACAAATACCTGTAGGATGTATTGATCTTTGGACATTACAATATACACAGAAAGCCACATCCAATATAATATTTGGTGGTGATATGTATATTAACCGTTACACTGAGAAGTCTACATTCTTTTATTTCTCTCAATGGATGCAGGATCTTCCTGATAATACTGAGTGGGATTATAGATTATATAACATGCTTCCTTATCCAAGATATTGGATGGATACTAGTAAGTATAATGCTGCTGATTTATTTGAAGGCATATTTGGTGGAACTCAAGCATTACCTAATGACTTTCATCACTTAGATAGAAGAATAATATCTGGTGCATTTTCAGTAAGATTTGCATATATGTATTTGTTTAATTCTGGTATTAGAGATTTCTATGTAGAATCAGAACTTAACTTAGCATATAGAGATTATGGAGATGATCCTGGTAAAAGACATTATGACTTTAATACATATACTGACTATGAGGAAATGTTCCGCACTCCTTATATTAAAGATACAAACTATCAGAAGTATGACTACGCATTAAGCATTAGTAAGCACTTTACAAATTTTGTATCTTGGGGTAATATACAACCAAGAATTTATAATCCAGATAACGTAGGTTGCTTTACAACATATCCCACAAGAGTTATCTATTCTTTACAACAACAGTATGAGTTACGTAAAGATAACTGGAGACAGTTCCTAGCTAATAACTATTATGACTTTGATTCTAGAGTTACGAGTATGCGTTCTGTTGGTAGAACAGGAGCCATAATTATGCTAGAACATGGTGCCCCAATGTTATTTCAGGGTGTAGAAACTTTAGATCTTAACGGTGGTACTAAGTTATCTATTGGTGATGGTCAATTGTTTAATGCACAACCATTACAAAATCTATCTAATGCAGATAGTGAATTTGAATATGGTAGTTGTCAGAGTAAACTATCTGTAATTAATACACCGGCAGGATTATTCTATATGAGTCAAAACCAAGGTAAGATATTCTCTTATGGTCAAGGTCTACAGGATATTTCTAAATCCGGTATGAAGTGGTGGTTCTCTCAGTATAGTCCTTATGCATTACTAGAAGACTTCCCTAATGTAGATACTACTATTTTAGATAATACTATTATAGGTGTGGGATGTCAAACTACATATGATAACATCAACGAGATTGTATTCTTCTGTAAGAGAGACTTTAAACTTAAGTCTCAGTATAAGGATAAGGTAATCTATCTATTCAGTAATAAGTTTGGACATTTAGACTTTCCGGGATATCAGTTTGATTTAGGAGATCCTAGATATTTTGAAAACGCTTCCTGGACAGTAAGTTATGACCCTAAAGCTAAAGCATTTATTTCATTCCATGACTGGCAACCTAACTTAGTAATGTCTAGTAAGACTTACTATATGACAGTTAAAGATGATGGTATCTGGAAACATAACTTAGTATGTGATTCATTCTGTAATTACTACGGAGTTAATTATCCATTTGAAGTAGAGTATGTACAGAACCAAGGTCAAACCGTTACAACTACAAGATCAGTAGAATATATCTTAGAGTGTTATAAATACTCCAAGAACTGTTTAGACTATAATCATTTACTTAATGAGAATTTTGATAGGGCTGTTATATATAATACAGAACAAATATCCGGTGACTTAATTCTAAATCTTTCACCACTTAATAATCCTTACGCTATTAATAACTATCCTATCATTAATACTAGCTCTATTGATATCCTTTTCTCTAAAGTAGAACAGAAATATAGGTTTAATGAATTCTGGGATATTACAAATGACAGAGGTCAAACTTCAGCTAATACTACACCTATGTGGGTCACTGAAGCTAACGGTTACATTAGGAATATTAACGCAACTTACGTAAATTATAATAAGGGAGCTACACAAAGAAAGAAATTTAGACACTATATTAATAAGGTTCTATTAAAGAAACTTGTTTCTGGCTCATCTAAGTTCTTATTGAAGCTCAGTAATAATAAATTGTTAGCTTCATTTAGGTAATGAATGAGCTAGAAAATTTATTTAGGTAATAATATGGCAAAGAAAAAACCTATCATATCTCCTTTAGGGCAGTGGGCATATCCCGGTGAGGTTACTGTCATACCTTCTTCTAACATTACAATGAAGGGAGTTAACTATCCAGTACTTGGTATAGATGACTTGGGTAATCAGCAAATGATGATGCCGGGTGGAGAATATACATTTCCCGGTAACTATGTAACTGAGATACCTCAGATGGGTAAAGGTGGTTTGAGTCAGTGGTTTGATGAAAAATGGGTGGATGTTAAGACAGGTAAAACATGTGGTAGATCAGGAAAAGATAAAGATGGTAGACCATATCCTGCATGCAGACCATCTAGAAGAGTAAATGAAACAACTCCTAAAACTACATCAGAGATGTCTTCTGCAGAGAAAGCTAGATTTAAAAGAGAGAAGACTTCAGGTAAACGTATAGATTATAATCATAAGCGTAGAGAAGATGGTGGTGAGACTTGGTTAGATCAGTATCCAGTTGGTGGTGAAACTTCAACAGAACAAAATCCTGAAAGAATGCAGGGTGTTAATATTAATGTTAAAAGAAAAAAGGTAAGTGATAGTCCTACATATGAATATGACAATGAAGGTAATTTATTATATGCACCTAATTTAAATATAAATCCATACGCATTAGATAATAGTACTAGAGATAATTTTTGGGTAAATCCAAAATTACCTATAAAAAATTTAAATCCTACAGTAGAAGAATTTAGACAAGTTGCGGCTCAATATTATCCAATAGATAATAAATTAGTAAGTGATTCAAAAATTAATTTACAGCCTTCTAATTATCAGAAATATTTAGAAAAAGAATATGTCTTACCACAAGCAATTGGTAAATCATTTGGTAATTTACCTATAATTAAAGATGATGGATATTCTCCAAATAGAAGATGGGTATCAAATTTAAGAGCATTAAATACTGGTTCTCGTTATAGTAAAGATTATGCTTATGTATTAAAAACTAATCCCAATAATTTAGTAGATTATTCTAACAAAAAAAATATTGAGAATGATCTTTCTTTAAATAATAAAGTATTTTATGATTATTTAGCAAAAAATAATTATTTACCTGATACTGTAGAAAGATTAACAGCAAAGCTTCCTGATCAAATATGGAATCGTGCAGAACAGATGCGGATTGAAATGCGTAACAATCCAGAAATTATGTCTTGGGCTAATCTACATAATGTGGATTTAGGATATAAAGAACCAGGAAAGGGAGATGATGATTTTGCTCCTAAAATTCCAGAATCAATATATGCTTCTAGATTAGCACAAGCAGGATTACCTACAAATAGACCTGATTTTGATTATAGTCCACAAGAAACATATGTAATACAAGATCCTTCTAAATTTGATCTTGCTGGATATTTTCCAATGGGTTCTATAGTAAATGATGCTACACAAAAAGTACTTGATAAAGAAATACCAGGAAAATTAAAAAGAGAATCTGTTATTGGTAAGGATGTATTTGAAAGAGAATCATATATAAAAGATGAGATAGCAAAAAGAATGGGTCTTGATCCTAGTGCTTTTAATAATGGAGAATATCTTATTCATTATAATCAAACACCTATAACAGAATATACTCCTGGTAAAAAATATGGTGGATGGTTAGATACTTATCAGTCTGGTGGATCAATTATGAATGCTATAAAAATAGCAATGACTCCAGAATTAAGAGGATTTGTTGGTAATCAAATGATTGATAAAGGTGTTACTAAAGTTGCACAAAAGGTTGGTGATGTTTCTAAACAACAACTATTTGAAAGATATCGTCCTGTTGATTATCCAGATCCTATTGGTGCTATTTTTAATATGGGTAAAGATGTACCATTAAGAGATTTAGAAGGAGATTATCACATTAGTGAAGAAGCCTGGAGATTAGCATTAGGTTTACCAACTGAATCAAAATACATAAATCCTTCTAAGTATAAACCAAGTAAGGCTAATGATCCTAATGCACAGTATTATTCTTTGAATAATGTATATGATCCTCAGAAACTTATCAATGCTTATATAGAAAAAGCTGAAGGTAAGCCAGGACAAAGTGTTCAAATGAATGCATTAAGTCCATATCTTATTAGCAAAGATAGAATGGTAACTGATAATGAAATGCCATTTACTGAAACAGATCCTTTACAAAAGTTTACCTTATCACAAGGTGAAGATGAGAAAGGACGTTATGTATCTATTTATGATAAGTATGATTTCAATGTACCATATATGGATGATGTAGTATATGGAAGTAACAGAAAGCCATATGAGTTTTATGATAGATTCTATTATAAGAAAGATGCTAATGGTAGACCAGTATATGTTAAACAAAAGAAAGAAGGTGGTCAAACTAGCTGGCTAAACAAATACAAATAACTAAAATGAAAGATAAATTTTTAAAAATGGCTGGTGTTAAATCTGAGAAGGAATTCTATAATATGTTCCCTACAGAAGAAGCATTTTTTAAAGCCTATCCACAAGCTGTAGAAATGAAAAGCGGTGGTAATGTTCCAACTAATCCTGGGTTATATTCTCGTGTTAAATCAGAGGCTAAATCTAAATTTGATACATGGCCTTCAGCTTATGGTTCAGCATGGTTAGTTAAGACATATAAGAGCCGTGGTGGTGGATATAGAAAAGCACAGACTGGTGGTGGTTTACAAGATCAGCAGATATTCCAATATCCTAACTATGATCAGAATATGATGGCATATGCACAGCAAGCTAAACAGGATGAACAAAACAATCCTATGGGTGCTATTGGTGATATGCTTTATAATGGTGCTATGGCTGTTGGTAAAGGTGTGGATAATGCTCTAGCTAATGGTGAGGATGGTGGTAACAAAATGCAAATGGCTAAGTTAGCTATGAATCTTATGGGTATGCCTGCTATGCAAATGGGTGGTACCGGGATGATGATGCGTGATACTCAATATGATGAAGGCGGTGAAATGGCTATTGGTCAGATCATGGCAATGCATGATAGACTATCTAATTTACAAAAATTTGTAAATGCTGATAGTGAAATTGAGCCTTGGGTAGCTAGTAAGATTACATTGGCAGATGACTACTTAAATAGTGTTTCTGATTATATGCAGTACAATGAAGGATCAGGAGGTATTGAAGAAGAGGAAGATGCTGATATGAATATGGGGGAAATGGAGCAAATGAAAATGGGCGGTATTCCTCAGCGCTATAAGAGTAGAGGTTTTACTAAAGTAGGTGCTAAAAGAAAATCAGATAGAGCCGGTAAGAAGTGGATGGTACTAGCTAAGAAAGGTGACAAGTATAAAATTGTACACGGTGGTTATGTTGGTATGAAAGATTTTAGCCAGCATGGTTCAAATAAACGTAAAGATAATTTCTGGAATAGAATGGGTGGTAAAGATTCAGCTAAAGCTAAAGATCCTTTCTCCCCTCTATATTGGCACAAAAGATTTGGTACATGGGCAGAAGGTGGTGAACCTACTAATGCTGGATTCCAAGCTTTACCAGACTATGTACAAAATAAGATTATGAGTAACATGGCTTATGGTGGATACATGCCAGAAATGGGTGTTGGTGGTAAGATGCCAGCTGAAATTGCCCGTGCACGTTTTGCAGCAGCCGGTAACTTAGATAAGTTAGATGACTATGGTTATGCATATGGTGGTAGTAATGATATGTATGGTGGTCAAATGGATATGGATAGTATGTACAACATGATGAAAGGTGGTAACATGTATCAGCAAGGTGGTCAAGGTCAGGGAGAAGATCAAGTTATGCAGGCTATACAGATGTATGCTCAAATGACACAGACAGATCCTCAACAAATCATTAAGCAACTTCAGGCAATGTCTCCTGAAGAACAGCAACAAGCTATTCAGCAAATCATGCAGGCTATTCAACAAGGACAGTCTCCTCAAATGAAGAAAGGTGGTATAAATATTAATCCTGCAAACAAAGGAAAGTTTACTGCTTCAGCTAATAGAGCCGGTATGAGTGTACAAGAGTTTGCTAGTAAAGTACTTGCAAATAAAGAAGACTATAGTTCTACACAAGTAAAAAGAGCTAACTTTGCTAGAAATGCTGCTAGTTGGAAAAAACAAATGGGTGGTATGACTGAGGGACAAATGTTAGAATTAGATGATAATGAGATTCAGAATCTTATTAGTCAGGGTTATGGTATTGAGTATTTAGATTAATTGACATGAAAAGAAAAGTAAGGGTTAAGAGTTTACCAAAAGCTCAAACGGGTTTACAGCCTTCAACGGTTTTATCAGGAACTATGAAAAATAAATTTTATAGTCAACAAAATCCTTGGGGTAATTTTCCAGAATTAACTGGAAATTTTAATGTAGGTATGCCAAGTTTTGAAATAAACACAAATCCTTCTTTTTATGCTGATGTATATCAGGGTAATCCAAATACTACAGGATCTTTTAATACAGGAACTAAAATAAATGAGAATGTTTCTAATATAAGAGGTACATCATTTGCTAATTTTTTACCAGCTGATGTTTATCAAGGACAAGCTAATTTAACTCCAGGATTACCAATGGGTACACCATTAGAAATGCCAAGTGATTTTAAAAAATCAGCACAACAATCTTGGGATTATCAGATACCAGGTAATAAAACAAAACCTCAACAAAAAAAAGGTAATCCTTATATTGGTCCTGCTTTACTAGCTACTACAGATGTATTTAGTTCTGTTGCTAGAAAGATTCAAGATAGAAATGCTCAAGCAAATCTTACAGATCAATTACTAGCAGATAACTTATATAATGCAAGACCAGTAGATTATCCTGGTAACAGAGGAGATTATTTAACTAACACTGCTGGTTTAGGTCCAGACTTTAGACCTGATGAATATATATATGGTGACTACAATAAAATTGCCCAAATGGGTGGAGAAATGAAAAGAAAAGTAAGAATCACAAGTATGCCACAAGCTGAATATGGTGGTACTCAAAATGCTAAAGCTGTTAATCAGTTATATGGTAACTCAGCTTATATGATGAATATGTTTAATGGTGCTATTAAAGGTGAACCGGAAACTGTTGTAAATCAAAGTATGACTGCCGCACCTAGATCTACAGCTGTATTAGAGGCTGAGGGTGGTGAAACAATTGTAAGACCTGGTGATGATGGTATTCCACAATTATATACAATTAATGGACCTGATCATAGTAAAGATCCAAATGCTGAAGGTGGTGTACCATTAGATGGTAATCAAGCTCCTGAAGGATCTTTTATCTTTACAAAACAAAAGAGCATGAAAATAAAAAATGCTGACTATCAAGATATGCTTGGATTAAATCCTAGTAAGAAAGGTTATGTAATTGCTGATGTCTCTAAGAAATTTAATTTAAATGATCCTACATATAGAAAAATTTTAGCAGACTCTAACTCTGATTCTATTGAGAAAGTAACTGCTCAAAGAATGCTTGATAACTATACAACTAAGTTAGGTCAATTAGCTCTTATACAAGAAGAGATGAAAGGATTCCCACAAGGTATTCCTAGTATTGCACATCCTTACTTACAGAAGATTGGAGTTAATCCTCAAGATATGATGCCGGTTAATCCAGCAGAAGGTATGCAAACTGCAATGTATGGTGGTATACCTAAAGCTCAAACTGGTTTTAACTTAGGTAACCCATCAGGAGCATTTAATCAGTTTATGCCTCCAGTACAGGAAAGAGTACAAACTCCTGGTAGACCTCAACCTCGTTCTGCACAAAGAGCACCAGTTGCTGCACCAGGTGCAACAGAATATTCTGTTCTATCTGAGATTGAAAATTATAACCCGGTTCTTGGTACTGATCTTCTTAAAGGACAGTATGGTGATTATACAGCTGACTATAATCAACTTAAAACAACATTAGAAGATCCTACAATTAAAGAAAGGTTACTAACTGATTATAACAATGCGCATCCTAAAGATAAATTTACAGGAAGTTCTGATGAGTTTATTAAAAATTATTTAGATAATCAATTACATGCATATGCTCTTACAGCAAACTATCCTGCAGATATTTTAAATAGTGAAGACTGGGATAGAGTTAAAAAGTTTGGTAAAGAGAATGTTGTTTATGATGCAGCAATTAAAAAGTTAGGTCTTAATCCTTTGGATAAACCAGAGATTTCCAAATGGCAATCTGGATACCAAATTCTTGGTAAACTTTCTATGAGTGATGATCCAGCTATTTCTACAAAATTAAAACAATTTAGATGGACACCTGAAGGAGTTACAGATGAGAAAGCATATTTAGGAAAATTAAATGTTAGTGAGGTAGATAATCTTTTTGGTAATACCTCTAATAGACAGATTGCTAAATTAAGAAACTTACCTGAGACTCCTAAGAAAGATAAGGATAATTATTATCAGGAAGACATAGATACTACTCCAAAAGATAAACGTAATGATTTTTATATTCAGGATGTTATGAATACTGGATTAGGATTAGCTAATAGATTAAATATTAATCAGTACAATCCTACAATGAGTCAGTATGAGCCAGAACTTATGAAGCCTACTTATTATGATCCTAACAGAGAGTTAGCTAATAATGCTGAGATGGTTAACATTGCTGCTCAGAATTTAGCACAGTTTACTGGACCACAAGCATTTAATGCAAGATTCTCTGATGTACAAGGTAAAGGTTTAGCTAATGCTGCTAACATTGAAGCTAGATATAATAACTTAAACGTTGGTGTAGCTAATCAATTTGAACAAGCTAATAAGCAAATAACCAATCAGGGTAAATTAGCTAATCAAAAAAGTACTCAGGATTATTTAGCTGGACTTGCTATTGCTAGTCAACAATATGATAATGCTGTTAATCAAGCCAACACTAATCTTGTACAGAGTGGTTTAGTTCCTGCATTTACTAATAGAGCTAAAACACAAGTTATGAATAGTCTTGTCTCTGATTATATGATTGATCCTAGAACTGGTGGTATGTTAAACTTTAATCCTGCCGGAAGACAGTTTTCTGGTGCATCTACACAATCTGGTAAAGCAGGACTATCTACTTTTATTGCTGACTTAGAAAAAGAGGATCCATACTTTAAAGCATTACCTCCTAAAGATAAATATGAGGTAGCTATGAAATTAGCTAACAGCCGTAGCAGATCTAAAAAAGAAGTTGATGCGGATAGACTAGCTAAGTTCTTTGGTCTATCTGATAACTAATTAACTTTTATAAGTTTAATAAACCCTGTAAATTTGTAGTATATTGTAATGTAAAGTATGGCAACCTATATACAAGGTGTTACGGATAGGATTCCGGAGATTACACCTTTTCAACCAGATTATAGTTTTTTGATGAACTCATTGCAGTATAAGCAGAATGCTTATGACAATGCGTTTAATCAAATCAATAGTATATATAGTAGCGTTCTGAATTCTCCATTAACTAGAGGTTCTAATGAAGAGAGGCGTGCCGAATTTTTTAAAGCTGCAGAGAACAATATTAAAAAAATATCCTCTACAGATTTATCATTACCACAGAATGTAGATATTGCTGCAGCTGTATTTAAACCATTTTATGAAGATAAAAATATGGTTAAAGATATGGTTTGGACAAAGCAGTTTAATAATCAATTAGGTAATGCTCAATCATATAGAGATTCAGATGATAAAGAACTACGTGGTAAATATTGGGATACCGGTGTTAAAGCTTTAGAGTATCAAAGAAAAGCTTTTGCTGAAGCATCAGATGAACAAGCATTAAATATGGGTGCTGCTAGATATGTACCATTTGTTAATGTACATGAGGTAGCTCAAAAGTATTTAAAGGATGCTGGATTTGATATAAAGAAAACTTCTTTTGAAGGTAACTGGATAGTTAAGTATCAAAATGGTACAGCTGCAATAACTCCTATGTATCAGTATTTATCTTCTATTATGGGCAATGATCCTCAGATAAAAGAAATATATAACACAGAGGCATATGTAGATTATAATAATTTCATAGAAAAGAATACTCCGCTTTATGGAACTAAAGAACAAGCTGCAGCAGTTTATGCAGATGAGATAATGAAAACATTGCCTAAAGAATGGCAGAAGTATAATCAAAAACTTAATGATGACTATAGCACTATAAGTGGTGTTGTTTTGTCTACTGAAGAGATGATTAAGAATGAGGGTATTGTACCCGGTTCTGATGATCACAAACGTTATATTGCTAATCTTAGAGAGAAAGAATTATTACATACAGCAAAAAGAAATGTTGATTTTGATAATGAGCAAATAAATGCCGAGAGTGATTATGTAGCTAAAGCTAGAATGCTTAAGACAAAAATTCTTATGGATAAGGATTTTAGAAATGCTGCAGTTACAGGTTCTCAAATTAAAATGGATGTTGATTATGAAATTAATCCAATTGCTATGGAGAATATCAGACATGAACATGCTAAAGAATTAGAGAGATATAAAAAAGAGTTAGATCAAGCACCAATGTCACAAGAAGGTTTAATTACTATACCTACAGCAGCTGGTGGTGATATTGATTTAGGTGAAGCAATTGATGTCAATCAAAAAGATTTGCTTACTGCTAAAACACAAGTGTCTCAAAACATGGCTCAGTTAATTGGATTAGCTTCTGCTAAATCTGGTAATATGCCAATTGAGTGGGATGGTAAACAAATTAGTCCTGCTGAATTAGCTGCAAAAGCTCAGGATCCTGCAAATGCCAGTAAGATTGCAAGCATGTATGGCAAATTTGATGAAAAAATTAGAGCTGGTGCTTTAGGTAGAAATCCAGGATTCATGAATGAGTGGGAGAATATTACTCAAACAGTTGGTGCTATTAATCAAGTAGAAAGTAAATTTAATTCAGATCTATTAAATACATTTAATAACTGGAAAGGTACTGATCAGTTTAAGAGTGTTAAAGGATCTTTTGTTAATCTTGATGGTTTTGTTAAGGGTGGTAATATTGCAACTGAAGATCAATATGTTGCTGACTATGTAGCTAAAAGAAAAGCTACTTTAAATAGTAGTGACAGAGGTATTGTATATGGTGGAAGTTCATTTGGTATGGGTACTAATACCTATAATGACAGTTATGCTAAACCCATTAATGAAATATTAGAGAATGATGCTAAACGTGAGTATGCTAATATCAAAAAAGAATTAGGTCAATATTACGGTAGCAAAAAAGGATCTGTATATAGTGTCTACAATGATCTATATGGTTCTGGACAAGTTGGTATGGGTAGTGGATTAATGAACGTTGGAGCTACTACTATTACATATGATCCTTCTGTTAATAATCCAATAGCAACTGGTCAGTTACAATCATTGGTTAATAGTTATTATAGAAATCCAACTGCTGTTAAAGTATCATATGGTGCCGGTGCAACAGAAGCTGGAGAAATTCTTACTCCAGCTATAAAAGGTTTAATTGAAAATACATTCTTAAGTGCTAATACTGATAGAAAAGGTGAGAACCGTTATGTAACTGATATACAATATCAAAGAGCTACTGCCGGTGATCCTAATACTTCTTCATATACTATTACAGTACCTAAGAGTGCTTTAGAGAGATTAGATAAGGATGGTGATGACTATAAAAGTATTCAAGCTGCTGGTGGTAAGATCACTATTCAAGTTCCTAAAGAAAATGATGTAAATATTCAGAGAGGTATGGCTACATCAATTGATCCTATTAAAGTAAGGATTAATGCCAGCCCTACTAAATCTATTGATTTAAATGTTCCATATGGTGGTAATATAAGACTTACTGAATTACCTGGTGGAGCATTAGTATCTTCTGGATTTGCATATAGTGTAGATAATTTAGGTAATTTAACGGAGAGTATCTCTGTTAACCAAGATCCTATTATGCCAGCAGCTGATGGTGGATACACTACATATTATAACAACTTGAACAAAATATTAAATGGATATGCGGAGAAGAATGCTAGACAGAAAAAAGCAACTGTTGCGGCAAAAGGTATAAGAGATCCAAATATATTACGTTAACTTTAAAAACTTATTTAACAAATGTCTGAAAATTTAGATTTTTTAGGAAGAGACGATTCTTCTCTAATGGGTGCAACTAATCCTTTAGACGCCATGAGCTCTCCAGTAGATTGGGGAATGGCGGGAACAGTAATTAATAATTTAATACCAGCTGATTTATCCTCAATAGGAGGACCATCAACATCTTATTACAATGGTGTTCATGTAAATAAAGCAATATCAGATCAGGATTCTTTTAATAGTATGATTACTGATGCTGGTCAAAAAGCTAGTGAATCACAACTTCCAGGTTATAGAAATCCAATTGCATTTGGTAAATCACAAACTAATTACGAAAGATATTATAATCACCCTAAGTTTAAAGATTTAGGTTTCTCTCCATTTAGAGATAATGAAGGATTGTATAATCAAAATGCTTCATGGGGAGATGAATACAGCAGGATGTTTGGTCAGTTTGGTAAATTATTTACCACAGGTTTTACCTCTACATTTGAATCACTTGGTGATGTAATTAGTGGTGATCCAACTAAATTATTTGATAGTGCCGGTGAAGAATATAGTAAAGCTGCTGAGATTGGTATGACCAGTAAGGGTGGTGCTTTAGGTTTTGCAAACAACTTAATTCTTAACTCTGGTTATACAGTAGGTTTATTATCTGAAATTGCTTTAGAAGAATTAGCATTAGGTGCTCTTACAGTTGGTACTGGTGGTGGTGCGGCAGCTCTTGCTGCTGGTAGAACTGCACAGAATCTAGGTAAGGTATCTAGAATTGGTGAGATGGCTACAGCTACTAGAAACTTTTTAAAAGGTTTAG
>Ga0209354_10000410_pt1 | contig 20412 bp, 21 predicted proteins | sample LauGreSpBDMM15DD_2_FD_187562 | JGI IMG/M metagenome (GOLD analysis project Ga0209354, IMG submission 187562) | Freshwater lake microbial communities from Lake Michigan, USA - Sp13.BD.MM15.DD (SPAdes) (version 2) | ecosystem: Environmental > Aquatic > Freshwater > Lake | place: Lake Michigan...
ATTATATTTGTATACGGTTTCGAACGCCAAAAAAACATTTTAAAGATATTTCACCGTTATAGGTTTATCGCTGGGCTTTAAATGTGCCTGTTCGAAGCGAGAAAACCTATAACGGTTTTTTTATTTACAAATAAAATGCAAGAATTAATTAAAGTGGCGACTAACGCAAATGGGAAGCAGGTGGTAAGTGCAAGAGAGTTGCATGAATGGTTAGAAACAGAAGACCATTTTACGCAATGGGCTAAACGTATGTTTGAGTATGGATTTTCAGAAAGTGTTGATTATGAGGCGATTAACGAATATGTTATGCACTCAAATGGTGTAGGAGGTACAACAAAAACTAATTATTTCCTAACTTTAGATTGTGCTAAAGAAATATCTATGATTCAAAGAACTGAAAAAGGCAAGCAAGCAAGGTTGTATTTTATTGAATGTGAGAAGCAATTGCAATCAACTAAACAATTAACTACTCTTGAAATACTTGAGATAGCTACAAAAGCAGAATTGGCAAGATTAGAGGCAGTTGAACGTGCATTGCTTGCTGAAAAAACAGTAGATATTCTGACTCATGTGAATAAGACCTACACATCTACTGAAATTAGCAAAGAACTTGGTTTTAAATCAGCCAACGAATTAAATAAAAAGCTACATGATTTAGGTATCCAATACAAGCAAAATGAAACTTGGGTTTTGTACTCTAAATATAGCGATTTGGCTTATGTAGATATTAAGCAGGAGGTTCTTGATAGTGGAAGAGTAGTCTACCACAGGAAATGGACTCAAATTGGAAGAGAGTTCTTGATTAAATTATTCAATAATTAATAAAAAAGCCTACTATCTCAATGATGGTAGGCTTTTTTAGTTTAGTCTTTTTTGTATTTTGTATTACAACCATAATTGTAACAGTCTCTACATAATGCTCTCAATGAATACTTGTTGATATTGAAGACATTATCACAAGTCTTACACTTTCTGTCTTCCATATCTAAGCCTGTCTCCTTTGATACCTTTCTTCTATTAGCTGATTTGCAATTGTTAGAGCAGAACTTAGACACTATTGCATTCGTTTCATACTCTTTGTTACAAAAGCCACAAGTTAATTTCCTAAAAGGCTTGTTTGCAAATGCTTTCTTTGCGTGTTCTGAATGCCATTTGCTGCCTTCTTCTGATTTATGCCATTCTTTTGCTGCTTCAATTCCTAATGGCTGAACGTCTCTTAAACTTGTTTTTCTTTCTTCTGTATTTCCATGAATACTCAAATGCTCACTACCACTTAGACATTCTAAGTTTTCAATGTCATTATTTAATCTATTGCCATCTTTATGATGTATGTGATAACCTTTTGGAATTTCACCTTTCTCAATCAACCATTTGTATTGGTGTAATCTTGTCTTTCTTCTAATGCCGTTTTCTTTTACCCAACCAGCAAAATACTTTGACGATTCTGTTTCTTCATTGTAGACAAATCTGAAACCATTGTAATTAACAACTTGCATATTAATGTTATTTAGTTTTTACAAAGGTAATCTAAATAACATTAATAATCAAGTGTCCTTATGTTTTTAACTTATCAAAGCAGTATCCTTTCCAAGAATATCTTTTGCATAATAACCGTTATTTTTTATGAAATTCACACCATCAGTAAGTACATCCAAATATCTATGTGCGTCACTGCAATTTGACACCAGTAAAGTATTTGCATAAAACTCATGATTCTCTTCTACTGTCAAACAATACACATCCTCTATGCCATGAAAAGATTTTGTTATAGATTTCAATTCTTCAATACCAGTTTCATTTAATAGTAAATCACCAATCTCTAATAAATCAATCTCTACAAATCCTTTGTTTTCAGTATAGAATTTATGGTCTTTAGTACACTTATAAGTGTATTTGTCACTATCGGTAGACAAAAGAAACTCATAAACATCTGCATCTTTTCTTGTGATTCCACTGCTTAAAACCTTATTATATCCGAATCTTGTCTTTACAAATTCACCTTGTTTTATATTTGAGATAAACTCAGTTCCACGCTCAGTTGTTACTAATGTATCTTTTACAAAACAGTGACCTATGTTATGTCTTACACAATCGTTTTTATCAATGTTTCCAAACTCGTCAACTCTAACCTGTTGTAGGTCATTGATGAGAATCTCACACTTTGCATCTATCACATAGTTATCGGCATAGTTATACAAACACCAGTTTGATATTGCTCTGTTTCCTTTGTGCCTTAATTTAATCCTATATGGAAACTTTATACTTCCTCCAGTATATCCATTCACGCCACAGTCTTCTAAATAATTTCTTATTTCAGCAAACTTAGAAAACTCATCCGAGCCTCCAGAAGTATCACCGTAGACTATATAGTCATTATCGCTCCCAAACTCTCTTACAACGTCTTGAATGATAGCTCTAAGGTCTCTGCTTCGGTAATCCTTTAATCGTGTGTTAGCTGGCTTGTTTGGAGAGAAATAAGAGTATAATGCCTCATCACTTCCAATCTCATAGTCTTCAAAGTGTTGACCAACTACGCAGCTATCATACTTTCCAAAGTCAAGTCCTAAATATATAGGATAGTCTCTGAAATAGGGCACATCTTTCTTGACATGGATATTAAATACAAAACGGTCTAAGAATGGATTGTCAACATTTACTGTTCCCCACCTACCTAGTCTTTGTACTCCATACTGGTTTATATCAACTCCTTTCAATGCTTCTAGCATCAGGTAGTCCATCTCCGTAGCAAACTTATTGTCTTCGATTGTATAGTGGAATCTGTTAGATAAGTCTCTAAATGAAACCTCAATATCTTTTGCATTCTCCTCAAAGAATACTTTTTTAAGCCAGTGCTTATCAGACACTGGGTTAAACATTATAATGAATCTAATCCTATCATCAGCTCTAAATGAGGTTACAATCCCCATGAAGTCGTTTATCGTTAGCTGGTCAATCTCATCAATGATTACATATCGTATATTTGAGTATCCTTTAGACTTGCCACCATCATCACAGAAGTCATATTTAAGAGTATTGCCTTTTGGAAACTTAATCTCTTTGGCTAAGTTATGGAATGTAAAATTCATATAACTTGACAAGCCTTTCTTCTCGATGATATTCTTCATCGGTTCATAAGCCTTTGACTTCAATACAGATTGTTCCTTTCGATACCAAACTGCATTTGAGTCTGCTTCATTCCACAAAGTCTTTGCTAACCACTGCATCGCTGAGTGAGACTTTGCTGCATTTCTTCCGCCATATAAAACCGTAAATGGTTTTGTCTTTATAGACTCTACTATGTCGTAATATGCTCTATTTAATTCTTTTGGATTGAACATGAATTACTTTCCTTTTAAATATTTAGGACTACTAGGTGACCATAAGGCTTTACAAGCCCAGTACCTTGCAGTAGTTTTGTCTGTTGCCGTAGCACAATTATGCCTAGCTCTAAAATTCTTACGAGCCTTAGCTGAATAGTTTGATTTGTATCCGTCTGCTCCAAAGTGTATTAACTTTTCTTTGCCTCCAGTACATACCTTAACCATTTTCTTTTTGCCTTTCCTGTCGGATGTAACAACTACGTTACATTTCATTTTAGATTTGTCAGCCATATCAATTTAGTGGTTTGATTTTGATGGGTTTTTCTTTTTGCTCAACATACCAAGATGAAAAACATCCTTTTACAAAGTACCTGATATTGCCACTTTCTTCCATACACTTGATAAACTGCTCTGACTTTAAGTATTCAGTTTTGTAGTTGTCTCGCTCTTTTTTTAGTTGAGCAATTACTGACTGAAACTCTTTAGTGTTACTATTGGTAGCATCTACGGTTTGGTTTAAGTTAAATACTTCCAGTTTGCAGTTTGCGATTTGCGAACTGTCCTTTTGTGCTTGCTCTTGCAAGATACTAATCTTTTTGTCAAGCCTGTTAATTTCCTTCTTAGAAGACATTTTAACAATCCCTCTTGTGATAAAAAATACTCCAACACAGGCGAGTATTGTAACAATGCTTTGTAGGTTTAAGAACTTCATCATAATAGTGCGTTTTTGAATTTAAGTGCAATTTCTGCTATTTCTTCTGCTTTGTCAAGTCCATTAACAACTCTTCGAGCGTTAATGAAATCGTTTTTTTGAATAAATGTGGATAACTTCTTTCCAGTAAATAATCCGTGCTTCATGCCATACACCATTGCCCAAGCAGATGGTGCTGGCTCTAATAGAAGTTCGGGATTGGTGAAGAAATCCCACCCTTTGTTATTTGCTTTAGTTAGTTTCTTGTAATTCTCGTACCAAGTCACTTGAACAAAGCCTCTCCCATAAAATATATGAGTAGAGTCTGTGTATGGTTTGCGACTCATCTTTAATCTTAATCCGTAATCATACTTCTTGCCTTTTCCAACCTCTTCTATTGGTTGCATAGTCTTCCATGTTTCATGGTATGCAGTTGCCAATACATAGGCTGTCTCTGAGGTTGTTAGCTCAAACTCTTTGCAAGTTTCTAACAGGATGTTTATCCCATCTACTTGAGCTTGAGTAAATCGACCAAAGAGAGGCTTTATTTCATCAAAAAACTGTTTCATTTAATTATAATTTAATTCTAATTACTGATGTGTATCTTCCGTATGTTTTGATTGGGTAAGATTTCCCATTTATTTCTACACTCAAACTTTGCTTTGCATCTGCTTCACAGAATCCATCATAAGCCAATACTAAGGCTTCACCGTTCATAACTTTATATGCAATTAATGGTGTTCTTGTGTGATAAGATAGTGTTGGTAACTTTTGAAACTTCCATTCGCTATTATATTCAATAATGTCTTTGTTTTGACTCATCGCCCACACTCCTGACATTATCCAATCTACATTCTTCATTGGCTGGCTTGGATATTTAGAACCAAACTCATCAAACTTATTTGGAAGGTCTTTTCCACTTAAATCTTTAGAACCCCATCCCCAATATTCTTTCTTATCTGTCCAGTAGTTAGGGTCACTCCAGAGGTCGATTCCATCTCCTAATAAGCTCCATACTCCCATATTGAAAGCTACACTTGGAAATACTCTTGGCTTTACTTGCGAGAAATAACTTCCATCTTTTGAATCTACTTTAACCCATTCAAGGTCAAAGTTATTGATTAATTCTTGGTCGAACCAAAAGGTTGATAGTACTTGTTTTTTTGTATATTTCTTGTTTAAGATAAGTTCAAATAAATAGTGATGAATTACTCCATCGTCGATTGGATAGTTCATGTATCCGCCTACCTGTGCGATTTCTACATACTTAGCGTAAGAGTCATCTGCCGTCATAAATGTACCATACTTCTCTCTTAGTTCATCAATTGAACCATTGAAAGTTAAGATGTCTGAGAAGTCTAAGCCAAATCCTTGAAATACTGGCTTACCCATTGATACGCTTGAAACTGTCCATAATGCCATCTTAGCAGTATGTGGGCTGTTCTTCCAATACTCTAAACATCTGATTATTTTATCCTTTCTTACATTCCATCTATGACCTACGTGTTCCCAGTTTAGCATTACATATCCATCGTATCTGTTTGGATAATATACACTTGATATAAACGATTGTAATAACTTGTCTCCGTCAACATCATTACACCATTTGTCGAATACTTCTTGTGATACTCCATAAGCAGGAGGGCAACCTAAATCTATTAACCATTGGTCTGATATGAATGAATAGCCTTTACTGCCTTGCATATTCTTTACATAAGAAACTCCTTTATTCAGGTAATTATAATTGTCTTTTTCTCTTAATGGCGTTGGTTGAATTACTACTATCTTGTTTCTTGGTAGAGAGAAGTCTGGAAATCTCAAATCAAAATCCATCAAATTGCTTGATAGGTTTGTGTAATATCCTTTTGGCTTTAGAAAGTAAGTTCCGTTGTCTTCCCATACATCCTTGCCTTTATTTGCAATATAGTTTTGTTGCCATCCTGTATATTTATATTTACTTTCTTGATTCGCTATCATTGGTGCGAAATCATATCCATTCATATTTGATACATTTGGCTTATTATTCTTTACATAATCCCATTGTAATGGCTCTAAAAAGTATGTGTTCTTAGAGTAACTTACGTTAGGAAATAAATCCTTTGGAGAGTCTATCGGCAGGATAGGTTCTATTGGCACAATAGGAACAATAGGGTCTATTGGAATAATAGGCACAATAGGAATAATCGGGGCAATAGGAGGAACTGGAATATTGCCGTGTACATTGTCATTCCCTTTGATTATAAACCTTGAAAAGCCTTTAAACTTTAAATTGAAACTTGCTAAATCTTTTGCAAAAGTATTATCTGATGTAAAAGTTGTATGTTTCCCTTGATAGACTTGCCCAGTAGAATCGTTGGTCATAAAAACCACAAAAACCTTACCTGTAGTGTCTACTGTATAAGGTTTGTCTTGTGCAAAAGATAAAAATGGTAATAATAATAATAATATAAACTTTTTCATAAAGGATTTATAATTTGTTATTTTTCATCCAACCAAAGGTTCTGACTACTGCATACATTATATATGCTTGCCACTTTGGTACAGATTCAATTAATAGTTCTAAGAATATCTTATCACAATATTTTCTGCTAAATATGCTATTTCTCCAAATGTAATCGTGAACTATCGAGGCGTTTGCGGAGAGACCGTGTGGTGGCACTATAAACCAAAATAGCCTTGTAGAGCTTACTAAGTCGGTTTTAAAGCCTTTTTTAATGATGATGTTATACTTGATTAGCAAGCAATCCTCTGTTACTTGCCAATCAAGTTTGTCTGATTTATTTATCCTTATTTCTGGATAACTCGTCATTCTTGTTTAACAACAATCTGTTCAGCTAAAGGCTTTAATGTGTATCCGTATCCTGCTGCTAATTGTCCTGCTGCGGAGTACTTTTCTGCAATTGTGCCAAATTCTAATTTTCTGCAAATTTCCAAAATAAGTGCCTTTGCATTAGCCAAAGGAATTTTCATATTCGCAGATAATTCGCTTGCCATCTTACCTGTGTCAGTATTCAGACCACCAAAAGACTCTGATGAAGATGTCTTGAAGTCGATATAAAACTGACGGTAAAACGTAGAATCTGAAAGATTACAGTCTATATTACTAATCATCTTGGCACGAATGCCTTCGATTGTTACTGACTTACGTGTTTCATCTTGAAAGGTATAAGGGGTTACCTTAAATGTGAAACTCTGTGCATTAGAAAATAATGCTGAAAAAAGAATCGAAATTGTTAAAATTGTACTTTTCATTTTTTTGGTTATTTTTTATATTACATATTTGAATGTGAAACTTTTTTCCAAACTGCCGCACTTGAATCGTAGAAACAAATCGCTTTTAATGTTGTATTATAGACAGTAAGACCGTCGGCAGGTGATGCTATTGCACTAATTTGTGTTGTTGTTAATCGTGGAAACAATACTCCTTGCGTAGTTGATGTTATATCTAAGACTGATGAAGCGTTAGGTGATGCTGTCCCTATTCCAACATTGCCGTTTGGATTAATATAAAATCTACTATTTCCTGCTGCAATAGGGTCTCCATTAAGTGCATTACTTTGTCTAATATCAAAATCGCCATAAACCACAGAATTTCCTCTCATTACCCAATTCCTTGCTGCTGCATCTGTCGCAGTTGTAGAAGAATAATAAGCACCACCACCGCTTACACTAAAAGCCTTTATATTACCATCTACATCAAGTTTTTGTGAAGGTGTTGTTGTTCCAATACCAACATTACTTACTGCTGTTGTCGATAAATAAGTATCATTTACAGTTCTTAAACTACCATTCACATCTAACTTATATCCTGCATCAGTTGTTGTTCCTATACCTACATTTCCTGTTGAAGATATTCTCATTCTTTCAACAGTACTTCCTACACGGAAAAGCATATTACCTGATGCACTATTATTATTTATATAAAAATCTCCAACCTCATTACTAAGCTGTCCAAATGTACCCTGTAAACTAAAATTTACTTGATTATCTGTACTTAAAATTCTTTGTGTTACTATACCACTACCTTGTATATCTAATTTGTATGATGGTGTTGTTGTTCCTATTCCTACATTTCCACCATTGAAAAAGCTATTACCATTGGTGTTTATATTGTTTTTTACAACACCTGCTAAATCATATAAAGCTAAACTATTAGTACCACCATAACCTGTACCTAATTGAGCAATAAAATTACCCCCATTTTCAGTTAAAATATCAAGTTGTCCTTGCGTTACCCCTGTTATATTACTTGCTGCATAAAGTAAAGTTCTTCCTGCTCCACTACCTTGTTGTTGTGTAAATAATTTTGTACTATGTGTTACTCCTGCTGTTGCATCATTTATGCTTATATCTATACCATCAAGACTTGTTCCCGATGTACTATTATAAACGCTTAATCTATAAGATGGTGAAGATGTTCCTACTCCTATATTACCTATTATAGAAGTGTTTCCAATAACATGAAGTTTTTGAGAAGGTGCTGTTGTACCTATACCTAATCTACCATTTGCATCAATTCTCATGTATTCCGACCCTGCTCTACTACGAAATATATGTTGTGTATTATTAGAGTAATTTACAGGGTCAGATGTTCCACCAAGTTGTAAAGCAACATTGTTAGAAAAATCATATATATAATTCCAAAAACTTATATTTCTTTGTAAAAAAGGATTTCCAGCAATTTTATAATTCGATGTTTGAGGAATATTAATATCACCATTTACATCAAGTTTATACCCTGCATCAGTTGTTGTTCCTACTCCTATGTTGCCGTTTGCAAATATATTTAATCTATTTACCCCTGCATTTGCATCATAAATTCTAAAAGCGTCATCACCAGCACCTTGTATTCCAACACCTGTCCAGTAAGTTCTTGCAGAGCCTGTTGTACTTCTTATGTACTTTACATAAGACGATTGAGATGTAGATGTAGATGTGCTTTCTAAATTTAAAGTAGCATCTCCAAGATTATATATTCTTTGACCACCATTTACATCAAGTTTTTGTACAGGTGTTGTTGTACCTATTCCTACATTTCCACTCGTAGTAGCAAAATAAGCATCATTTACTGTTCGTAGAGTTCCATTTATATCGGTTAAATACCCTGCATCTGTCGTTGTGTTTATGCCTACTCTGCCGTTAGCGAATATTCGCATACTTTCTGCATAGCTACTTCCTCTTCTAAAAGCAATTGAAGTTCCTCCAACAAGATTTACACCTGCATTAATAAACATTAAAGAACTTTGTTGAATTGTAGACCTAACAGTATTATCATCTATTGAAATTTGCTCATTACCAGTAGTATTTTTCAAGTGAAGCAATGTTGAAGGGGAAGCAGTTCCTACACCAACGTTTCCCGAAGTAGTAGCAAAATTAGCACCTAAACTATTAGAAATAGTAGGTGCAGTTAGCGTTCCTGTTGCGGTCGGGTTGTTAATCGGTAAGTAAGTTGTATTTAAACCAAAAACTTCTGATACTTTTACTGAATCCCATGCAGCTACTCCTGTGCTGTTAGAACGAAGGTACTTGCCGTCTGCTTGTTTACCATCATTATATCTAAATCCTGCCAATCCACTAACTTCAAACTTTGCAACTGGGGCAGTCGTTCCTACACCTACATTACCTGCATTTGTAACTACTAATCTTTGAAATCCTCCTGTTCCTAATATTACCTTGCCAGTTCCGTGCATGGTTAGGTCATTTGAATTACCTGCCATCACTAAGTCAGAGCCTTTACCAATGTCTCCTGCCCCTGTTATTTTTAGTCTTGGTGTTGTTGCATCGGTTATAAAAGTTGGGCTTGTAATAGGTGCGTAAGTTGATGCAGCAGTAGAACTTGATAGATATGCCGTAGCATCGCTCGTTATATTTCCACTTGCATCCGCTCTTAATAGTCCAGATACGGTATTATCTAAAATCAACGCTCCTGTTATTCTTCCAGTACCAGCCACATGAAGTTTTGAAGTAGGTGAGCCAAGACCTATTCCTACATTACCGCCAACATTTGTTGCTAATAAAGTAGTAGAATATGAATTAAGATTAAGTGCTGTTATTGAAGATGTAGCTTTAATTCCACCAGAAACATCTAATGCAGTCGTTGGTGCTGTTATTCCTATACCAACCCATCCATTGTAATCAAAATTTAAAGGATTTCTTATTATAGAATTGCCTCCAAACCTAGTTTCATACTGTAAAGAAAATGATGCAATATTATTATTAACGCCTCCACTCCAAATTCCAGTAATCTTTGAAAAAGCATTTGTTGATGTAGTATTAGCAAAAATAGGAGTAAAAAAAGTGTTATTCCCAGTAAATACATTATTACCAGTTGCAGTATTATTCAAAGACAATCCAAATTTACCATCTAACTGAGCTTGAATAGGACTCGTAACGCCGTCTAAATAGCCTAATTCAGTTGCACTTACATTTCCAATGGTTGTGTTTGATGGTAATACAGTTGTGCCTGTAAATACTGCACTATCTGTACTAGCTACCTTTTTAGAAAGCCCAAAGAAGTTCCTAAAAAATAGATTTTTCCCATCCGTACTAATCCTGTGAGTTCCGTTTATGGCAGGATTCTTAGTAGTCTTTGTGTCAATAATTCCTAAGTCTTGTCCAAGAACAGACAAAGGAAGTATTAAGAGTAGTATTAGCTTAATTTTGTGCATATTAAATATCCCGAAAAGACACCGTCAACTGGTGTTCTAAATATTGAATTGTTGTTGTTTAGTTTTTCTCCTTTAAAACCTCCTTGTATTTCTAAGTCGTAAACATACTGAACCAATACGTTTCCATTTAGATTGTGGTTTATAACCTCTCCATCAGAAATATTAGTTATTTCAATGATGAGAGTTGGTCTTATTGAAGCTAACATTGCAGGAGACATTAGTCCTGCATTGGTACTATTAACAAGAGGAATAGTGGCATTATCACCTGCTGAGTTAGTGATAACGCCACCATAAGGAAGTGCTGTATATCCAAGATTGAATTGACCGAAGCTATCAACGCCTCCATCACAATCTATCAATATAGGTATTTTTTTTTGAACCTTACAAATCATTGTGGGTCTTAGTTCATATTACTGTGCGAAACTTTTTTCCACGTAGTTGAATCATAGAAACAATATACGTTTAATGTTGTATTATAGACTAACATACCATTAGTTGGCGATGCAATTGCATTAATCTCAGTAGTAGTCATTAATGGTGCAGGGATAGAGCCTTTAGTTCCAAATACTTGAAAAGGAACTGTTGGTGTGCCTCCAACGCCTACGTTGCCGTCTTTAAATTTAATTACTGTTGAATAGCTTATAGTATCACTTGGTATTGCTTTTACATAACTCAATACTAATGATTGACCTAAACCTGTGCCATTATTAGAAAATCCAAAGCTATAGGTATCAAAGTTCAACGTATCTTTTTTGCTAAAAAGAGAGAATGTTGATGCTCTATTCATTTGAACCTCTGCAATAGGCTTGTTTTGAGACTTTACATACAATTTACTACCTTGTGGGTAAAAATTTGTTTTTGTCGGCATTGCTTGGTCGGTATTAAATGACTGTGCAAACGCTCCAAAAGAAATAAACGACAATAATAAGATTAAATATTTCATTGTTTTTTTTGTTAAATATACTAATTAATTTTTGATTTTCCTAATTTTTCAAGCTCATCAAGCCTTATTTTTATACTTTCAATTTCATCTTTTATCTGAAACAATCTGATTATTTTAAGCACATAATAAATCGAAAATAATATAGCCATAAATATCCTTATCATCTCTTCCACTTCATGAGAAGTTAATATGGTCATAAGATTTCCTTTGAATATACTCATCGTAAGAATGAATGCAAAAAAAGGCTCGAAAGTTCCAAAGATAGATTTGATTGATGTTTCCATTTAAAGGGTGAATAAAATATTAAACTTCTTTGGTATCCTTTGTCTCTTTCTGTGATAGCGTATATGCGTATTTTATCAATCGCTTTAAACCTAACTCATAAAATGCTCCAATAAAAGCAGAAACGCCAATAATTGAAATATTTTGCTCTCCCATGTAATTAGCCAAAAGTGGTGTAAAGAATATTCCAAATGAAAATGCCAATACATTATTACCTAAGAATCTTAAAACCCAAGTAAGAAGTCCGTTCTTTTCTTGTGTTGGGAAGAATTTTGGATACAAATACCTTGCAATATATATAAGTGTTTGTCCAAAAACTGCAAACAATCCATAGTCTGAATTTAGTCCGTATTCTTGAAATAAATCTAATATTGGCTTTAACCATGCTGTAGCAAATATTGTCATGGCTATTAATTGCTTTCCATCTATCAGGAAGTCAGAATTGTCAGCAAATACTTTTGCTACTCTAAATAAGAATACTTTCATGATTATAATAGAAAGCCTCGCACCAAGTTTTAATCAGTACGAGGCTTTTTAGGTGTGTGGAATTATTAAGCAGTAATCTCAGTGATTGCATCAACCAACTTACCGTAGTAAATGCCAGTCGTCGGGTTCATATTGCTACAACCGAATGCTGGACGAGTAAACACTTCGTATCGAGCGTTAGCTTGGATATTGAATGTTGGATTCGTAGCACAAGTCAAAGTAGAGATATGTGGCGTGTGGATAAACATATCCATTGGGAGCGTTAAACTTCCATTACGACAGTTACCTACTGTGATTGGCAACAAACCTACATCTCTATAACCTTTGATTTTCTCTACCTGTGTACCAGTAGCACCCCAATAGTATTCACTATCGTTGTTGTAACGTTGGTCACCGTATAAAGTCATCCAAAACATTGTAGCAACGTTATCTTCTAATAAGAAGAATGAGCCATCACCATATTTTGCATCAATTTGGTCGTCTTGAACGTAGTCTCCTAAGAAGCCTAATGCACGTTGCAATACTGCTGCCGTGTTTGTGCCGTTTAAGTCAAATCCTGCTTGGATACCAACTTCTGCAACTAACTTTCTGAAGATAGAACCTCCAATCATTGTCATGCCTTGACCACAACGAGGGTGTCTACGAATAAAGTCTTCCATGTACAAACGGAACATATTTGCATCAATACGCTTCAATCCATAAGGAACAACAGCAGGGCTTGCTGCAGAAACGCTTGAAGTCAATACAGGCAATTCCCAAGTAGCAGAACCGATAGGGTCTCCAGTGATAGGGTCTAACGCCCAGTTGTAACCTGCACCTGCTTTTAGCTTAGTAAGAGCGTGGTCGTTTGCTTTGTAAAGGATACCAGTAGTTGGTGCGTTTACAGTGTTGTAGATTCTTTCAGAAAGCAACTTCAAGTTGTACAATCTATCGAAAGAGCCAACATTAGACATCAATTGGTCGATTGAGCGTTGCATTACAACAGCAGCAGCTTGTGAACCACCAGTTGCACGAGCGTTCAATACAGCTTCGTAGTAAGGCTCTACATCACAACAAGTATCAGACCAATCTTTCTTGGTAGCAGTTACTTTAAATGCAGCACCATGGTTGATTTCAAAATCTACTGTATCAGATGTTTGAACGGCATCTTCACCAGCAGCACAGGTAAATTCAGCAAAAGTTGTGTCAATTTCTTCACAATCAGGTAAAAAATACTCAAGTGTAACGCCGAATTTGTTGCCAGCAGTTTTCCAAATCTTATTCGTACAATCACGAGGGTCAAGTGCAGCTACAACATTGTCTTGTCTCTGCGAAAGAACTGCGTTTAATGCACCATAAGAGCTTGCATCCCCTTGCAATGAACCCATCGCAGTTGCAAGTTGTAAATTTACTGTCAACGCTTCTGGACAAATTTCTGGAACGTTTCTAATAGCCATGTGGATTTTTTATATTAAGTTATGTTTTAAAAATACTTAGAGTCAAAAGTTTGCACTTTATTATTTTGTGTTGGTGGCGGTGGTATAACAATTGTTGGTTGTTGTTGTTGTGATTTCTTATTAAGGTTTGACTTAACAATCACGTCTTCAACTAATTTATCAATTGTCAAAATTTGACCATTTGATGTTACTGCTAAACTCTCATCCGAAGCGTTTCTAATTACTACCTGCTTCGTTTTAGGGTCTATAATAATCTTAGCCTTTACTGCCTGTCCTCCAACGTTAAATTCTTCATTCTCAAGATACTTTTTCGTTGCTGCATACACTATGTCGTCAGCGAACTCTGCTGGAATATCAGTCAAAATGCCTGTACTCTTTGCAGCTAAAATGATTGTATCTTTTACTTTTGCCTTTTTGAACGCTTCAATCTCTCTCTTGTAATCTGCAACTTGATTTTCATACTCTTTTACAGAATCTTTGGGAATGTGTGTAGTCTTTAATGTACTAACTTCTTCTTCTTTAGCCTTTAAAAGGGCTTTTAATTCTGCATCAGAAAATCCTTCTTTTGCTTTTTGCGTTAAATCAGCGTTTTCTCTCTGTAGTGATTCGTATTTTGTTTTATACGATTTCAATACTTCTTTTACCTTATCCTTTGTATTTGTTGGCATTACTTCTATGATACCTTCGTGACCTTGCAGACTTGAATCAAAAGAGTCTAAAACGCTTTTAAATTCTGCTTTGTGCCAAGCATCTTTGTTTTTGCCAATAATAGTTGGATTGTTTTCTGCTTCCGTGATTCCGAGTAGTTTTGAGGAAATCTCTGTAAATTGCTCGTCACTTAGTGCCAATTCTGAAAGTTTTGTGAGTGTGTCCTCACCAAGTTTTGTGATGTCTGAGCCTATTTTAGACTCCAAGATTGTTTTGAAATTACTCATTTTTGGGATTTATATTTTTCGATTGCCTTATAGCCTCTCTTAGTAATATATCCGTACTGACCAATTCTTAATTCACCCTTATTGTTTTCGAAAGTAACCAAATCTTTTTCTCCGAATACTTCTTCAACTGGCTCTTCCTTTGGCTCTTCTACAACTTCTACTTTTGTAGTTTCTACATCTGTAGTTTCTACATCTGTAGACTCTTCCAAAGTGGATTCAACTGTAGATTCTTCGATTGCCTCTTGGATTTCATTAAGTAATTGAACATCTGCCAATACTTCAATATTTTTTGCTCCTTTTTTCTTTGCCATTTTATATATTATTTTGACTTTCTGTAACAATATTTGTGTTTCCTTTTACAACAAAATCTTGTCTCAAGTTTGAATCTGCTTCTGTTAAATATTCCTCTGCCTTCTTGTAAACTAACTCTTTCTGAACTTTGTATTCTCTCATCAAAAACTCTTTATCTTCTTGAATCAATTCCTTCAATATCGAGTCGATGTTTATTGTAAGAACATACTTTAAATCACTTAATACATTACGAGCTAAAATCTTTTGTTGAAATGTATATGTCGGAAATGGGTCAAAGTCTTCTTTTGCTTTTACAAACAGATATTCTTCTGAGTTTAATCCATTCTCCTTTTCTACAAGTTGCTTCATGTATTTCAGCTTCATAAAGTCAGGTAATCCTTGATTTGAAGCGTCTTTTAGCTTGTTGTATAGTGATTCAGCCGAACTTAAATTAAAACGCTTAGGAACGGTTATACTTGGGTATTCTAAGGCTCTTTTCTCACTTGGTAATGACTTGTATCTTATAGATACGATTCCATTTATCAAGAAGTTAATTAGGTCTTCTACATGGCTTGCCATTGATGTGATAAACGCATATCCTTCTTGCATATCGTAAGACTTAGCATCTCCACTTTGATTGTATGGAGTTAGAATAGCGTTTTCAAGTCCAAATGGTCTCAAGGCTAATTTGATGTTTTTCTCATAAGCCTCAGAAAATACTCTTACACCTGTTTCGGGTCTTGTAATGAATCCTCCAAACTCAGTTGGCATCTTTTCAGAACGACCTAAAGAGTTTAAATCCATCGGGATTACCATCTTGTTCAATCCACTTCCAGTATATACAGGAGTAGTTTTAGAGCCACTACAAGTAGGACATGGTTCTGAAACACCTTTGCCTCTTACTTTACCCATACCTTTACAGGTTGAGCATTCTACTGTGCCTAATACCCACTCTTGCGATGCAACGTGGAAGTTATGCTCAACAGTTAAGTCTCCGTGATTCATCTGTGCTTCTCTAAGGAATACTAATGAATCAGTTAGGTCTGAGGTTCTTAGTTCATGACCATCTTGTGTTTGCTTTACAACTCTTCTACCAATCTTTTTTGCTGGCAAGAAATCGCAACCATGACTTAAAAATTCACCATTGGATGCTTGATTTGTTTCAAACACTTTCTGACCAGAATCGTTGAATGCAACGTGGGTCGCAATACAATATTTTTCTGAGTCAAAAAAGTAAAATATGTCTCCATAACCTTCTAAGATTCTTCCATCGTAATTTCTTACATCAGATTTCATCTCAGATTTTACAAGAGCAAACTCATTTGCTTTAAAATAAAGAACGTTCTCGGAATCTACAATAAGATAATATGGTCTTGGATAGCCATCTCCATCTTCATTAGGAAATAAAACCATTAAGCTGTTAGGCTTTAATAAAGTATCTTTCTTTATTGATTCAGAAAAAGCCTTTAATAGGTCTGCTCCGTTATAGTATCCCTTTGTGAAATACCACTGAGCGGTATCTTGCTCACGAGGTAATTTCGATTTGTGATTAAAGCGTATTTTGAAATCATCAGATGTAAAAACTTTATCTATCTGCTTTTCTATTAGTCCTAGAAAGCCTGATACTGGATTTCCGATACTCTCAAAATACGCTTTTCTATACGCTTTCTGACTTTCAGACTCATTAGGTCTTTGAAAATCCATATATTCGGGATACTCAGAGCCAAATACCTCAAGAAATTGCTCGTCTATTTCTTCCGATTCTTCTTGGTATGGGTCTTCGAGTTTTATCTCATCATATAAAAACTTTCTAACTAAATCGTCTGTAATCTTCATATTAATCTGGTTGTACTTCAATCAAATAACACTGTGAACCAATGATGCCACAATCGTTTGTAACTTCAACTGTCAATTTGTAAGTGCCATCGGCTAATGTTGATGCTACTGTAATTAATCCAGTATTAGGATTGATTGTGATAGCCCCACTTAACATTCCTAACTCATCAGAACAGTTTAAATAAACGTTCCAATTTGGACAAGATGTCAATTCATTAACATCAGGAGCAATTGTGATTTGAGTTCCTTCTGTTCCAGTGTAAGCTAAACATCCACCTTTACTTCCACAAGCCTTTGCAGTTGCACCAGTTACAGTTGGAGTTCCAAAAGTAAATTGTGTTTTCTTCTTCAATTCTTTAATGAAAGCACTTGGGTTAGCAACAAAGTAGAAGTCATCATATTCTGATTGCTCAGTTAATGTGATAGTTCCTTTGATATAGCCAGACTCACCGCCAGTTACTTCAAAACCTGCATCAGAGATATAAATAGTTGAATCGCCATCAGCATCTTTTACCAAACAACCTTGTTTGAAGAAATAGATTACTGAAATGCTTGAAGCACGTTTCTGAATACCTTGAATTACGTCAATGTTTGGCAAATAATGCTCTGCTAACATCAATTCAGCAGTCGTTGATTGACCCATCTTTACAGGGGCAATGTAACGAGACATTACATCTGAATTGGTCGTAGTAGGCTTCGCTCTTGAACTTGCTTTCAACAAGCCAGTATGCAAGAAGTGCCAATACTCACCGCCACCTTCACACTCGAATTGCTTGTCACGGATATACTGTAAAATAGTTACAGTGTAATTACCTCTTGTTAGCAAAACTGGAGATTCATCTGTTGAAATAGATACACTATCACCAACTTTTGGAAGTGATGCGTTCTCAATGATAGCTACTGCTGCGATTTGGTCGTCTACTTGCAAGTTTTCACCGCAAAACTGCTTGAAATACTTTGAGCCTTCTTCTCCACAGCAAACTGTTGCTAAGTTGTCTAATGCCATTTTGTTATATATAAGTTATATGGATATTACAATTTTATACTAATATACTTGTTTTTTAATTAATAACCATAAACTACAAAAGATTGTAGTTTATGGTTATTTCATTTTTTTATGATAGCTTTTGAATTACAAGCATTGGGAACTCTATCTTGCAACTTGGATTTGCCTTGTTCTTTATTTGAAGGTTAACTCCAGTGCTTAAAGGGAATTTACCAAGTTGTGTCCATGAGTCATACCAATCTCCGTTGTTGATTCTATATTTCAAGTCTCCATAAGAAGCTACGTTTAATGACTTTATCTTTCCAAACAATAAATCAACTGTTTCTACTTGAATATCAAGTACTTTAATGTAACATGGTGTTTGCTGAATGAAATCACAGTCTTCAGGTCTTGACTTAACGATGTAAGATTCAGAATAGGTATCACATACATTAACAAATAGTCTAACAACCTGCCCTTTTACCAATGGGCTTGATAGTTCAATTAATCCCTTTTGTTGGTAAGTGATAGCACTATTTGTTGTTCCATCTAATGTGACAACAGAACCATCTACCATATCAAGATAATAAGGAATGTATGTATCACCTTCATAAAGTTCTGATACAAAAATAGCTTTATTGCAGTTTTCACAACAGATTGGAAATCTAAACTCATTACTAGCTAAACTATATTCTAAATTGAAAAGAGGTGTCATGCCCTCTCCAATTATATATTCAGCAGCTCCACCATCAAGTGTTGCTGAATAAGGAACTCCATCTACATAAAAATAAGAAGGGCAGGTTGCCCCACTTACTGTTAATTTTATAATAGGTAGTCCAGCAGGATTTAGCGTGTAAGAGTAAGAATATGTTCCTAAACTTGGAGCTATAAATGATAAACTTGAATTTATAAATGTTACATTATCGTCATTCAAGTTTATTCCCACCGTTACTGGTGCTACTCCATCACAAGCTATTACTAATTTATTAATAAATGCCATTAATATTCTATTTTAAATGCGTACAATACAAAGTCATTAAAAGCTAATTGCCTATCAATCTCAATTGAGAATACTCCGTCGTTAATAATGCCTAAACTAACTGGTATGCTAGCAGTTAAGCTATTGGTTCTCCTAAAAGAAGTATCATATAATGCTATTATTCCACTTTTAACTGAATAAACTGTTCCAGTTATTTCTCTAGTAAGTCTAATTTCTTTAGTACAACCACCTGCTAAAGCTGTAGTTACAATTGGATATGAAGCAGATGCCATCGCTGAAAATGCTATTGTTTTATAACTAGCATCTCTATCCATATTACCATCTACATATATATATTCAGTAACCCTTGTGCCAGATGGAAGCTGAGGGGCTATGCGAATATAAGTAGCCCCGACTATTTTTTTATTTGTAACATCAACTAAAGCTACAAAGCAATTTTGCTCAGAAGTACAAGGTATTTTATAAACTGGGTCTTTTACACTATCACAAGTCTCTATACTTGTGATTATTGGCTTAAAATATGTTACACAATCACCATCAGTTCCAACATTAAAAAAAACAAAATCAGATGGAGTATCTAATGGGCTTTCCAATCTAACCTTTAATTGTTTTCCACTAAAATTAGTTAAATCTAAGTTAGTGAATTTAAAAGCTGAGTTATAAGTTCCTCCTATTATTCCTACTGGAGTATATGCTATTTTTTCATCTCCATTATAAAGTACCGCTGCAACTTCATCAGGAACAAACAATCCCTTACCCTCAATAGTTTTAGTGGCACAGTTTATTCCTGTTGTAACTATAGAAGGAGTAGGTAGTTTTGTATATACTACATTAATAGTTACTTCTAAGGCAACATCGTCGCAAAAAGAATCAGCATTATCACCTACATCTACTATAAAGTCTAAAATATCTCCTTGAACTACTGATGCACTTGTAGTTATTTGATAAGGACTACTTGACTGAGCAACTAAAGTTCTTGTTTGGACTTCTATTCCATTTCTAAGTATTCTATATCCAACTGCATCACCGCAATTACCGTCTGCTTTTTGTACTTTACTTACAATAGATAAGTTGGCAGTAACTGGGCAGTTGAATCTAACTCCAACATCATCTCTTTGAGAAGAATAAAATGGATGAAGGTAAATACCAAATGTCGGGAATGGTTGTGGAGTAATATTTAGGTTTCCTTGAATATTTTCAAATCCTAAGTGTGGATAAGCTACACCTAATGTTTTATGTGCAAGAACTTTTTCATCATCAAAAGTTGGCAACACTAAAACAGCATCGTCCTCTATGTACCTATACGCATTAAATAAAGTAAATGCGTTAGATGCAGTATATTTTCCATAGGAAAACAGACCATCTGCTGAAGGATTAGTTCTACTTATTGCATTTTTTAATGAAAAACTTAGTACAGACATCTATAATAACATTTTTTTATAAATTTAGCAAAAATAAATGGCTTATTACTTGACAGGTGTGTGCAAAATATTGTATCTTTGCACAAGACGATTACAAATGGACTTAATAGAATACCTT
>Ga0209354_10000421_pt1 | contig 20095 bp, 32 predicted proteins | sample LauGreSpBDMM15DD_2_FD_187562 | JGI IMG/M metagenome (GOLD analysis project Ga0209354, IMG submission 187562) | Freshwater lake microbial communities from Lake Michigan, USA - Sp13.BD.MM15.DD (SPAdes) (version 2) | ecosystem: Environmental > Aquatic > Freshwater > Lake | place: Lake Michigan...
CGATCTCCAGATCTATAACAAGATGCTGACCGCCGTTCTGGTTTCAACCACTCGGTATTATGGGGATTTCACGCAATTCCGCCGTGAAGCCACAACCCGAATGAGCTAATGGGCTTTCTTCAAAACATAGCGAACAAGCTGTTCCCTGCTCCAGTTAACAAATACGAAGGAGCCGGTCAGTCATTGCGTCGTTCGTATCTCGATACGTCTTACACTTCCGCGCGATTTGATGTTACGAGCGCGACCCGTCAAGCTATCGTTCGCAAGTCTCGCTTTTTCGAGCAAAACAACGCTGTTCTCAATAGGCTTGGTGATCTGTTTGAGAGCTACACCGTTGGCTCTAGTTTCTCGGTTCAACCAGCCTCCAGTGATTCTGCGTGGAATCTCAAAGCCAAAAAGTGGTTTGATGTCTGGAGCCGTTATCCCGATATCGGTTCTCGTCAGTCGTTCTCTACTCTAATGGGGCAAGCCGCTCGCGGTTGGTTCTATGATGGCGAGTCGTTCCTGCTGCTAACCAAAGGAGAGACCGGCAAACCTCGATTGCAGCTTATTGAGGCTCAATCCATTGCCACTCCGTCAGGGATGCAAGCAGACGAGACTGTGTTTGATGGCATCCGGTTTGATCCTCGTACTGGACGAGCCATTTCATATTTTATTGGATCGGAAAAAACTCAGGGTAACCTGACTGATGTTCGCTCCATTCCCTCTGATTCCGTAGTCCATATCTACGAACCGAATCGTCCCGGTCAGCTTAGAGGTCTTCCGTTTGTCTCCGCTGTCATCAACGATCTCCACGATCTCGATGATCTGCAAAAGCTGGAGATGGAAGCTTGTAAGCTTGGTGCTTCTGTCGCTCAGATTGTTAAGACTGACGCTGGTGAAGTCCAAGCGAGTAACCTCCGCGCTGGTACTGCTGGAGCGAGCGTAAACACCGCCGAGAACTATTACGAACAGGTCTTTGGATCTGGCGTGAAGGTGATGAAAAACGGTGACAGTTTCGAGCAGTTCGCGACCGAGCGTCCCGGTGTCAATATGCGGGAGTACTGGCGACAACTGACCGAGAAAGTCTGTGCTGGCGTAGGTATCCCTTACGTTCTGGTTTACCCAGAGTCAATGCAGGGAACTGTCTATCGCGGTGCGCTAGATATGTCGTCTGTATGGTTCCGGTCTCGCCATCAAGTTATGGCATCAGCGGCTCGTCGTATTTACGAGTACGCGATGGAGTACGCGATCAAGAACGATCCTACGCTCAATGATGCTCCCTCGGATTGGTACGAAGTATCAATCACCGCTCCGCGCTCCCCGAATGTTGACGTTGGCCGTAATTCTGCGGCTCAATTAGCAGAACTGGAAGCGGGAGTTGTTACCTTTGACGAGGTCTATGGTGCGCGTGGTCTTGATTGGCGTTCTGCTTTAGAGTCAAAAGCTCAACAAGCTTTGTTTGTACGTCAACTTGCTGCGAAATACGGAGTCGATGTATCTGAGATTTCGGTTATTCAGAAAGAGCGTCCCGCAACTAGTGTTGCAACTGCTATTGACATTGAAGACGATTCTTCTGAATCTCCGTCCCCAGTCGCTCCGTCAGAAGGTGGGTCGCAACCTGTTATTGTAGAGCAGGAAGAGATTACCGCTACCGTAAAGAAGACTCGCAAACCAAAAGCCAAGAAAACAGAATGAGTTTCACCAAGAAATCTGATTGGCTTTACTACGCACCGGCAAACGCTGCCGGCGATCCTGCTACTGTTCAGATCTTCGATCAGATTGGCGAAGACTGGTACGGTGGAAGCGGTCTATCTGCAAAACAGTTTTCGGATGTTCTCAACGAGATTGGCAATGGTCCGCTGCTTGTAGAGATCAACTCTCCCGGCGGAAATGTTTGGGATGGTCTCAGCATTTACAACCAGTTGCGCGGTCGCAAAGCTCCGGTGACCACTCGGGTTGTTGGCATTGCGGCTTCCATTGCGTCTATCATTGCTCTTGCTGGTGATCGCGTCGAGATGGCTGACGCTGCTCTGATGATGATCCACGATCCGTCAGGTATGGCTTCTGGTACTTCCGAAGATATGCGGAAGATGGCCGAAGCTCTTGATCAACACGCTGAGGTTTTGGTTGGAGTGTACAATAAGAAGACTGGTCGCTCCGCTGAGTCTATCCGCGCTGCGATGAAAGCAGAGACTTGGTTTACCACCGCTGAGGCCCTAGCTTTTGGCTTGGTGGACAAACCCATCAAGCAGTTGGCAATGGCCGCGAAATGGCATCCTCGCGCTGTCACCAAGACTGCTCCTGAGACGGTCAAGAACAACCTCCGTCGAGGTCTTGAGCAATACGAGGAAGGTCTTGCTGGCGACGGTCTTGAACCCGCTACAGTAGCTGACGCTAAGTCGCTGATTTCTGGCGAAGCTCCTACCGCAGATAAGGTTGATAAAGCCTACAATTGGTGGGCGCGTAATGGCCGATTTCTTGAGGCTGAACCCAACACTCCTGCGGACGTAGCAGCTAACCTCTGGGGAGGTGCTGCTGGACGCGATTGGTTCAACGCTCTGTATGCTCAGATTGAGCGTCAAGAAGAGCAAGAAGACGAATCCCTAGACGACAAGCTTTCTGCTAATAGCCAAACCGCTAACGGCAAAAATGGCGTGGACTCCACGCCGCAACCAACACAAACCACCGACACACATATGTCTGACACTGCTACTACTGTGACGGCTGCGGCTGCTCCTGCCGCTCCCGTTGATCTCACTGCGATTCTCGCGAAGCTCTCCGCTTTGGAGGCTTCGATCAAGTCTCCCACCGCCGCTCCTGCTCCCGATCCGGTTCGTCCCGTGATCGTGAACTTGGGCAACCCGCTACTGGAGAAGCACAAGTCACTCCGCGCTGGTGCAGAGCGTCAGAGCTTCTTGATCCAAAACCACAGCGAGTTGCTGCGTCAGAGCGCGATGATCGCTCCCCAGAATGCGAACACGTTCGCGGCTGGCTTGGTTGTCGATTATCTCGCTGATGCTGTTATCACTGTTGCTACCACTAAGCTCGCGATGATCGCTGGCTTTACGCGCAACGTTGGCTTGGATAACTTGCGTCCCCGCGCAACGGTCCAAGTTAAGAAGTTTACCACCGGCGATGCGACTGTTGATAACGCCTCTAACTTTGAGGATGGTGCTGCTAACCAGTCTACGCTTGCCGCCACTAGCGTTACCGTCAATCAGATCACTAAGACCTTTACCGTTACTCAGCAGGAACTGAATCAGGGTTTCGCTATTAGCGATCTGGCGATGGGTTCTGCTGAGATCTTCGCTCTTGGTATTTCCAAGAAGGTCACCGCTCAGATGACCGCTGCTCTGTTTGGTGCTGGTACTGTTATTGGCACTGCTGCCAACTTTGATTCTAGCGACCTCCCTGCAATCTTGGCTTTGGCTAAGAATTATCGGCAGAAGCTGCTTCTGCTGGACGGTGGACATTTGGCCCGTTTGATGTTCTCCGGTCAATTCACTGCTGCCGCTGGAACTAATCCGTTCCCTGACAGCCGATACGGCCCGTTGAACAACGGCTATTTTGGATTCGCCAACATATTGGAGCAGAACGATTACACTGGTGCTATTGCTAATACCGCTGGCTTCGTTTGCGGTCAGGACGCTATCGCGGTTGCCAGCGGCTTGCCGGTTGGAATGATCGCTGGCGAGTTTGTTGAGCAGCGCACTGTTGAGTTGAGCAACGGTCTGTCTGTGTTGCTTACTGTCTGGTATTCCCGTTCTACCCGCGCTCATATGGCTTCTTACGATATCATGTTTGGTGCGGCTGCTGCGGATACTACGCAAGCTGAGGTTCTGATCACCGCTTAATCCTAAGATTATGCGCATTGCAACAACCATAGCAGTGGACAAGACCGGCAAAACTAAATTGCTGGCTGGTCCCGAAATTGATGCGACTCTCCAACGCACTAATTTCAACACTGTTTCTGTTCCTGAAGGAGGCAAGCTCATCTTGTGGGTACAAGGAGCCTTAGCACCGAAGATCCGTAAGGGTTAACAAACCAAAACTGGGGAGGCTGTTGGATACGCTGACAGCCTCCCCTTTAACCGAAACACAATTTTATGGCACTGCAAGCAGACATAGCAACCGAGTATAGTATGGGCCGTTATGGCTCTGAGCTAATCACAAGCACTGCGGCGCAAACTGGCAACTGGTCTGCTTTGATTCCTACGGAGCCGACTGTTTTTGCGTCGATAACCGGATTTCAGTTTGCCGGTAATTGGCCGTCCAAAACAATGCCTACGGGAATCACGATTCCCGGCGATATAACTGCATTTCAAATCTCGTCTGGTAGCGTTATTGCGGTCAAAGCCCGAACACCGTAATGATCTCAATCGGCATAGCGATCAACAGGACTCATGTCAGCACTGGTGCTGAACCTGAACCGCCGATCATGCGCCGAGATCTTCTGTGTGAGAGCGGAGAGTATCTAGTCCAAGAAGAAAACATTGGAGGTAACAAACTGGTCTATTCGTTTGGAACCTACGATTCGCTACTCACAGAAAGCGCAGACTTTTTAACACAAGAAGACTCAGGAAAATTCATTCTAACCGTTTACTGACATGGCAGACCTAAAAATCTCAGAACTAACAAACCTCACGGCGGCAGATCCAGTTTCGGATATGCTGCCGATTGTCGATGTTTCGGCAACACCTCCAGCGAGTGGTAGCACAAAGCGCATCAGCATCAACAATCTGCTCTCATCCTCGCCAACCGCGAGTGGAGCACTAACTGTCACCGGACTCGTTACCGCTGGCTCCGCCACCATCACCGGCACGCTGACTATCGGTGGAGCAACGAGCTTTCCTGCGTCTGTAATTAACACCTCTGGAGGTAATCCGGTGTTTACTCCGACTGCTGCAACCCTTTTCTTGTATAGTGGTTCCAGCTTTCTTTCAATTCGCAATCAAGCAAACACGCAGGAGATTTTCAATCTAACTCCTGCCGGTGTATACACTTTCGGCGACGGCTCAGGCAGCACCAGAATGACCCTCAACTCTACGGGGTTGGGCGTGGGGGTTACGCCTGCTTCTGGTGATGGTTCTGGTGTTTTCAAAGCGGCTGGAACAGGTACTTTGACCGCAAGCAGTCGAGCTGGTCTTGATGTCCGAGAATTGGTTTCCGGCAATGGGGCTGGTATTATTCTTGGGGCAATGACAACCGAGAATACCGGAGTCATCGGTTCTCGTACCGCAAGCGGTAACATCGCTTTTCAGACGTACAATGGAGCAGCATGGGGAGAGAGAGCCAGAATTGATTATCTTGGCAATTTGATTCTAACGTCACCATCTACACCTCCGACTCTTGCTGCCAACGGTCAGCTTACCGTCAACGCTACCAGCAACACCAATCTACGCTTCAGCTATCGCGGATCTGATGGTACAACCCGAGTCGCCAACATAACGCTTGCCTAACCAATACCATGATTACTATCAACTGGATCATCGAACGCCTTCTCGTTAAGCCGACCGAAGGCTCACTTACTGATGTCGTCATCACCGCCGATTGGCGATGCAACGGCACTCAGGATCAATACAGCGGTACTTGCTACGGCTCATGCTCGTTCCAGCCGCCGACTGGTGAGTTCACGCCTTACGAGGATCTGACCGAAGCACAGGTCTTGAACTGGTGCTACGCCAATGGCGTCGATAAGACCGCCATCGAAGCCAACGTGACGCAGCAGATCAATGACCAGATCAATCCTCCGGTGGTGACGCTGCCGTTGCCGTGGTTTCCTTCGGTTAAGGTTGCGGAGCCGGTAATTATCGCTCAAGCTGTAGCCGCCTAATATGGAAATCACCGTAAAACTCACTCAAGAACAAGCCAGCGGTTTGCTGCAACTCATCGACATTGCCGTCAAAGCAGGAGGCATTCAAAACGCAAAGGTCGCTTTGCCGCTTGTCGATCTAATCGTCAACGCCGCACAACCTAAATCCGAGTAATGCAAACCGACACTAACAACAGCAGCGGAGTTGGTATTTCTCTAGCGACCGCTGCCGCTGCTGGTGCGGTTTCTTTCATCCCGCAGCTAACTCAGTGGTTCCAGCTTGGAGCCGCTGTTTTAGCCTTCATTGCCGCATCAATCGGTCTGTATAAAACCTTCAAAAAATGAACTGGAAAACAACTCTCGCTGGTGTTGGCGCAATCATGGTTGCCGTTGGTGGTGCTTTGAAATCTCTGTTCGATGGTGACCCCACGACCAACATTGATATTGCTGCTACCATTGCCGCTGTGACAATTGGCTTTGGTTTGATCGCTGCCAAAGACGCTGACAAAAAGCCCGAGTGAATTTCATCGAACAGATCGTTACCGCTTTGCTCAAGTGGCTGACTAGTTTCGTTCAAACACCACCTACCGTTGAAGATGCAAAACGAGATCCAGACCTCAAAAAGAAGTTGCTGGATCGTATTGCTGAGTCTGATCGCTAGTTGCGGTTGTGGTTCTCGCGTGGTTATGGTGCCTCACGGTGAGCCGGTAAGGCTTGCTGAGAGCGTCAAAGCCAAAGTATGGGTCAAAGGAGCGGATGGTGTTTCTGTTCGCTCCAGCAACCGGATAACGCTTCCAGAAGGTTGGTACGCATTGCCAAAAGACTGATATGTCACAACAAGTTATCAATGTCGGATCAACCGCAAACGACAACAACGGTGATACGTTGCGCGGGTCTTGGATCAAAGCGAATGACAACTTTACCGAGTTGTACACCGACATCTCGGCTCTTAATACCGCGACCGCTTACACTCCAACTCTAACAGATTCCGGTGGTGGTAGAACGTACACTGTTACAATCAATTCTGCGAGATATACGGAGATCGGGAATCTGCGTTGGTTTTCTGTTTCGCTGTCGGTAACTGCCGCAAGCGGTTCAGCTTCTGGCTCACTGCGGTTGAGCATCCCAGATGTTTCAACCTACGCTGCGGCTGTTGGAGTTCAAGCGAACGGTCTACACGCAAACGCTAAGACTGAAATTGAAGGTAGTGTAATTGCCGGTCAATCTTACGCTGAGATTGTTCATTTTGAAAACGGCAACACTTCTTCTCTAGCGTCTCAAGTTCAGTCTGGATCTACACTAATTGTCACTGGAGTCTACTTCCACGCCGCTTGAACCTTATAGCCACAAGTCTCCAGTTGGGGATGTCTGTGCTACAGAGCGCGATGGGAAACCCGTCGTTTTTGTGGCAGGGAGTGCTGGTGCGCTGTCTCCCTGCTGCGATCAGTGACGCTAACTCGGTTATCTCCGGTGGGTTTCAGGATAACGTCCAAGCGCGAGTGCTGGTCAAGTTTTCCGACTGGCGGTTGGCTGACTCAACGCTAGTAACCGTTGACGCTGCGGTCTGGTCTTGTGACGTTGGTTCTAACGGTGATCGGCTCCTGCAAGAGAGCGGAAGCTTTCTACTGCAAGAGAACACTGACCGCTTGCTGCTGACTTTCGGGAAGATGATTCCGGTGGTTGGAAGACTCCTCACTTACGACGGTCGCCAGATGCGGATTATGTCTGCCAAGCGAGACGGATCTGGAGCTTACTATGCTCTTGAACTTGGCTCTAAAACCAAATGACTCCAACCGTTACAGTTGATACGTCGAGGTTTGATGAGGCTTGGAAGGAGTACCTCCCCAAGACCAAGCGATCTCTTGCTGATGCCGTCAACGCTCGCACGTTTTTCTTGATGCTGCGGCTCTACTGCTTGTTGCCTCCAAAGTCTCCACAAGCGGCTCGTAACAAGATTCTGGACTACTTCAACAGACCAGTTGGAGCGGATCGCTTTGACAAGAAGACCGGCAAGAGAGTTGGTAAATCTCGACAGCTACGAGTGGTCCACTTAATCGCGCAAGCCAAGAACGCGAAGGCTGGAAAACCCGGTCTCTACGGTCAAGATATGCGTGACGCTGCGGGAAAGCTCCGCAGACGCGCTGCTGGTTCTGTTGGATACCTCAAGTCATGCGTGACTAAAGCCATAAAAAAGCTGTCACCATCATTCCAGCAATTTGGCGGAACTCGACGCGCAAAGAAGGGGTCTGCCGGCGTTAAGTCAGTGGCTGGAAACCAAGCGTTGATCAATCTTGCGAATCAATACGGCTTGCCGCAGGAGAATGTAGCGATGCATCGAGGATCTTCCGCCTACGCATTCAACGCCAAAGCCGGATTCAATCCATCCAGCCATGTCCGCATGAACATTGGATTGGCCGACAATCAGGTTGGGACCGTTGAAGGAATTTACAGCAAAGCCATGCAGCAAGCTTACAACGACGAAGCGCGTGAGCTTGAAAATCACATTGCCGCAGCACTGCAAGCCGCTTTTGATGGGTCTGAATCCAAAGGAATCACAGTTACATGAACGCTGTAGCCCTACGCACTGAACGCGCTCTAGTTGACTGGCTGGCCGCTGAAGACTGGTCTGCGTCTCCTATTGGCACTCCGACTTGTCTTACAAGCTACGGTCACGGTGCGTTTGCGGACCAAGATCTGGATGACCAGATGCCGAGCTTCCCGCGCATTGTTGTCCGCGCATCGACTGCGGTTCCGGTTCATCCCCTAGACCGCACTTGCGAGGTGGACATAACCGCTACGCTTCAGTTATCCGCAGACGATACCTCGGAGGCTCAAGCTCTGGCGGTTGTTCAAATCTTTGAGAATCTCCTGCAATACCTCTATGTTGACGGCAACATTGCGGAGTTAGACGCACTCGACACTGATCCCTCTGGAGGCTTCAACGCGCAATTTGCGGTTCCAGTTGACTTTGGGATCAACGACATCAGCGAAAGAGCTAGAACTTTTTCGCGATCCATGACAATTTTCGCAGCAGCAAACACGATTTAACAACCCACCAAACATGGCAAACTCAAAAGGACTCGCTCTAGTCTATGGAGCGAAAGGAACGATAACACTTTTCACTCCTAGTGGAACGGCTTTGACAACTGGAGCAATCACCACCATTGAGAGCTACGACGCGACCCATGAGGCCGATGTTGAGCAGATTAAGAACTCTGCTGGTGAGGTTGTCGCTCAGGTCTCCGCTAATGAGCGCATTTCGCTGAACGTGACGTTTATTCCGTCCGCTGCGAGCTTTGCTCAAGCCAAGCTTGCCGCTGGTCTTCCTGCTGTGAATGGTTACGCTACCATTGCTTCCAGCGACGGCGTGACTATCGGCAGCGGAGCCTCAAATTCTCTGGATGGAAATTATGTCTATGCTGGTGGTGGAAGCGTCAAATTCACCAGCAGCGGAAAGGTTATGGTCACTGTGACCGTCACCAAGTATCTTGATGCGACTGCGATGGCTGGAAACGCCGCTGTATTCACTCTGTAATCGTGTCAGAACTTGCAAAGATACTCGCAGAGACCGGACCTCCAGCACCAGTGGTGCTTGGGGTTCGACTCGTCCCCTACACTGTAGGACACGCGATATTGCTGCAAAGACTTCGATCTCCTTACGTTTTAGGTGGAGAGATTACGTCCAATGATCTAGCGGAGGCTGTGCTTGTTTGCTCACAGCCTCCTCTGGAGTCCATTAGATCAATCAAATCAGTCTGGAGGGATCTGTTCCTCTGGTTGTGGTCGAAGCGGATTCAGCGAATGAATCTGATGGTTGAGTCCGACAAGTTCCAGTTGTGGCTCAAAGAGCAGTCAACCGCTCCTGAGGTGCTGATTGAATCGGGAACTAAATCAAAGCGTCCGGCAATGCTGTGGACCGAGCGAGTGCTTGTCGGTTGTCTTAATATTGGGATTGGACCAGACGATGCCGTCAGGATGCCTCTTGGTGACGCAGAAAGGCTGATTCTAGCTCACGCAGAGATGATGGGGCAAGTTCAGTTGTGGGACGACCAAAGCGAAGCCATTTGGCAAAACCAACAAGATAACTAATATGGGTATCCTATCAATGTTGGTGAAGCTCGGAATTGATTCGTCTCAATTTGAGATGGGAATCAAACGCGCTCAGGGATTAGGCGAAAAATTTGGATCAAGCTTCAAATCTGCGGTCAGCAGTCAATTGGCTGGAGCTTTATCAATTGCTGCTGTAACTGGATTTGCTCATTCAGTTGTCCAAGCCGCTGATCGAGTTGGTGAGCTTTCTGAGCAACTGAATATGTCTACTGACGACGTTCAGAAATTTCAGATGGCAGCAAAGCTTTACGGTGTAAAGTTTGAATCGGTGGCAAGTGCAATTGCTAGAATTAATGACGCAAGACAGTCTGCTATATCTGGAGACAAAGCTCAGCTTGCTGCATTTGAGCAGCTTGGCATCAGTGTTTCGGATTTAACTAACGCTTCACTTGGAAGCGAGCAAGTGCTTGTTCGTATTGGAGAAGTTCTTAATGCAAACAGAAACAATGCTGCGTTAATGGCAGCGGCTGCGGATTTGCTTGGCTTAAAGCTTACAAAAGCAGCAATGGCAGCGGGAACACTCAAAGACTTAGGTCCAATTGATTTATTCAAAGCGGAAGACATCAAACAAATTGAACGGTTCAATGATGAGATGGATAGGTTAATAAAGCAGATGCAGGTCACTTCAGTTCCATTACTGAGCTATTCAGCGCGAGTTCTAGCTGAAATGAATAAGCTTATTGAGGAGATGACTCAGACTTTAGGTGGAGGCGGATTTGCTAGAGTATTTTCAACCATAGCAGGTGGATTAATGTCTGTACCATTTGCAGTTGCCGAATTTCTTGGAATCAACGCTACTGCAAGTCAAAAACCTCCACAAACCGCAACAGGAAACAAATTTCAAGGTTCGCAAATGGGTTACGAACAATTAGTTGGTCAAAAATTTGCTTTTGGTGGAGCGCAAGACTCGCTTGCTCGCATTGGTGGATTCACTGGTTTTCAAAGCGGTCAAGATTCCGCAATCAAACAAGCTATTGAGCAGACAATTCAACTCAAACTGATTGCTAAGAGTAGCGCAACAACGGCACAAGTAATCTCAAGAGAATAATATGGGAACTGTCAAAAGCTCGTTAATCAATCCAGAACAACTTCAATTCGTTGAGGTATCTCGGGAATACACCAGCGGAGACGGTACTGGATTAGTTGTTGTTTACAAATACAGAGGAAGCAAAGACGCTTTGCGAGTTGCTTCGCTTGCGTGGGTTAATGCTGGTGGAAAATATCAAATAATCGAAAACGGTCCTTATTCAGAAGCAACTGTTACTTATAGCGGAACCGCTGTTCCGATAGACTACGCGCTCCAAACTGGTGCAGCTACTACACCAGCACCTATAACTCAACAAACTCTTAATGATGAAACACCATCGTTTCGATATGAGTTTAGAACAGAATACATTGATGCTTCTTTATTTGATTTGGCAAAGGTAAGAGCAGAAGCCAAAAGGTTTGTTGAAACTTTTGGAACCGGAGCAACAGAAGGGGATTACTATGGAGCCATTAAGTTTGCTAGTGAAGATCCAAAAAACAACAAGCTTACATTCTCAGACGTATTGTTCCCAATCGCTGGAGAGCTAGTTGTAAAGTTTGCTCGCGGTCAAACCAGCTTTCAGACTTCAAGAGTTTCTTTGACTAGGATATCAAATTATTCTGGATTAAACGGACTCCCAAAAACACCTTCTTTTGTTCCAGTTGTTTACACTGGAACTTTTTTGGCAGACTTGAATAAATTTCCTGCTTCAGTAAGATCAATTATGCCAAAAGCTCCTGCTGATCAAAATTTAACTCCAAAAGGAACTATTTGGGCTTGGTTAAAAGCAAACGATTCAACCTCTTTAGTCATTAAAACAAATCAAGTTGAACGCAATGAGACTTGGACATTTGCCGCTTGGGACACTTTTGTTTATCCTGTAGACACTCTAACACCTACAATCTAACCTAACACAACATGGCTGACGAAATTCAAATGACGGCTCGCTTGTACGCCTCCAAAGGTGGAGCGTTTCTTCCGAGCGTAACCTACACCAAGAGCGCCACGATGGCTGGCGTTGATATGGGTTCACAGACCCAATCAATTGCCACAACCGTTGAAGCTCTGGATGTTCCAGTTGATGTATCTAGTCCGTACAAGTTGCTTATCTCCAACTTGGACAACACCAACTTTGTTGAAGCTGGCTTTGTCTCTGGAACTTACACGATGCGGATTCCTGCGGGCGAGACGCTTCTGATGCCGTATGTTAGCGCAACGCTGTACCTTAAAGCGGATACTAGCAGCGTGACTATCCAAGCGACATTCTGCGAGATTTAACCAACTGATTTATGGCCGACGAAATCCAAATGTCAGCGCGGCTATACGCCAGCAAAGGTGGGGCATCAATTAACAACCAGACGTTCAATGTTGTAACCAACATGACTGGTACGGATATGGGCCAGCAGACTCAAGACGTAAGCTCAGGAGGAGAGCTTCTTGATATTACTGCTGATCTAGCACTTCCCTACAAGTTGTTCGTGTACAACATGGACTTGGTTCACACTATCGGAATTGGTGACATTGCTTCTCAGGTAAGTGGATATTGGTTCCGAATCCCCCCGCAGCAGTTTGCGTTGTTGCCGTATACTAATACTGCAATGTATGTAACTTGCACGACTGCTGGAGCTACCGCTAAAATTTTCTCTCAATTCTGCGAAATCTAATGGCTGTTACACTTCCATCTAAGGTTGCCGAGCGTGGTATCAAAGCGGAACACGCTCGCGCGATTAATCAGTTGATTGATGTTGTCCGCAAGATCCAGCTTGTTGCTGGACCAGATCAAGCGATTGAGCAGACTCCGAATGGCACGACGCTTAAGATAAAGCAGACTGGAAAGGTGACCGCCACAACCAGTTCTGCCGAAGATTGGTTCTATTGACAAATGGCCTACGCAAGAGACGGAAACGACAGGATGTTCAATGCGAACAACCTGAATGATTTGTATTCACGCTTCGACCGGAAGTGTTTTCTTGCGCTGAATCAGTTAAGCCCGTTGTTCATAACTACTCCAAACGGAGAAAATTACGATCAAACAACTGTTCCTTTTGGTGTTGTATATCAATACAGAAGAGATCCTACGACTTGTAGGCGACTTGCTGGCGCGCAATTTTATAGCGGTTCAGTAATAGTCAACGATTACAATCAGTCCAAAGCCTACGACGAGCTTTCAAAGCTTGAAGTAAAACACTTAGACATTGCAGGGGGTCAGGTCTACGTTGACACATTTGGACCAGTTGCTCCTTCGTTTACTTGTGACGTTGCTTCAATTCATTACTCTTTTGAACTTCTAACCAGAGAGGTTGATGGAAAGCGTTATGACGTTCATCTAGGTTGGGACCCTCCCACAAACGCTCTTACATCCTATGTAAGTGGAAGCTTAGGGTTTGACCCAAGACTCCCTCCATCAAGAATCCACAAGCACAAGACTGCTGTAGCGGATATATTTATTGAAGGGTATCTTGAGTTTTCAATCAAGAATACATACCAACGTTATGATTGTTGGAGAGTGCATAACTGTAACGCAACAAAGCTAACCGTTCAGCTTCAGTCTTCTAGTGGATCTTCTACCAGCGTAATCATCGAACCATCTAGCTGTAGATCGTTTAGAAGATCACCTGACGGTGAGTGGATCACAACTTGGCCGAATGGATCGGTTTGCAGAAACTTTTTCCCTTATCTTGCTGGTGATGTTCCATACTTTGCTGGAGGTCCACCTGCTGGTGTTAATTTTAGCCAAATTGGTTTTATGGCTATTGAGATATCAGCCAACGCAAACAACATAGCAAACCCTTTTCTGTTATTCCAATGGCAAAACGCTCTATACGCTCAACTTGACCCGAGAAATCAGCATAGTATTCTGTCTGCATACAAAGGCGCGTACCAAGACCCTTTAAAAGATAGCACTATTATTGGAAACGCTATATTCACTTGGGGACGAGCTAAGGTGGCTAAGTTAAAAGCGGGGGTTATAATTCAGGAATACTTTAAAACGTTTTCTGGAATGGAAACGTTAGTTGAGGATCTTGAAAGCATAGGTTTGACAGTAACAAAAACTCAGGGATCGTTGACTCTTGTTCCAAAAGAACAAAACACAACGGTGCTTATATTTCCGGTTGATGCTAATGTTTTTGTAGGAGGAACTGGAAACTTGTTTTGGAACATTGTTCCTACTGGTGTTAATGTGGCAACAAGTTATCCTAACGGATTTGCTTATAATACAAGCTATAACACAACAACAACAGGATGGATCGGAACATTTGTTCCAGATGTTTTTGACACAATTTTAAAGCTGAGAAAACTTGTATGGGCGCAGGAATTGTATTCATCAACCCTTGAACCAATTGATGGTGCTCCAACTGAAATTTTAGAATCAATTGTTTCTAAAGTAACATTAACACCTCTGGGCTTGGTATGTTGTGGCGTTAGTGCTTTGCCTATTGTTTACAATTACACAAAACACAGGTATTACGAAGAAGCGGCAACATCAGCAAATCTATTCATTCAATCAAGATCAATTGGCGAAGGACAGCAAAACAACCCTCCTACCGCAGTCGATTGGTATAACACTAGATTTATTTCACCTGTTCATACATATCTGTTCCACGCTGCTGGTACATTGTATGAAAACGTAATGCCAAAGGCTGGTATGGCTTTTGTGCCTCCCCGTGGACCGTGGGGATTTGCGTCTTCTGTTTATGATGCAGAGCTATCAAGAGTTCTATCTGCAACAACCGGAGGTGCTGATTTCTGGATTAACAAATGGGGAGCCGCTAACGGAAAAGACAATCAAGTCAGAATACTAGGACAACCTAACCAAACGCTTCAAACACCGATACAGACAACAACGCAAACACCTAATCTTGTTGCTGACGATGTGTTTTATGATTTAGACAATCCTAAAATGGCAGGAGTAGCAGGGGTAACAACATTAGGCGGATATTTTAATTTAGCTCAGATCAATTACAGAGATACAGGGCAGTATTTCAATCTTCCGTATATTCCCTCTTTTGTATCACAAACCGGAGGAACTGGCCCAATATTCCATAAGATTAAAAAGAGTGCTTGGCTTTGGAACTCCTTAGAATGGGCGGTTGAAGCTTGGACTAGATCAATCCCTATGTGTATGGGGAATAAAAGCGCACCTTTAATTGGAGGAGTTCCGCTTGGAAGCATTACTCTTGGAAATTCTGACAACTCTTCTGGAAGAATAGCGTTTTTTATTAGCGAGGCTGTATACAGCCAATTGTTAACAAACGGGATTCTAGCGTATAAAGAGGACGCAACGCCTACAACTCCAGTGTTTTACTTTGTTGCTCCAGAGGATCTTGAAAGCTATTGCAAGCGATTTGGTTTTAACTCTTATAACTTTGATGCTTTCAAGCTTCCTTCTTCGAACCCTTCTTCGCTCACTCAAGACACGATTCCGTTCCGAAGCTATTCAGAAGGGGAAAAAACCGACTCGGTGGAATACTTCCGGCAAAACGTTGTTTTTCCTGATTTTCCTGCGACTTACTACGGCTCCCTACGGTACGTCGATTTGACCGCTTGACATTAACCCACCGATAGGTTATCGGTTCTCCTGTCGATGAAATGTCCCTCCTGCAACTGCATTTTTGCCGCAAGTCTCCGCGATCTCGCGAAGGAGTTGGGCGGGTCAAAATCAACGGCAAAAGCCTCTGCATCCCGAGCAAACGGAAAGCGTGGAGGTAGACCGAAAACCTATGAAAAACGAACTAATACCTCAGACAAAGCAGTCCGCGCTCGCAGTGATGGCGAGCAAATTTAGCGTTGAGCCAGCCAAGTTGCTAGAGACGCTGAGGGCTACGTTGATGCCCAAAGCAACCAACGAGGAGATGCTCTCGTTTGTGGTGGTTGCTAACCAATACGGACTCAACCCGTTTACGCGCGAAATCTACGCATTCCCCGCTCGAAACGGTGGTATCCAGCCGGTGGTCAGCGTCGATGGTTGGATCAAAATGATGAACTCGCATCCGCAGTTTGATGGGATTGAGTTCAAGACCGAGGATAAAGACGGGAAGCCCTACAGCGTCACAGCTACGATCCACCACAAAGAGCGGTCTCATCCGGTGGAGGTGACCGAGTATTTCAGCGAGTGCAACCGCGCAACGGAGCCGTGGAAGGTGAATCCCCGTCGAATGCTCCGACACAAAGCGTTGATCCAATGCGCTCGCGTGGCGTTTGGGTTCAGCGGGATCACCGATGAGGAGGAAGCGACTCCGCAAGTGCAAGTCAACGTCACGCCGTCGCGACCAATCTTCCGTTCTAAGCTGGAGCCTAAAGTCGAGGTCCAACCGCACGAGTACCAGCCCGAGAATAACCCGATCCCTACCGCTACCATCCAACCCACCGAAGCCATCTTGCACGAAGGGAAGTCCAATGAGTGACGAGCGTAATGGTCTCCCGAGCGCATCAGCCGCAAGCCGGTACGCCTCTTGTTTGGGGAGTTGGCAGTTGGAGAAGGCAATCGCAGAGACCGAGTCAACCGCTGACGCTGCGACCGGCAACCGCATCCACGCCGCTCTGGGGCTGGAGCCGGTAGAGAATCTAACAACAGACGAGACTTACATTATCGACCGTTGCCGCGAGCAGGAACTAGAGTTGGTCAAACAGGTGTTCTCTACCTCCACCGAGGAGCCGCAAGTGTTCCGCGAGAAACGGCTTTGGTCGCTCCAGAACTACGGTCTGGGTCAAGAAGACAAACGGTTGTGGAGCGGTAAGCCAGATGTCGTCTACGTCGAGGGGGACCGCGCTCTTATCATCGACTACAAGTCTGGTCGCGGGACCGTCGAGAACGCAGCGGAAAACCTCCAGTTGCGCTGCTTGGTCGCTCTGCTGCATGAGTCTTTCGGATTCACGCTTGAGGCAATCACGGTAGCTATCGTTCAACCTCTAGCTGGACCTCCGAGCGTAGCCTCCTACGAGTTAGGCGACCTGATGGCTGCGGTGCGTGAGTCGCAGTCGCTGATGAGCGCGATCATGCAACCGGACCAACCGCGCACTCCGAGCGAGTCCGCTTGTAAGTATTGTAAGGGGAAACCCTATTGCTCCGAAGCGCGGGAACTAGCGGTCACGGGACCGCTCGCAAACGCTCCAGAAGGCATTACGCCGGACGCGATTGCTGCGACTCTGACATCCAGCCATCTAGCGCAATTCCTCGACAGAGCGGCTCAAGCGGAGGCAGTGATTGAGGCTTGTAAGTCTGAAGCTCGACGCAGACTGAGTGAGGGGGAAACCATCGAAGGCTGGACGCTCAAAGATGGTTCTGTCCGCGAGTCTATTACGAACTCTGAGCAAGTGGCTTCACGCTTCCTAGAGTTGGGAACCTACGAGCAGCTTTCCGCTGCGATCACGATCAACAAGACCAAGCTTAAAGATGCGGTCAAACTCGCGACTCAAACCAAAGGCCGCGAGTTGGAATCCAAACTAGCCGCGCTCCTCGACGGTTGCACTGAAAGCAAAACCGGACAGCCCACATTGACCAGAATCAAATGAATCAAACTCATCCGATGGAACTGGTGCGCGATTTCATGCGTACCTACCAACAGCTTGTCCCCAAGATTCCCACCCTCCCAGATCCGGTGACGCAAAATCTACGATACCGACTCATCGACGAGGAGGCTCAGGAGTTGGCTGAAGCTACCAACCCGAAAGAGTATTTGGACGCTGTTGGCGACCTCCTGTACGTGGTTTATGGAGCCGCGCTGGCCGCTGGATTTAATCCGCATCAAGTGGACGCAGCATTTACGGAAATCCACCGCAGCAACATGAGCAAAGTCTGGACTGACGACGAGATTGACTCCATCCCTGCTGACTGCCGGTCAACTCGCGTTGGGGACAACCGCCACATTGTACGGAGGTCTGACGGTAAGATTGCCAAGTCTCCCTCCTATTCTCCCGCACGACTGGAGGGATACACTCGATGAGGCATCTTTGGGCGCGTGGCTTTGGACGGCTCCATTCAGACGCTGAGATCATCACGACCGACGATGGCAAACAGTTCCTGATTGCCGTAATCGAGTTTGAAAAACGCACGTTGGGCAACGGTAAACCCTACGCTCAACGGGTCACGTTCCGGTCTTTTGACGCAGAGGATATGGACGCTGTAAATCTGCTCATCGAGGGAACTCACATAATGTTCGACGGTGACTGCGATGCAGTGGCCGACAAGTCAAGCACCGGCTGGTGGTACGCTAATCCTCGGATCACCGGACGCATCAGCGAGATCATTCCTTCAGGACATGAATCTTAGCTTTTTCGCAGCCGGAATCCCGAAGGCGCAACCTCGGGTCAAAGCCTTCGTTCGCGGAGGTCACGCCGGAATTTACACGCCGGATTCAGCGGAGACTTGGAAGCAAGAGGTGAGGCGGCAAGCCGTCGCCAACGCTCCAGAATCAATTATAGCGGGAGTTGTGCGCATCGAGCTAGACTTCTTCCTTCCACGACCAAAAGCGCATCTGGACCGTCACGGAGTCCCAAAGCCAAAATCACCAGTCTGGCATTGCAAAAAGCCGGACTTAGACAACCTCATCAAAGCCGTCACCGATGCGATTACAGACACTCAAAAAGTCTGGCTGGATGACTCGCAAATCTGCGAGATCACCGCTACGAAAACCTACGCGCTTAACGCTGTCGGATGCAGCGTGAGTATCTCGGCTGATTAGCCTCTCAGAAATCGCGGAATGGTGCGCAGGGAGATCCTGCGACAAGTGATTTCACCGCACGAAACACCGCGATTTCATCAATGTTTACGCGATTTTTTTGACAATCTGAAAAAAGTTGCAGATTTATGTTGAAGGTAACCCACCGATGGGTTTAAGGTAACTGCATCGAAGGCAACGAAGCCGACGAAGAAACCATTAAACACCATGACCATCGAAATCAAATACACTGCCTCAGTCTTCACGCCAGCCGGTTGGCGCGGAGTCACCATCACCGCCAAAGCAACCAAGACCTCGGAAAAAATGGCTCTGGTTGTCGAGGTGCTGGAAATTGACGGAGAGTCCCCTAAGAGCAGCATGAGCCGTACTGGAGCCAGTCGCCAGCGTTACAACGGCAACAGCATTTCCTGCCGCGAGGTAGGAGCCAAGAAGCGGTTGTCCGCTTGTGAGATCTTGAACTGAAACCATCAACACCATTAAATACCATGCGTTATCATTGCAAAGATCGGAACAGTAAGTCGTTAAGCCAGCACTCCTCTATCCTTGAAGCTCTCAGAGCGCGGGAGGTCTGGCTACACACTCGTGAGCTAATCGGCATTACTGACAACAGTGGCCGACTGCTCTCAGCGGAAGAACTCTACCAAGCCAAAGCTGCCGCTTTTATGAAAGGTCTCCGATGAACCTCGGACCTTTGATTGCAGCACTTATCACCGTGGAGACCGGCGGTTGCCGTAACCCTGATCTAGCCGTTGGAGACGCTGGACTGGCAATTGGTGCGCTCCAGATCCACCGAGCGGTCGTAGTGGACGCAAACCGGATCGCTGGCACCAGTTACACTCACCAGCAGATGACGAACCGTGTTGCGGCTCGTCGAGTTTGCGAGATTTATCTTAGCCGATACGCTGCTGGCAGGAGCAATGAGGAAGCCGCGCGGATTTGGAACGGTGGTCCTACTGGTCACAGGAAATCAGCGACAATTGCTTACTGGAACAAAGTTAAAAAGCATCTATGAAGAAGACCATTCTAATATCAGAAGACACTCACAAGAAACTCAAAGAGTATTGCAAGAAGGAAGGAATCAAAAGCCAGCATCTAACTGATAAGATTATTAGGGAGTGGCTAGATAAGGAGATGGCAACATGAACAACAAACAAACCATGCCGAGCTATTTAGTAGAGCTAGAACACGAATTGGCCGATGCCCATTATCGCATTCGACTGCTCATTGCAGAGCGCGACACCGCACGGCTTCAAGCCGATCAAAAGATCAGCCTCCGTGAGGAGTTCCGCGAATTGCTTGGAACCGATGACATTGAGCAGGGAGTGGCTGTTGTGCGTGGGTTACAAGACCGCATCAAGCGGTTGGAGGAGGCGGGGGATGCGCTATGCGCTGCTGCCGCCTTTATGGGGTGGCACATGGAGATTGAGAAGTGGAACAAATCCAAGGAGGCCAAGCCGTGAGTGAAACACCGAGGACGGATGCGGC
>Ga0209354_10000423_pt1 | contig 20028 bp, 23 predicted proteins | sample LauGreSpBDMM15DD_2_FD_187562 | JGI IMG/M metagenome (GOLD analysis project Ga0209354, IMG submission 187562) | Freshwater lake microbial communities from Lake Michigan, USA - Sp13.BD.MM15.DD (SPAdes) (version 2) | ecosystem: Environmental > Aquatic > Freshwater > Lake | place: Lake Michigan...
AATTCACTAGTCATGCCAGCAGGGTGGCTAGTTATTGAAAAGTCAATGCCTTTACCTGATGTACCAATAATTAAATTGCCAGTGCTTAAAGTTACATTACCGTTAGAGAATTGGTATGTACCAGATGAATAAAAAGCCATCAAAGCGGTATTGTGATTGTAAGTAACTTGCCCTGGAATACCTGCGCTGTTTCCATTGTTAAAACCAAGCCAACCTTGACCAGTAGAATTGCTGACAATTACTAAACCAGTATTGTCTCCAGTGGTAGCGTCTGCGTTACCAACAACAGCATCAAATACACCATTTTGACCTGTTGCTGCCCCAACAGTTAAAATGCCAGATAATTTAGCATTGCCTACAACATCTAATTTTTCAGACGGTGTTAAAGTTCCTACGCCAATTCGACTATTTGTTGCATCGGTATAGAACAAATTAGCGTCTGTGTCGCCTTCAATTCGCACATTAAACACAGCACCGATCTCGTTAATCACAAGATTGTTCGTGCCGATAATCATCTTTTCGGTCAATGCACCAGCAGTTGAAGTCTCAAAGTGAAGTTGTCCCTGTTCAGCAGTAGACGTTGGACTGAGAATAGAGGCGTGAATTAAACCGTAGGCTTGTTTGTTACCTGCTGAGTCTTCGCCGTTAAATTCAATTTCGCCCAAAGTGTCTGATGCGGCTGGGCTTGCTGAGTCTCTATACAACTCCAGCAATGGTGATGCAGATGCACCAGAATCCGTAGATGTCAGTGTCACGTTGGCAAAGTTGCCATCAGACCCACCCTCAACCCTTTGCCAGACTGCGCCGTTGTAAGCTATCCAATCTCCAGTGCCGAAGAATAATTGCACACCACCAAAGGTTTGTGTCCCTGCGGTGCTAACCACATAGTAATCACCCTTCGCACCAGTGCCATCTGCCAATGTTGGATTGTTGGTGCTGGCATTCCATGTGCCTTTATAGTTCAAAGCACCAAGTGCGTTTGTGATGGTTGAAATTGCTTTTAACATGGTTTTTCCTCAGAATACAAATTCGATGATAGAGGTGATTGGTGGTGCTTGTGTGAATGTGACGTTACCACCAGCAAGGGTATATGTGTTTTGGTTTTGATACACGCCATTGATGTAGATAAGACTTGGCACAAAAGCAACCGAAAACACTGTTTGTGTCCCAGTGCCAGTTGCATTGACAACAAGATTGCCAGCAGAACCAGGAAAAGCATTGCCATTCAGTGATGTATAGACAACCGTGCCGTTCTTGTTTTGAACTTGGATGGAGTAATCACCGTTTGTGTAGATACGCGATGGTGTACCCTGGTAAACAGGATAGCCGCCCGAGGTACGAATTGGCTGGGCAGCAGGGATGGTCAGGGCTGCATCAAAGAACGCCGCTATGGGGTTGGTGATGGGGTTCAGGTTGACAACGCCCACGTTGATAAAGCCATCCTCAAGCGGTTGTCCGTCAGTCCCAGCAAATGCTGGATATGGTGGTTCTACTGATAGTGCTGACATTTATTCATTCTCCTGTGTAGATTGTCTGCCAGCTTGCATGGATTGCACAAGCCACCTCTCGCGCCAGCTCATCTCGCGTGGCATTTTGGCAGCCTCAGCAAAGCGCTGAAATGCGGCTGATCGTGCCACAGCTCTCACTGTAGCTTGGCTCGGTGTTTTGTTTGCGCCGTCGATGGCCAGGCGCTGAAACTCAGGCGAGGCAATCAGCTCGTCGGCTGCTTTAATCACCTGCGGCTTGACGCCTTTGCTCAGAGCTGCTGTCAGGCCAGAGGCAATGCCAGCGCCTGGCAGGCCGACGGCAGTCGTGGCGGCCTCGATGGGCAGGCCAATGGCTGCACGCTTGGCCACCATGAAGACGCTGCCCAGCAGCGAGTCTGCACCTTGCAGCTCCTGCTGGACGGCCTGGATGCGGCCTGTGGTGATACGCTCGCGGCTGGCCTTGCGCACGTTGTCGGCGACCCGATACAGGTCCGACAGTGACTTTCTGGCTGGCTGCGGCAGGTTGTTCATCAGCGCAGCGTAGGCCTGCTTGTTCTCCAGCAGGCCTTTGTACCAGTTGGCATAGGTGTTGAAGTTCAGCGTGCCGGTCTGAGTGGCCTTGCCGAATGCTGTGTTCAAGGCCGAGGCTGCCACCATCTGGCGCATGTCCTTGGGGATGGCGGTCAGGATGTTGACCAGCTTCTCGCCGTCGCCCTTGGACAGCGAGGTGGTGGCCGTGGACAGCTTGGTGACCAGGCTTTGGTCGAGCTGCTTGCCGAACAGCGACACCATGTCGTCCTCGAAGCCTTTGCGCATCTGGACCAGGCTTTTGGCCAGACGGTACTGCTCGCCACGGCCAGCGGTTTCGGCCAGGTTGAACTGGTCGTCATCGATGAGGGCATAAAGGCGCTTGGCCAGACCGGTGTCTGCATCTGCAAACGGTCCTTGCTGGCGCGCTGCCGCACCAATGTCTCGCCGAACATCGTCGATCAAGGCATAGGTCGGGTTGCGCATGCCGATCACATTGCCAGCATCGTCCTTGATTTCTTTTGGTGTCAGCTTACGCCTGACTGACTTTTCCAAACTGGACAGATTCTGTGCGCCGTCTAGATCGTCAGCACGCTGCTGCACGAATTTGATCACGTTGTCAGCAGGGCCACGGGTTTGCGCAGGGATGTCTGTGCGCAGCGCCTTGTAAGCATCATCAGCCTGATTTGACAGGTTTGTCACGGTTTGGTCGAGCTGGGTGCGCACGGCCTTATTCATTTGGCTCAGGTCCGTTAGGCCGCCGATCTTGGTAATTAAGTCATCGGCCTGTTTGCCGACCTGCTCCAAGCCTGCGATCTCTGCCGCGCGCGCCTGGCTGCCGGGGATTGACTTCACGGCCTGCGCCAGCTCGCGGTAGGCTTGGTTTGAGGTCAGGTGGTCCGGCTGCAGGTAACCCTCGATCTTGAGTCGACGCGCAGCTTCGAGCACCTTGGGGTCAGGTGCTGCCTGTGTGGCCAAAATCTCAGTTGCCCTGCCTGCGCCAAGGCCACCCTCTGCCGCCCTGCGGGTGGTGGCTGTCAGCTCCTCAGCCGTCATGGCCACTGCCGGGGCTGCCGGGGCTGCCGGGGCCGCAGGCACCGCTGGGGCCATTGCCGTGCCCATAGGCGCACCAGCGGGTGCGGCAGGCGTGACAGGTGCCACAGGAGCCGCACCAGGCGCTCCTGCTGGCGCTGCCGGTGGGGCAGCAGCCGGTGGCACTCGGCCAGCACGAACGTCGCGCACGGCCTGCGGGATGCGGGTGACCGCCTGGCCAGCGCCGCCAAGTGCTCCGGCCAGTGCCACCTCGCCAGTGTCGAATCTGCCGCCAGCGCCTGCTTGGGTTGCCTCGATCACTGCTTGGGTGCCAGCACCAGCAGCAATAGCACCAGGGATGGTGACAGCACGGCCAGCAGGTGTGAAGGCAGCCACAGCGCCAACAGCGCGTGGGATGTCGCTGACTTGGAAGCCAGGCTTGATGGCATAAAACTGGCCGTCGATGGACGACTGCAGCACGAAGTTGCCCTTCTCATCCTGGGTGACTTGCACGCCGGGATAGTTGGACTTGATGATCTGGATCGTTTCCTCGGGGCTGCTGATCATCGTGCCCAGTGCAGACTTGAAGCTGGCCATGCTGAAGGTGTTTAGCTCGGGCATGGCCGCATAGTCCGGCAGTGCTTGCGTGGTTGGCGTGGCTCGCTCAGTGCCAGTGATGGCCTCACGGATGCCGCCCACGATGCCCATCGGCTCGGTTTTCTTAATCGCAAAGCCGGTGGGCACCTTGGCCATGCCGCTGGAGACGTCGCGCTCCAGCTCCATCATCTCCTCGCGTGTCATGCGTCCGGTGCTGTAGGCCTCCAGCACAGCCGCAGGCAGCTCTGGCGTGGTTGGTCTGGCACCTTGGGGCTGCTCGCCACGCAAAGCCGCGCCACGGGGCAGCATGAGGGTGCCGCCGCGAACGTCGGCCTCAAACTCTGCCGACTCTTCAGGCGTCATTTGTCCGGAGCTGTAGGCTTGGTAGACCCTTGCAATCGCATCCGGCGGTACAGCAGCCATGCTGCTGGCACCAAGAGCACGCTGAAAGGTGCTGGTCGTGCCGCCCTCCGCAATGGTTGGTGTCTGCGCAGGAGCACGTTGTGGGCTGAGGTCTCGCACGCCTTGCGAGACGCGGTCGATGTAAGCCCTGGTGCGTGGTCCCCAGTTGGCCGGGTTGGTGCCGCCGTGGTACTCAGCAGCCGCCAGCTTGATGTCGCCCTTGTTGCGGTCCAGCGACTCCTTGAGCAGCAGGCCAGCGGCCTCGGCTGAGTTCTCTGGGCTGAGGTAGGCATCCACGCCGTACTTCTTGAGTACCGCCTGGCGGGTGGCCGGGATGATCTGGAAGGGGGTTTTTGCGCCTGCCTCAGACACCTGGTCGGCATTGCTGCGCTCGCCTCGCGTGAGCACCGAGACCAGCAAGCCATTTGGCAGGCCGAGCTTTTGCTCAGTGCCAGCGGCCAGGTCAGACCAAAAAGGGTCTTTGTAGCTGGTGGGGGTTTGTTGCGTTGCCATCTTATGGTGCGCCTGTAAACGGAGTGGGCACAGTGACACCGCCTCCAAACTCCGGTGGGTTCACTGGCGTCAAGGGCAGTGGCGATAAATTCTGACCAGGCACAGCGCCTGTTTCAGGATTGGCAAAGCGCATGTAGCCACGGCCAGACACCGCACGGCCAGCTTGAGCTGCGGCCAAGTCTTGCGCACGCTGGTCCATGAACTGGCGTGCAAAGTCCACATAGGTGGTGCCTTTGGGCACTTGAATGCCGCCAATGTCGATGTCTTTGTTGGCACGTCCAAGGGTGCCGTTTGAATTCACCCACTCAGACTTGGCGCTTTCGGCCACCGCCTCGTATTGCGCCATCTTGGCCATGCCGCGCAGGAATGACGCCAGCACGGCTGCATCAGCCGTTTCTGGGGGCAAGCCCTTGAGCGCCAGCTCGATGTCCTTGTCTGTGGCCACGCCTGGTGGCAACGACTTGATGGCCTGCGTGTTGCGCAGCCGGGTGTACTCGTTGCGCAGTTGCGTAAAACCGTCCTGGTTGCCGGTGAGGTTTTTCATCTTCTCAGAGAACGATGTTCCCAAGCCCTTACCGCCACCAGCCGATTCCATGCGGCTGGCCAGATCGAGCATGCGGCCTGCGGCCTGTTCAGAGCCGACGGCAGCCACTGCTGCATCGTTGACGATCTTGGCTGCGTTGGCATCGAGCGTGGTGCCCTTTTGATTCAGCTCAAAGAGTTTCAGTTCAACGTCAGACTGCAATTTGTCGCGGTCCAGCTTTAGACGATCTTTGTCTAGCACCAGCCTGTTGGAGCGCTCCACGATCTGGCTGTCCAGGTTGCGGATGTTGGCTGCCGTGTTCGTGTTCTCCAGCGCCAGGCGGGTTGGCGTGTTGGCCGTGATCAGCTCTTCTTTGGTTGCCCCAGCCTCGGCTGTGCGAATCTCGCCTGGTGCCTTCATTGCCTTAATTGAGGCCTCCAACACCTTGTCACCACCGAACTGTGCCAGTGAGGCCATGTTGATGCCAGCAATTTTCAATGCCGAGGCTGGGTCATTTTCTGCAAGCTGCGCTGCAACCTCGTAGGCTTTGGCTTCGCTCTCTCGGCCTGAGTTGCGCTCAGCCACAGCACGATCCTTCAAAAGCTGGATGCCGATCTGTGGCTGCTTGGCGCTGAATGCCGAGATGACTTGGCCACCAAAGCGCAACTGGTTCTGCTGCTGATCTTTGGACAGCGTCTCAAAGTTGGCGCGCATGCTGGCTGCTTCTTTTTCAGGCAGCAGCATGGCCACGTTGGTGAAGTCTCGCGCAGTCGGGTTAGGGTTTTGAATCAGCGCATTGACCTGTGTTTGCAAGTTCTGCTTGCGCACCAGCTCCTGCTCTTGCAGTTGACGCTGAGCACCGATGTCGGCAATCGTTGCGCCGATCTTGAAGCCGCCCAGGGCAGCCTCAAAAGGACTCTGGACGTTGAGTGAGTAGTTGATTGGTTGGACCATTTGTGGCTCCTTATACCTTGCTGTAGTCCACGGTGAGATAGCCACCGGACTGGCCCACAGCGTCAGGATAGATGCCCAGCACCTCTTGCGCCATCAGACCGATCTGACGACCGCCGCCCCAGGTGTATTCAAACTCGTAGACGCCCAGGCCATCTGACCGGGTGCCGATGTGTTGGATGTTCTTTTTCAGCCGGATGTCGCTGAAGATGTTGCCCAGGCCTGGCGTCATTGCTGTGCCAGCCTTGCCTGCGGTGGCACCGTACTGTGCGCCCAAGAACTGAGCAGGCAGGTTCAAGACGTTGGCAAAGGCTTGGCCCTGCGCCAGCTCTGCACCAGCGCGTGCAGCGCCTTGCTGCCCCATCAGTCCTGCAATGTCTGCACCAGTTCTCAGGCCAGCCGTGGCCGTGCCTGCAGCCGATGCCTGGCCCATTTGTGCCAAGTTCTGGCTGGTGAGCTGGCCCAGTGATGTCAGGCCGCCGAGGCGACCGTACTGGGTTGCAATTTCTTGCTGCAGCATTTGCGGCCTGAACTGAGCCAGTGCGGCTTGGATGTTGCCACCGCGCAGGCCACCAGTGGCCGATGCACGCTGCAGCAGCGCTTCCTCGCCTTGCCGGACTTGAGCCTGGAAACCTGCGCCCTGCTCAATGCCTGCAATGGCTGCTTGCTGGGCTTCTTGGCCACGCAGGCCAAGCAATGCCTGCTGCTGCTCCAGTGCAGGCGCTCCGGCTTCAGCGTAAGGCTGCAGGCCACCGATGGCAGTGGTGCCTGCGGTGACGTAGGGCTTGAGGATTTCCTGCACCGCCTCGAACTGGCGACGCTGCTCTTCGATGCCAGATTCAGCGGCTTGCGTTTGTGCACCTGCCGCCTGACTGGCTGCTCGGCTTTGCATTATGCCGCCGACAACTTGCGTGCCTCCGACAACTAGGGCTGTTACTGGATCAGGCATTGCCAAACTCCTTCATGTAATCTTCAAGCGTCTCGCCATACAGCTCCATGACTTGTTGCGCCGTTTCAGTGGCGCGCTGAGTGCCGTGGCACAGCGCCACCGTCATCAGCACCACGTCATAGTAGCCTGCACGCCAGACAAACGAGCGTGCATCTGCCTTGCCATTGCGCTCGGCCTGGTCAGATGCTTGCCACTTTAAAATCATCGACGCCACGACAGGCGTCAGGGTTTGCGAGTTTGCAATCCAAAATGTGTTTTGGCTCATGCCGACCAGCGTGTTCCAGATCGCAGCGTTCAGGTCATCACGCTCGACGGCATCACCGTCGGCCACGTCATCAAAGACCTGAATCGCTCCGTAGAGCATGAGCAGCCACTCGATGGCTGGCGCAGGTAGCGCAAGAACCCTTTGCAGGTTCAGTCTCAGCCAATCGATACCAGTCATGCGCAACCTTTCAATGGTCGGATGAGCTGCTGGCGGCTCGATAAGCTCAGCCCTTGCATTTTCTCACAATTTGACATTTGGTCAATCCTCGTCTTCTTCCCGGTCTTCCCAGGCTTGGCAGACGCGCATGTCGTTGCAGATGAAGTTGAGCTTCTCGCAGTGGCCACGAAAGCCTGCGCCCTTGTCGTAGGCTGCCAATGGGATGCGCTCGATGCGCACCTGTGCCATCAGGCTGTTGTCGTAGTAGCCGCAGTTGGAGCAGTGCTTGCGCCGCGCTTCCTTCTCATCGCATTGCATGGCCTCGGCCAGCCCTGCGTAGAACTCCTTGTTTGCGCCTGGCTCGTTGGTGGGCACCTCGGGGCCGTAGTTCCAGTCCTCCACCGCAATGACGTAGTTCTTTTTGTTCTCTGCGTTGGTCAGCATCGGCTCGTCAATGGGGATGCCGCCGAATCCGGCAAGCATCATTTTTGGCATCTTTGCGTAGTCCATGCGGTGCTCCTTATGTAATCTCGCGGCCAGATGCGCGGATTGTCAACGATGTGGCTGCACTGGCAATGGTGGAAATAAAGCCACCACTGTCCAAGGCCTGGCCGACCAGTTCTGGAAAGGTATAGGTCTCATCCGGTACGATGCTGCGGGTGTCCACGATCAGGTTATTCGTGCCTGCACTGCCGCCGCTGGTCACCAGATTGACGCTGATGGTCACATTTGCTGCGCTCGTGTTGGTGGCAGTGAACTTGTCGATGATGGCCTTGCAGTTGGTGGCCGTGTACTGCGTGGTCTGGCTGTTTTCGGCCTGCTTTGCTGGGATCAGCACCTTGATGGATACGGTCATATCATGCTCCTTATGTGGCTTCGCCGCCGCTGGCGATGATGGTCAGACCTGCTGATGCGGCCTGAATCTGGATAGTATCGCCTGCGTTCAGCACTTCGATGCCGTTGTACTGCAGAGCGTTGTTGCCTGGCACTGGTACATCGTAGAGAAACGCATTGCCTGTGCCTGCCGATCCTGCCGATGGCACCAAGAACACGCGCACGTTAATGGCCGCTGCCGTTGTGTTGGCAATGCTGAACTCTTTGAGCAATGTCCGAGTGCTGGCCGGAACGGTGTAGAGCGTGGTCACACCTGTGGTGATTGCTGCTTGGCCGAGTTTGGCAGGTGTTATTACATCGAAAGCCATGTTAGCACCTGGTTAGATCGCACTCGTGCGGTTTGATTTGCATAGGGCAAGATGCCGTTTACATCATGCTCTAGTTCGATATTGTTGCGCACTGGGGCCAGGGCCAACAACTCCAAGGCCTGGGCCAAGCGAGGGATAGCATCCAATGCCTGCTGCACCTTAGCATTGAGTGCAGAATCATCGACTGCTGTTGTCTGAGCCAATGCGTTGATCTGAGCCAGCGCCTGCACAGCAGTGGCCTGGGCCGTGCCTGCCGAGATATTGATCTCCAGCACCACATCAGGCGCAATGGCGTCGACCGTTGCGAACAACAGCTCGAACTGCCTGATCTGCTGCTGGTCGGTCAAAAACTGCGCGAGCTGGTCGCGGGTCAGGTTTAACCTTTTGGAGACGGGTGCGGTGGCCATCAGTACAGCAACCCTTCAATCTGCATCTCAAGGCGTGCAAATGCAATATGTGAATCGCTGTCACCACGGAAACGCTGTATGCGCCAGTTCCTCATGTGACCCTGCTGAAACCAAGCCAAACGCTTGTTGGTATTGCCGATGGTGCCCACGTAGATGTAGCGGTCCTGGCTGTAGGACAGGCCGTCCAGCGAGTAGCTGGTGCTGATCTGCGGGTTAGTGCCCAGCGCCACTCGTCCGGTCAGGCTCACCAGCTCAATCTTTTGGAACAGTGCGCCCTTGCCCTCGTTGTAGGCAATGATGGTGCCGAACTCCCAGCGCACCTGCTGCCCCCAGTGGCTGCCGATGTCGTCCACCAGATAGCCGATGGTGCTGGACTGCGGATCGCCCACCAGCCACTTGTCATAGGCCCAGACGAGGTTGCGTGCTCGGTACTGCGCAAAGCCCACCACCGTGGTGGTCAGGGTAAACCACACCTGATCGCCAAGCGCCTCGGATGCGGCTGCGTCGTAGACGATGGTGCGGTCTGGCAGGTGCACGTAGAGGTGCTGGTGCGACTTGTCATTGCGTGCCTCCATCTTGACCAGTGAAAGTTGCGCCTCGGTGTAGGTGAGCAGCAGCTCGTCGATCTCTTGAGTGCTGATCTTTTGGGTGGTGGCTGCTGCGCCCACGTAGATGCTCGGGGCTTCGTTTCTGCCACTGCCCAAGAAGGCGATGCGCTCGATGTAGACGCAGCAGGCTTGTGTGCCAACCACGCCCTTTTGAACTTGAGCACCATCGATGCGTGCAAACGGGAACAGGTCGCCGCCGGTGTTGTCGAACACCTCGATGGTGTTGCGGTTTAGTGCGTAGATTTCATTGCGCAGCTTGAGCAGCGCCACCACGGGGTCGGGGTCAACCTCGGAGCTGCCGTACTTCAGCGGATTGACATCCAGCGGATTGGACAGCTCGGTGACGATCAGGAACTCGCCGTCGGTGGTCATGAAATAGCCGTCCACCCACACCACGTCAAGCACCACGCCCAGGTCTGGGTCGGTGACTTGGGTCAGGGTGGAGTTGTTCCAGTAGTACAGCCGCCCACCGGACGCGATGGCCAGCTCGTCGAAGCTGTAATCGAACGTCACCAGCGTGTTGACGGGGCCGCCAACGTCACCCAGCACGGTCACAGCGCCATTGCTGGCCACCGACACCAGCTTGGTGCCCATGACCCTGTAGCACTCGCCCTGCCAGTTGATGCCGCCTCGGTCGATGCCTGGGCCTGTGCCGTTGGCCACAAGGCCATCACCTGGCCGTAGGTAGCCGGTGCTGATGCCGCTGTTCTTTGGCACCGGCACCATGTTGACCGGATAGGATGTGCGAAAGTCCGGGCCGTTGTCCGTGTAGATGCCGTTGAGAATTGAGATTTGCATGGTTACTTCTTAGCCTTATTTCGGGCCGAGATTTTCTTGGCCTTGGCCTGTGCGTCAGCTTTGCTGGACGCGCCCCAGGCTTTCAGACTGAGCAGCAGCCTGGTCGGCTCGCCGTCTTTGTACTCAGGGCCGGGGTTGTTTCCCATGCGTGCCAAGAACGACGCCCTGCGTGGGTTGTCGCCGGACTTGACAGGCGGCTTGATATTCTGGCCTGCAGCCTTCAAGCTGGCGCGCCCAGCAGCGTTCAAGCCGCCCTTGGGGTTCTGCCCTTCTTTGCGCTGCCATGCCGGTGTTTTCATCTGAACCTCGCAACCTTAGCAGCCACCTTCTTGGGCTGCTTGACGAACTGCTTGCCTGCCTTGGTGCCCTCGCGCTTGGCCTTGGTGGTGGCCGCATACTCAGCCGACGACAAAGCCTTGATGGCTTTTTCGGGCAGGTAGCGCTCACCGGTCTCGCTCGACGGCTTGCCGGACTTGGTGTGCCACTTTTGCGCGCCCCAGTCCTTCAGGCTTTTTTGCGGGGCTTTCATGACTTGTAGCCTCCACCCTTTGCCTTGTACTCCTTGGCCAACAACTGCGCCTTGCGTGCAGACCACTCACCGGCAGCAGTGCCCTGCACCGATGCGCCTTTGATCTGCTCAAACAAACGCTTGCGCATCGTCGGCTTGGTGTAGACCGCAGCCTTGTTGACGGAGGACTTGGGCTTGGTGGCCATTACGCAACTACCGCACCACGGAACCCAACAACCCACCAGTCAGTGCCAGCAAACTGGAGCGTTACCGAATCTCCAACAGCGTTGAAAGTGATGGTGGTTGCGCTTCCAAGATTGGCTGGAGTCAAAACACCAGTATCGCCACCAGCCGCCTCTGCAACATAAATAATCGTTTTCAGTTGCCCCTGCGCACCATCAGCAAGCGTCAACGCATTGCCTGCTGCTGTCGAAGTAAAGGCAGTGGCAAGGCTTGTGATATTTACCGCGCCAGGGCCACTCAATGCCTGCACTGTTCCTGATGCACCAGTGCCACCATTTGCAACCGGCAAAGCACCAGTCACGCCAGTCGTTAGTGGTAAACCTGTGCATGATGTAAGCGTTCCCGATGTTGGCGTTCCAAGAATCGGAGTCACCAACGTTGGCGTATTTGCAAACACATTTGCGCCTGTGCCAGTTTCATCGGTTAAAGCCGCCAACAAGTTTGCACTTGATGGGGTTGTTAAAAATGTTGCTACACCAGTACCTAAATTAGACACGCCAGTTGCAATTGGCAAGCCAGTGCAATTAGTCAATGTGCCAGAGGTTGGTGTGCCAAGAATTGGGGTCACCAATGTTGGGGTGGTGTTAAACACCAACAGACCAGTCCCTGTTTCATCGGTCATCGCCGCACGCAAATTGGCACTTGATGGCACAGCCAAAAATGCCTGTACGTTTGTGCCATAAACTGCATCAGCATTGATCTGATACCACGAGTTTGTGGGCTGATAGAAACGAATGGCTGTTGCAGTACCTGCACCCAAGAACGATACACCACCATAAATGGCAGTTGCACCATTCAGGGCAATTGTCAGCGAGGTGATTTCTTGCGTGGTGGTAATCAACACCGTTGTGCCATCAGGAACGCCTGTGTTCAATGGCAGTGTGATCGTGCCCGTTGCAAGCGTTCCAGCAGGCTGCAACAGCATCCACTGTTGCTGGCTGACTGGTGTCGGCACGGTGATGTTGAATCCGCTGCCAGGCACATAGAGATTGACCGCCAGCGTGGGGCTGGCAAAGGTCTGCTGAAAATACTGCAGCAGCGCATTGACCGACATGCGCCGAGCGTCGCCGTTGTTCGGGGTGTAAACGGGAATCTGGTCGCCAGGTGAGACCTGACCAATGACGGGTAGTTGATTGATAGATGGCATGATGGTCCTTAGTTGTATGTCAGTGGCCCATCAGGGCCAGCGTCCACTGGGTTGTAAGGCGGTCTGATGAACGGATTGTCGTAGACGCGCCAGGGCTTGTTGCCTGCGCCTGCTGGCATGGTAGCTGGCAGTTGCTGCTCCAGCGGGAACGTGGCGCGCTGCAGCAGGGTGTCATAGCCTTGTTTGCCTGTGGCCTTGGTCTCGGGCATCACCACCTTGCCGTAGCTTGGAGCCAAGCGCACAGCCAAGTTGCAGATGATGGCCTCATAGGCCGAGTCGGGGACGTTGGTTTCCTCATCGATGCCGCCGTCTTGGGGGCTGGACGGGATCGGGTATCCGAGCCGGATGCCCTTGCCGTTCCAGTCAGCCATCATGGCATCGAGCCTGCGCCTGGCAGTCTCAAGCTGCTCAGGCTGAAGATCAAAGGCATAGGACGCAAGGCCGATCTCTTCGAACGCTGCGCTGATAAATTGGCGCTTGCTGTAACCCATGCTAGGCTCCTTGTGCCAGTGCTGTGGCGATCAAGCCACTTAGCTTTTTGTCTGTGGTGCGACCGTTGAACGGGATGCCCAAATCGGTGGCCTTGGCCTGCAGCTCGTCGCGTGTCGGTGGTGCATCGTCCTGTGGTGCATTTTGCACCTCAATGATCGGGGCATTCATGGGCGATGGAAAACAAACCTTTGAGGCTTTGCGCTCAATGGTCTGCTGCTTTTTAAAGCGTCGTTTTTGCAGCCGCAACTCTTTCCACGGGGGAAGAGTCTTGTCTTTGATGATAGCGGCTGACTTGATCATTTCATTTTCTTCATCGGTGCTTTGCTGGGCTTGCCTGCGGCTTTCGCTGCTTTGCTTGCCACGTTCAAAGACATTGCCACGGCTTGCTTTTGGGGCTTGCCGGACTTCATCTCCATTGCAATATTTTTACCGATTGTCTTCTTTGAATAACCTTTGGTCATTGGCATGATTCGCTCCTAAGTTAAACAGGCCAACATTTCTGCTGGCCTGTCTTGGTTTAACCACCGATACGATAGACGACAAAAGTGTCAGCCGCAGTCTTACGGCAACGGAATCGTGCAGATGCACCAGACGTTGCAGCAGTTGCGGCAGCACCCACGATGGTCACACCTGTATTGACCGTGAGAGTCAAAGCAAATGCAGCCAAAGTAATGACGCTGAAGTCAAACGAATCACCGATGGCCCACTCAGTTGCCAGATCAAGGTTTGCACCTGTTGGCAATTGAATGTCACGGCTTGCTGTAGGTGTAGCAGTAATGATGCCTGTCAACACGTTGGCAGCAGTTGCCGCCATCGAGCCGCCATCAGCAATGTTGGCTGGCGCACCTTGAGGTTGCCAGTTGCCATTGTTGCTGATGTCAGGAGCAACACCAGTGGAGTAGTAAGCACCTGATGCACCGGCCTGGATGGTCACGCTGGTGGCATTGGTGAATGCGGGCGACACATAGGTGGTGTTTTCGACCGTAGTCAGCAAATCCTGCGAATCAGGAAAGTTGGGGAAACCAACTTCTTGAAACACAAGTGCTGGTGAATACGCCTGCACAGCGATTTTCTCGCCTGCTGGCACAGTAACGGTGGCCGTGCCTTGGGTAAAAATTACTTGATAGCTCATGATGATGACTCCTTATGCTTGACCGAAGAGCAAAATGCCAGACATTTCTGGCTGCTTATTGACCACACCAAACAAAGTGTCGAGACGATACTTGGTTTTCATAGTGTTGACATCGTACTGCTTTTGCATCACCAGCTCGATGCCCTGGTCGGTGCTTGCGCGCATCACTGCGACACCAGCGTCCGAGGGAACAGCATAACGGCCAGGCAAGATTTCCAGCGCATCTTTCTGCCAGAAGCAGTTGATGGGTGCTGCAGCCACGTTCAGGCGCGTGATGGTGCGGCCAGCGGCTGCAGTCACGATGACGTTTTGGTATTGCAGTTCTGCATCAGTGCCACCCTGAGCCGAGATGATCGGTGGGGTGATGACGCAGGTCGTGGCGTTAATCACTTGCACCACACGGAAGGTCTTGGAGAAACCAGTACCTTGTTTGGTGATGTGATGCACAGCCTCGACGCCTTGAATCTGGATTGGCGTGCCTGCTGGCAGGTCAGTGGTGCTGGAGACCGTGATGGTCTGGAAGCGGTTGTCCACGTTCTGGGTCTCGCCGGTGGCGGCAGTCTGGGTTGCTTGTGGCACATAGTAGTTGCCAGCCGCAGCCAAGGTGCTCATCGTCGGGTCTGCGCCAGTGCGAGCCGTAATACGGTTTGCATAGTCCAGCTTGTAGGTGTCAAAGCCTGCAACCATGCCGACAAACGAGCGCTCGAAAGCGTTGTTCGACTTGTTGCCAGCAAAGCTGCGAGACACAGATGTACCACCAGCGCCACCAGCGATATTGCCAGCGATGCCGTTGTAGTCGCGTGAGGACAGGGCCAGGTAACGGTCAAAGGCTTGGACGCCCTGCTCGTTCATGATCGAGTCGCACAGTGCGATGTCGTCGTAGTCACCAGCAGCGGTGTTCACGGTCACGACCAGCGAGCCTTGGGCTGCGGCCACGTTCATGATGGCGATGTTGATGTCGGAGGCCAGCTTTTGCTTTGCAGCTTCGCCCAGGCGACCTTCTTGCAAGGCATCACGCAACTCAAGCGCATCCAAGATGAACGGCACGGACTTTTGGAAGCCGAGCGTTGCAGGGACGGAGAGCTGGGTGTAAGCCGTGAAGTTGCCGGTCTGGTCCATGCCATCGTACGACTGTGCGATGTAGGGCTGGGGACGGTAGATCACGTTGTTGGTGCGTTCCATCATCGAGCCGTCGGTGTTGTAGACGGACACGTTGCGGGACAGTACCAGCGCGTCGTTGAAGCCTTCGAGGATGTCCTCGAACGCAACGCGCTCTTCTTTGGAAAATGCATTAGACATTTTGTGTTCCTATTCAAAAAAATTATTTGGAAGCTGATCGTTTCTGCGCTTTGTACTGGATGACTTTCGTCATGTTTCCAGTCCTTGCTGCTTCTTCTCTCAGCCGATCAAGGGTTGAGTCCACCGCGCCAGATGATCGTCCAGTTCCCGAGACGATACGCTCCGGTGCGGGTGCTGCCCTGCGGTTTGTAACTTTCAATTCTTTCTCCAGTTTTGCTACCGCAAAGGCAAACTTCACGGGGTCTGTGATTTCAGCGATTTCCTTGGCCTTCTTTGGGTTCTTGCCGAGTGCATAAATAACCAGGGCTGGATTGTCCGCGCCTTGCAAGACGACGCCTTGCTGGGTGACATTCAAGAGCTGCTGGACAGTTTCCTCAGCATCCTCGTAGTCACGCACCTTCAGCTCGGCCTTGGCCTTGCCGTAGGAGTCCAGTTTGGCTTGCCAGGCTTGATGCTGCTGCAGCTCAGACTTCTTGACCGTCTCGATCTCCAAGTCGTGCTGGCGCTTGCGCTCATGCCATGCGTCCAATGCTTGCTCGTATCTATCCGCGTCGTAGTCGTGGTCTTCCAGCTTTGGCTTTGGCCCCATTGTCACGACCGGCTTGTTCTCAGTCGTAGTGGCCGTCAGCTTTGCTTCGAGTTCACGAATGCGTCGCTCTTTTTCCCTGTTCGTTTTACGCAACTCACGCACCCATTCAGGCGCACGAACTTCCTCTTCGGTGGGCGGCGCTTCCTCACCAATGCTGACAACTACCTCGTCATCGGGCTGATCTAAGTCATCGACAACGTCGATTTCCTCAACGATCTCATCCTCAATAACGATCTCTTCGTCTGCAATTACTGCCTTTTGATTCATCTTTGACCCCATCAAACTCACCCATTGGTACGGCTGGGTGGATACCGTTTCTCACATTTTCACTTACTTTTTGTCATCTGACAACAGGCTGGACCTCTTGGCCCATGACGGCCTGCTGGGCTGCCTCGATTTCGGTCAGCACCATGTTCTGTTCTTCCACGCTGGTCTTGGCCAGGGTCTCGGCTGTCTTAGCCCTGGACAGGCCAGCGTCGGCCACGGTCTTGATTGTGCTGGCGCGTGCCTGGGCAGCCTTGGCCACGGCCTCCTCGGCTGCGGCCTGCAAGAAGATGGCGTTCGGGTCTTGCTGCTGGCCCTGTGCCTGCTGCTCGGCCATCAACTGCTCGGCCTCTTGCTCGGTCGGCTTGACCACGCCCATGCGCAGGAGCTGCTTGCGGAAGAAGTCGCGCACGTCACCGATGCCCTCGCCTTCCATGTTCATCATGGCCATTGCCTGGAGCACCTGCTTGGTCTGGGCATCGTCGGTGATGGCCATCATGCCGGTCAGTGCCCGAACGGTGGATGCACGCTTGCTGGAGCTGGACGGGCCGACATCGACAATCACGTCGAACTTGGCACCACTCAGATCGTTCTGCATGACCACTTCGCCGGTCTCGCTGACCATTGGCTGCATCAGCTCGACCGTTTCCACGTCCTCGGTCCTGCCGATAACCTTCATGCGCCTGCCCTCTTCGACATAAATGTCCTTGGCCATGCTGAGCCAGATTTCGCCGCAGCGCTTCATGCCCTTGGCAAAGTTGCTCATGTAGATGTAGGTCTGCATGTCGATGCGGGTCTGAATCATCTCGACGGCCTTGCCGGAAATGTTGCTTACCATCTTGTCGGCCTGCTGCGAGCTGCCCAGAATGTCCTGCATGTCCTGCTCGGTGATCTGCAGCAGGGCTGCCATCGCTGGCGGTATCTGTGCGCTGCGGGTGTAAGCCACGGGGCCGCTGACAGTCTGGCTGCCGTCGGGTGCCGTGATCGGGTTCACCAGCAGGTAGGGGAAGTTGCGCAGGTTGTCGTCTGCCCACATGAGCTGGTGGCCGGAAACCTGCTCAGGCGTGAGGATGGGTTTCTCGACGCTGGACAGCGCGCTGATCTCGCCCAGCTTGCTGAGCTGCATGTTTTTCAAGCGCTGTGCATCCTTGGCCAGGCGCACGTGGCCCATGCAGCGCTCGATGTTGTCCACGAACCAGCGCTTGCCGTAGACCGGCACGATGGGGATGCAGTTGCCTGCGATGTAGCCTGCGTCTTCGAGCACCTTGCCGCCGGACATGATGTACTTGTGCACGCGCTTGCGCTTGATCTTGCGTCTCCGCACTTCGCGGCTGCCGATGGCGTTCAGGGTTTCTTCGAGGTTCTCGTCCTTATCGAAGTCGATCTGGCGGTAGCGCTCCTCGGTGCCGTCGATGGCTCGGAAGATGCGGATGGTCTCGTTGACCTCCTCGACCTTGTAGTATTCAGCGATGAACACCACGTCAGGCGTGGCCCAGTCGAACTCGTACTGGTGGATGATCTTGGGCCAGTCGGTCGGGTCGTCGCCCCATTCCTCTTTGTAGCTGGCCCTGGTCATCGAGGTGACCACGAAGCAGGACTTGGCGTCCGACTTGTCCTGGCGCTTGCTGTTGAGGTCAAAGAACACCGAGCTGTCGGCATCGAAGATCGGCTCCATGCGGATGCGCTGATACTCGTTTTCCTCGTCCTCATCGTCCTCATAGACCGTGCGCAGACGCCAGGCACCGAAGCCGCCGCCCACTGCTTCCTCGAAGGCGTTGTCGTAGGCCTCGTCGGCCACGCTGTCCTGCTCGTCGGCACGGTACAGGCCGTCGCAGGTATCGGCCAGCTTGTCGTTCTCGCCGTCCTTGCTGACGTAGTCCACAGTGATGCGGTTGTTGCGGTACTCGTTGACGATGCGAATCACCGACAGCATGATCTTGTTGACCTCGAACTTGGGCTTGTTCTCGTATTGGTCCCAAAGTGGCCCTTCCCACTGCGCACCGCACAGGCTGTAGAAGCGCCGGTCTTGCAGGCACTGCAGGCGCTCGTCGCGCAGGGCAGTCTGGATGTCGTTAAATTGCTTTAGCGCATCATCATGCAGGGTGCTTAAGAATTGCTCTTTTGAAATGCGTGCCATATTTTCGCCCTCGTTTCAAGTATTTTCTCACCATTTACTGTTCACTGGCAATGGCGTGAAGTTTATGGACCGTGTAATGGGTACCGCCCTGCGCACGCCCTCGCAAGCATATCGCAGCGCATCGATGACGTGATTTTTCTTGTCCTGGAGCACCGGCAGCACCTTGCCGGTCAGCGGGTCGGTCTTGTAGCTGTAGAACGTCAGCTCGTCGATGGTGTGCGTGCAGCGTGGGTGCACCACGATGTCGTAGGACTTGAGCCACTCGACGCCCTCCTCGACCGACTTGGCACCTTTGACCGCGCCCATGATCTTGGGAAAGCCGTGCTTGCGCATGTGGCTGATCGTCTCGGGCCGGGCGCTGTCGGCCACGATGGGCCACTTCTCGGACTCGGGCACGGTCATAAACAAGTCGGGTGTGTTCACGATCTCGCAGCCGACCATGTAGGCCTCTTCGTCGATGTAGAGCGTGCGGCCAATGATGTGGCAGCGCACCAGCACGGTCGGGTCGGAGGCGAAGCCCCAGTCGGCACCGAGCCGGTGGATGGCCTCCGGTGGCGTCTCGAACTCCTCGACGCGCCAGTTGCGAAAGACTCGAGCGCTGCTGTTTTGCAGGTAGGCACCGCGCCAGACGTGAGCGTACTTGTCCGGGTCTCGGGACAAGTCGTACTCCATCTCAAAGCGCAGCACGTCGGGAAACCAGGGGTTGTGGCTGTAGTTGACCTCGACCACCACAGCGTCGGGTGGCGGCTGGTCACCGCGCAGCAGGTGATCGACCGGGTCGCTGGCCTGGCTGGGGTTCCACGTGAACCACAGTTCGGAGCCGGGCTTGCGGATGGTTGGCCGCAGCAGGTCCAGGCTGCGCTGCGACAGGCTTTGTGCCTCCTCGCACCAGGCACGGTCGTATCCCTCCAGCGACTTGATCGAGTCGGCTGTGTGGTTTTGCATGCCTTGGAAGATGATCAGGCCGTCGCCCTTCTTGGACTTGATGACGGCCTCCTGCACCTCAAAGTAGGCACCTGCATTCATCTGCTCGATCTTGAGTTCAAGCAGGCGCTTGACGGACTGGGCCAGTGATTTCTGGACCTCGCGCACGCAGACGCTGCGGCTTGTCTGGTCGAGGATGTGGGCCTCGATCATCATCTCGGCAAAGGCGTGGGATTTGCCCGAGCCACGGCCACCGTGCGCGCCCTTGTAGCGCGCAGGCTCCAGCATAGGCAGCGCCCACTCTGGGGTTTCAATCTTGAGAGTTTGCTTTGCCACGGATGATCACTCGCTCGATCTTGGTGAACTCCAGAGGTGCGCCGTCTGCGCCGGTCAGCTCATGCTTTTGGGTTTCTGCCCATCGCATCTGGGTCTTGCTCCACCAGATGGCTGCGGTCGTGTCGCCTGCCATGACTTTCTGGAATAGGGTTTTCCCTACCTGTGCATTTGCCTTGGACTTGCCGGACACCAGCTCAGAGCTGAAGTGTGCGCGCAGCGTGTCGACGTGGATGCCATTGCGCACCAGTGCGCCGATCTGCTCGATGGGCAGCCCGTAGCCGGACAGCGCCTCGACTTGCTTGCGCTCGGCATCGGTCGGCTCAAAGGCTGGTCGACCTGCGCCCTCACGAGCGCCGCCGTTTTTACCTGGCACGATCTTTGTCTTTTTGCTTTTTAGAGTTGGTTTTTCAGTTTTTGCTGTCATTGTGAACCTCCGCGAAAGGTTTGCCGGTTTCTGCGTGTGTTGCGATTTTGCCTGTGAAATCCTGCCAGCGCTTAACGATGACGTCGCAGAACTTCGGGTCCAGCTCCATCAGTCG
>Ga0209354_10000425_pt1 | contig 20005 bp, 28 predicted proteins | sample LauGreSpBDMM15DD_2_FD_187562 | JGI IMG/M metagenome (GOLD analysis project Ga0209354, IMG submission 187562) | Freshwater lake microbial communities from Lake Michigan, USA - Sp13.BD.MM15.DD (SPAdes) (version 2) | ecosystem: Environmental > Aquatic > Freshwater > Lake | place: Lake Michigan...
TGAAGCTGAAGGGTTGCTTAGGTTGTACATGCAAATCCTGACAGGCGATACCGCCGACAACATCATAGGACTTCGTGGCATTGGTAATGTCAAGGCTAAGAAGATGTTGGAAGATGCGGCAGATGAGACAGAGATGTTTCAACGCTGTGTTGAAGCCTATGATGGTAACGAAGATAGGGTTGTTGAGAACGCCCATCTACTTTTCTTACGTAGACATGAAGGACAAACATGGACTCCCCCCTCCAAAAGAATGACGTAGCTGTGGTGCTGCGGCCCATCATTGAAGATGGTGTTGAATGGGATGGTGCTTTCCAGTTAATGGTGACTGTTGCTGGACCTGTAGAGCTTGATGAAGAACACATGCGTAGCTTACTAACTGTTGCCAGCTACCTTGCTGCTGCTGTTCCATTGATGGAAGAGAGCAAGGCTTTCACTGAGTTGCTGCGTGACAGGGCTGAACAACTATCTGGTGACGTACTTATTGGTGATAGCATGGCTCCGTTGCTTACCCGTAACACTAAGTGTGAGGGAGGTGTGCAATGAAATCCTGTAGTACTTGTTACTATTCAGAGCATGATGGTGATCAATACCCATGCGTTGCTTGTAGCACAGATGGAGACCATTGGGTGGCTCAACACAATGTGCTTCCCGGCGGTGTTGAACAACGGCGCATTAACGTAGGTGCTATCAATGGTGCCTATTCACCATTTCCAAAAGATATTGGTGTTCAGTCTGCTGCTGGTGTCAAGTATGACAACGGTAAACCGCAATGGTCTTTGCTGCCCTTCAGAGCATTGACACAGGTCGTTGAAGTGTTGACCTACGGTGCGAAGAAGTATGCCCCTGACAACTGGAAGAAGGTGCCCGATGCTCGTCGTCGTTACATCGACGCAGGCTTTCGTCACTTCACTGCCTATGCCAGTGGTGAAACACATGATCCAGAAACTGGTAAGCATCATCTGGCTCACGCTATTTGCTGCCTACTCTACCTTGTAGCCTTTGACTTAGGAGAACACAATGACAAAAGTAACAGTGACGTTTGAAGCTGAGATTGATGTTGATGACTTGGGTGCTGAATACAGCAACGAAGACTACCTCATTGACACTGTCAAGGAACATATTGTCTATGCCATGAGTAGGCTTGATGCAGAGATAACATTCAACAAAGTTGATGTGGAAGGACTAGAATGAAACTAACAATCACTGATGCTGAGAACGGCTTTGTTGTAGCAGTGGAAGAGAGCGAAGACAACTTCTTCTATTTCGTTGCATTAGATGTTGATGATGTCTGTGCCATTGTGCAGAACATCTTAGTCAATCCTGCTGATACATTGGACATGACTAACATTGCCTTTGAAGCTGTGCAAAGTGACAGATAAGAAACGCAATGGTGGTGAATGGACAGAGGCACGATTCAAATCTTTCGTGACCTCTGCCCTACGTGCTGCATCACGGCGCTGGCCTCCGAAATACAAAGCTTTGAAGGAAGCTTTCGTAGGCAAGCAAGTGAATGCAAAGACTGGTAAGCTGGCAATGCATTACAAGTGTGTTGCTTGTCAGAAACTCTATGTCGCTTCTGACGTACAGGTCGATCACATCAAGCCCGTTGTAGACCCTAAGAAGGGGTTTGTTAGCTGGGATGATTTTATCAACCGTATCTTCTGTGAGATAGAGAATCTTCAAGTGCTGTGTAAGCCTTGTCATAAAATCAAAACCGATCAAGAGAAAGCAGAAAGGAAGAAGAAATGAAAATCGAACTTGAAAACTACAGAGAAAACGAAGACGGTTCTGCCGACTTCAATGTCAACATGGATGAAGAAGCTAAAGAGTTTCTGCTTCGCTATGCTCTCATTGCATGTATCACAGATGCAATTGAGGCTGGTAAAGAAGCTACACCAACTGAAGGAGAAGAATGAACATCGATACATACCAAACAGAAGCAATGAAGCTTCGACTACCCACAGCAGATCGAACGTATGCCCTATTGAATTTACTAGCTGAGGCTGGTGAAGTGGCGGGTAAGGCTGCAAAGCTTCGCCGCGATGGTGGCAATGTTAAAGAATACAACACAGCCATTAAGAAAGAACTTGGTGATGTGATGTGGCAGGTTGCTGCTGTCGCTGAAGATCATGGGTTTACCTTGTCCGAAATCTGTATACACAATTTGCAAAAACTGTGGGGCAGAAAAGACAACGGTACACTTCAGGGCAGCGGTGACAATCGATAGATGGTATAACTTCTGTCCCTCCCACACCTAAGCAGCTTCGGCTGCTTTCTTTTCCTCTAACACCAAGGTATTACATGAAATTCAAGGTTGACATTGACCTGTCCCGTGACGCATTGTTTGATGAGCTAGGTCTTCAGCGTCTTAAAGAAAGCTACATGAAGGATGATGAAGTATCTCCACAAGAACGTTTCGCATTTGTATCAGAAGCATTCGCCAGCAATCAAGAACATGCTCAGCGACTGTATGACTACTCTAGTAAACACTGGCTCAGCTATTCTACTCCTATCCTATCTTTTGGTAGGTCTAAGCGGGGGCTTCCTATTAGCTGTTTTCTTAACTATATGGACGATAGCGCAGAAGGTTTGGTCGACAATCTATCAGAAACTAATTGGCTTTCGATGATGGGTGGTGGTGTTGGTATTCACGTTGGTATTCGCAACAGCGATGACAAGTCCACTGGTGTTATGCCTCACTTGAAAATCTATGATGCTAGTTCATTGGCCTACCGTCAAGGACGTACACGCCGTGGAAGCTATGCCGCCTACCTCAGCATCAACCACCCTGACATCATTCAGTTTCTGGAGATGCGTAAGCCCACTGGTGACCAGAACGTTCGCACCTTGAACATGCACCACGGCATCAACATGTCCGACGAGTTCATGAACATCATTGAACGATGTATGAAAGACGACAGCACAGACGACAGCTTCAACCTAGTCAATCCTGCCAACGGTAAAGTGGTTGAGACAGTATCAGCTAAGTATTTGTGGCAGAAGATCTTGGACCTGCGTATGCAGACAGGTGAACCATATCTCGTCTTCATTGACACAGCCAACAAAGCTATGCCATCGTGGTTGAAAGACAAAGGCTTTACCATCAATGGTAGTAACCTTTGCACTGAAATCTTCCTGCCAACAAATGAGAAACGCACAGCCGTGTGCTGCTTGTCTTCACTGAACTTGGAGTACTACGATGACTGGAAAAAGAACAAACAGTTTATCCTTGATGTTATGGAGATGTTGGACAACGTGCTTGACTACTTCATTGTCAATGCACCAGACACTATTGCCCGTGCTCGTGCCAGCGCTTTGATGGAACGTAGTATTGGTATCGGCACACTAGGCTTTCATGCTTTCTTGCAGAAGAAAGGTGTTGCTATTGATGGTGTACTATCTAAGAGTTACAACAATGAAATCTTCAAACACATCCACAACCAATGCACAATTGGTGACGCTATCTTGGTTACGTCACGTGGCGAATGCCCTGATGCACATCTCAGTGGTATTCGTCGTCGCTTTAGTCATTGGACTGCTATTGCTCCCAACGCCAGTAGCAGCTTGATTATGGGCAATACAAGCCCTTCCATTGAACCCTACCGTGCTAACGTGTTTCGTCAGGATACATTGTCTGGTGCATTCGTGTACAAGAATCGTTTCCTCAAAGCAGAGCTTGCACAGCTTGGTATGGACGATGACGATGTGTGGGCATCCATCATCAGCAACGATGGCTCTATCCAGCATCTGGACGTGCCTGAGAAGCTGAAGGAAGTGTACAAGACAGCGATGGAGATTGATCAACGCTGGCTCATTGAGCTTGCTGCTGACCGTCAGAGATACATTGATCAGGGACAGAGTGTGAACCTGTTCTTCCCTGCTAACGTGTCTGTGAAGTATCTGCACAGCATTCACTTCCTTGCTTGGAAGAGTGGACTGAAGAGCCTGTACTATCTTCGCAGTGAGAAGGTTAAGAAGGCAGACAAGGTTGGTGCTCAGATTAAACGTCAACGCATTGAAGATGAGATTGACTTAAAACAAATTGCAGATGGTGACACCTGCTTAGCTTGCGAAGGATAATATGACAAAGACTAAAGCCGACATTACACAAGAACGTACCATCTTCAAACCGTTCAAGTTTCCTTGGGCCTACGATGCATGGTTGCAACATGAGCAGTCGCATTGGCTGCACACCGAAGTGCCAATGTCAGAGGACGTTAAAGACTACAAGAAGCTGAACAAGGACGAGCAGGAGTTTCTGACAAAGATCTTGCGCTTCTTTGTACAGGGTGACTTGGATATTGGTAGTGGCTACCATGACCATTACATTCCTTTGTTCCGTCAACCGGAAGTGCGAATGATGATGAGTGGGTTTGCTGCCCGTGAAGCTTTGCACGTTGCAGCCTATGCACACCTGATCGAAACATTGGGGTTGCCTGAGTCAACCTACAACGAGTTCCTGCAGTATGCTGAGATGCTTGAGAAGCATGACTACCTTCAGCGACTCAACACATCACCAGTGGCTGAGAAGATTGCTGTCATCTCTGCCTTCGGTGAAGGTATGCAGTTGTTCTCCAGCTTCGTTATGTTGCTCAACTTCGCACGTAACGGTAAGCTGAAAGGACTTGGTCAAATCATTAGCTGGTCCATCCTTGATGAGACTATGCATGCTGAAGGAATGATAAAGGTATATCGTGAATATGTTAAACATCATCAAGATGAAACAACACCTGAACAGATTAAAGAGATTGCTAAGGAGATGGTTGCTCTTGAGGACCAGTTCATTGATCTTGCTTTTGGTATGGTGGAAGTTGAGAAGCTTACCAAAGAAGAAGTGAAAGAGTACATTCGCTACATTGCAGATCGTCGACTCATTTCAATGGGTATGAAAGGAATCTACAAGATCAAAAAGAATCCCCTACCTTGGGTTGATGGTATGCTCGGTACATCACACACCAACTTCTTTGAACAGAAGGTCACAGACTACAGCAAGGGTGCTCAGACTGGTACATGGGACGATGTGTGGGGCAGGGCAGCATGAGACACTTCACTGTCAGCTATAGCAGCCAAAACAATGTGTTCAAAGGTGTATTGCATGTTGAAGCTTCCACTATTTCTGAAGCACAAGACAAGTTTTTAAACTGGCTCATCAAACAACCATCATATGCACATCTATGGCAACTCAGCTTTGAGTTTGTTGAGATTGGTGCTAGTCTGTAATCTAAAGGAAAATATGTTTATCATCGAACCGCGACAAGGTATTGGCCTCGACATTGAATTCAATCAAGACATCTGCCACATCGCTGACACTGATGATGTTAAAGAGGGTTTGTTTGCATTCGTCGGCATCATCATCCTATTACCATTCATCAAAATCTACATTGGTGAAATGAACTTGATTGGCGGTAAAGAGTGATTGAAGTTGTTGTTACTGGCGACATGCTCGTCACTGCTAGAGACAAAGCAGCAGAGATGGGCAGGCTACGCAACTCCATCATCAATGGGGCTGGTAACATTGCTGGCTTCATTGGTGAGGCCATTGCACAGCAGGTGATGGGTGGTGTACTTGCTAACACCTATGACTACGACCTCATCCTGTGCAACGGTAAGACAGTGGATGTGAAGACTAAGCAGACATCTGTTAAGCCTTTAGATACTTACGAGTGTTCTATTGCTGCGTTGAATACAACCCAAGAGTGTGACTACTATGCTTTCGTTCGTGTCAAGAACGACTTCAGTGTGGGTTGGTTCTTAGGTGTGTACGAAAAACAACAGTATACAATTGACAGTGTGTTCATGAAAAAGGGTACAATCGATACCAGCAACGGCTACACTGTGAAGTCTGATTGCTACAACCTCAAAATCAACCAACTGAAGGAGCATATTCATGCAACCCAATAAAGCCACCCTAGTCTTCACAGACGACAATGATGGTAGTCTCAGTATCCAAATCTTGTTTGAACCTGAGACACCCGACAAAGAAAGCAACGCACACGTTGCAGCCATCCTTGCTCACCAGTACATTGTCAATAAAGTTGATGAGGCTTACGAAGATGAACCAGCCTGAACAACCTATTAAGCGCACGTCTGTCACCACCACAGACATGGCTGAGAAGACTAAGAAGGTGGAATACTTTGTTGTGCCTGACACAACTACAACGCTGTGCTTTATGCACCTGCATTGTGGCTTTCTCATCATTGGTAAGAGTGCCTGTGTAGACCCTGCTAAGTTCAACACAGCCCTTGGTGAGAAGTATGCTTATGAAGATGCTATCAACAATATGTGGGAGCTAGAGGGATACCTGCTCAGCAATGAACTCTATGGAGAAAACCATGCAACAGTTTAAACGACCACAGCATTTGCTGCGTATCCAGTTTGAGAAGGGCTATTACGCCTTTAGCCGTGGCTGGCTTACCAACAGCTACGACCCATCTAGCTTGGCTGGTATGGAATGGGAACGTGGTTTCAATGCTGCGTACTTCGACAACCTTGCGAGGATTAAATGACAACGTTCAATCGCCTGCATAACATGCGTAATCCCAATCAAGGAAAGAACAAGAAAGTGTTGTGTGTCTGTTCGGCAGGTTTGCTGCGTAGTCCTACACTAGCATGGATCTTGTCTAACGAGCCGTTCAACTTCAACACCAGAGCAGTTGGTACAGCCAGCGACTATGCTTTGATTGTGCTAGATGAGGTGCAGCTTCAATGGGCAGACGCTGTAGTGTTTGTTGATGATGGCAACTACCAAGTTGCCTGCTACGACCACAAAGAACTCATTGATAATATGGAACATCATGTGTTGAAGATTCCTGACGTGTATCAGTTCAGGCATCCAAAGCTTGTAGAGGCTGCAACAGAGCAGTTGAAAGAAGCATTCAAGTTGTGATATAACATTGTCAGCGGGGATTCAGGGCATCCGTAAGTCTCATAAGCTCTACGCAGAAGTTTCGAGTACTTCCCCCGCTTCCACGTTCCGGTAGCTCAACTGGCAGAGCAACGGATTCCAAATCCGTAGGTTGTGGGTTCGACTCCTACTCGGTTCGCCAAACAATATGCAGTGGATAGTGTAAAGGTTAGCACACTTGTCTGTGAAACAAGTAGATAGAGTTCGATTCTCGTCCTTCTGCCCAAATGAAAAGGGGAGCTACACAGGCTCCCCTTTCTTATTGTCGGTACTTATTACTTATTACCGACGACTTGCTAGTCCACCCTTCGCCAGCTTTGGTACAAACTCAAATATAGCGTTTAATTCTTTGACACGAGCAGCTTCTTCTGCTGCATCTCCACTAATATCGTTGTATTTCTCCAACAAATTAGTAAAGCTTTTCAAATTTTCAGCACGTTGCTTTGCACCAGAGGACTCAAGAATGTTGACGATCTTGTTGATCTTAGGATACATGTCCGAAAACGTATTAATCTTGGCTGCATATTGTTGACCAATACCACCCTTTGTCTGCACGTTAGCACCCATACTTGCATACTTCTGCATCAAGTCTCTGATACTATTGTATGCAAAATATGCTTCTTTTCCACTGGAAGAGTTAACGGCATCGTTTACTATATTCGTTGTTTGTTTGGTTGCTTCCTTCAACGCATCAGGTGTCACTATAGCTTTAGGGTTTGGCCGACCACCGAATCCTGTAGGCTTAGCGGATAAAAGTTTTTCTATATTATCAGATGCGTCCTTCACAATAAGCTTGTTAGCTTCTGGAAACATGTCTTCTTTTTCATAGAAAGAAGCACGAGGCAGCGACACCGGACGAGCAACATATGACGAGCCGTTAATAGATTGAGCAATAGTGTTCAAGTCTTTAGCATCATAGTTTGCAGGTGTCATTTTCACTTTCGTGAATACATAGTCTGCATAAGGAACTTCAGTATAAACAAAATTGGATGGAGTTGTACCACCATACATTTCACGGGTAAAGTTGAAGTTCAAATCTCGTGTAAACGATGGAGCACCTATAAACATCTCTTGATGAAAATTCTTTGTCGTAGATTGAGGGTCGTAAAATCCTTTGCTCTTTATACCATCAACGTCCATGCCGCCGTGGTACAACTTGACAGGTGGTGTGTCTTTATACTTGACTCTCAAATCGTCTAGTTGTTTCTGATAATCGGTAGCCAACTTCAACACAGCTTCTCTATCTGTTTTGAAATTAAGTTCTCTATCATTCTTCACACGGAAATCACCCTGCATCACAGCCAATACTTCGTCGTCAAACATGTCGAGGTCTTTAGTTTTTCTGAACTGCTTGAATTGTTCTTTGCGATCTTGCTTGATAGACATTAAGATGTTGTTTCGTTGTTCTGTAACATCCATTTGATCACTGTATGCAAGATTGTTAAGTGCCTTTGGTTTCGTAAACTTTTTGTTCAGGTCGCCATCTTCCACGCCGTTTACTCGTTCAAACTTGATAAGCTGATCATCCACTTCATCAACGGCATTGTAGACACCTTGTTTGATTTCATTACCTGCCATGTCATATTCGATTGTGTCATCGATCTTAGCAGCAAAGGGTGGTGGAGGCATTTCAGAAGTCTTCAATCCTTTAGCTTGTCCTGTGTAGGAATGCAAAGTGTTTGCGTAGTCGTTTGGATTAGCAATCTTCCAGTTTGTTAAATAGTCAGCATCAAACTGTTCCTTCATCAACTCTTCACCCATGACATAGTCTTCGTCTGCAAAAGCTTTAGAGGGCGTAGGAGCCTCTATCGTCTGTGCAGGTAGGGTAGGCAGGGCTTCCTCTGTTTGACTCAACGCAGGCGCTTCTGGTGGCTTTGCTGCCGCTTCAGGAAGCGTAGGCGTAGGCTTTGCTGCAGACTTAGGCAGCACAGGCTTCTTACCCATCAACATGTTGGCGGTTTGATCCATTACTGCAGATGGCGCAGGTGCTGCAACAGCCTTCTTAGTTGCTGCTTGTTGCATTTCCTTGAGTAGATCAGCGGAAGATTTCTTAATAGCCGAACCAGCAGCCTTACCGATGATGTCACTGACAACACCACCAACTGCAAACTTCATACGCTTACGGATAGACTCAGCCATAGCCAACGCAGACATATAGTCTTTGGTGGTTTCTAAGTCTTGTCCAGTATTCTCTTTATAGAACGCTGCTGTTTCACGCTTAACTTCTGCTGGTAATTTACTATACTTAACAGAGAAGATGCGAGACTGACCACCCTGATCGAAAACAGCAGCCATGTCCTTGTTTGTGGCAATCTCTTTAGCATTACGCTGTGCCCAACCAAGCAGGTTCTGCAATGCAATCTTCTGCGCATCCTGTGATGCTGTCTGATAATAGTCAGTGTTCTTAACCTGATCAAACACATCCATGATGAGTGGTGCCATTGTCTTACGAGCAGCGGCATCAATTACTTTATCACCCGTAGTTGTGAAAACTTTATTGAAGTCAATCTTCAAACGCTCCACTTCAGATTCAAGTTCGCTAGGTTTACCCTTAACAGCAATACCACTCAACATCTTCAACGGACCAGCATCATTGAATGCTGCCTCTTCACGCAAAGCAGGCTGATACACAGGCAGTTGCTGTTTAACAACTGGTGTGCGCTTCATAATTTGTTGTTGGAATGACGTACCGAAACCTTCCTCACCTTGAGGAATCTGATAAGCGTCACGTGGCAAAGTTTCATCACGATCAATAGCACCAATGATGTCACTCACTTGAGCCAACGGAACAAACGCTCTACCAAGATATTCACCTGCCCATTCACCAAAGAAGGTGGCAATCTTTTGATCAGCACTGCCTTCACCAGTCTGCATATTAGACAGCGACTCTGTGAACTTATCACCCAACCAAGAGTATGTACCTGCTGGAGCTTTAAAGCCCGTCATGGCTTCAATGAACTCTTTAGTTTTGAACTCGTCAGTGCGCCCCTTTTCGAACTTCACCAACCAATCACCCATAGCCATGAATGGTGCGAGAGGGAACAGTGCCCTCATATCAACCTTAGACCCGTCTGGACCTTCAGCGTCATACCATGCAGTGTCTTGATGTTCTTGTCTGTACTTGTAAGCTGCATAAATTGCAGCAGTACCTATCGTCCCTTTAGAAACGTTCTCTAGTCCCTGAGCAATATACTTTGTACCAGTCTCATCACCACCCTTCAACAGAGTGGCACCCTTGGCAATGTCTGCTGTACCGGAAGCAAGTCCTGCAGGGCTGTGCTTATAGGTCCACGTCATAGCGTTAGCCATGAAACGAGGGAACGGAATAAGAGTGGAGCCAATAGGACCAAGTTCTTCAACGAACTTCACAGCATGGAACATCGGACCTTTAGTTGGCATCTTACTGAACGTAGCAGCCAATGCTTCATCTGTCGCGTTACGCAACACATCAAACGGAATAGTCTTTCCTTGAGCCATCACATCGTACATGTCGATGCCAACACGACTGAGTTGTTTCTCAACCGATGCTGTAAAGATTGCTTTGCGGAAGAATGCGTCCTGTGCAACGTTAAGGGTGTTAGCAACTTGCGCAACCTTAGACAGGTCTTTAGAGTCTGCTTCACCAACTGTCTTCAAGATTTTGTTTTGCAGTGCAGGTGATCCAGCAAGCAAGCGCTCAGCCACTTCTGACGACAAGTCATTCTGACCGAGATAAAAAGCTGTACGAACGGCATCGTCATAAACACCTTTCAGTCCACCAGTGAATGTACCAGTGACTGGCTTTCCTGAAATGGCTTCTGATGCAGACTTACCAACACGATACAGTACAGACTCGATAGCCTCTGATGCTGAGCCAAGCGTTACAACTGCAGCGCCAGAGAATCCGTTACGGATAGTGGTGGCAACCTGAGACACCATCAACGCTTTCAGTTCACGGTCAAGACGCATGGCGCCATCACGCAATCCAGAGAATGCCGAAGTCAACGCACCCCTATTACCATACATCGCATCAACTTCTTTAGCGGCAGCAGGGTCAATGCTCTTCAGTTTGTTTTGAATACGAGCCAACACAGAATAAGCCTGCAACGTTCTACCAGCATCACCAACTGTGGTGCGGTTCATACGTGCAAACTCTTCAGCAGTGATGCCAGCCTTAGCCAATGAGTCTTCCAAGACGATGTTGTCAATCTTGTCGATGTTCATGAAGACATTCTTCACAGCATCGCTAACTTTTTGATCTGCTTGTGGTGCAAGTTCTGGAACACGTGCCCATACTTCCTTAGCAACTTTCGCAGCTTGCTGATTCACATCATTGCGAATCTGCATCTCAGCAACAGAGGTGGGTTGTCCTTGTGCATCCAACAGTTTACGACCTTCGAAGATGTCATATTCATCTTCAACAGCCTTCATCGTTGGGTCTTCTTTGGTGACCTTCACTTCAGGTGCTGCTGTAGTTTTAGTTACACGTTGTTTAAGCAGTTCATCCAACTCAGCAACAGCACCTTTACCAGCAACAGCTTTACCACCTTTGATGAGCAGTGCTGTCTCGGCAGTGCCCAGTGCAGCACCAAGTGCGGCAGACGCTGCAACTCGCTTACCACTAACACCAGATTCAACCTTTTGACGAAGAGCATCAACGTCTGGTGTAAATCTAGCCTGATCTTCTTGAGTCAGCGTAGGTAAGATTTCTTCAAGTTGTTTAAGTCGAGCAGCTTCACCAGTCAACTCAATCTTCTGTTGAGCAACATCAGAAGCAGCAGCGCCCGTAGCTTCAATGGCTGGTACAGCAGCAAGCTTACCCACGTTGGTCTTGACAGCTTGTTTAACACCAGTCTTTGTTGCTTGCTTCATGAAAGCAGAAGTGGCGAGTTTACCCGCACCAACAGAGATGGCGGTAGTAGGATCGCTGACGATGCTACCAAGCACATCGAAGACTGGCTTGATGCCTTTCTGACCTGCGCTGCTGAAATAACCAGCAGTCTGATCAAACAAGTCATACGCTTCTTTGGCTTTCAACTTGTCAACATCTTTAGCGTTGTTGAGATATTGCAGTTCTTGTGTAGATGAGATGAGGTTCCCTGTACTCACCATTCGCATATGAGTAGCCCAACGCTTGACGTAGTCTTCAGCAGACTCACCAGCAATAGGTTGACCAGATTTACCGAATCGAGAAGTGGCATAGTCCTGAATCTTTTTCATGTTTTCAGGATTGCTATACAACTCTTCAAAAGGAATCTCTGCTTGCTTCTTAGCTTGACGAGCAGCCTCTTGACGCATCAAAGCAGCACCAGAAGCCTCAAGAACATTGAAGCCTTGAGGTTGTGCTGGTGCAGCAGCCTTCGCAGGTTGTTGCTGTGTTGGTTTTGTTTCAACAGATTCAGGCTGAGCAGTTGTAGGCTTCGGTAGCTTCTTCAACGCAGCAGCCATCTCATCCTTAGACATTCCATCGGGAAACTCAACAGGACCAACACCAATAATTTCAACGATTTGAGCCATCTATTATTCCCAAGAATTTGTAGCAGGATTCCATTTAGGCACAGCACTCTTTGCAGGCTGTGGTGTAGTAGCGCGTGGTGTCGCAGGCATCGGACCACCACGAACCGCAGGAGCAGCAGGTGTAGGAGTAGGTGTACCACCTCTACCAACCACTTCAGGCACAGGAGGCTTGATAGCTTTACCAGCTTCGTCGAACCTGATACCAGCAGACATCATAGCATTCTTGTGCATCTCAGAACGAGGTGTACCATCAGGCTTCGCCATCTCTTTGATGATGGCATTGGCAGCAATAGCATCACCTTTACGGAACAACTCACTCTGTGACAAATCACGCAACGTCATAGTGACATTACCTTGTGCGTCTGTAGAGGTGATGAATGTGCCCGGTGGAAGCGATTGCTCAATTGTTGTAGCACGTGTACGTGTTGCCACCTGAATCAAGTTAGCTTGAGAAATCTTATCAGCATCTGTCTTGCCTTCTGCGCCCGGTGTCTTAGCCAAGATCTGACGTTGACGCAACAGTGTCTGAGCCAACGCCGCACCTTTCTTGTCACCCTTAGCTTGCTTGTCCTGAATCTCAGTAATCAAGTCAGACTGAATCTGTGCTTCTGTCTTGTTGGTTGTCTTGCTGATTTCTTCAATGGCTACAATGCGACCAATGTTTTCTGTAGCTGCAGCAATCTTTGTAGGATCACCGCTTTGCTGTGCATTCAACATCTCCAACTGTGCTTTGTCTTTGACATCCTTGAACTGTGGCTTCTTATGGAAAGAGCCAACATCAACTTCAGCCATAGACTCAATAGTCTTTGACGCACCAGTTCGTGAACCAAGCAAGTCCTCGAGAGAAACACCCAAGCTAGATGCAGCTTTCTTAGCTTCTGCCATCTTGTTAGTCGATGACAAACGTTGAATCAAATTACCTTCTGTAGAGTCAGCAAAGACTGACTTAACTTGATCGCCTGTAGCACGTGCTGTACTGAACACAGTGTCAATCCATGTAGCAGGATCAACATCTTTAGGGGCATTCGCTGTAGCCTTAACAAAGTTCTTCGACACTTGATTGACGTACTCTGGATTCTCTTCAATCTTCTTCTGCACAGTTTTTGCCAATGCAGGATTGGACAACAAACCAATCATTTGTTCATTGTCGAGAGTACCGTCCGAGAACTTAACTCCTTTGAAGAAGTCGTATACACCACGCAATTCTTCCTTGCGCTTAGCCACTTCTTTCTTTTGCTCAGCATAACCAAGATACATCGACTTGATGTTGTCTTGAATCTGTTTCGTGTTCAGCTCTTCTTGTTTTTCAATTTGTTCGCTAAAGCCTTTAGCCATACCGCCAACAAATGAACTCAGTCTAAAACCCATATCATTCTCCCCTAGCCATCAAACCCTTACGAGCAACTTTAGCTTCAGGGTTTTCGACAACACTTTGTTTAGCTTCCTTGATCAACTCCATGATGATACTAGGACTCACTGTATTCTTCTTAGCCACTTCCTCAGGAGTGACGACATACTCAACGTCATTGAGTTCAGCCAAGGTTTTAATAATCTCAACAATGATTGGTGTTACCAAGAAGGCTGTCTCAACAGTGTGATAACCCTTCATGATTGAAGTCTTAGTCAGTGTGTTGACGATTGTGATGATCGGCAAACCAGACGAGATCAAGTTCATCAACTCATAAATTGATTCAGGATTCTGCAGCTTCTCCATGTAGAAGGAAGCAACATCATCAATTGTGACGTACTGTGGTGGTTGCTCCCAAGGAACACTACCGGGTTCTGATGTCAATGACATGCCGGGGATTGGTGCCGACAAGAACATCGCGTCTTTATTTTCTTCCATTCATCAACTCCTGTTTTTGTTTCCTGATTGCTTCGATGTAGTCAGCAACTTGATTATAAATATCGGCTTGCTTTTTAACACTACCGTCTGTCTTGGTAACAAGACCCTTACTTGTCGATGTTTTCTTTTTATTCATTCGTTCATTGACAACTGTGTCAATTTTAGAATAGAAGGATGAGAAGTTTTTCATTGTTGTTCCATTAGAAAATGTCAAGCTTACCGAGAATCTTAGATACGAATTTACCAACATCGGCACTAGACTCTGAGTCAGCCCTAATGTTAGCAGCAACAATAGTGGCGGCAGCACTTATCTCAGCAGCAGCAAGTTGGGTAGCTCTACTCGCATCGTTCTCAAACGACTTCCATGCGTGATCAACAGCATCTCTGTACATCTGCACTTCGTTATTATACTCAGCCATTGTCATACCTTGAGCAAGCTGTGCATTCACAATGTTAGCAGCATTAGTAGCAGCAGTGTTAGCTGTAGCAATCTCACGTTGCCATTGAGCATTTGCTTGATCAATAACAAGACGCTGTTGAGCATTGAATGTTTCTCGTTGGTTCTGCACTTCAGCATTGAACTTGGAGATTGCATTAGTCTGATCAGTATTAAACTGAGCAATGGCATTCTGTTGAGCAGTGTTGAACTGACTCACCTGTGTAGCCATCTGCGTATTGAACTGATTAGTCTGATTGGTGCTAGTTGCGTTGAACTGTTTAGCAGCATTCTCAGCAGCAGTGTCAGACAAGATAGATTGTGAAATCTGCTGTGCCTTAAACAATGTTGTCTGTTGAGTGTTAGACAAGTTCGCCATGTCCATCTGCAAGAACGCCTGAGCATTCACCACAGCAGCTTGTTGACGATTGTTGAGGTTGGCTGTCTCAAGTGTTGCAATCTGTGCAGCGTTTGCCATCACCATTGCTTGACTATTGGACAGGTTAGCCAAGTCCATTGTCTGAGCCAAACGAGCATTCTCCAAAGCCACTTGTTGTTGAGCACTGAAGTTCATGTTAGCGATGTCAGACACTTTAGCTGCGTTGACAACACGAGTCTGAAACTCTTGATCGAACTCTTGACCCATGAAAGCAGCACGTTGTTGTGCAGCCAACACAGCAGTTTGTTGACGATTGCTTAAATTTTGAGCAGCAACAGCTTGATAAGCCTGTGCGTCAGCAGAAGCAATAGGCAATGCAGACTCAAGCGTGGCCTGAATCAAAGCCTGTCCAGCCAAGCTAGAAGCACCCAAACCACGAGCAGCCAATGTAGCTGTCACAGCGCGAAGGTTAGCAGCAGCCCAAGGTGGAGGATTACCAGATTCAAAGTTGGTCATCAACTTGTTAAGCTGACCCTGAACAGTCATCTCTTCAGTGACAACACCCTGTGCAGCAGACGCTGCAGTCTGTGCAGCCAATGCTTCAGCACGAGCTTGATCAACTGCAGGACCAGCCACCATTTCACCAGCCTGTGCTGTACGAGTAGGAGCACCTTCAACTTTACTAGCAACACCTTGTGCAGCTTGCAAATTAGACAATGCTGTTGATGTTGGCTCCATAGTTTGAGCAGCCACTTGAGCATCCGCAGACACAGTACCTTGTGCGGGTGCAACACCTTCCATCAACTTACCAATATCCGTTGCAGTCTTTGATGCATCAAATGTAGCAGCACCAACAGCGCCGGGTGCATTGACTGTAGCGGCTGTAGCCTGAGTAGCAGTGGCTGTTTGAGCAGCACCAGCACGTGGAGCAGTGTCAATGTTCTGTGCTGCTGTTGGTGTAATCAACGCAGCCGAAACCTGTGCAGCGTCAGGAGCAAGAGGCTTACCTGTAGGTGAGGTAGGCGGTGTTGTAGGTGTCGTAGGTGTTGTAGGTGTCGTAGGTGTTGTAGGTGTCGTAGGTGTCGTAGGTGTCGTAGGTGTCGTAGGTGCTGTAGGTGTTGTTCCGCCGGGACCAGCAACAAACGGGTCTGGTGTGGCAGTTGTGGTTTCTAATGCCAACGGTGAGTTAGGTGCAAACATTGGCTTATCAAGACCGGGACCATAGCTGCGACCAGTGGTTTGACCACCCGGTCCAGCAACAGGACGTTGACCTTCTGGAAGCGCGGCCCAATCAGCAGCCTGCTTATCCATACGAGCACGTTCAGCATCTTCTTGTGCTTGTTGTTTTTTTGCCCAGTCTGGATCAGTCCAAGGTGCAACACCTGAAGTCTCTACACCAGATCGGGCCAGCAACTCACCCCTTCTATTAGCACGATCAATCTGTTCCTGAGCACGAGTAGGATTGGTATATGGATTAACACCTTGACGGGCGTATTCATCATAAATACGTTCTCCGGTGTTTGGATTGATCTGTGCCATTTGCCAGTCAATAAACTGTTGCTGCTCAGGAGTCAGCTTTTCTCGGGCAGTTTTAAGTTCAGTTACAGGAACAGAAGACATAGCAGGAGATGGCATAGTTCGGAGTGTTACATCACCACCGGGATTGGCGACTCGAACCTCCTCACCCCTTGACTCCATATCCGCACGAACGGCTTCACGATCAGCGGTTCGTTGTTGTTGTTCTGCTCGTGCAGCAGCTTCACGGGCTGCGTTGTTGAAGTCAGCAACATTACCAAACTGAGGAAACGCTGCAGCCATATCAGCAGGTGAATACTTGAGTAATGCTGCATCAAGTGCGGCTTGAGTCTGTGGACCTGCTGCCAACTCTGCTTGAATCTGAGATGCCGACACACTGCCGCCATCAGCAAACTTCTTCACTACACCACCCTTCGCCATACGCTTTGCGAACTTATCAGACAACGCAGCATATTTCATTTCCAAAGCTGGAGATGAACTGATGAAGTCGTCAAAGCCCTGCATAGGGCCGTCATAACCGAGCTTACGAGCTACGATTTCTTTTTGTTTTGCTGTAAAATTGTCAGCCATATCTTACCTTTTTAAGCTACCAAACCTTGGAGATACACAGTTCTACCATTTTGTCGAACCGCTGTCATCACTTGTCGTTTAAGATTGTTACTGTCGTATGAAACATGTACCCAACCACTATCAGGAATACCTTGTGTGTAGAACTCTAAAATCAATTGTGTGAATTCAAAGTTGTCTGCTATATATTGTGCAAGATCTGCATTGGCTACACCGGGTATTTCAATGTCAGCAGCTTGTCCTTTGCAGTGATCGCTAGTACGACTACCACCAACGGCAGCATTGACATCAGGACTGCGATAGCCACTATTAACTTTAATACCAACACCATAAGCATCACGCAATGGTTGCAACACTTGTTCACACAGAGTAGTTAAATTATACACAACTTCATCACTATGCGGTGTGTTGTCCATATCTCTACGTGAAGCTGTCTCACTCTTAATCATCTCGTGTAAAGAGAAGTTGTCAGTCAGCATTGTCATTTTTTCTCCTTATTTGTAGGCCAAGCATCTCTCAAGGCTTTCGCATCAACTGCGTGTCCGTCAGCGAATCTTGCCATTTCTTCAAGAGCAACTGTACACTCTCCGAATACGGACGTTGAGGTTGTGGCGTAGTCTCTAACGGCGGGGCAGGTAGCTGTAGTGATGGCGGTGGTGGCACGGTTTGCTTCGACGCGCACCCGGTGAAGCTCAATACGAGCAGCATCGGCAGCAAGAGAGTTTTTACGAATTTGTTGTTGAGCAGCTTTGAGAGCATCATCTTTCTGTCCTTGTAAACGAGCAGCTTCTTTAGCCACCTCTGTTGTTGCAGCCGCTACAGCAGCAGCGTTAGTTGCTTCCATCTCTGCAATGGTTGCACTCATTCTCCAACCCTGAACAGCAAAGCCACCAAAGAAGGTGGCAATGGCTATGACAATTGTGATGATAACATTCACAGAGGATGCTCCTGTTGATAGGGACGTGGTGTAGGATGTGGCATATGACGTGGGGGTGGAGGAGGCGGCATGTGCTTTGGTACATCCGTCATCTTACCACGAACGTATGCTGTAGCAGCCATGAACGCAACAACAACTGTACCCATTGATGCAGAGAATGTGGCAACCAAACTCATTATGAGTGTCACCTTTGTTGCCTCTACAAAACCTGATGCTAAATAAATAATGAGGATGAACGGAAGAAACAATGCCAACCACGCCATGATGCGTTGTTGGTCAGCAAGCTTATCCATGTTGTCAATCTGCAACATCTTCTCGCTGCGGTCAAGCTCTTCGTCTGTTACAACACCATCATGATTTATATCAAAATCATTGTAGATAGAATGTTCTTGTAGTTTTTTACTCATGATCTATCTTTGAATAAGGTGATAATAATTACTGTAAAGTAAATAGAGAAAGCCAATACACCTGCCAAAACACTCCACCACAATCCTTCAATGATACGATTGCGCCGTATCATCTTGTTTTTGATTTCTTCTTCGACAGCTTCTTTACGTTGCTTAGCAGCTTTAGCCTGAAACATACGCCAGTCGTCAATGAGTCCCGGCCTACCGCTGTAGGTCATAGCAAGTTCAAGCTGTTCTTTCTGCACTCGAATTTGTTCAAGAGCAAAGAATTCTTCAGCGTCTGTGTTGACAGTGTCGCCTGATTTATCTAACAAACGCTTACGTAATGTTGCTTCACTGTCTAATAATTGTGACAATGCTTTACCAGCATTCATCAACTCACCAGTGTTTGCTATAGTTTCTTTAATGACAGCAAATGCGGCGTTCGCTGCGGCGAGTTCTACCAACATTAACGCAACAATCTTTCACCAACGAAGGTGAGAAAGCCTCCGAAGATTGAAGCGATTGTCATACCCATCCAGAAACCACCCTTACTTTGATTAGCAAGTTGCAGTAAAGCTTTAATATCAGCGTCCATACTATCAACCTTCTTAGTTAGATTGTCGACAGTGCTAATTAGTTTTCCGTATTCAACCGGATCGATAACATCAGACATTTCTACCTCAGCAAGGGCCAACAGTAAATTGGTTAGGTTGGCAACGTGGTACACACGGACCAATTACAAAACCATCAGTACACCAGTTTGGCTCGGGAGTATTGGGTCGAGTACTAATAATAGGAGTTGTTACTATCGCTACAGGACCGACCACTGGACCAGTGACAAAGCTCACTGTAGGACCAACTACAACCGATGGAGGCTGAACAGGAGTAGGACCGACCACAACCTGAGTATCAGAGGGACCAATCATAAACGGGGCAGGCAATTCAGTGTCTGCTGACAACTGAACAATCATTGTTGCTGGTTCAGGCTCAGAACCGCCACCACACCCAACTAACGTCAGGGCCAGTGTACAGAGGATAGTTGCGATGATTTTCATGGTTGCTCCTTAACTTATACTATAAGTACTGTGTAAATGTTTTCTGTTTACTTCTGCTAAAAAACTCTTCTTGCAGTGCTCTGGATCAAACCAAAGCAGCTTATCAATCAAGGGTCTAAACAGTTTGCCTTGCCACCGTCCTGCTTGTTCAAGTCGCCACGCTGCAGCACTTAAAGTTTCATCAGGTGAACCGTTCCCCAACGTGATGAGCACGTAGACTAGTTGGTCTATAGCAATCAATACGTTGAGGATACGGCGCTTCATTGAACTTCGTTAGGTGCCGCAGGTGTAGTCAGCAGCGTGTTGGCCTCGGCTGTCGTCAAGCGGAATGCGTCAGGGAACAGGACGTTGGTCGTCATGTTCACGTAGTTGATGGTCTCTTGCGACTGCAGGTTCACCTCTGTGACCACACCAAGACGGTTGTTGCCCGTGATGATGATGGAGCGCAGATCAAAGATT
>Ga0209354_10000426_pt1 | contig 19969 bp, 20 predicted proteins | sample LauGreSpBDMM15DD_2_FD_187562 | JGI IMG/M metagenome (GOLD analysis project Ga0209354, IMG submission 187562) | Freshwater lake microbial communities from Lake Michigan, USA - Sp13.BD.MM15.DD (SPAdes) (version 2) | ecosystem: Environmental > Aquatic > Freshwater > Lake | place: Lake Michigan...
TATTGGTGCTACGGCTGGTGCTGCTCTTGGGGCATTGACGCTGAACGCAGGAACGACCCATGTGTTGGTTCAGTTCACTGGAGCCAATGCCCGCGTTACGTTTGACGGCACTAACCCAACCACGTCGAAGGGGTTTGTGTATGCTGATGGAAGCACGGCCTATCTCACTCGTAACATGGCTAGTGCGGCAAAGGCAATCCGAGATGACGCCACTGATGTTGTGCTTGAGATTCAAGAGTTGAATTTCCTTTAATGCCAAGTCCATTTGAAAGTTTAATCAACTCGAAATCCCAAGCATATTTCGCGGGCTTGCGTCCTTCGTTTGCCGATCGTGAGTTTTTTTCGGATGTTTTGATGACTCCAAGTGGTGATAATGCTCCAGATGTTATTTACACGCTAGTCACTTCTTCTGGAGACCGTTTTGTTGACAGTTCTTCTAATCCTTTAATCGCAGCTACATAATATGGCCGACATTCGCATCAAAGACCTTCCAACCACGGCGTCGCAGACATCTAGTGGTGACTTCATTGCTATTGATGGATTGAGCAACGGCACGCGCAAACTGAGTGCGAATGCACCTAGTTTCCTTGGAAACATTACTAGCGGTGGTGTAATTGCCGACCAAGGCGGCACCATCTCAGCCCAGCGCAACGGCCTCGCGCCACGGCAGGGGTTGGTGTTTGATGGGACGACGGGGGCTACGGTGGCTAGCGTACCTGCGTTTGGAACTGGGGATTTTACGGTTTCTGCTTGGGTACGTCCCAATTCGCTTTCGGTAGGATACGAAACCTACATTGTGGGCGGTGCGACTGGATGCTTTGCGCTTCGGATGGAGAACACGACTGGCTTACTGTCGTTTCTCAAGATTGGTGGCGGTTTGCTTGGAACATCATCCAGCGGTCTTACGGCTGGAAAGTGGGCGCTTGTAACGTTGTCTCGCAGTTCTGGGTCGAATCAGTTTTACATTAACGGCGTAGCCATTGGATCGGCCATTTCAAATTCGGCTGATTACACCGTTGCGACTACGCAAATTGGCAATGTCGCATCTAATTACCCTTGGGTTGGCGGGCTCTCCCCGCTCATGCACAACCGCGCCCTCTCCGCCGCCGAAGTGCTCGCGCTCTATCAGTCGAGCGCGCCTGCGGGGGCGGATTACAATGGGGTCTTGAGCAACGTGAATCTGCTGACGGCGGGCGGTCCGTGGACAAATTACAGTAGTTCGTTCAACGTCGCGTTTGCATCTGCCGATGGATCGACAGTCTCAGGCACGTCGAGCACGGGTATCGGCTATGTTTATACCCCGATCACATTTACTGCGGGCTCACGGTACCGAGTAACCGGCACCGCTACCGGAGTTACGGGGGCCACGTTATACGTCTCGACAACCGCGCCAATCCTTTCAAGCCCACAACAAGGCATTGGAACGATTCCCTTGGGAACGTCTGCAATTGATTTCTCGTGGGTGGAAACAACGGGCGGTTCGCGTTCATTTGTGGTTAATACGATTTCAGCCATTGCGACCAGTTTTGCGCTAACAAATCTGCGGGTATGGAAGGATGGCCTCCTCCTCGCCCCCGACTCCGCGCAGGCGGGTGGCGGGCTGACGTGGTATGACACCTCGGGCAACGCGGCCAACATAACGCTCCCTGCTACGGGCGTGTCGTGGTCGCTGCCGTTTAGCGGAAATATCACTTCGCCAGTCGCAACCAATCTTACGCTGAGAACGGGCACGTCTGGCGCAGCGATCACGGTGCTATCGGCGAGCAACCACGTCGGCATCGGGACTGCCGCGCCTAGCAATCCTCTTCACCTAAAAGCTCCCGCTGGTTCCCTTTCTATGCGGTTCGAGGACGGCACAGCTGGCCTAATAGGATTTATTGGTGGCGCAAACGGTCTGGTGAGTTCACCAATTAGCGGCACCATGATGATTCGGTCAGAGAATGGCCTGTATCTTTCAGGCACCGGCAATAGTGCCGATGTGTTCATCAAAAACGGCGGCAACGTCGGCATCGGGACGACGACGCCGACTAACGGACAGCTTGAGATTGGTGGAAATTCCGATGCCGCTGGCAGTCCTAACAGGCCGCGACTCGCGCTAACGAATACCGCAGGCACGGCGGTAACATGGAGTATTCAGCCTTGGTCAACGTCGGGTGACGCAAACCTTTCGATCTACCGTAGCGGTAGCACAGGGAACATCCTGTTGGTGCCAACAGGTGGCAACGTCGGCATCGGGACGACGAGTCCGGTAAGTCTCCTCGAACTCAAGAGTGCCGCTCCGGTGGTTACGCTGAACGGCACAGATAACACCCAGACAAAAGGAATAGACTTTGCCACAAACGGATCGGTTCAGGCATCTATCCGCGCAAACATACAGAGTGGAGAGTTCAAGTTTAGCTCGGGTACGAGTGGTTACGGCGGCTTCATGGTATTCGCAACCGATACCGTTGAAAGGATGAGGATTGCGGTTACTTCAGGAAACGTCTCCATCGCCTCCTCCACCGCAGGCTCCTCCGGCGCAGGCGCGCTAGTGGTCACGGGTGGGCTGGCGACGGGTGCTGCGAGCTACATTGGCGGAGCTTTGACGGCAAATTCGGGCATAAGTTTTGCCGGAGAAATCAATAAAATCGGACACGCAAGCGGATATTTGGTGGCTGTTGCGGACGGGACAAACAACGGCCTGTATTGGGACGACAGCGCAAACACGCTCAACCTATTTACAGCAAGCGGAGCGGGTGCGGTATCACTAAATCAATCTGGCGTGTTATCCGTTAGCGGAGCCGCCACCTTCGCGGGCGCGGTGACGGTGGCGGGCAAACTCAGTGTTGGCAGTCTTACCAACGCCACCGATGTAACTTCGCAGTTTCTCTCAGCTACTTCATCCGCGACCACAGGAGATGACAAGGTGACAGGCATTCTCGCTCGCTACGGAGGCACGGCATCCGGCGCACGAACCAACACGCTTGCTTTCCAAGATGCAAACACCGGAGACACGTCCACGATCATTGGTGCCGTTGTCGGCACACGACGTACAGCGGGCACGGACTACTCGGGCGGGCTTGACTTCTACGTCTCAAACGTCGCTGGCGTTGGTAATCCAGCCTACAGCATTTCGACCATGACGAAGGCGCTCTCGCTGAGCTACCTTGGAGCCGCCACCTTCGCGGGCACCGTCATCGCACCAGCCGCAACCGCAAGTCTTGCGCCGCTGCGAATCCCGCACGGCACCGCTCCAACCTCTCCGACAGACGGCGATATGTGGTCCACCACTGCGGGCCTTTTCATCCGCATCAACGGAGTCACGAAAACCGTAACCCTCACCTAATTTACACCCATGACCATTCCAATCGCTCCCTACACAATGGGGTCTCCCGCCCAGCCGAAAGTCGGAACTTTGTTTGAAGTTAGATATGTAAACTACACAGACCCCACCGCCATTGCCGACTGCCACCTCCTCGACGCGGAGGGCGTGGAAATCATGCCCGTGGGCCTTGTGCCTGCAACGGCAGAGCAATGCGCGGCGTGGACGGACGACGCTGCGTTTGCCGCTGTGCTCGCGGTCAATGCTGGGTTTGCTCTTGTAACGGAATAATCTAGTGAATCTGCAACGCTCATTGCTTCTTGGGCTGCTTGCGCTTGGATTGGTGGTAATCCTTGCGCTTGCCTTACGCAGTGAGCGTGTGCTGGTAAATGGACTTCCGCCGAGAATTATTGTTAATTCTCAGGTGGAAGCGCGGGAAATGGCCGGTGCTTTGGCCGTTGGTGTTCTTGGGACTGGTTCGATGGCTCCATACATCCCTAATGCCTCAAATGGGGCTGATCCGCTGAAAACCGTCGTAGCCTATGCTGTGCTAAACACAGACTTGGTTTACAGCGACATCACTCCCGGTGCGCTTGTCATCTATTCCATCAACTACGTCAAAGGATCAAATACGATGCACCAAGCCGCACTTCTTGATGCATCTGGTTGGATTATGACTGGCCTTGGCAATAAAGAATACGAAAATAGGGTGCGTGTCACTTCCGACAACTTTGTTGGCATTGTTTCTAAGGTGTATGTCTGGAAGCCTTGAACATGGACGCTTTAGAGATTCTTATTAAAGGATGGCCGATTTTCCTCGGCATGATTACGCTCATTATAGTGCTATCTAAGCTCGATTTGCGCGTAGCGGTGCTTGAGGAGAAGGTGAAAGCTCTATTTGAGATGTTTAACAAGAAGTAGGATTATTGGACGTAAACAATCTTGACTTATTCAATCTGAAAGAAATCATTTCTTCGATGCCTATCATCCAAGCCCTAAACAACCTCTATAACGCCAGCCGTCGCGCTGGCCTAACTGCTGATGAGCATGATTTGCTCAAGAAGTGCGCGGAACAGATTCTAGCCGAAATTCAGCCCAAAGAAGCCAAAGACGACAAAGTGGTCGAGTTCGCGGATAAGGTGCCTTAAAACGCCACGAATGGGTGTTTAATGGGCCTTCCAATAAACAACGCGCCATAAATAGGTGTTTAACGGGCCTTGTAATACATCTATTAATAGCTATTAACCCCATAATCGGGCAATAAGCATAAAATACGATCACCTATGGACATTTCAACTTTGTTTGCTGGTCCATTGGGTGGTATCTTAGGACTAGGGGGAGCCATCTTCCAGAAATGGCTCTCCATGAAGGAGGCGAAGGACAAGCATTCTATGAAAATGGAAGAGCTTAAACTTTCGTCTCAGATTGATTTACAGAAGGCAGAGTTCACCCTACGGCAAACAACGGAGGAGTCTAATGCAACGCTCTTCGGCAAGGCCATTGACGCTCAGGCGGGTCTTCGCCCAAGTTCCAACATAGTCTCAGATATTGTCGCCCTGTTTCGTCCCGGCCTCACCTTGGCCCTCTGGGTTAGCTCCACTGTTCTCTCGGTGTGCTATCGTAATGAACACCCAGAGCTAATGAATTTCATTATCACGTCCACGTTTGGTATGTTCTCTATTTCCGTAGGCTATTGGTTCGGCGTTAGAACCGAATACAAGATGTCACTGGGGTCTTCTAAATGAGCCATCCGCGAAACGTAATTAGTGACGTTCTGGCCGTGGTTAGTGCGTCATCTTCCATTGCCGCTTGGCAGGAACAACTAGATTGGGTACTAAAAATCGTTGCATCTCTTTTGGCTATTTCTGCTGGCGTCTACTCAATTATCTCAAGGCGCAAAAGTCGTAATAAATCATCTAATCTATGAAAAACAAGAACGTCAATAAGGCTGGTAAAGACCAAGGAACGGGCGGCAAGGCCTGCTGGGATGGCTATCGCCGTGTTGGTGCCAACGGATGCGTTAAGATGAGGAAGCGCAAGAAATGAACCCTCGCGATTTGCCATGCAACAAGCCCCGCCGAGATGTCCAAGGCGGCAAGAAGTCGGTTGTGCGCGCTTGTCAGGATGGTAAGTCAAAAGTGGTCAGATTTGGTGATGCCAATATGACCATTAAGAAGTCTTCTCCCGCCCGTAAGTCTTCCTACTGCGCTCGATCCGGTGGCATCAAGGGGACAGCCAATAAACTGTCTGCCAACTATTGGTCTCGTCGTGCTTGGGGATGTTAAAATTAAGCCATGAGCAAACCCAACGAGAAGTACAAGTCCAAGAAGCAAATGATGAAGCACGAACGCGGCGAAGGCAAGCGTGAGCGTGAGATGGAATACAGCAAAGGTGCCAAGTCCAATGGCTGTTGCAACCGCAAGTCCTGCAAGTAATGCCACTCACTAAAAAGGGTAAGGCAATCTTTGCCGCCATGAAGTCTGATTATGGCCCAAAGAAGGCCAAACAAGTCTTTTACGCGGCAGAGAACAAGGGCACCATTAAGGGAGTTCACTACGCACGAAAGAACATTCGCTAAGATAGTGTCCGTGCGGCCACCAAGCAGGGTAGAATCAATGCCACAACAATGAATCTAACCTACACACGCCCCGGAGAATTGCGTAAGCCAGACGTTGAGGTTTTGCCTGACGGACGAATCCGCGTAACGCGATACATTGCGGCTGGTCATGGTGATCGTGATCTTTCAGAGGTAACCGAAAGCGTAGGCTCGGCAGACACCGGATTATCTACGGCCCTTCTTGTTAAGAAGGGAATGGCTCGGATTGAGGGCAAAGATGCAATCGTAAAGACTTACGAGGTGAGAAACGCATCTGCCGAAACCCAAATCGGAAACGACGACATTCAATTTGAAGAGAACGGTCTAAAGACTGTTGTTTCGGACCGTGTGCAGATGTCCAGCGGCACCTATGTGCCGGGAGTTGTTGGGACCAGCGTAAGCAGCCTAGACTCAAATTGCGTTCTTCGCAGTGAGTCCGTTGAAGATGACGGTACAAGCCGATTGATTCGGCGCACGTATGTAAACAAGGGGCTAATATCTAGTGCAGACGAGACAAAGAATAACGGCGCTCTGCTTATTAAGAGATTAACATACCTGAATGATTCTCCTTCACCAAACCCGCCAACTGGATATGTTCTTGTAAGTCAAAGTATTGAAAATCCTCTTGGGCTTGAGACCACCGTATTTACGTTTGCAAAAGGCGTTGGTCAAATCAGCCGTGACGACGAAACCAAGAACAACGGCGCTCTTTTACTTGCCACCATTCGATATATTGATGTTCCGGGAACACTTGGCACGGGAGGAACCAGCCCCATCGCAACGCCGGGAGGTTACGCCCTTGTCTCATCCTCGTTTACAGAGGCGGATGGGCATCGCATTTGGACGGCGAGTTTCGCGCAGGGCAGTGGCGAGATCGACCGCACCAACAACGATGACGACGTTTTCACAAAACTTAGACGGACGACCATCACGCGCCTGACTTCGCTCGGCACCGCTAGCAACCCTACTACCGACCCCTTCGACGGCGGAGGCGGTGTTGCTTGGCGCACCAGCAATCGCGCAGCGGACGGGCATCGCATCTGGACGGTCGAATGGATCAAGGGCAGCGGAGAAGTTTCTCGCGACATCTCTTTTTCTCAATCCAGTGACGAAGGCTCCACTGGCATCACGCGCACCGCGATTCGCTACCTCTCGTCAACCTCCCAATCAACCCGACTTCCGGCCACGCTCGAAAACTCGGTCTGCATTGGCCAAGACTACGCCGACCAAGACGGCTACCGCGTGTGGAACACCACTTGGGCAAAAGGCAGCGGAGAAGTTTCTCGCGAAAGTACCACGGGTAATAACGGCGCGCTCCTTCGTCTCGCAATTAGCTATCTCACCGCATCGGGTGCCGCGCAGCCCACGCCGAGCACCATCTCCGGCTACACAAATGTCGGTGTGAGTAAGCGCGCAGCCGATGGCCATATCGTGTGGTCACTCAACTACGCCCAAGGCACGGGTCAAATTTCGCGTGAGGACGACACAAAGAACAACGGTGCGCTCCTCACTGCCACGATCCGCTATCTCGCCGTACCCAGCACGCTCGGTACGGCTGGCACAAACCCCATCACCACGCCTAGCGGATACACCCTAGTTTCGTCGTCGTTTACCGAGACGGACGGACATCGCATTTGGACTTCCAGTTACGCCAAGGGCACGGGTCAAATCAGCCGCGACGACGATACGAAGAACAACGGCGCGCTGCTGCTCGCGACAATCCGCTACCTCACTGTACCCAGCACGCTCGGCACCGCTGGCACCAGCCCTATTGCCACGCCAAGCACCTACACTGCCGTCTCGTCCTCGTTCACGGAGGCTGACGGACATCGCATCTGGACGGGGAGCTTTGCCAAAGGCAGCGGCACCATTCGTGAGAGCACCAACCTACGCAATAACGGGAAACTCGCAATCTACCGCAAGACCGCGCTCGGCACCGCGCCAAGCGCACCGACAGTAACGGGCAGCGTCTCTGGCGTTTTGCTCACCTTTGAAGGCTCTGGTTATACGACCGCGCCCACAGTCACGATTACAGGTGGAGGAGGCACCGGAGCCACGGCCACAGCGGGTCTGGTAGGAGGCGCGTTCAATGGCCTTTCCGAAATCACAATTACCAACGGCGGCACAGGCTACACCAGCGCGCCGACAGTCACGATTACAGGTGGAGGAGGCACCGGAGCCACGGCCACAGCCACGCTCGCCTCGATTTCTCCGGTGGAAATTAATTCCTCTACCGACCAGCAAGACGGCTTTGTGCTCTACACGAAGGAATGGGCGCTCGGCTCTGGCGTGATCGACATCCGCACCAACGCTCGGGGTGATGGGCTCCGCACGGAAACTTGGGTATCGCTCGGGTTAACCTACGAGCCTTCATTTATGCTCCCTCCGGGCATTCTCCTCGCGTTGGATTCGTCTGAAGAAGAGGGCACCAAACGGTGGATCGCGACATCTATCCAAAACGCCACGGGCACCAGCCCCCTTGTGGGTACGACGGTCTCCTCGATTGAACTTACCGACATCGGCAATACCGTTTACAGCTCGGCACCCACGGTTACGCTCTCGGCACCCACCACCGTTGGTGGGGTCACCGCCACGGCAACAGCAACCGTTTCGGGGGGCGTCATCACAGGCTTTTCGGTCACTAATATTGGCAGCGGCTACACCTCGGCTCCCACAGTAACGATCAGCGGCGGCACGGTGTACGCGACCCCTACCGCCGTCGCGATCCTCTCTAACGGTGCCATCGCACAAGACAAGTTAATGCGCTTCACCTATCCGGGGCGCGCTCAGGCCGTGCAGATTGAACACCCAGATTCACTTGGCATCGCCTACAATCTTGACGTTCAACTTTCTCCGCCCATTGACGCGCTTTTAATGGGTGTTGAGGAAGTGTCCTACCGCGCCGACAACTCGCTCACGGACCTCACCTATCCGCTATGGTCTCCGACCGAGTGGGCCACAATGTTTGCTCAATACGTAGACGGCGGAAACTACATATCGAAGTGCGAGGGTCTGCGAGGCTATCGGGCTATTGGTGGCTCGTCCTCACAGAGCCATGTCACCACTTCTGGATTCACTTCGGTATTGGGCAACCCCGTCACAAACACGGCATCCAAATCAGCCTACCTAAGAGTATTTGGCGGGCCGGATTCACCCGACAACAAAACTTTTACACTAGAAGCAGATTGCGACCTAGCGTTTATCAGCTACGCTGGCACGCGCTACTATCGCCGCACCGTGCGCTACGCCTCGATTCCTCCTCAATCGGCCATGCCGGATATGACCGCAGCGGGAATTGCAATCATCTCGTCCACCGTAAAGAACGCTGGTACTGGAACTGGCGGGCTTAAAGACGTGGTTACTGTTGGTGTCACCGTTGGAGGCCGCACGAATTATTTCACCTACACTTGGTTGCTAGGTGGGGTCTACTCCACGCGATCCGTCCGCGCTACCCTCGTAGCTGGCACGCTCGCAACCGAGACTACGTTTTACATTAAGCCATCGGACTACAACGCCTCGACGAACCTCAAGTATTGGGTGCTCGCCTAATTATGAAGGACGAACCTGATGACCCACTCGCGCTGGCCCGAATGAAACAGGCTCAAGGCCGGGGCTTGAAAAACTCCGAGCTGACCCTTCTGCGCCACGCGGACAATCTTCGGGTGTTCGATAGCCAACGGAGCCAGCCGCCTCCTACCACTTCCGAGGGCGATACGCGCACGGCCATGCAAGCGGGCAAAGATACGCTCGCGAGCGCACGGGGCATCGACTCCGCGCTCACCGCACGCGTAGGGGCGGTGGAGACCACTACGGCAACGCACACGGGCCAGATTTCGACGCACACGGGCCAGATTTCGACGCACACCACCAATATTGCGGCAAACGCCACCGCTATCACGGAACTCACCGCACGCGTGCAGACATTGGAAACCCTCGTACTAAACCTGACCCGCCAAAGCGTAAGCTATTGCACGGGTGGATCGACGGTCACGAAGACGATTCTGATGAATTAAGGCTCCCCTGCGCGCATGGCCAATTACATTCGAGGTCTCGGGGGAAACTGTTGCGAAGATTGTGCCGCAAACGATCCGTGCAAAATCAAGCCCACGGTGACGAGTGCTGGCAGCGCCAGCGGCACGCAGGGCACAGCATTTTCCTACACCATCACCGGAACACAAACCCCTACGAGCTACGGTGCCACGGGGTTGCCCAGTGGACTATCCGTTAATACATCCACGGGAGCTATCACTGGCACGCCTACGACGAGCGGCACGACCAGCGTCAGCATTTCAGCCATTAACGCGTGCGGCACAGGCACGGCCACGCTCACCCTCTCGATTGCGTCGTGTCCTACGCCCGTCGTCACCAGTTCACTCACGACCCTCAATCGTCGAATTGGCTCGGCATTCACCTACCAGATTACCGCATCAAACTCACCGACCAGCTTTGGGGCGACCACGCTTGCTTCACCGGGTCTCTCGCTCAACACCAGCACGGGTGTGATTTCCGGCACGCTCGGCGGATTTCCCGACACGACTTTTTACAATTATTTCCGAGGTATTAACGCGTGCGGCAATGGCGAGTTGGCGACATTAGCGATTAACCATTTAGCTGCGTGCGGAGCACCGCTCTTGGTGTGCGACAGTATTAGCGCAAGTAAGTCGAAATACGGATACGCTGAAAACACTGGCTACGAATCGTCCCCGCCAAAGATATATTTGCGGCGCACTTTTGCAGGAGCGGTTAATCAAACCGTCTACGATATTGGCACCGATTGCCTCATCGGAGCAACCGCTAATGGCGGCACTACTTACAGCGGATACGCCGAATACGACACCAATTACACCCTGACCCATAACGGCCTCCTAATTAACGGTGCGGCATGGGGCGCGGGCGATGCGTTTGTCAACGCGTGCGGAGGCGTCGGTGGCGCGTGCCCGACTGCTTACACCGCCACGCAAGGCACCCAGACGGGCGATGCGGTCTGTAACTATGGCGATTACAAATGGACGGGCACCGCCACAGACACGCTCTCGGTTGAATTTACTACGGCGATGCTAATTGCGGCAGTCGGCAATGAGTTGCCCGCCTATCCCAACACTTGGGCTGGTGAATGCAGCTCCTACCGCAACCTCGATAGCGATGAAATCACCTGTACCATCCGGCGCTTCAGATACAAGTTTCAGCTACCCAACATGAGCGGAATCACCGCTTACGGCATCACTTGGCAAGAAGGTGGTGTTGCCAAAAGCTACACATGGGATGGCGTTGCGAGCGAAACCCCCGTCTACACGGTCACCGAGCCTTCCGCTAACGGCACCAAGCAAATCACGGACACCGCGTTCACTTGCACATGAAGACGATGCCCCGAGAAATCGCGCAAATCCGCCGCGAAATCTGCGCCCGCTGCGATGCTCCGTGTGCTGCGTTTACCGCTGGCCTCGTCGATCACGACGCGCCTGCTGCCGCCTGCCCCCGCGCATGGCCCTCCCGCTGGGGATGCTATGGGCTTTGCGGGGACTCCTCTGTGCGCCGTCCAGAAGCCCCGCCAGCTCCCGTTGTGCAAATTCCTCCCGAGCCCCCGCCTCCGCGTGGACTTGGCGATTTAGTTGCCGTTTTTGCAGAACCCATAGCACGCATCTCAGATGCAGCCCTTGGCACAAAGCTAACTGGCTGTGGAGCCTGCTCAAAACGTCGTGAAGCACTCAATGCAATTGTGCCAGACATCACTAATCTATTCTAGTTGCATTACATTCCCCTAAACCGTCCGATAGTGATACAATTCGCACAATGGCCATCAACACTCTACTAAATAAAGACCCGTTTGCAACTGGTGGTGTTATGGATGCTCCAGATACGGCTGTTCGTGTCGCCATGAACAAGATTGCGCTGGGTATGCAGCTAACCCCGCAAGAACACCGTCGCCTTGCCAATCGTCAACAACTTGAAACGCAGAGTGCTGCGGTTGCCTCCCAAAGGTCCACTTTTCAGTCTCTAGTTGGACAGGCTCCCATTGATGTTCGGTCTTACAGTGGGTCTATGTTTGCGGGTTCAGATATGCAAGATAGGGCAAACTCAACCCTTGAGGCCCGTTTTGGCAAACGAGCACCGGGTCAAATTGACATTTCTTATGGCGGGCAATTAGTCGGAAGACAACAGGACGCTCCTGAAGAACAGGGCACTACTGAAGCAGGGGAAGCAGCGACGGAGCTGATTGGTCAATCCCAGCAGCAACCCGTTTCGCCTAATGAATTTATTGGTTCGGGGGGTGCTTCAGCTCCAAAATATGTAAGCGGATTTCAACAGGCGGCAAATGCTCCGTCTATGCCGCTTGGTGATTTTCTATCCAGAAACAAGCCTGCCGCAGAAAAAAACATTGAGGTAACTCCATCTACCAATCGCGCTCTTCGTCAAAATGAAGCAATTGCTGACATTATGCGAAAGAGTGCGCTTGCTGTTGTGCGTCCATTTCAAAGCAAAAATTACAGACCAGAAAATGGAACTCCTTTTGTGTACAAACCCGAGCAAAGCTATCTAGATGATCTAAAATATAGGTATGCCCAATTTGAGGATAAGGGATCACCCACGGCGGTTAAGATTGGACGCGAAATCTCGTCGTTGTCTAAGCCACAGGAAATGGTTAGTTCTATGGCTGGAAGCCTTCTAAATCTTCCCAATGCTATTGGGGCGGCTAAAAACTATGGGCAAGACTACCGTGAGCCTTCGGCTGAAAACTACGGGCAAGACTACCGTGAGCCTGCGGCACAAGTTCAAGCATCCCCCGTTCCTCCGTCTGTAAGCGCGCAATTTCCTGTTTCCCAGAAACAAGCAACAGCTCAATCCGTATCTATGGATGATTTCGGAATGCCTTCGGTGTCCAATTCAGGTGCAAATGTAAAATACTTGCGAAATAGTTCATATAATATTTCAAATCAGGGAATGGATGATTTGGGGTCGCTTAATCCGGTTGCTCAAAGTTCTATTCCAGCCAATAAATTGATTGGAGAAAATCAATCTCCTGCGTCAATTTCTGACAATCGACCCACGCGCATTTATGCCTTTGGGAAGAATGAGTCTATTGGCCCAAGCCCAATTCAGCAAGCCAAGAGCGAACGCGCCAAGCCATTCGCAACGTCTGTTGACAGGGCGATTTCGGCTTCCCCTAAGGCGCGTGAAGCCTCATTGGATGAGGCTCGGTTTCTGAACACTCTCCAAGAACAAGACAGGAGAGAGCTAAAGTTGAAGCAGGACAAATATGCTAAAGAAGTAGGCACCGCACTTGCGTTAGACCCAAGTACGAACATTAGTAATCTTCCAAAGACGGATCAGGATGCAGCTAGGGTTATGGCCGCGCAAATCAAAAAGACCACTGGGCTAGATCAGCAGCAAAATTCAAATGCCTTAAGCAAGGCGATGGATGAGGCTAGCAAAATTCCAATGGGTGATGAAAGGGTTTCTACGGTCATTTCTTCTTTTATCAAGAACGGCGGAACCTTAACACCTGAAATTGTAAAACACTTTCAGGAATTGCACAGGGAGCCAATTGATGTAACAAAAATTGATGGACACACAGTTATTCGGGCTGGAGGCGCTTACTCAATTGTTAGTGATGACTTGAAACAATTCCAACTTGCGCGAGCGGATAAGAGTACGTTTACGGACCTACTCATTGACAGCGTTTCCAAATACAAAAGCTGGAGTTCCGTTCCCTCCAAAGAGAAAGCTGTATTTATGAAACTTAACAGAAATTATCCAGAGCCAAAAGATGAGCTAGGAAGCATTCCGAGCACAGAAGAAATTTGGAATAAGGCCCGTAAAGAAATGTTTGGCGAGACCGCTCCAGCGCGTGCAGCAGCGCCCGTTAATCGGACCCAACCAAAGCCATCATCAGCTACACCAGCAAAAACGGACAATTCTAGTGGAGGATGGAAAGCGAAGACCAGTGCTGGGTTGGTTGACATTGATTCCCGATAGACCTAATAAATGACAATCATATCGCCATCTGGTCGTGAATACGAATGGGGAAAACAAACGCCTCCAAGCGGAGAGGATTTTGCGAAGTTAAAGGCATACGACGAATCGCTTGATGCTCAACCGACCGAGGCTCAACCGCCTTTAGCTCAGCCGCCCGAGGCTCAGTCTTCAAGCACGGAAGTTCCTCAAAAAACCAATCAGCCGGACCTTTCCGCTGGTCAAATTGCTGGTGGAATTGGGCTAGAGGCTGGTCTTACAATAGCGGGCGGTGCATTAGGAACCTTAGCCGGACCGGTAGGAACGGCTGCTGGCGCGGCAATTGGTGGTGCATTGGGTAACTATCTAAACCAGAAGCTTATTCAGGACAAGGAAACCGTATCGTCGGGTCAGGTGCTTGCCAGCGGTGCCATGTCTGCTCTTCCGGCTGGCTTGTTCGCAAAGAGCGTTAAAGCGGCAACGAGCGTTGGCAAGGTGGCTGCAATTAGAGCTGGTCAAGGGGCTGGTGTTGGACTTGGGGCAACGGTGGTTGAAAAAGCTATTGATGAAAACAGGCTCCCAACTGCGATGGAAGCTGGTTTAGCCGTGGGAGGCGGGGCTTTATTCGGTGGCGCGTTTGGTGGAGCAGAAAAGCAATACGCCTTGAAGGGCGGCTTAATTGCCAACAACTTCATTGCTCAAGGAGTGCAGGGAACTACTGCCCTTGGGGTTGGTGCGTATGCATACAACAGCGCGGTGGAGCGTGGAGATGAGAACCCGATTCCAAAGGCTTTTGCGTATGCCGCCTTAACTTATGGAGGAACCCACGTTCCGTCAGCCCTAGCTAAAATGAGCAAGGGAGATGTTCTTCGCAAGGTTGCTGGCCCCGAAGCCGTTTTAGGCAAAGCAATGGGTCCGTTACGCGATGCCGAGAATGCCTTCAAGGCTATGGAATCAGATGCGCTTGCGGCGGGAAAGGTTATTAAGGATATGGCAATGAAGGAGCCAAATCCCAATCAAGTGATTGCGGATTTAATGGCTGTTATGGATGGGAAGCAAGGCATTGCCGCGCTTTCGTCGGCGCAAAACAAGCTTAAATCCGCAACATCGGGTGAAGCGGTGAAACCGCCTCAAAAATCCTTTGAATGGGATGAATTACTTTCTGTTTTTTTACCAACAAAAACCGAGGGTCAGATAGTTCCAACTTCAAGTTTTGCCAATCCATCAGGAAAGTTTGTCGCTAAAATGTTTCAAGGGCGAGGTGCCACCCGAGAAGGTGTTTATGGCGAAGAAAGGGTTAAGAGGGGGACCGCTTTTCCTGTCGTTGGCCCAGCAAATTACTATGCGTTCACCGAAAAAGACGCTCAACTATACGGGAATGTTTTGGTCCATAATGTAGAATTGGAAAATCCGTTGGTTATTGAAAATGTTTTACAATTCCGTAAACTGCTTGGGGCAGCGGATGCTTTGAGGATTGATCCTTTGGGACGGGAAGCCTTCCTTGGGGTTGCTTCCGATTATTTACCAGCGACAATCCGCGTAAAGAATTACGTTCAAAGTCAAGGTCACGACGGGATTGTTGTAAAGGTCGGAGACCCAAATGGCCCCCTTGCTAAGATGTTTGCTCACGACCAAGTGGTTGCTTATGGGAAAGTTCCAAAAACACAAGCATCGAAAACGCCTTTATTTAATTTTGAAGAATCAATTTCTAGGCTTCCAAAATCGGTAAGGGAGGCTTATGAAAGCTTTGAGGCTAAACGAGCAAAAGCCACTGATGACATTCTTACGCTTTATGAGTCCATTCTAGAGCCTGACACTGTGGCTGCAATCAAAGGGGGCCGGACTAGCTACATACGCACAACTTATGCCGCGCATGATCCAAGGGCAAAGGTCGGCGTGGATTATGCCACCGCTGCTTCGTCGGCCAAATTTAAGGCTGAGTTGATGGGCAATGGAGCGACGGACGAAGAGGCTAGTGCCACCATGAATAAGATGCTGAAAAATGTCACCGACATTTACAGCCCAGAATCTTTCACGAAGGGGACGGGACCGGGTTCCGCTCTAAAAGAAAAAGGCAACCTCTCTCAAGCCGCCAGAGAATTTCTTGGTGAAGTCAAAGACCCTTTTGCGAGGGTGGAGAACACGTTGCTTGCTCAGAACAGGCTCATCATAAACGAAGAGCGTGACGTTGCTATTCGTTCCATTTTAACGGAAAGCGGAATCGCCAAAAAAACGTTGACGCCCGAGGAGATTGCGAGCGGAACCTTCGTTAAGATGGTCAAAGGGGATGAGCCAACTGTTCACAGAAGTCTTTCTGATTTGTACGTCCCGAATTATGTTGCGGATGCTTTCAGGGAAGCAATCAGCCCCAATTTAATTGGAGATGGTGCCATTGCTAAATCTTGGATGACCCTAAGTGGTCTATCTAAGATGAGTAAGACGGTTGGTAATTTAGCGGAGGCAATTTCGCCGCAAGTTTTCGGCAACTTGGCAATGGCTGCATCGGGAATGAAGCTCAATCCATTTGAGATTGTAAAAGGAATCAGAATGACCATGCGTTCATACGGATGGAGCGGAAAAGGTCTTTCAGTGACCGCACGCCTCAAGATGAACGAGGAGCTAAACGAAGGCCGTAAATATGGCATTCTTCGTGGAGGAGTGGACTCAAACGAGCTGAACACGTTGATAAGCCAGTCAGCCGACATTGCTCGCAAGCCCAAGAGCGTATTGGAGTTTATGTCTAAGGCGTATGGATTTCCTGATAGCGCGGTTCGCTATTCTATCTGGAAGGGGAACATCAAAGAGCTTACCAAGATTAATTGGCTTGCAACACAGCCTTCGGGCACGGGTCTTGATGCACTCAAAAAGCACGCCGCACAGATTACCAACGATCAATTCCCAACTTACGAGCTAATCCCGCGTCGATTCCGTCAGGCTTCTGCTCTTGGAGTTGCCAATACATTCGGAGCGTTTGAGTATGAGGTTATTCGCAATTCTTCCAATCAGTTGAAGTATGCCGTACAGCTTATTAATGAGGGGCAGAAGACTGGGAATTACGAAATGAGAGCGGCTGGAGCAAAGCGTCTGCTTGCGTTCTCTGCCGTTGCTGGAAGCACCGTGGGTCTATCTGTTGCAATCTCTCGCTCAAACGGGATTGATGCTCAAAGGCAACAAGACCTAACGAACATAATGCCGAGCCATAGTTCCAACAGGGCAAATGCGTTCAAGATGGGCAAGGACGGAACGTTTAGCTACACGCCGCTAAATTATTTGATGCCGCACGCAAATATGACTACCGCAATTATTGCCGGATTGCAGGGTGGAGATTCTGGCGCAATAATCAAGTCAATGATGCTAGGTGATGACCTTGGACCGTTCATAACCCCAGCAGTTGAGGGCATTACAAACACCTATTACGGCACCAAAGAGTCGCTTAATGAGCCAAGGAATAATCCCGCTGCTGCTGAAAGATTTGCCATTAAAGCGTTTATGCCCCAGTTCATATCTGGGACTCTAACCCGTATGTATAAGGCGAAAATGGGAGAGACCAATAAACTAGGCAACTCGCCAACGGGAGAAGATGTAATGCTAAGGCTTGCGGGATATAGGCAGAACACTCAGCTAAGCGTAAGGTCTGCCGCTGTTAGGATTCGTGGCATATCTGACGCTATTGCTGATGAATCCTCTGGATATAGACGCATACTAAAGTCGTCGCAAGAAACAGGAAGGCCCATTGATGAGCAAACAATTTACGCTGAACGTGCTGAACGCTACGAGCAGAAACAGAAAGAACTCCGCACGATATTTTCGTCTCTATCTAGATTATCCAAGGACAACGGATTCTCGGAAGGAGACATCATTGACGCGTTCAAGGGGGCTGGCGTACCAAGCCGACTGATTGCGGGAGCAGTCTTTGGGTTCATTACGCCGATGAATCGCGGGCTTCAACAGTCTAACGCTGACATCATTCGGGAGATTATGGCTGACCCAGAAGCCTCTAGGAACATTAAACAAAGCATCATTGCGCGTGCTGGAGGCGATAGGTTGGTGCAGAAGGATTTAACCGACGCCTACATATCTGAGAATAAATCTAGAGCCCGTGGCGTTGATCCAATTGCCAGCATATTCTTAGGTCTGTCGGTTGGAGACAATGAGCGTGCTAACGCGATTATGCGTGCTGCTGCCTCCATGAAGGACAGCCCAGAATCCGTTAAAAAGATGATGGATCATTTTAAGCGGACAAAGGTGATAACGCCCGAAGTTGCCGTTCAAATAAGGGGCGCAAAGCCCTAAGCGCGCTCAACTAGGGCGTCCCAATGCTCTGCAAATTGACGGGTTAGGAAGAACCTAGCCCCGTCAAGGGCATTGCTGTAAAACTCGCAGCAATGGACAACCTCTTGCGTGTCTGGACGTGGAGCAAGGCAGAGAACCGTGAATCTAGCTCTGTTCACTTCTGTTTCTTTCAGTGATCCGTCCGGCATGAGTTGATGTACAAACTTGACGAATCCGCTTAATCTCCAAAGTTCATTCTCTTGTGATGTCATATCACTTACCTTTGTTTTCTGATTTTAGTTTCCACTTTTTGCCGTATTTCCCATTTGAGAAAGTGCCGACCCATTCTTCAAGCAATTTATTTCTATGCATTTTCTGAATGAGGCGAGTCGCGACACCTTCTGACACCTTGTAGCGATTAATGAAATCAATCTTTGTGAACCAATCCGATCCCATTGGTTCAGGGATTCGTTTAATGATCCTATCCATTTCAGCCCAAGGATTCATATTAGTATTCGGCTATGTTTGTTGGTGCGTAGAACTTGCCATTAACTCCCCTAGCTTGAAATATGGCGTAGGTGCCGTCGTTGTGCAGCCAGCCATAGGCCCATCCGTGAGACCAGCGTAGCTTGCCAGTCTTCCGGTTGACGTAGGGCGGGTTAAGGTCGCATAGGCAACCAATGCTGCGAGCCTCCTTCTGCTTGATTCCCGGCGTCTGGAAGCTCTCGATGGAGTGGATGTGCCCAAAGACCACGTTGCCGTAGACACGGGCATGGGCGGCACAGGCTGACATCCCAGAGTGGAAGCCATGCACTACATTAAGCTCGCCAAGCTGGTAAACGCCATCTCTGGCGTCATAGTCGATTAGCTTGGCTTTATGTTTGGCGGCAAGTGCCTTGATGTCTGCAACCATGCGCTCGCCCAAATCGCCCTTAACAGCATCCCTGCTGTCTCGTAGGTCGTATGCGCGGATGTCGTGATTTCCGAGCATAAGGACATTCTCTGAGGTGCGCCCAAAGAAGTCATTAGCAAACTCCTTTCCGGCTTCAAAGTCGTCCTGCATGGACACTGCGCGTTCGTCTTCACTTGCTCCCGTGCGTATGGCCGAGAAGTCCCAGAGGTCGCCAGCAATGATGCGGATTTCTGGGCTAAATTTCTTAGTGAATGCAATAGCGGAATTGCAAGCACGATTGTCTTTAAGGTTGCCGTGGATGTCACTGACTATGACGAACTTTTTCATTGGCTAACCTTTCGTTACGGACGTTTCTTTGCTTGGCAGTAATTTCGGAGTGGCAAGTCGTGCAAACGGCTCTGAAACCGTCGATTTCCACAAATAGACGAGTAATGAAGTCGTCCCACGTTGTGAATCCCTTGGTGGGATCAACGACAGGGATGATGTGGTCAATGTGTATGTCCGAGTTGCCGAAAGTTTTGGCACATGAGGCACATCTGTATGTGTTCCTCGCAATGCGCGCAGCGGCTTTTGAGTCGTTCTTTGGTGCCCATCTTCCACTGGCGCGGCGCAATGCGGAGACGATGAAACCGCGCTTTCTTGCCGCAGTCCACCGTCCCCCGCAATGTAGCTTTGCTGGAGCATTAGATGCCATCACGGATTCCTAATGTTGCAAAGAAAAATGCTACTTCTTTTGTGCCAGCATTTGTTGATCCAGACCATCCAGACACTCCATTGGGATGATTCCATTGCCAGCAGAACCCATCTCCAAATGGCCATAGAGCCAGCTTAAACCCGTTTTTGCTAGCCCACTCGCATCTCTCTTTAATTGCATCAATAGTTTGTTTATTTGTCATTTATTAGATGGTTGTCATTTAAGCACCCCGCTTATTGCTTT
>Ga0209354_10000427_pt1 | contig 19936 bp, 28 predicted proteins | sample LauGreSpBDMM15DD_2_FD_187562 | JGI IMG/M metagenome (GOLD analysis project Ga0209354, IMG submission 187562) | Freshwater lake microbial communities from Lake Michigan, USA - Sp13.BD.MM15.DD (SPAdes) (version 2) | ecosystem: Environmental > Aquatic > Freshwater > Lake | place: Lake Michigan...
AAACGAGGGTGATTCCTTGATGCTAACGTATAAGAAAGCGGATTACCTATTTTTAACTTGTAGACCTTATCTACAGATGTTGGACGAGTTGCCATTTTATATTTAATTTAATTTAATTTAATTTAATTTAAAAAAAGGAGAGTGTCTTCAAAGACACCCTCCCTGTTAATTACAATTATTGATTACCCATAACGGAAAAGCACGAAGTTGTTCGCACCTAAAGTACATACGCAACGCTCAGAAAGGAAGTTAACCTCCATTGCATCCAAGTCGCTTGTAGCGGCACCACCGGCAGAACCTGTAATCCAAGTTTTGTACCTACGGTCTTCAGCTTCAGAAGCACGATAACGAACGTGTAAGAACGGACGTTTAGCGTTTTTGCCCATTATTTGGTCATAAACTGAAGTAGAACCTGCAGGAACCATCAAGCCTGTAATAGTACCGGTTGCGGTTGCAGCAGTAGCATTTAAACCACCACGCATTGTTGGGTCATTCAAGTATTTCCAATCAGATTTGTAGAAGTCATAACCTCTACGGAATCCTGTGAAACCTAAGTTTAACGCCATGTCAACATCGTTGTCAAAAAGACCGAATGAAGCTGATTGAGCAACGCCACCTGAAGTGTAGCCGTTCAATGTAGCCAACATATTGTCAATGTCAAAACTTAATCCACGATTTACGAATATTACGTTTTCTTCGATAGCACCTTGCTTATCTAAGCGAGAAACGATAGAATCCCAATCAGATAAAGTTGTTGGTGTACCACCCCCCCAAACATTACCACGATTGTTTACAACGTAGAAAATACCTTGAGAACCAATGTAACCTGCAGTTGCAGCACCTGAAGATGTTGCGGCAGGAACTGCTTCAATCATAGCGGTCTCTAAGTAATCTTCAAAACGCAAACGAGTTTCGTGTTCTGATTTCAAGTACCACAAGTAACCTGTAGCACCGTTCTCAGTGGTCACTTCAACCCAACCGATTTGAGCCATATCTGAACCATTAACCGCATATTTATCTTTGATGATAATAGGGTTGTTAGAATAGATGTCATCCTCAGACTCCAATGAACCAACCATTCCGTTAGTTCCTTTTTTAAACTCAGAACCGTAAATGAATACAGTACATTGAGTAGAAACTGCGAATGCTTGACCGGCAGTCTCATAGTAAGCTACTGTGAAAGTAGTTGCTGAAGGAACCGCCGTTACGATAGCTTTGTTGAAAACACCTGATGAGTTGTTTTGAATCATCAAAGTTTGTCCAACACGGATAGCGATGTAAGTAACACCACTATCAGCTACAGTAAAGGTAGCCGTTGAGGCTGCTGCTGCTGCTGCTGAAGTACAGTTTGTGTATTTAATGTGTAAACGTCCTTGTTCTGCCCATTTGATTTGGTCAGAATTAGACGGCATCTCTGCTCCTACCATACGTAAGAAAGATGCGATTGTTCTGTTACCGTAACGCTCAAATTCTTTTTCATAAGTATCCGGAAGATATTGATTCAAGAAGTTGAAGTCGGTAATGTAGTTTGTCTGTAACGCTACTTGTTCTGCAGAAGGCTGCAGGGCGTAGGTAGGGTTACTTAAAAGTGCACTTGCCATTTTTTTTAAGTTTTAATTGTTTACATTTTTTTAATACTGCGTATTTTCAGGTTTCTACCTGAATCAGGGTTTACAGCCTTAACCTGAAATCCATCATTCATTTTAGCAACCTCAGGTATCCTATGCTCGGACATATTGATGTTCTTGATTTTACGAGTAACATCGTCTGTTGCATCTGACATCCCTTGTTCATAAAAGAACTTAGCAAATCTTTCAGGATTCATTGCTATGGCTAATGACCTGTGATAGCCTTTTGCGTCTGATATTAAACCTTGGTCATCCAAGAACTTGTTAATAAAGTTCTGAGGGGTTGCTTGGTTTCTTTTCAACTCACTGGCATCTCCCGGAGCAAACGTGAACTTCTTGTCATTAACATTAAACTCAAAACCTTTGAATTCTCCGTCAAAAACATCGTTCGTCTTTTGGTCAAACCATTGACGTTTACGGTTGTTCTCCTCTTCTATAGTCTTCGCCTGTTGGGTATATTGCTTATAGCTTTCATATATTTCTCTTTCTTCATTAGGAACAAATGCCGTACTTGACTCAAGGGGCATCTTATATTGTTCCTTTTGTGAGTTGAAATATTTTTTAGCCTCAGCAAGAACTTTCTTTTTTTCGATTTTTGCTTTTTTAATGGTTGACTCATCATCAAGGTCTTCATCGTACCTGTAGTCGTCCATTAACGTCTCAATATCATCACTATCAAGACTATCCTGTGTAGAGGATAAGTACTCTTTAAGAAGTTGGTCAGGGTCCATCTTATCGAAGTCTTTCTTTAACTTAATAAAGTCTTCAAACCCACGTCCTGTATCTTTCTTATATTTCATGTAAGCAGCTACTTCTTCAGGTAGTGGCTCAGCATCTTTACGCTCAGCAACTAAGTCATCTAAAGAGTTTATATGCTTATTATATCTTTTTCCAATATATGAAAGCACGTCTTCATCTTTTAAATCAAGTTGATTTATTATAGGTTCCGGTTCAGCAATTTCTATTTCCGGTTCTATATTATTTTCTTGATTTAACATTTCTTCATGTCTATCAAGCAATTGTTCTTCAACTTCTTGAACACTTTTAGGTTCAATCATGTCTAGTGCTCTAACTTTTAATTCCATTTGATTTGATTTTATTTATACAAACTTATACAAAAAACTTTACATTTTTATCGAGGCTCAAATTCAGCTAAATCAAATCCATCTAAGCTATCTTCATTTGATTCAAAACTCATTGGAGGAAGATTATTTTTCCTTTGATTAATCAACTTAGATTGCTCCGTATTTTGTTGGCTAATCCTCTTTGCTTTTGCATCCTCTTTCATTTGGTCTCTATTTGTAATTTTACCAATCTCCATGTCATGAAGTTGTATATTGTAATCAAACTCTTCACGCATCAATTGAGATTTCATTTCAGCTTCTTTTTCCATTTTCTGCATATCAAATGCAACCTCAGCTTGTTTAATCTTAATTTTGGAATTGGTTTCCATATCAATTGTCTGCATTGCAACTTGCCCTGCTAACTCTTGAGACTTCAATTGTTGCTGAGAAATCATGGCTTGTTTTTGCATAGCCATTTTTTCGTCACGTTCTTGAGTTTTAACTCTTTTAAGTTTCAATAACTGATTAGCCAATTTAAGATTGCGAATCTCACGTATGTCAATTGCATCCTCAAGATTAATGTCGCCCTTAGATAATGCCATTTGAATGTTAGATTCAAGTTGCGCTTTTTGCTCTTCATCAGGAGATACCTCAATGAATATACCAAAGTCATAAATATAAAGGTCTTTAATCTCATTAAGGATAGACACGTTGTACTTCCCTATTTGGTTAGCAAACTGGTCTTTAAAGTCGGCAAATTCTAAAATATCACCAATCCTATAAGTAAGAGCCTCTGCTAATGAACGATATATATACAAAGAACTGTCAAGTATATGCCTTGTAGCCGTATTTGAGTTTAATGCAGCTAGTTTTTGTAGTCCTACCAACGAATTAGGGTCAGGATTAGAACCATCTCTTGCTTCATTAAGACCTGTTACAGACCTAATCATGTCAATGTAGTGGTTCATGTTTGTAATCAACATCTGCGTCTTAGCAGAACCTGAGTTAGAACTTAACTGAGTAATAGGTACTCTTGCGTTATTAAAATCTCCATCTTGGGTATAGCTTCTACCAATTACACTACCTGTTTGGAAGTATAGTCTTAAAGCATCCTCAGGATTATATGCATTACCGGTTCCTAAATCAATTTCATTTAACCCATCGGCATCAATAAAAACACCATCAGGAACAACACGAGCAATGACTTGTTGTAGTTTTAAATGGGTTATTTGAATTAAGTCAGCGAATGGTATCATCCTGCGGCACAATGATTCAATGACCCCTTTATACATACGAGGGGCTGCTGCTACATAGTTTGGTAGTGCGTACTGAGATGCCGACTTAGGGCGAACCATGTTTTCAGATAACTTCCATTGCAGCAAAATATTGGTACCCATTACCATGATACCTTCATACCAAACATCAATGGTTTTTTCAATCTTCTCAAAGTTACCCTCCTCCATCATTTCAACCGGAGGATTAAAGCTTTCATCCTTCTCAATAACCCTTGACCCGCCACCTTCAAGTATTTTCTTTTTATAAATAACTTTTTTAGTTGACTTATAATTGAAATACATTAAAGTACAAGTATCTCGGTGGAACATACTATTCTCGTAAAACTGTGCTACGTTATAATAGTCATACCAAGCTTGGCTATATTGTGTAATTTCTTGTAAGTCTTCTTTAGTTAAAGACTGGTCAATCTTCATTAACTCAGTTAATGCCAATGTTTTAATCTCTCCCCAATAAAAACAGTCTCTAAAATATGGGTCTTCTGTGTAGCTATAAACAATATTAGCAGGGTCAACATATGAAAGTTTAACTCCTGTTCCCTGTAAAAACTCATGCTTTGCAACGCCAATGCCTATAACTGTAGCGTCATAGTCTATTCTTTTACGAATGTCGTCATAGTGGTTGCTGTCAAATATTGTATTGATTGCTTCTTCTTCTGCGATTTCAATAGCAGGCTTGAAGTTAAGCTGCATATATAATGACAGTTCTTCGTCAGTATCGGGTAGCTGTTCAGGGTCCATTAAGAATGGATTAACGCCTGTCATCTCTTGAATCTTAGCAAGGACAGGTTTCCCTGCCATTTGCGTTTCAAGCATGTCTTGATACTTGCTTCTTTTAGCTTGAGACATTGCATCTTGTGCATATGCTTTTACTTTAAACAATCTATCAGACATCCCATTGACAACAATATCAATAAATTTTGGAAGTATAGGAACCGGTGTCCAGTCTAAATTTAAATAAGATAAATCTCCATCAATAGCTAATTCGTTTTTATATTTTGCAATTGATTGTTCTCCACGTGCGTATAATCTTAATCTACGAAAATCCCTCCATTGACTGTAATATCTGCAAGAGTTACCGTCCTTTCTAAACCATTCGTATTGAATGGCTTGACCAACTTGCAACCCAAATTCTTTTGTTGCCTTCTCCGCATCAGATACCATCTGATTAGGAAATGAATTGGCATTTATTTGTACTGTTACATTTTTCATCTAATCAATTGACTTGTTGTTCCTTCGTTTTTATACTTAGCGAAGTTAATGATTAATTTTGATTCTTTTTTCTCAGGTATATATAAGTGCTTCTGATTAGCCATAATACATAATCCTGAGCTAATAGATGCATCAAATTTTGTTCTATCATTTATGTCAAATCTAGCCCAGTCCTCAAGCGTCCTTGTAAACGGCATTGTACCCATTTCCTCAGGGTCTCTATATTTAGCTTCTAAATCAAACCCAACAAACTTTTCTATATAAGACTCAATTGCGGATGCGTGTGCTTGCTTAATGTCCTCAGATGAGTTAGGAATACCTCCTAGTTCCCTTTCGGTGCTTGTCAGCTTCCCTAGTTGCTTGTCAGGTCTATTTATTGAGTATCCCCTATATCCCCTGTTTTTAATGTGGTATAAAAGTCTAGGCTTGTTGTTCTCTACCAAGATAGGCATCCCATAAAAAACTATCGCCATCAATACCTCTTCAAAAAATATCTCTGCAGTTTGCGGACGAGCGATGTACTCCAAGAAAAACTCATTTACGGGTGCATCATCCATATGGAACTTTGTCATTCCGTGTAGGGCTCCATTAGAGCCCCTGCCGCCTACTACTGCCGATATATCATAAGAGTCACACCCAAAGGACCCCAAGTGCTCGTTGCCGGGATATTTAATGCCATTGCGTACATGCACATTGTTTTGCATATGCTTCGGAGGAGCCCAACTTATATTGAATCTTCCACGAGTATCGGGAGTCCAAATAACCTGAGTGTCCTTTATACCATCCTTCCAAGAAAATGACCCACGAGTAAGATAATGCTCTTTAATCATTGAGTCATTGTAGTCAATTTGTTGGTACAGCTTAGTTAAGTTAAATAAAGCCTGTTTGCTTTCGTCCCTAAAGGCATGGGATTGCGTGCGTGGGAACTGACGATAAAACTCATTTAATGCATCGGCATCATTCTTTAAAGAATCAACCTCTGCGTCCCAATAGTCAATAGCTCCATTCTTTATCATGTTGCCATCGACCCCCATTATGGGTGTGTTAGGTTTTTGGAATACGGGATGACCATACCTGTCAATAAACCCCTCCATATTCCACTCCATTGGAATGAATATAGCATATAACCCACTTTTTGTCTGACCATTGGCGTTGCGTACCCTTACATTTGAATCCTCGTAAATATCTTTGTAGTTCTGCCCACCTTTTGACAACGCATTAGACGTTGACCCCATCATACACTTGCCAATAATCTTACTACCCAAACGCAAACACGTCTTAGTTACACGCCAATTCTCTTTTATGTTTACAGGCTTTGTCCATTTTGCACTTTCATCATGAGCCAAGAACAGTAGCTTTTCTCCATCATATGAGTTGTCTTCTGTGTTCTTCCAATCTATTGATGTATCAAGTCCATCGACATCATTGTCATCGGTTTCATACATATTTTTTTTGGTAATCTTTGCAGCAGGGACTCGATATGCCAACTCCGTCTTGGGCTTGTCCATGCCATCCATGATGGGTTTAAAGAAAAACGGAAGACGACTGTTTATGGGGACTACCTTGTCGGTAAACATTTTTTTAGCATCAGCACCTGTCTTTGACAAGATACCTATACGTGCATCACGTGCAAGCGTTCCTATGTTCACACATTCAGATGATGACATAAATGAGAACCCTGACCGTCTAATCTTTAAGTATATCATGCCAAAAGACCTTGAGTCTGCTCGGCATGCTTCCCAAAACAACCAATAGATTCGATTGGCTTCTCTGAAGTCGGGGTAGCCTATGTCAATACTTGACCATTGCAAGTACATGTAATGAGAGCCTGTTATGTAGGTCTTTACGCCCTTGTTCATAAACCACTGTCCTTGCTCCCTACAATCAAACTCTTGTTCTATGTAGTCAACCCATCTATCTTTAAATTCTTTTGGCTTCTCGTTCCATTGAAATATGGATTGTATTTTAGATAGCTCACGAGGCAAGGCTTGACGTTCCCAATATTGTTCGGATTTATCTGCGTGCCTTTGAAGACACTTTTCAGGAGTAGCGGGTAAGGCGATGATTAGTCCTTCTATCTCTATTATCTGCCCTATCTGTCCAGTCTTTGATATTACAATAACATCATATTGGTCGTTATACCCATACATCCACGACCTCACCCTATTTTTATTAGAGATGACGGCAGCCGGTATGTGATTATCGACTATACGTAATAGGTTATTGTTTTGACCGTCTTTCTGCAAATCCTTGTTTTGTATCTGTTTTACTTATACCCTTAGCAGCAAAGTCAAGATTTTCTTTCTCTGCTTCAATTCTATTTAATATCTCAAACGCATCAAATATGGCTAATTTTTTAGCTGCTGCTGCATTCTTCATTTTATCTGCTGCTAGGTCAATATTTAATCCCTCAACATCCGCACCAACTATGTCCTCTTCGGCTACCTTTATAAGATGATTTACTGCCTTATATCCTGCCTTTATAATTCGTAGCTTTATCTCTTTGGTGTCGTCCATTACTTAGATTTTAAAAAGATTACTTGAACCAGTCGAGCACTTAATGCTTCTCCAAAGTTATCAAAAATATTACGTGAATGCGGTGCGTCTGAGTTGAACGCTATCATGCGATTAAATTTAGAATACATTGTGATTAATGGTTTCTTATCATCATCATACACAGTAGTGCCATCTTCGTCAGGAGCCTCTTCGTTCAAGTAAAGCAAACAAGTAATATCCCCCATCATCTCATCCGTATGTATAAAGTTTGGCTCTTCCTGATTTAATGGAGATTTGCGAATAAAATTCAAGTCTACGTTGTATACACTAAACAGTTCGCTTACATACTTAGCAAACTCATCGTTCTTGTCTCTTAGTTGAATATTTTTAAAAGTATACTCACCGTCTTCTATGTCTTCAAAGTCATTTAAATGTATATCAAATATATAGGATTGTGGGTCTTTGATAATGTTGTCAAATGTGATTAGGTTCATAATTTAATTGTTATTTGATGGTCATACATCCTATATAGCTTCTCGTCATCTACTGTAAACTCATATTCGCTGTCGGGAGAAAAACAAACCATGTCCCCCTCTTTAATACCACGTTCAATTAAGTACTCGTTAGGGTACTTAATTGTTCCCATTAGAGGTTCTTCTGAAAATGGTTTCTTAATATAACTCTCAGTTGCTTCTATTGGCTTAACAAAACAATACCTATCATAAGCATTCCACGTAGAGTCCTGCTTGTACATGTAAAACTGTTCGGTCTCAATAAAAAATAGGTCATCTTTAAAGAATGACTTACCGCTTTTTTGCCTACCTCGCATGTCGTTATAGAACTTAAATACGTTGTGGTGCACAAGTAATGTGTCGCCCTCCATGATTGGTCCTTTGTACCCTAGGGGTAACTCAACAACTTCTGCAAGTCGGTTAGAAAACCTATGGTCCTCCTCAGAGGTGCTGACAATAATGTCAATGCCTCCTATTACTTTTGTATTGTCATATCGCCTTCCATTAACCGGCTTGGCTATGAAATAAAATGGGGACTTCATTAGATGTTAATGTTATACTCAATAGACACAGGGATAGTTGAATTAAACTCCTTCCAAAGAACAACCTCCGACTTATTATTTATAATATAAATCTTAATAGATTGCTTATCTGAATCAAGCCTTATAAGATGTATTTCGTTGGTATCTCCAAGAACCTTTTGTCCTACTATGTAGTGCATAGCACCGCCCTTGTAGTCGGGTCCTATTGATATTTTACGAATGTCCATTATAGCTCTTCTTCTTCTTCTTTTATAAAATCAATTCCTATTGTCCAATTTTCAAGAAAGGTGAACATGTCAAGGCCTTGAGGGTTTATAACTTCAATTGGGGTGAAGTCAAATTCTTTTTCATTTAACACTTCAAGGTCTTTTGTTAGGTTCTTAACGCCTTCCTTGTTGAACTTATAATCACCTTTTTCGTCCATTAAAAGGATTCCACTGTCATCCGTTGCAGCATTATCCAAACGTAATTCATCACGTTGTTTACTGTAATCTTCATGGAAAGGCTTTACTTTCTCATATAGTTTAAATAGTTTTTTTTGAATTTTAGTTTCTTGTCCTCCAATAACGGACTGAATAGAGTTTACTAGGACATTAAGGTCTTTGTATTTTTTTTTCAATTGTTTCATTTTATTTGATTTGATTAATATAAAAGTAATGAAAAAATATTGAACTATGTATTTATTTATTTTTCTAATTCACTTAGCCATAACTGCAAGACTCCTATTGACTTTTCAATCTCTTGTTTTATTGGGTCTTTTTTCCCACCCCGCTCTAGTCGTTTAACTACATCAAAAAGATATGCGTTCCAGTTACGTTCAGTTGCAACCTTATATAATGAGCCATTGTCATTGTTATAATATTCAGGCAATTTCATATTTTATTTGTTAATACCAAGAAGCTGTTGCTGCTCTATAAGCATGGCTTATCTCTGTTCTTCCTGTTATTATTGTAGGTGCTTTAACAATAGTACCACCACTATAACTTAATGAACTAACTGACTCGGTTAATGTATATCTAACAAAGTCGCCATCTGCGGGACTACTTGGTAAATTTAAAGTTAATGCCGCTAATGTACCTGCGGGGTTAATTATTACTGTGCCATTCTTTGTTAAATTTATACCTGTCCCTGTTGTTGGAGTTACGTAACCTAAGTTACCTATTGCGGTAGTTGTAGCACTTAGTAACCCATTTGCATCAGCCACAACCATTCTTGAGCCTGTTCCTGAAAGGCTTGAAATAGTAGCTGCGCTTGTATTAAACAGTAAAGGCTTATAACTCACACCGTATTCAAGCGCGGTAAAATAGAAATTATCTGCCGAGTCATTGTATCCAAATATTGCCCCTTTTGTATTTGCAGTATTATTTACATATAGAGATGAATTATTGAAATTTGAACCTGAACTACTTAAAGATGTTCCAATCCTACTAGTAAACGAACCGCTTGTTCCATTTAATGCCCCACTAAAAGTAGCCGCACCTGCAAATTTATGTGTACCAGTTGTGTAGTAATTAAAACTTTGTGTGCCGTTTTCCCAATACAAAGTCGCTCTGGTAGTTCCACCATATTTAAAGTCCTGTGAGGTGTACCCACCTCCACTACTGGTTATTGTTATATTATCAGTTGCTGTTACACTACCACTAAAAGTAGCTGCGCCACTTGGAGTTACACTGAAAACTTTAGTTCCTGCTACTGTAGGGTACCTACCTATCCAAAGACCAATACCACCATTGGTTTCTGTTCCAAAACCTGTATTGTATGTTACATTATCAGTAAATTGAATAACAGATGCCCTTCCCGATACATTTGAATTTACCCTTGCAACTACAGCACCTGTTGCATCAGAACTACCATTTAAATATAATGCACCATCTGTGTTAGCTACAAATGTTCCAGCACCACTAAAATTAGCACTCGTTCCGTTTAATGCACCTGTTAAAGTACCACCTGTTAATGGTAGATAACCACTTAAAGCAGTGCCATAATTAGGTATATTTAAGGTTGCTCCAACTAAAGTAGCTGCCCCGCTTGACCCCGTTGTAGTTAAGCTAAGTGTAGCCTGTTTATTATTAAATGTGTTCCAATCTGTGCTACTCAAATAGCCACTTGCTGCTGTTGCTGCCTGTGTAATACTAATTACACCTGTTGTGTTGTTGTACCCTATTGGCGATGTGCCGGACAATGACGCAAGCATAATATATGACGAGCCATTTGTAATCTGATTGTTGTTTGTTGGTATGGTTATAACCCCTGTTGTAGAATTATATGCACCACTGCCTGCAATAAAAGACAATGCAGCCCTTGCCCTACTATTTAAATAATAAAGATTAGTGGCTCCTTCGGGAATGTTGTCAGTTGTTAAACTTACAGCACCAGTCTGCCCATTTACACTTACTACAGCGTCAGTGTTGTCTACTTGCTGCCAAGCTGTTCCGTCAAATATTGCCCAGTCTCCTATAAACCAATCTGTAATCCCATCAAGATTTGTGGTGCCGGCTACTGAAACAATGTAGTACCATCCCCTTGTGCCAACTCCGCTTGCTAAGGCAGGAACATTTGTTGATGCATTCCAAGTACCTTTATATATTGTACTACCAACCAAACTATTAATTTGATTCTGCAACTTGCCAAATCCTGTAAGTATTGAATCGGTATCAACTACTGTTCCTCCTGTAATATTAATTCCTGTAAGAACCTTGGCTGTTACTGCTGAGTTGCTTAAAGTAACCGAAGCGGCACCCGGTCCTGAGGCTGTAGCCTCTCCTGTTAATGAGGTAATATAATTACCTGATGCTTGTTTGTTATTGAACGTAGTCCAGTCTGTTGAACTTAAGTATCCGTTTTGACTACCACTTGATTGTTGTATTGTAACATTTGGAGTAGACCCTCCGCTTGAAAATAAGGGAGAAGTTGCAGTAACGCCGCCTACCTTAGTATTAAATGTCGCCCAATCAGCCGCACTTAGTGCACCCCGATTAGCAGCACTTGCTGTAGGTACGTTCAATGTAATTACAGGAGTTGTTGTTCCTGTGGCTACACTTGAGCTTAAGTCTGTTCCTGTTGTACCAAGTGTTAATGCCGCTACTGACGTAACTGTTCCAACACTCCAACTTCTATCCGAACTTAAATCATATGCAGTTCCATTTATAGTTAATTGCCTTGAAGTAGGTACATAACTTCCTGCAGGTTGCTTGCTATTGAACGTAGTCCAATCTGTTGAACTTAGTGCCCCACGACTTGAAGCACTTGCAGTAGGTAAATTAAAAGTGTGTGTTTCTGAGGTGCTTGAAATGTTAAAATCGCTTCCGCTTGTACCTACTGCTAAATATTGATTGTTTGATGTCAACCCATTTATAGCAGATATTCCGCCTGAAAATGTGGTAGTTATCTGACAAAGGTTGTTATCCTCTGTGTGTAATGTGGCAGTTCTTCCGCCTGAATTATTTACTATATAAACCCTAACAACCAGTCTGTCCGTTAATAATAACGTAGTTGTTGGTACTGCTAAAGATGTTAAATATAAGTCTGTTACAGTTCCTGCACTTATCGTTTCTGGCAAAGCAACATTACTTGCAATACTTGTAAATACAGCACCGTCATACTTTAAAAGTTCAACATAAAATTGAGGTGTGCCGCCCGATGATGACATATTAAAGAACATCTCAAAGTTCCATGCCCCACCCGGTATTTCTAGTCGATTTGGATTAGCTACATCTGTTAAAAATTGAGCAATTAACCCGTTCCCTGTTAGATTAAAATTTGTTCCCGCCCCGATAACGGCAACATTTGCCATTTGCTTATAGGTAGCTACTGATGCGTTTATAGAACCGTTTAAATAATAGTAAACAGCTGACCCACCCGCCCCTGTTGACGGGAACGTGGCTAATTGCCCATCCCCGCGTATATACTGGGTTGCTGTACCTGCCCCTGTAATGGCAATCGTACCATTTGCAGTTAATGGTGAATTAGTAACACTAAAAGCCGATGGCATACTTACGCCAACTGAAGTTAGTCCTGTGTCAATATCAGACCAACTTGCAGTAATTGTACCTCCATCTTGTTGATTAAGCGTCAATAGTTTTGTTGCTGTTCCTGTAACTACAGCACTTACAATCATATTATCATAAGCTGTATTCCAGTTGGTAGAATTGTCGGTTATATATGAAATAGTTCCGGCAACTGACTTAACTAAACCTGTTCCACTTAAGTACGCTTGCTTGTTGTTGAATGTATTCCAGTCTGTACTTGACAGATAACCACCCTGAGTGGTATTAGCTACCTGAATTGCAAATGCTCCTGTAAGGTTATTATAACTTAATGGAGAACTTGCAGACAATGACCCTAATGTAATATAGTTAGACCCGTTTGTAATCTGATTATTATCAGTTGGTATTGTAATGACTCCTGTTGTGTTATTATATGCACCTGAACCCGCTGTAAAAGACAATGCGGCTCTTGCTCTTGAATTTAAAAAATATAAATTTGTAGCTCCTTCAGGTATATTGTCGGTTGTTAAGTTTACAGCACCTACCTGTCCGTTTACGGACGATACTGCATCGGTGTTGTCGACCTTATTCCAAGCAGTGCCATTAAATATTGCCCAGTCTCCTACTTGCCAGTCTGTAATTCCATTAAGATTTGTGTTTCCTGCTACGTTAACAACATAGTACCATCCTTGGACTCCTACACTACTTGCTAGGGTTGGAATATTAGTACTTGCATCCCATACACCTTTATAAATAACGCCACTTAATGTAGATGATATTTGATTTTGAACTTTTCCAAAAGCCTGCAGGATACTGTCCGTAGCAGATATATTTCCACCTGCTGTTAGGTTTAGTCCTGTAAGTAATTTTCCTGTAACAGATGCTGTATTAAGTGTAACATAAGCAGCACCGGGACCTATCCCTATTGCTTCACCTATTAATGAAATGATATAATTTCCTGCATTTTGCTTACCATCGAATGTAATCCAGTCTGTACTTGATAGGTAACCATCTTGGGTGCTACCTGATTTTTGAATTGAAATTATTCTTGTAATGCTGTCAATATGCAATGGAGATGTTGCTGTATAGTTAGGCAACGCCGTCCATTGAACACCTGCTCCTGTAGATGACAGTATTTGACCGGCTGTTCCAGCCAATCCGTCTTTGTCCTCTAGTACTCCATTGACACTTAAGCTTGTATTAGACACTACATTGTTGGCACTTACTGTCAACGCATCTAAGTTAGCATCTAGTAAGATGTCAACGTCTGCTGTGTTGCCTGATGTCAGTACCTGTTGTAGGTCGGGTATGATTGTAGGGATACTATACCATTCAACTCCATTTCCTGTGCTTACAAGGACTTGCCCTGCAGTTCCAATTGAGTCTAAAGAGTCATATAGTCCTCCTAAAAGATGTATCTCTCCGGTTAAATAACTATTTAAAATAGTTGCCGAATCGGTTACTTCAAGGTATGTTGTAAATATTGTTCCATTTAGAATAATGTCCTGAGTAGCCTCGTTGCCATAATCTAAAATACCTTGCAATGTGTTTGCAGGGATGTTGGGTATAAATAAATTTAATAACTCACTAAGCGTAAAATTGTACGTTATGTCTTCAATCTCTCCTCCAACACTTGTTCCAATTAATTTATCGGCTAATTTAGGTACCGGAGTGACCTCATATGTACTAATCTTTGACATCCGTTAAGAAATTTTAATGCACTATTTTCAAATAATCTCCTGTTCTATAGATTTGACCTACTATTAACCCACCTAATAAAGCTGCAGCATTGTCTGCATATTCAGGAGTGTCGGCAACAACCATTGCCGGAGCGTTAAAGTTTGCCTCAAATAAAGCCAATAACTCTGCCGGAGTAAAGTTATAAGTCCCGTTTGGAGGCGTTCCATCAACGCTTGTCCCAACAAGCCTATCATCTAACTTAGGGAGGGCAACAATAGTATATGAATTGATTTTCATTTTAAACCAATGTTAAAAGATACAACGTCTCGTTTACAAGACCAAGCATCTCGTCCATGATGTTTTGCAAGTCTGAAGCGTAGTTATCTCTTTCTGCTTCGATAGTTGCCTGCATCCCTTTCAAGTGCGCAACAGCGTCTTGTTTTTTAGATTCAGGGATAGTTATTTCAAGACGACCACTGCGCCCAAATAATTTTTCAGTAAATGAATCAGTCAAATCTAAGATGCCGTCATAGTAAGCATTAAGCGCCTTATGCTCCGCAAAAGACCTTGTGTCCAAATGAGTCAAGTGCATTGTATCTCTTGACTGAAATAGAATTCCTAAAAATTTGTTTGGTGCCATAGTTTATTTTTTTTCTTGTTCTCTCTGAGTTACCTCTCCCGTTTGCATATTAATCACCGAGTCAGCACCATACTTTTCAATAAGAACTTTCTCATTGTTGGTAAACGCTTCAACGATAGTCTGCGCCTGTTTGATTAACCCTTGTTTTTGTAGTTCAAGTTCTCCAAGACCTATTTTAATTTTAGTGTACTCTGCTGAACCTGTTTTAATAAAGTCTAATTCTTCTGCTGTTAAATTTGCCATTTGATTTGAGTTTGATTTGTACAAATATAGTAAATAAAAATTATCATTTTAAGACGTACTTATTTACTAACCACAATGCTAATGGGATTAAAAGCAGCCATAAATAAATAAAATAATTTGCTTTCTTATCTATTTTTTTTTCAAAAACTTTTGATTGAATTGTTTTTTTAACTGAAATATTATTCTCAATAGACTTAGATACAGTTGTTTTAGAAGTGTCTACTATGTCTCTATGTATTTTTTTAAACCTAATAATGGCATTGTAGTACTTCTTGTCTCCTATGACAATAGGCTTAGTGGTATCAATGGGCACCACTTCAATCTCATTGATGTCCTCTTTAACAGAAATAGCGTTCTGTTTTACAGATACGCTATCTTTTTTTTGAACAACAATGCTGTCTATGTGTGTTTCTATCTCAGTTTTATTTATGGCTACTTTCCTTGATGCACAGGAGAATAATAAAAAACTAACTAATATTAATATAAGATGTTTTCCCATTTGATTTGATTCCTTTTAATATCTGCTTCCTATTCTTTCCTTTTACGTATGACACATGAACCCAGTCCGGGTTTACAATACTTCCAAATTCCCAAATTAATTGGTCAAAGTCTAAGTTTGCTTTGATAAAATCAAATATCATTTTATTGGTAACCCCGTTACTTGAGTTGTCCATGTCAATGTCAATTGCATATCCTTTGCAGTGCTGTGACGAATCCGCCCCACCAATGCTTTTATTTAATTTTATTGACCTGTATCCACTACTTATATAAATAGGAACATTTAATTCATTCCTAATGGGTTCAAATATATTGTCTGCTAACTCTTTAAGGTTTGCAATTATATCCTCGCTTGGTGTGTTATTTATTCCTTTGCGCTTTGCAGTTTCACTATTAACCAACTCTGCTAAATCTAAGTGCTCGCTAATTTTCATTTGCTTTTATATTTATTTATAAATTCGGTAATTGCTTCAATGGTTGTAAGCCCTAATGATATTGTGCAAAGAGCAAATGTTGCCCACACTATACTGTCAATAGGGTTCTTTGATAAAGAATAAAATAAAGTAAATGCACCAATTATTCCTACTAATCTTTTACTTGACGTTTCGCTTTTGGAAGAAAAAAATCCCGCTATCCATTTAAAAAAAACATTCATCGACCTTGTCCTCTGTAATTTTTTTTATAAAGTTTACTTGTCTTGTTGGTGCTGTTTTTACTTTTAGCAGCTACACCTTTTCTTTTTGACTTCTTAATATAAAAATTATCGTTAGCTACTTTTGCCATTTTATTTATTTGTAAATAAAAATTGAGTAATAAATTTTAATGCGCCTAATCCAACTAGTGTAACCAACGCATAAAAATAAGACTTATATCTCTTTAGTTCTGCCTTTAAGTCGTAGACTTCTTTTTTCATTTCTTTAAAGCTACCAATTAGTCCATTTGAATCTTTATCTATTGGGTTCCCTGCTAATAAAATATATACGTTTTTCAACATAGCTTTCATTTCAGATATTTCTGCCTTGATAGACTCTAATTCGTCTGCCATAGTATCAAGTGTGTTATAGTCCTTGGTGCTCATCATCATTACTGACTACCAAAGAGCGTTTATAAGCGTTGCCGTTGTATTTGTACTTCTAAGTTTAAGCACCTGAATAGGAAGCGTTGTTCCGGCAGGTATCCCATTAAAAGTTATTTGGTCGTTACCTACTGTAATAACTGAAACATTACCTGTCCCACCTACATACAAGAAACAACCCGGATTGCTCATGCCCGACTGAGGCGACTCAGCATACACCACATATACCTGTGCTGTAGTTGTAAAAATATTAGCATTTAAAGTAAGTTGAGTCTCACTGTCAACAGACACCACGGTTGCTGCTGTTGTTGCCGTGTCGTTGTGGACAATGTCACCTACGGCTACGTTATTGGTAATAAATGTTGCAGCAGAGTCTATTAATTTTAATGACGTTGCTGTAGTATTTGTTCCATTCTCAACCACGTTAGGGTATGGTATGTTGGCATTATCTGAAGGATGTGCTCTTAGCGTCCTTGTAAATGTTGTTTTGAAAACTGACATATTTTTTATTTTTTATCTTGATAAGGAAATGCTCTATTAAGTGCGTCTCTACGTGCCTTACATCCACAATCCACTCCTGTTGCCTTACTTACAGTCTCTACTACTTTTTTAATTCCTGTAACAGTTGTGATTCTTTCAATAGTGTCGCCAAGACCTTTACTTCTTTGTTCTTGTTTTTCCATTACATTAAATTCAAGTTAGTAAAGTTATTAATTATTTTTAATCATTTTTGCACTATTTGTTTTTGGATTATAAGAAAACGCATTAACAGGCTTATGCATCTTTTTAGATGCCCTATCCTTTGCCCTTTCTTCTGCTGTCATTGCGTTCCTTGCATTTCCTTCAGAAGTAAGGGTCTTTCCATCAGCTTTAAGGTGCCCACGTTTTTGTAGTATAGATATTGCTAATGCCTTGTCTCCTACCTGTGCTGTCAACCTATTTATCAACTGACCCTTGCCTAAAAACTGTTGAGTTTTCACTTTTTTACTTTACTATTTATTTTTTTCTCTTGCTTAATCATCTCAGGAGTTGGTTTCTTGCCCGACCCCTTTGATGCCCTAATGTTATTCCAAAGGGAGTTTTCAACCCCTAATTTATTTAATTTTTTCATTAGTATTTTCCTTTACGATTTTTAGGACTACTTGTTGTTGGTCCTCCCGGACCCTTCCATAAATAACTGCAAGCCCAATGGCGTGGTGTCATGTTGTCTTTTGCCGTGTCACATCCGTGACGAGCACGAAAACTTTTTCTTGCTGCAGTAGAATAGTTGTTACCATATCCCTTTGCTCCAAAGTGGAGGAGTTTCTCCTCCCCATTGGAACAGGCTTTAACCATCATTTTTTTACCCTGCCTATCTGAAGGAACGGGATGGTTACATTTCATTTTTGACTTGTCAGCCATGAAAATTAATTTCTAAAATCTCTTCTTGAATGACCGGGTGCTTTAAATATATCCTTTTCCTTTAACTCAGGAAGGGCGTAAGCGTCCTTGGGAGATTTTGCTTTAGGGATTTCTTTTAATACATCTTCTGAGATTTGAACGTCATCTTGTATAACGTCTATAACCTCATCTTTAGATTTTTTTAATCCGTTTGCCATAACTTTTTTTTTAATTTGTTACATTTTTTTGGTCAACTTAGCAGAGGCACCTCTGCCTGCGCCAGTTATTTTTCCTTTAGCAGGAACACCACTTGACATCGCTAATGCTTTAGCTTTTAAAGCATTTTTAATTTGAGGACCACCACCTGAAGGCATTTGCATTCTTGAAGATGCCGGTAAATTTGGGACTGATTTTGCCATTTTTTGATTTTTTAATTGTTAACTTTACTACACAAATGTAATAAAATTTAATTAAATGAAATCATACCCAATTGATTACCTAAAATTTTGGAGGGTCATCAGATACTATATAAAGTCAAAGCATAAGCTAGGACAAGCCGACTTAGATATAATACTGTTCTTGTACTCAGAAGGGTACTTTGGACGGTCTGACTTTGACAGGTTCTCTGAACTTGTTAGTTGGGAATCTGAAAGATTTTCTCGCCTACAACGTGAAGGATGGATAGAGCGTTTTAGGTCAAGACCAACTAAGGGCGTTAGGTCTAGGGCACTATACCAACTAAGTTATAAGGCTACTCGTCTTGTTATGGACATCTACAGGAAACTAAATGGGGAGGAAATCCCAACAAGTATCTCTGCAAACTCTATGTTTCTTAGGAACGTGTCCTACAACGACAAAGTTTACAGAAATATGATATTGGAAATGAATGCCTATAACAAGGCGAACAGGTATAAGAAGCCTACTACAGAGGCATCCGAAGACTAGATTACCACAACAACGTCTCTCTCGGAGATGATGGTGTACTGCATGTCGTCAATTAGCATTATAAAGCTATGCGCCTTGTCGTAGTACAGCTCGTTCCCCTCCTCTATTACCTCCACGTCAGTGCCGGACGCTATGACCGTTGCACGCTTGTAACGTAACTGATTGGTGTCCTCCCCTGACAGTATCAAGCCACTCTCTGTGGTCACAGTCTCCTGCACGTCCTTTACTACAATATATTTTCCGATTGGTTGCATGTGTTTTTGTTTTATCTCCAGTGTTTATTACTCTTCTCCCAACTAAAGGTCAGGTCTTCTTTGGTGTCGTCATAGTACCGCCCCACATAGTTTGACTTGTAGACCGACCCCGTGTTCTCGAACAATGCCACGGTATAGATGTCGTTGACACCGTTCTCTCTTAGGTACTTGTCTATGAAGGTGTAGTTCCCGCCCCTTATCACGCCCGCCTCAACCAACAGTGCCCTCTTGTTGTGCATCTTGTCTTTGTGTACAGCAAAGACACTGTCAAGCTCCTTTATGTACCTCTCGTCCCAATGCTCGTCAGGGTAAGGAACGTCTATCCCAAACCCCTCGCATATCTCACCGTCAGCACTTAACAAGTGCCTCAGCATCTGACCGACTATAGACGAGTAGTCTATTGACACGGTCACCACAACGGTGTTGTTGGCATCAAAGCCGTCCTTACTCAAGGACGACCCTATGCTACTTATCAAAAAATACTCCTCA
>Ga0209354_10000428_pt1 | contig 19869 bp, 32 predicted proteins | sample LauGreSpBDMM15DD_2_FD_187562 | JGI IMG/M metagenome (GOLD analysis project Ga0209354, IMG submission 187562) | Freshwater lake microbial communities from Lake Michigan, USA - Sp13.BD.MM15.DD (SPAdes) (version 2) | ecosystem: Environmental > Aquatic > Freshwater > Lake | place: Lake Michigan...
CCGGCTCTGCCTTCTTCAGCTCCTCCTTTTTGATTTCATAGATGATATCGACGAGAGACATTGTCTTTGCCATCTCGTCGGCGTCACCGTATCCTCGCGCCTGGACGAGCATCTCGGCAAACATACGCTTTGACTTTGTCATGTTCTAATGAATGTCAATATTTTCACACGTGTATTCTGACGCTAAAAAGTCACTGGTCACGAAGTGACCAGTGATCGACATGACGTGGCAACGCCGCGGACAAGGGCTCGCTGCGCGACCCCTTGGACTTTTTTAACCCCGGAAATAAAAGTTTGTACGCTGTGTCGAGGAAAGAGCTGTATGAAAATCTGGGTTTGTGATGACGTGTGTCCGTATCATGTCCCATAGGTTTTCACGAGCTGTAATTCCTTCGATCGTGTCAAATTCCACCTTGTCGTTTTCGTCATAGTTTTTACGAAAATACGTTTGGCGATTCTCCATCTTGGATTTCTCCTCGTTGAATCGCCGAACGATATACATATGTTCAACAGCCGTCATTGGCAAATCAATTACGTAGACGTGGTAAATGCTGGTGACATCATCTTCAATGTCAGCTTCGGAATCCCCTGGACCCTTGTACTTGGTTGCAAAATGAAAATACGAGTAGGCACCTCGTTTCAGATTGATTAAGCCTCGAGTCTCCTCCTCGAGTTCCCGAACTGCACACCGTAAGGGATTGATAACCTCACGGCGTCGACATCCACCGGTGACGAACGTCCATTCCTGGTACCGGCGATCGTGAACAATAAGCATATACTGCTTATTATTGATTGTCGTCACCGGAATCGCTATACTTTTGTGCCTCTCCCGACATGGCTGCTCTTGTGGGGAACTCATTCCCTCCTACTGTGTCATTCGTAAAAAAATTCATCAACTTTCCCCCACCTCGTGATGGCTCATACGTAATCAAAAACAAAAGTCCAATGACGAGGAGCCACTTCCAGATTTGCATCTTTAGTGTTACCAAACTTAAAATTTCCCTGCCGTACTCCCCGTGACAACAAGTCGCTTCGCGACTTGGATTAATTTACAGGCTGAACGAGCGGTGTGCCGGTTTCAGCCTTGGCTGAGAACGAGTGCGCAAACGGGTTCCCCTTGAGTACGTTGTTTGCCAGATTGAGACGTTCGGAACGGGGATCCTTCTGACCCTTGAACACATTCAGGCGGTCATACTGGTTGGGAAGGTAGCGAGACCCACGGCTTGCGTCGGCTGAGCGAACTGGGAGCGCACCCGCCTCGAGGCGCGTGGTTGTGTTGGCACCCACGGCGCCCACGGGGTCGGCACGCACGTTCATGCGCCCGCCATTGCCGGGACGATCGGGGTTGATACGATTCTTCGACCAGCGTATCGGGTCGTTGTATGCGGAACCGTACGCCTCTGCGACCATGTATTGTCCTGGACCCATTTCGAGACCATCCTTGCGAGAACCAGTCTCCTGGCGATTTGTCGTCCGACGCGTCTTCTGGAAATCCGGGCGACCCTCTGGTGCGGTGATGGCACCACCCTGTCCCTGTCCGCGCGTCTGCATAGGCATGTAATTCGATGTCGTCTTGGACAGCTTGGCGGGGTGAGAAATAGCACCCAGAGTCGTCCCGCCATTCTTGATGACGGGATTGGCTGGACCACCCCACGTACCCGAAAGAGTGGTGAGACGCTCCTCGTTCATGTTGTTGGGCAGAATGCGGAAAAACTGCTGGAAACCACCGGATGCTGGTGTGTCAGGTGACAGACCGAGACCACGTCCTACATACTTCTTGTCTGCAGGTGTGACATTGTTCATTTTGTTCGTAACTGGCTCGCGGCTTCCATCCGTCTGGTACACAGGCTGACCGAACGGGAAACGAGATCCGTTTGGCACAACGTCCGCGAAGCTCGGTGCAATCTCCTTTGGTGGGAGACGGAACCCACCTGAGAAACCACGACCTGTGTTTGGCTCGAGGTTCAGATTATCAATCGGTGGGTCCTGCTGAGCAAACTTGTACTGAATAAGATCAAACTTTGAAACCTGCTCTGGCATCGAAGGCATCACTGCCTGCTCCTCCTTGGCGTCGCTGAGTTTCTTTCCGGCAAAAACCAGACCGACAACGGCGGCAAGACTGAAGGGGTCCATCTATTACATAGTTGCTATTTTTTATCCAACGGGCTTCTACTTATCTGTGGGGTAACGCTTCGCGTATGAAGCCGACTGGTACATCGCGTACGTGCTCGTCGGGTCCCATGACAGGAACTTGTTCACTGGCTTGTCAATGTAAAGCTCCGGGAAGTCATACGGCTTGTCGGCGTAGTACTTGTTATTACGGGTCGTCATCTGGGAACGCAGGGCGTCGTCCGTCATGACCATAACCTCGTAATTTGTGTTTTTGGGACCAAAATACATTCCCTCCTCAACCATGAGGAGTCCGGGCTGAAGCAGGCTGCTCGGCATATTACTTGTAGGTGAGATTATTTTTATCCAATGGGTGAAGCCCGTTGTCCGTCATGAGTTTCGGCACCGGCGGTGTCACCACACCTTACCGTCCGTTACCGCCACGGAGCTGGACAGGCTCGGGTCCACGGACATATGGACCGTCGGGATTGCATGATGCTGGGTCATCACGGCACATGGGGGCAAACGGTTTTCCGAACGCAGCATTTGTGAACGCCGCCTGGTCATTCGGCCACGACGACGCAGCCGTCGTGTAGAAGTTGCGCTCGGCATCACGTTTACGCTCGAACGGGTGGATAGCTTTCCACTCGTTCTGGACCTCCTCCTTCATTGACGGGTACCACGGAGCCTGCTGCGCGTAGCTTGGGTCGTCACCGAGCAGGTAGTTCGCCATTGGGTTGTCGCGCGTAGGCATGCGCAGACCACTCACCACCTTTGGACCCGTTGACACTGTACGCTTACCGTCTGGAATCATGTTCATGCTGTACAGTACATAAAGAGCAGCAATAACAAGGGCGCCGAGAGCAACTATGCGAGCATCGCGGCGAATAAGGTATGTGAGTATGACGGCATACACGATGAAACGAGTCGTGGCCAGAACTCTCTCCTCGGCCGTCTGACGACTTGACGGCCAAAAATCAAGCAGTTGATCTTTTGCAACGAGTTGGCGCAGATCAATCGTCATCTTCTATAGTGTGCTAATATATTTTTTCAAATCAGAGGACCACCCTTACCCTTCAGCAGAGACGACATCAGACCGTTCATGCTGTTCATAAGAGCTGCCTCATCGATGCTACCATCGGGTCCAGTTGCCGTATCCTGGAGCTGGCTGGCACACTTCTGCGCCACAGACTCGATCATGCTCAGAGTCTCGGCTGGGAGAGAAGAGATGGTCGTTCCCAGAATGTACAGAGTCTGCATGTACTGCCAGATGGCACCCTTCGTCGCCTCGGACAGATCTGAGTTCCACAGACGAGGAATGTCCAAATCGTTCAGAAACGGCACCTCTGACGCGTGCGTCTGGAAAAACTCCTCATTCTTCTGCATCAGGTGATTTGCAAAGGGACCCACAGTCTCCATAAACTCCTTCAGAGGCTTCTTCTGGTTCGCCTTGCGAAGGAGAATAAACGTGTTCTGGTACTTTACCAGCTTCTTCTCAGATGGAAACGTGAGAACAAGCTCGTCAAGAAACTGCTGCATCATGTCGTTGAAAGCGTTGGTGGTGGTCGCCATTGACGAAATATACATTTTTTGCTTTAAGCTCTAAAGTCCAGCTGGCGAAGCCCGTTGTCCGCCGTTCCCGTCCACCGTAACTCCGTAGCAGACAAGTCGCTCCGCGACTTGGATTTATACCCTAAAAGGTGTGGTTGAAATTGTCTCTTGGTGCCCGCTCCCCTGGTGAACTATGATGTACACGAGCAAACCAACCAGGAATGCCGGCTTGAAGTACGCCGAGTTGGGAAGCGCCTTTTCGTTGTTCAGAGACGCACGAATGTGAATGTAAGCAACTGTCGCTCCGGCTGCAATCAGAGCAGCGCTCATAGGATCACGGAAATAGTGATCAGTCATCTACTGTATGTTACGAAAATTTACTCCTGCTGTGGCGGACTTTCCGCTGCGCGCAAAGGACTTTTACTTGTCCGGAGCATCGTCGAACAACGTCTCGTGGTGAACCTTGACTGGAACCTGTTTCACATCCTCTGATAGTGCTGGTGTTCCTGGTTCTGGCATCGGCGTCCCAGGCTCTGGTGCCGCTGGTGTTCCAGCCTCTGGCACAGCTGGCGTCCCAGCCTCTTCGGCACCGGGCAACGGCGTTGCAACTTGTAGCGCCTCTTCTTCTTCACCGGTCATTTCTGGATCCTCGGGGTCTGTTGGATCTTCGTTGGCACCACCCATGTCGAGGTCACCTGTAAAGTTGGGAATGTATGTATCGAGGATCTGTTGTACAGGTATAAAATCATCGATAACCTCCTTGATCAGTTCGTTGAAACGAGCCGCCATCTTGATGCGACGATCCTGGTCGGACATTTTGTCCACGACGACGTACGGGTCCTCATACAGGCTCTTTGCTGCGGCGATGTAGCACGAGTGCACAAACACGTCGTTAGATGGGAGCTTGATGTTAATCTTCTTGGAATCGGATGAAATACGCACGGCGGACATGATCTTGACTGAAATGACAAACACAGCGGCGAGCAGATTGGGAAACATGGAGCACGTCTTGATGATGGAATCGGCGTGCTGTTTCACGATTGTATTGTTCCAGTGGGGCACCTCCTGGAGCAGCGTCTGGTAGTGAATGAGCGTCTGACGACCCTTGGACACCTCGATCGCCTTTTTGTACATTTCGTAAAAGGCATCAATCATCACAGGCGTCATGGCGTTACACAGCTTGATCATAAACTTGCGTTCAGCCTCGACCAGGATAGCTGTCGAATCCATTGATGTTAGCGGGTTTATTTTTTTCCACGCAATTTCGCAGCCGTCTTTTGCAGATTCGCGAGTGACGGGAGTGAAATGCTTCTCATGGATTCTTCTTCGGAAGAGTGATCAATGATGACAGGTCCCCTTGGTTTCGTGTCGCCCCAGCTGACACCCAGCGTGCCCCGTGCCACCTTGATCACCTTGTAGCCCAGGCGATCCAGCTGACGCTGAATGTACACGGTCGTACTGTCAATCTCGTACACTGGGTACCCTATAGTAAACGGTGGAATTGTCAAAAAAACTGAACGTTCTCCAAGTTCTGACGCAGATTTGATTTTGCGACAGAGCTGTTCGAGAATAGCTTTGTAGGTCGCCTTGCGAACCTCGAGCCTTTTATGCTCTCTCTCAGCAAGATTTTGTGCTGAGATCATTCCTAATTAGCGCATAGAAACAACGGTGCCGTTCCGTGCCGCAGCGTCGGCGTTGTTTCTCTCCGACTGACGCATCTGCTCCAGCCAAATGTCAAGCTTCCCCTGGTACCCAGGAACCTGGGTCTTCAGATCCGCAAACTGTTTGTCCAGGGCAACCTGGGTGTCCTCGAACGTGGTGTATGAATCACTGGGTCCGAACGGCTCGAAAACATCAGCAGCACCGATGCCGGGCTGGGGCTGTTCAGACATTTCCAGGATGTTGCCGTTGCCGTCCGCCTTGATGTCGTACTGGACACCAAAGTAGCCACGTGTATTGACAAACATGATACGGGCATCATACATCGCCGATCCCTGGTCACCCATCATTGAGTTGATGTAGATTGTCTGGACCGGGTACACGTCGGGATTCTTCGCCTGAATGGCATTGATGATGGTCTGGATGGTCGCAGGGTTGACTGGCTTTTGATCGCTGACGTTCACAAACGCCTCGCCGTTCACAAACACACCGCGGTTCCACAGAAGAAATCCCAAAATTGCCAGAAGGAGAAATACGACAATGTCCTTCATATTAATAACAGGCGAGAAAAAAGACCGCGTCGTCTCCCTGGACACAAAAAGTTATCCAATAGTAGGATGGCCACTTTGGTCTACAGCGATAAGTGTCCATATTGTACTCAGGTGATCCAGGAGATTCGGGAAAACCCGGCGCTCATCCATATGATTCGCTTCCATAACGTTTCTACTCAGGGGGTTCCATCGAAACAGATTACGCGCGTACCCACCCTGGTGACCAACGACGGTCACCTGCTTGTCGGAAATGACGTTCGCAAATGGATGGAATCGATGAAGCCAGAGGAGCGTGTCGAAGAGTTTGACCAGACGGTTCTTTCAGGTGCCATGCTCGACGACACACACGATAACGATGCCGGAAATTATTTCGACATTGAACACTTCAACATGCCCCTGGCGCCTCCTATGACGCGTGAACTCGAAGAAAAAGTGAACCGTAAGGTGTCTGATGCATACACGAAGGGTATAAAGTGAGCCTGCGTTTTGTGAGTATGGTTCGTCTCAAAACGATTCAGGCGAGTGCCTTTCGCACCGTCTTTGAGGTGCTCAAGGATATCATCAACGATGTCAACCTTGTCTTCCGACCAGAGGGTCTCATGGTTATCACACTCGATACGGCGCGCGTGACGCTTGTCCATCTGGTTATGCCAGCGGAAAACTTTGAAGAGTACCATTGCGAGGGGGAACACACTGCTGGTCTCAATGTGTCAAACACGTACAAGCTGCTCAAGTCTGTAACCAACACGGATACCCTGAGTATGTCAATTGATGATTTGTACCTGTTGCACATTCGGATCGAAAATGCAGCGAAAAAGTCATCGACGTCGTTCGATTTTAAGCTTCTGGACATCAACGACGATATGTTGTCCGTGCCTGAGATTGATATGAACGTTCTGACCACCATCCCGAGTGTCGATTTCCAACGCGTAACACGTGACATGAACAACTTGGCTCAGGATATTCGAATCACGCGTAAGAAGGATACACTCGAGCTCGAGTGTGAGGGTGGTTTTGCAAACCAAAAGACTATCCTCGAATGTGTCGAGCCTGGAAAGGACAAGGCGCTCGGGAATGTGTTTTCTCTCAAGTACATCAACATGTTCACCAGGGCGACAAGTCTGTGCTCGAGCGTTCAGCTGATGCAGCACGAGGAGGACGACAACATGCCCATCGTGTTCCGGTACACGGTTGCAAACCTCGGTGAACTCAAGTTTTACCTGGCGCCAAAGGTGGATGGCTGAAACAAGGGGCACGAACAAGTCGCTTCGCGACTTGGAAATCACACCTCCACCTGTGTCATTTTACCGAGGACGTTTTGAATATGAACTGTACCGGACACCTTTTTTACGAGGACCCATTTGATTCCCATGGAGATTCTCAACCCTCCTGGGAATGAAACTGTGAAATGTGGACGAGGGGCATACACATCGAGTGATACTGGTGATTGTGTTGGTCCTGAATGGCGCCTGACGATTTCAGTACAGATTGTGGGTTTCCTATCTTCGTCATTGACGAAGATTGCACTGTGCACAGGAACTAAAAACCGAGGGATGATGTTCTGAATGGGCCAACACCCGAGGTGCGTGTACAGCTGTCCCCCAAAGTAGTAATTGACATGTCCTGTTTCTCCTGGTTTGAATTTGTTCACTGGTATCAATTCATCCCCGTCGTGCCTGAACATATGATGAACCTGAAAATTCTTGGGTCTACATTGTTCGATGATATTTAAGACCCACATTAACTAAAAGAAAACGATATAATAAAAAGAATGGAAGGACGCTACCAGGAACGCCTGGTGGAATTTCAAAAAAGAATATCTAAAGGGGAATCGGCTGCTGAACAAGAGATGTACGACTATATGGCTGAATGCATTCCTTTATTGAGAGAATTTGAAGCTGCCGGAGGGAAGAAGAAGGATGTCTACGACAACTACATGATGACCGTTGAGGGAAATAACATGACACCGATACCGAAAAGGAATCCTGGGTATATAGCCAAATGCAAAGGTTGTGGTTCATTCGACCATATACTCGATGAATCGACGAGTGACATGATTTGCCTCAAATGTGGAGTGACTGATTACGTGCAATGTCAAGACGTGGGTTTCAAGGAGGAGCAGGAAATGGAACGTCACGTCATCTATTCGTACCGGCGTGAAAATCATTTCAACGAATGGGTCAATCAGTTCCAGGCGAAGGAGTACACGAGTGTACCACAAGAACTGATTGAACAATTACAGCTCGAAGTGAAAAAGCAGCGCATCAAAGACAAGTCAGATTTAACACATCGCAAGGTTCGTGAAATGCTGAAGAAAATTCACATGAATAAATACTACGAACACGCACCTTACATCACAACGACTCTCAACGGGGTGAAACCTCCAACCATGCCTCAAGCCCTGGAAGACCGACTTCGACTCATGTTTGGGCAGATTCAAAAGCCTTTTGAGAAACATTGTCCTGAAAACCGTAAAAACTTTTTGAGTTACAGCTACGTCCTGTACAAATTTTGTGAACTCCTTGGTGAGGATGAATACCTCCCATGCTTTCCTCTGCTCAAATCAAAGGAGAAGTTGTACAAACACGACGTTATATGGAAACACATCACATCCGACCTCGGGTGGCAATATATAGCTACTTGCTGATTACCATCCCAAATGAAAATATACACTTCCAACCTATTTTTTTTTATCCAGCTTGACAGGAAACCACCAATCGATAATCTCACACGCCCGAATGGTCATGTAATACACGAAATACATGACCCGTGTCGACATCTTTGTATCCTTATCTTTTACCATAGTTGTACTGGCACGCTTCATCTCTGGCGTGAACATTTGAGTTTAAAATGTCGGGTGTTTTTAAATAATGAATTTTGTTGTTGCTCTCTTGGGCTACAGACCCAAAAATGTTACGCGTAAGAAGGCGTCTCCGGTCAAAAAGTCTGCAGTCGACATTGAAAAGAAATTCAAGCGTCTAGTAAGGGAGGGATACTCCCCAAATCGAGCACGTTATCTTTCAAGGATGTAACGTACTCCACTTCGAGGTCACCTCCAGAATTTGGGAAGTTTATCAGGATAGCCTCAGGCACTTCCAAAAGTTTCATGTACATCCGAGTCTGGATAGTGTGTTCATGTTTGAGCACTTTGACGGACTTTAGCTCAACTATAATTCTCGAATCAACAATGAGATCCGCACGAATGCTTCCAATGACATGTTGATCAAACATTATTGAAACGATTCGCTCCGTCTGATATGGGATATTCGACTTTCGCAGACCAACCTCCATGGCGTTGTGATAGACACGTTCCGAAAAGCCAGGTCCGAGTGTTTCCCACACTCGGGTCGCAATTGCCCTCACACAGTCTTTCATACTTCCGAAACTACAGGCGGTGTTTTTAGGTTAAAAATAGGCATACTCGACTTCTGGACATTCTCGCAGCTCAAACGCTTGTAGAAACGCTTCTCGAGGACGGGACTTCCACGGTACACGACAGGAAACATCATACCGTCAAACTTTGAATTGTCGAGCGTCGCCTGGATCGATGCGATGATCTGTACTGGAAAAACGTCACCAGGCTTGAGTTCAAAGACCCAATCGTTCTTTGCCGCCTCTTCGCCATCCACAATCTCATCCTCTGGTGCCACGATACATTTGAGCTGGTCTGCATGCTCCGTTGTTACAAAACTCACAGGCACGACAGTCACGTCGGTAGGACCGCCATTGACACGAACACGGTCAATCCAATACTGCATCATTCCTATCTTTTCTTTTAATGTTGGTTTTAGGTAGATGGAGACGACGTTGTACGTCGATTCCAGACAGAGAGACACGACAATGTACCCGTCAGGGAACTCATACACGTTGTTTCTTCAGTCGCCCGTTCATAACATCAGTCAGATTGACCTGATTTCAGCTAAGATTCCAAACACAATGTATAACCTCACGACGAGCTCGAATGTTCTCGTGATTGGGACATCCAACGTGGCTTTGAATCCAGGTTTTTATTCGACTGATTCACTTGCCAGCACATTCAACGATAGCTACCAAGTTTCAAACGTCGCAGTGAGTTACCTTGAGTCTGAAGGAAAGTTTCTATTCACTGGGAACCTCGCATCAGTAACAACCCTGACGCAGGAAATTGCAGAAATTCTCGGCCTTCCACTTGGCACAACACTCTCAAGTCCAATTGCCACGAACGTCGTGTATCAGGGAATCTATCCAACTGCAAATGCGTACGTCCTATCAAGTAACATCGTGAGTCTCGAGATGAATGATTACATTTGGCTGGATATTGAAGAGTTTCGGACACCGTTCACAACCGATGCACGGAAATTGATTCTCAATCCACAGGGTGTGTACACGACGACGAGTAATACATCAGCACGTTCCTTCGCCATTATACCGATGGATGTTCCGTCTGGTGGTATCAAATCGTTCAAAGAGGCGTTTGATTACCCAGTACATGTCACGTTCCCATCACGACTCGACTCACTCGACAGACTCACAATCAAGTGGCTTGACCGAAACGGAAAACCCTTGGATTTCCATGGGCTCGACGTCAATTCATTCACGCTTCGACTTCATACGGTACACGTACCGGATGAAGTCGAACGTCCTGTCAGTTTACCACCACCCGTCCCCTACGAAAAGGAGAATCAAAAGATTATATGGGGGGCGATGCTTGCGCTCGTTATTGGTCTGATGTTGATTATTTTGGCTGGCAAGAAGAAATAACTCCTTCAGTACTTATCCTCCGACATGACGGACATACCCTTGATGCTACGCTGCTCAGCCTGAGTCGTCTGACCAGGGACGCGCCGAGCACCGGTGCGGTTGAACGCGAGGATGGCGAGGACAAGAAGCAGAACAAGAATGATCGTGGTACGCTTCATTTGTTAAAGGGTGAGAAAATTATACAAGTCGCGAAGCGACTTGAGGATCTCACCGGCGGTCATCTGCGATGAACTTAAAACTTTGTACGGACCCATGCTGCATTCTTGAGCACCGTGTTGTGTGCCATTGGTGATGTACGCTTGAGGTAACGCGCCATAATCTGGAGGCGACGGAACACTGCCAGTGGCGAGTTGCTCTTCATGGCAAAGGTCAGAGACTTGTAACGGTTCGGCACGTTGGCAGACACGGTGTACCCATATAGCTTGCCTGGTGAGAGGGGTGGGAGTGTATACGGACCCTTGCCTGGAAGACCGCGATTTCTGATGCGCACGGAATTGACGCGGACGGTGCCACCTGAAATGTGACGCGTGTAAGCGCGGTGATTCGCACTGGCTGGGACGCGGATCGTCCGTGGCTTGCGGTGGAACGTGTACGCGCGACGAAGAATGGTTGGCATTGTTACTATTAGCCAGATAAAAATTCCTTTCCACATGTCCGTCGAACAAGGTGCACGCACCTTGTCTTAAAAAAACAGCCGCACGGTACTGTAAATGAAGTATGTCGTCGGTGATTTCGAGTCTACGGCTCAAAAGATTATACACTCAATCAGCTTCGCCCCTGTGAACGTCACTGAGAAGAAGACGTGGGTATCACACGGACGCAGTAAAAGTGCAGAGTACCGCAAGAACCGGTCTGTGACGCACGGTGAGCTGCGAACCATATTCATCAAAGAGGCGCTCGACGAACCGCTCATCGCTGAAAACGAACGCGTTCAAGCAAAGCTCGGTCGGACAATCATTCACGGACAAGAGGCGGTTGTGCTTCCTTTTCGTGACGCCATCTGTGAGTTTCTGCACTGTGTGTGGGAGCAAGGGGATGGCAACTGGCTCGCACACGCGATGGATAATGAACTGGAAATTCTGCAAGTGACGGACAAACACTTCAAGACGGGTCTGTTTCCGAAACCACTCCGGGCGTTCCCTGATTGCTGTACGATTCCCGGGTGGTCGAAGATCGCCAAGGTGTGCACGCAGCACGTGCTCACGACACGGTGTCCCGACTTTTTCAAAAAGTACGAGGCGTGGATGACGATGAATGGCTGGACACCGGCAAAGTTTTCGTCTCGTCTTGAGGATTTTGTTCGGTTTGTTCGGGATGACCGGGACTACTCTCAGAAGCACATTGCTCCATGTGACGTGATTGATCTGTGTGAGGTACTTGCGGCGGCGAATCCTCCCCTGGATGGCAAATCGTACATGATTTCGACACCTGTGTACGTGTGGAGTGGTATCCAAACGAAAACATCTTCAGTTTCGCCTCTGTAGAAACCCCAAAATCAAACATTTCAATCTTAGACATGTCGATATTGATGAATGGATAATTGTACCTTGAACGCAGACGCATCATCGTATACAAAATGCTGGCAATGTATGATTTCAGACTACCTGTGTCGTACTCGGGGGTTTCAGACCACATAGTCCGCATCCCCTTGACATCAGTAGAGCCTACGAAAACTCCACAGGGTGTATCCTCCATTGTACCACCGTCAATATATTTCCTTCCCTGGTGCTCGACGGTCGCAAACAGAAAAGGTACTGCGATGGTCATGCACAAAGCATCCACCACAGACATGTTCGGCGTTGACTCGACAGAAAAGTATTCGGTACGTCCCAGATTGACACAATAAGCGCTAATATGGATCTTAGGCATTGTCGGGCGAAGGTCTTGGAGTTCACGGAACGTCAGATCTTCTCTACTGAAAAAGACGCGGATAATATCGACCATGACGTTTCGAATCTTTCTTTGACTGACGAGTCCAAAGTTTTTCATAAACTGACGGATGTTGGGTTTCATGATATCCTTTATCGGGATGTTCAACGAGTAGTCGATGATGGTTTTGATGTTGCCTTCGGCGACGACATAGAAAAAGGCGAGGAGCCCACCGGCACTCGCTCCTGAAATTGCTTCGAGATTGTCTAGTTCGTGACAATCTCGAAGGGCGCCCATCGCGCCAAGAAATGCAAAGTAGGCCATCGCACCAGGACCAATTGCAAGATGTTTCATTAATGTGTCAGTGACTGTTTACTTTAGGCTCAGCATATAAAGTGTCGAACGTACCAGAGCTGTAATTTCATCCTGAATGTTCTTCAAGTACGAGTCTCGTGGAAGGCGCATGCGACGAATCTGTGTCAGAAGCGAGCGGAAATACAGTTTCGGGTTGCGGGCAATTGTGCGGCGGCCGATAATGATGCGGCGAAAGCGACCATACTTACCCATGTATGCCTCGGCGTAACTGTCAAACAAAGGGACTATACCTTCATAGTACGCCTGGAGCGCCTTGTGCTGTGCAAACGAATTCGTCGTCAAGTGGAAAGCGTGCGCCTGAGTACGGGAATTCATAAGAAGACCGACGTACTTCTGACCGTTCATTTAATAGTAGGCGGCGAAATTCTTACGCAGGAAGGAGAAGACAAGTGCAAACACCAGCGTGTGCACGCCCACCGCCAGAAGGGAGGACTGACCAGACATAAAGACACCCTTGTTGGAAGGTGGGATGGTCAGCAGCACGCCTGGGGTCAGCAGCACGAAGAGGATGGCGGGCACGATCATGTCAGCTGGGCGCAGAGACACCTTGAGCACAAACTTAGCAATCAGGTAGTAGACCAGGGACAGAACCAGGGCGTGCACCAGCACTGGGCTGGGACCCACGCGCAGGAGCAGACCCGGGCTGAGCAGGGCGAACAGGATGGCGGGGGTCAGAATCTTAGGTCCGGTAATATCCATGATAGCAGATACTATCTAGCGAGAAAATTGTCGGACAAACTCGGCAAAATTATGGAATGAAGCATTGTTCAATAACGTGCTGTTGAGGTTGTTGTCTTCGATGTACTGGCGAAGGGACATCCACATGTTGAGGACATCCTCTGAGTGCCAATCATGCCAGTCCTGAGGACCAAGCACGAGATCGCGGTCCTCCTGCTCGTCATATGTCTCATCCATGTCGTTGCCACCAAAGAGAGCGTCATCGCGGTACTCGTTGTTGATACCCATTGTTTCTACTTGTTCTTCTTGAGGCTCGTCTCCTTAGGTAGGAAGCACGCCTCTTGTCCGTGTCCGCTGCGCGGCGGTGTCATGTGTGACACCTGTTTAGGTTGTTTTCTTGACGGTGATTGTGTTGCGCTCCTTGATTGGTGCATGATCCACGATAATCTGATAGACACGCTCGACCGTCGTCTCATCGCCACCAAAGTAGGTCCGCAGACCTGCCAGAATGACCAGCTTCGTGATGCTGCCACGGGACTCCTTGGTGTGCAGCGAAACCTTCTCCTGGTTCACCTTGACCGTGTCGACGTCCTGTGTCTCCTTAATCTCCTTCATGTGGTCCTGGACCTGCGCCCGGAGCTCCTTCTCACGCTTGTTCAGCACAGACATGTCTTTCCTCGCAGCAGCAAGCTGGTGCTTCAAGGAGAGCCATTCGGTCATAATGGATTTAAACTCGTCCATTTGGTAGTTAAAGGTGTTTATTTTTTAAGTGCTCTTCGTCCCAAGTCGCTTTGCGACTTGTTCCGTGCCCAAGTCGCTGTCTACTTCTCGTAGCTGTTCTCAATCTCAAACTTGGGGCGCATTGTGTCGGGAGGAATGGTGGACAGGTTAAAGATGCTCACTGCATCACGGGGGTTGGCTGGCTCGGAGCGGAAGTCGCGGTTGGCGTTACGCAGGTTGCCGCCGATCGTCTCGGGGAAACCAATCTGGGCACGTGGGTCCAGGAAGTTCTGACCAGACAGGATGGCGTCTGGAGAAAACTGACCGAAATCCTCGGTCGTCACCACCTCCTTGGGAATCAGACCTACATTGGTGTTGTCGTACACTGGCATGTCAACGGTCCGCATCATGGAACCGCTGCCAACCTCGAAGGGGGCTGGGTCATCCACTGACATGAATGTGCCACCTGGAGCAGAGATGTGTGCACCACCCTGCATGATACGAGCACCATCACCGGCTGGACCAGCATCTTGGGCGGAAGCGCCGACTGGGTCGCTTCCGGTTGGGATATAGCCGCTACGCTGAGGATAAAATACCATCATGGCAATCAGGAACAGAAGAATCAAAATCGCCAGACCTTTGCCGTCCATGTTATAGTAGTATACGACTTTTTTTTTCAGTCCAGGTAATCCGTCGGGTCATCCTCCTCCGCCTCTGGCTCTGGCTCGTCTGCAAATTGGAACTCGACTGGGTACCCCTTCGTCTTTGGCTTTTGTGCCACCCGCTGACGAACCTGGACGACGCGCCAAATGGGACCGAAGGATCGCTTGAGGAACCAGAGACCAGCCAGCTCAAACAGGAAATCACACGCTCCTGAAATCTCCTCAACGGGGTTCTTCTGAGCATCAAAGAATGTCGTCACCACCTTGCCCTTGATGGAAGCCAGTGTGGCTGAGAGCTCACCGTCAGCAGACAGGCTGGCCTGGTACGCAGAACGAATTGTCTCGGTCGAGACATCCTTGCCAAACCACTCGAGCTTGCTCACCTCCGCCTGACTCAGAAGCTCGTTATCAATATTCTCAAACAAAGTTTTCGAGGGAACCTTGAGGTTCACCTGACGCGTCTCCTTGGTCAGAGTTCCATCAACCTGTACATTGTTCACCTGGTGGAACACACGGGAATCACCCTTTGCTGACACCTTGAGAAAGTAACGACCGTCGGGAATCTTTACGGGAGTTCCGTACTCCATGTGTTCAAAAAACAAACCTAAGCTCTAAGTAGAAATGAGCGTGGGAGTTTGTCCCTCTGGGTACTTTCCCATTCCAGGGGATTCGTCCAATTGTGCCACGTCGACGAGTTCAACAATCCTCAAGAAAATATGTCCGACTGGGTACACTATTCAGTCCAATGGACTCTGCGGAACAGGCAACACGTACGTGACGACAGGACCGACATACTGTGGACCACAATACACTGGGAAGAACTGTACGTATCAGAGACAATTGACACCGGGAATCACTGTCGCAACAGGAACGGAATCGGGTCCGAACATGATTTGTGCATTCCAGGAGGGTGGTGTACAGTTTCCATGTGATCCAGGGTGTTGCGAAGCGCCTTCAAAAGAAACGACGAGCGGTGGTGATGGGTCAACGACGAGCGGTGACGGAGTAACTGGCAGTGACGTGTTTCCGTTATGGGCCATCATCCTTCTGATTGTTCTGGGGACTCTCATGATGGCTCTGTTTCTCGTATTGGCTGCCAAAAAAATGTCACGAAACAGTAGATATGGAGGAGTCCCTACCAAAGGTTGATTACCTCACGTCATACAATTTCGTAAAAGACACGCCCGTGTACGGTGGTTTCATGGTGTGGCACCTCATCATGTTCATGGTCCTCGGACCCATGTTGACATGGCCAATGCTGACCCTTCTTCTTCTCGTGTTTGGTACCCAAACTGCCAAGCTAGTTAAAGATGTGAGGGGCTCAACAAGTATCAATGGCTGACACCATCACTCTCCAGACTATCTTCGATGAGATCAAGCTCCTCCGCAAGGACCTCCGCAAGGTGAAGAACCTGATTGAGGACCCACAGGGCGAGAAGGCCAAGGCTCGTTCGACGACCAACGGTTTCAACAAGCCGCTGGACATCTCCGAGGAGCTGCGTAAGTTTCTGAAGATGGATGTCGGTGAGCAGATTTCCCGCTCTCAGGTGACCAAGAAGATGAACGAGTACGTGACGGAGAAGGGTCTGAAGCAGGGTCAGAACATCAACATGGATGCCTCTCTGAAGGCTATCCTCGACCCCCCAGCTGACGTACAGGTGACGTTCCTGAACATCCAGAAGTACATCAACAAGCACTACATCAAGGCGGAGAAGCCCGTGAAGGAGAAGGCTCCCGTGGCAGCTGTCGAGGCTGAGACGCCAAAGCCAGCCGTGGCAAAGCGCCCGACGGTGAAGAAGGCGTGAAACAATCGGTGTTGCATGCTGGATTTTTTCCACAGTCTAATGTAATATGCATAAACTACTGATTCTGTTTCTGATTCTCGTCGCTCTCTTCTTCATGTTTATGAAGAAATCAGACGCAGCTAAAATGATTGATGTGGCGGGAACAACTGGTCCCGGGTACATCCCGGCTTTCCAGGGGCATCCCCAGATTGGTGTCAAGTCCTGAGCCCCGGGGACAACAGGATTCCTGTTGGACTTAAAAACAAAATGTGTGTACTATAAAATGGAAACCGTTGAATCGCCAGAGCTCATCGATGCCCCAAACATCGACCGCGTGGCGCTTGAACGCCTTGTAGGAACTAAAATTAATGACATCAAGTTGTACCGCAGATCTTTCACGCATAAATCAGCACTCAAAAAGTACAAGGGTCTTGAAGGCTCGTATGAGACGCTGGAATTTATGGGTGATTCCGTTCTTGGATTTATCATTACGCGATTTCTCTTTGAAAAGTTCCCAGAGGAGCAGGAGGGTTTTTTAACCAAGGCGCGTACCAAACTCGTGAGAGGCAAGACGCTCTGCGAAATTTCAAAACGACTCGGACTTGATAAATGGGTCCTCATGGATGACAAGGGGATGCGTAACGGCTGGAACACGAATGAGAATATCCTCGAGGATGTTTTCGAGGCGCTTGTCGGTGCCATCTATCTCGACATGGGGATGATTCACGCCAAGTCGTTTGTGTTTGCGGCGTTTGACCACATCGATATGAACCTCACTGATGACAACTACAAGGACCAGTTGATGCGGTGGTGTCAAGCGAACAAAGTACCCTTACCAGAGTACCATGTTCGTGGTCAATACAACGGCACGTTTCATATCGAGGTTGTTGTGGATGGTGTTCCACATGGTTCAGGTTTTGGAAGTACGAAGAAACAGGCGGAACAATTTGCAGCCCAGATTGCACTTAAGACGACAGACCGTTTCAAAAAGTAGAAATGGGGTGGGGCATTTGCTTCGCACTTGATGCCAACGGTTATGTGTACTGTGCAGACGGATGCAAATGGCGTTCAACTGCGTCGGACTATGCGAACTACCCTGTGTGGCCTTCGGCGCGTCACGCTATCCTCGAGTACTTTCAGATGGAGGCGCACAGCGAGCTCGATATGGTCAGAGACGAGTGTCCTGGAACTGCTGCGGCGCTTCGGGATGCGTGCGACGAGCACATCGGCTATGCTGTGCGTCAATACGGACGTCTGAGTGACGAGAGAAAGATCCGTCTGCATGAACAGAAGATGACTGAGCTCGAGGGATATCTCGATCACAACAAGGTGGCACTTGAGCGGAGCCTTGAAGAGTACAAAAAGGCAAAGGTGGCTTGGCAGAATTATCAGAAGAACCCACCCAAGGTGAAGCCAGCCAAGACGCGCGCCGACGAGCTTCGCCAGATTACGGCTCCGTACCGGCTCGAGCTCGAGATGGAGGAGGCGGCGGAGGAGTGCGATCGACTCAAGATTGCCAAGGCGCGCGCGATGCGCATGCTCAACCGCGAGAAGAAGTTTACGTTGAGTTAAACAGTCTGTGCCTTGTATTTGAAAGATGCACCCACGTGCAAAAGAACTTATCGAACAAACATATGCCGATCAGCGCAGTCAGGAGTGGCTCAACCTCCGTGGAAATCTGCTGACTGCGAGCGATGCGGCGACAGCAATTGGACTCAATCCATATGAAAAACCTGAAGGACTTTTGGCAAAAAAGTGCGGCGCTGCGCGTCCGTGGGCGGGAAACGAAGCGACGGCACACGGAACTCGTCTCGAACCCATGGTTCGTGATTTGTACGACATGCGTCATGGTCAAATTTCACACGAGATTGGTCTTGTGCAACACCCGGTACACAAATTTCTCGGCGGAAGTCCTGATGGAATCACGGAATCGGGTCGACTCCTCGAGATTAAGTGCCCTCTGAGTCGAAAGATTAAACCTGAAGTTCCGGGATATTACCTGCCACAGATTCAACTTTTGCTTGAAATTATGGACCTTGAGGTGTGTGATTTCCTTCAGTACAAACAGGGACCACCCGAGGAGTTTGTCATCGTCGAGGTTCCACGTGACCGTGAATGGTTTGCACGTTATCTACCAGTCATGAAGGCGTTCTGGGACAGTGTAATTGCCATGCGTCAGAAAGGCATCTGCGACGTTGAAATTGACGAAATACAGATCGAGTCTGTCCCGGTGGAAGAATGTCAAGTTGATTTAATTTAACTGACTGCAGCACACACGAATACAATCAACGTAAGCATCTTTGATTCTTTTCACCCCCTGGTATCCATGAAGGGTTGCAAGCAGCCCATCACGAATGTCAATCGCCTGTTGTCTCTCTTTATTGGCGATAGCCAAGAGTAAACCTTTTGTCTCAGGGCTGAGTGAGTTCCAAGCCTCTTCAGCCTCGATCCACGTCGTGCCAGGATCATCCATAGGAGACTTGTTGTCCTGCGTCCAGCGAATCATGTAGTTGTATACAGCTTTGCTGAGAGAATTGCGTTCAAAGACGTAATCGACTTCACCGTCACGGAGGATTGCAAGTTCATCATCGATCAGACTAAACTCCATGGTATAAAAAACCCCGAGATTTTTGAAAAACCAAGGGGTCGCACAGAGGCGCACTTGAAACATCAACGCCGACTTGGAACAAAACCATAAATATTTTCAACCTTGAACCGTCCTCTGTTGTATGGCTGACTCTTAAAGTAAACACCTGGGGATAATGGTTTCACAGTCACTCTTCTTGGGCTCTTTGAAGGTGACGAATTGCTCACATTGAAGCGACCGCGTGTCGCAACCCCTTTCGTACGGATTTCACGGTTGATTTGCATTCTGGTCTTTATCTGACGAACCGCTCTTCTCCAACGATTCAATGCGTTTTCATATGACTCGTTGATGCGCGCTAAACCTGACGGACGCCGGGTGGTGCTGGGGCGATATTTACCTGGTGGCAGTCCCTTTAGCTTATGACCCATATGATTAAATGAAATATTTTAAAAGTCCGGGTGTTCATCTATCGTTATTTCACAACGAATATGTCCATAGACTATGTTATTGAACACTTCCATGACATTATCGACGACCCGCTGGATATGGTCATCTGGATGAACGGGCCACGGCACGTTCATTCC
>Ga0209354_10000429_pt1 | contig 19855 bp, 8 predicted proteins | sample LauGreSpBDMM15DD_2_FD_187562 | JGI IMG/M metagenome (GOLD analysis project Ga0209354, IMG submission 187562) | Freshwater lake microbial communities from Lake Michigan, USA - Sp13.BD.MM15.DD (SPAdes) (version 2) | ecosystem: Environmental > Aquatic > Freshwater > Lake | place: Lake Michigan, USA...
GTCAATAGTGCGGAGAATGATTTATTGAGTTTAAAATTTTCAATTAAATAGATATAGATTGGTTTGAACAAACAATACAGTATAATTGCTCCCAATGCTGCCGAAAAAATATTTCGTATGGCGTAAAGTAGAAATCCCGCTAAAAATATTACAATAGCCAAAGTAAAATATTTACGTTGACTAGAGGTGTATACAGTTGACATGATTATTTCTTTTTTTCTGGCTTGTATTTCGATGCTTCAAATATTTTTTTAGCATCATTGTTTTTCATCAGGTCCTGAATTTTTACCGCCTCATTTTCTTTTCTGTATTTTTGTATAATTCTCCAGCCAACCCATCTGCCAATTCTACCCGGACATTTATCTCCAATTTCATAAGTTTTTGGACTCTCTCCTACGAATTTGTTTACCGTAAAATGATCAGTTTTGAACAATAAATTATTTTGTACAAAATTAGCCCAAATCACACTTTCATAAATATCACAATCAATGACTTCTTGTTTGTCATAACCTAATACAATGGTGTCGTTGGTGCATGGCATCATTGTTTTTACAAATTCATACGATTTTCCATAGTATATCATTTCTGCCAAAAGGCTTTTATCCAACATATTTACCTGGTTGTATTTTTGAGAAATCAAGGACACCACAATTGAAACAAGGTATTGTTTCTGATAGCGTTTTAAAACATAATTGGGAATATTAGGAATATAAGTTCCTTTAGGACCTAGAAAAAAATCCAAGCCAATCACAATTAAACTGTCCGACACATACAAGTCATTGTTTAAACCAGTAATGATGGTTTTGATTTTGGGAATATAAAAATCAGGATAATAATATTTAATATTTCTAAACGCCTCTTCAAACTGCGTTTTTACATCTTTCATGTCTCCAAACACCGCTTGCGTTTCTCTATAAACAGTATCAAGGCTTGGATGATTGAGGGTATTGTACAGGGAGTTAACAATTAAACTATCGTTAGGATATTTGTTCACATTAAAAAAATGGTTTGCCAATAATTTATCTTTTTGAAGGTAAGCCCTGATTTGTGCTTTGGATTTGTTTTTAAAAAGCTCTTCTTCAACACGTTCAATCGTAACTGTTACGGGGATATTTGAGGCATCTGGTGCGTCTTTACACGCATCTTTTTCCCCACAACCAAATATTACTAAAGAGATTAGTAAAAAATTTAGATTTTTTTTCATTTTCATTTATATTTACACACAACAATATTAAGAAAAAAAACTGACCTCAATGAAAAAAATATTCACACTTATTTTAGCAACCACAATTTCAACCAACATTTTTGCCCAATTGAAAGCTAGTTTAAAGTTTTCACCCACTTTGGCGATGAATTTAATCACTGACAATTCTGGAATTAAAGACAATGAATCGTATGATGATAACGGTTTAGGATTAAGGTACAGTACAGGTATCAATTTGGATTTTCATTTTAACAATACTGTTGCCTTTGGTACTGGTTTATGGTTTTCAGTAAGAAAAGTAGGAATTACGACTACAAATGATTTGGTTCCAAGTCCCAATAACAAAACTGATGAGGTTTATAACTTACAATATTTACAAATCCCATTAACATTGAAAATGTTTACAAACGAAATCGCAGATGATATGCGTTTGTATTTTCAAGTAGGTCCTTCAGTAGATTTTAAAATTAATGAAAAATTATTGAAAGGAAATGAACTTGATAAACCCGTTTATGCTGCAGCATTTAATGATGGTAAAAGGGCTGTATTTTCATATATAGATTTATCTATTATTGGTGGAGCTGGTGTGGAGTACCAAATGGGAGAACACACGGCATTGTTTGCCGGATTAAGTTACAACAGGGGTTTGTTGAATTCCTTAAACCCGTTGTTAAAATGGGGTGATGGCAGTTATGTAAATGCGGATATCAATAATAAAACGAGCGCCATTTCTCTTGATTTGGGGATAAAATTCTAATTCAAAAATAACGATATTTGTTTTTAATAAGCCCTTCAACTTTTGAGGGGCTTATCATTTAATGGCCTATGGAAAAGACTAAAAACATTGTGTTTTATGATGGTGAATGTGGTCTCTGCAATAGGTTTGTTTCCTTTGTAGTAAAAAGAGATGCTAAACGTTTTTTTTACTTTGCTTCTTTGCAGGGAAGTACTGCCAAAGAAAAACTTGGGGAATTGCCTCAACAAATGGATACCGTTTTTTACCTCGACAATAAAGGCATTTATGCCAAATCTACGGCTGCGATTCGGATTTTGGCAAGGTTGGGTGGCATTTGGAATTTGATTTTTGTATTGCTACTTGTTCCATCATTTATCCGTAATTATGTTTACGATTTTGTTGCTGCAAGCAGGTACAGGTGGTTTGGGAAAAATGATTCGTGCACTGTTCTTGGCAAAGAAGAGATGTCTCGGTTTTTGGAATAAGGCTTGATTCTATTAAATCCATTGTATGGTCTGAAACTACAAAATAGGCAGCTGATTTTGAAGATGATGGTGCTCAGTAAAATTGAAAATACATCGGTAATACAATTTTACTATGTGCCAGCGTTTAATATCCACTTTTCTACTGACTAGCTAAGAAACCATAAATGGGGCTCTATGAAAAGCTTGAATAGAATAAACTTATAAAAATAGCTCTTTCAAATGGTCGAAGTGGAATATCTGATTGAGGTGTGTAATATCCATAGAATTACTTCCTTAAATTGATTCGCTTTGTAATAAAATTCATCAATGAAATGTATGTTGATTCTTCGATTCAATTTTTATGAATTTGTTTTTAAATGATTTTTTCAACAATATATTTAGGTCTACGTTTAGTTTCCTTATAAATTTTACCAATGTATTCTCCAAGTACTCCAATAGAAGCTATCTGTAAACCACTGATAAAATATATAGGTAAAACAATTGATGCCCATCCTGGTACACCTTGATTTGTAAATTTGGTATACAATGCCCAAAGAGCTCCCATAAAGCTTAAAATCATGGCTATGAAACCAATTATGGCGATATATCTCAATGGTGAAATAGAAGATGAAGTAATTCCTTCAATTGCAAAGTTTAACATTTTACTAAAAGGATACTTTGTTTCACCTGCTGTACGCACTAGTCTGTCGTAATAAACTTTATCTGATTTAAAACCTAATTGAGGGAATATTGCTCTTAAAAACAAATTTGATTCTTTGTATTCTTCTAATTCATTTAATACTCTTCTACTTGTTAATCTATAATCTGCATGGTCATATATAATATCTACTCCCATGATTAGCATGAGTTTATAAAATATTCTTGCAGTTAATTTTTTATAATTGCTATCTGTTGAACGAGATTTTCGAATGCCGTATACAATTTGGTTTCCTTTCAAAAACTTTTCTATCATTTCATCAATTACATTGATATCATCTTGTAAATCAGCGTCCAAAGAAATGATGCAATCACTATAATTTCTGGCATACATTAGACCTGAAAAAAGTGCGTTTTGATGACCACAGTTTTTGCTAAGTTTTAAGCCTCTAAACCTTGAAGACTCACCTTTACATAAGCCCTCAATAATTGCCCAAGTATTGTCTTTACTTCCATCGTCAACAAGCACAATAATGGAAGTGCCAAAGTTAAATTTACTTTCTAGATCAATAACTTTTTTCAAACAAGCAGAAGCGGTATATTCTAAAATTGCTTCTTCATTATAACATGGTAGAACTAGTGCTAGTGTTTGTGGTGACATTGACATTAATTTTATTGAAAGGATTGATTTTTTAAAAAGAAAAGGTCAAAAGTTAGTGAATTAATAATGATTTAAAGTCGCAAATATTTCTCCTGTTTCACTATCAATTACTTTTTCTTTAACTCTTTTAGCTAATAATGAATTTAATTGCACCCCTTTACTTGTTACTAAATAATCTATATTATATTCATCAATAAAGTCAAGTTGACTTTGAGTAATAGAAACAAATTTATGCTTAAGTTTTTGTTTTTCAACATACCTGTAAAAAGTTGATGTTTTAACTTTATTCGGATAATCGTTATCTACTTTAGGTATATCAAAAACGGTTAATTGAATAACATGTGCATTTTTATTCCAAATACACAGATGATATTCAAGTATTCCAAATTCAGGGTAAGTACAATCATGTCTCGTTCTATATTCATCTTCTGAGATTATACATACACCTATTGGATTTGAATTTTCAAACAGTTTATACGTTGAATTTAAAAAATCAGAAGAATAACCCGCAGGGTTGTATTTTTTTGGAGCGTAAAATATAGTCATCGCTATAAGTAAAATTAAGATAGCCTTTTCTGGTGTTGAAATATATTTCATAATAAAAACATAAAACAATAAAATGGTAATGTTTATCAATGGGATAGAAATATTTGAAAAAAATTGCATAGCATCCATCATAATATATATTGAAGTAACAGCAATAGCTAAAGAAATGAATATTATTAAAAACAAAAATAAAATTAAAAATTGATGTCTAATGAGCTTTACTCTTAGTGTGGTTTTGTACTTTACAAAAAGATAGATTAGTAAAATGATATTTAAAAAATATACTGCGCCAATTTGAATTATTTCTCCTATTGATATTTTGATTACTTTAAGAATAAATTCAAAAGATACCAAAGACGTAATATATGGAATACTTAAGTTGTCTGAATGTGCAGTCGCTGAATCAGTTGTTTTTCCTATAGTATAAAATAACATTATAAAAACAGCTATTGTAAATATGGGTACAAAATAACAGAGGTATTTTTTTTCTTTTTTGATGATAAATGCAGCTCCAAAAAAAATGCTTAAAGATAGCATGAGTGTCGGTAATGTAGAGATTTGAGAAAGCGTTAGAGACAATAAAACCAAAACAGACAGGTATATTTTTTTATTTAAATAAAGGTTAAGTGCTGCAATAATAAACAAATACGCAATAAAATTCTTTTGTAAATTCATTAATGACCTGACATAAACAAATCCTGAATGTTGTAGTAAAGGGATGTTATTGAAGAAATCCCAATAAATTCCACAAAACAAAACAATCGTTAGTAATGCTATTTTTTGCAACAATGAAACACTATTTGATAGCTTTTCAATTGTTGCAAATAAACCATAACCAATTGCTAAAAATGCAGTTGGATGTACCAATAACTGTAAGGAATGGAAATAATTTAATTGCGTAATATTGGCAATACCTGAAGCATACCAAATATCAAAGTAATGGTATGGTGATGGCGATTTTATACTTTGAAAAATATAGTCGAATGCATAGTTTTCACTTCCTACTTCGGCAATGTACTTTGCGACTTTAGAAGAAAAAACGGAATCTTGGTTATGCCAATTAGGAAATCCTCCTAAATCTTCAACCTCTAAATATTTATAAACATAAAAACATAAAATTAAACAACTTGATTCAAACAGAAATGTCAGAAATGTATTTTTGTAATTAAAAGTAATTTGATCAGTTTGAATGCCCGTTTTTTTATTGTAGTTATAATAAATGTAAAACAATAGCAATATGATATTTCCAGAAAATATGGTTCGCCCTTTTGTATAATATAGGCCTATAAATGTAACAAAAATTAGGATGCCGGTAAATAGGTTTAAAAATATGTGCTCATACTTTTTTGATATTGATATATGAAATATTGTTCGGAAAACTTCGCCTAAAAAATAAAATATGACAAGAAATATAATACTAACTAGGTAATATTTTAAGATATACAAATGCATAATTTTATGTTTAATAATTAAAATATTTAAATTAAATTATTGGCTGTGTTTATATCAAATCATCCCTAAATTGATTATAAACTGACTTCAAAAATACTATTTTTCAGACAAATTGCAATTTAAATTCAGGCTATAAATTTTTAGCCTTTTCATGCGTCTTAAAAAAAATTTCTATTTTTAAATTTCTATTTAAAAATAGAAGATAACTCAAATTAATAAACCAGCAGCTTGTAGCTTTTGAATTGTTTCTTGGCATAATTGACAGCCACATGGTAAATCCCTGTTTGTAAATGCCCAATTTCAACATGAGTAGAAGTGCTGTGTAAAACAGAAATTCCCAAATTGTTATAGATGGTAACTTCTTCAACGTCTCCACTTATTGTGATTTGATTCGTGGCAGGGTTGGGATAAATTGTTTTTTCGTCATTGGTATTTGAAGAAAGATCAGTAATCTCCGAAATAATCATTTTTGAACAATCTTCCGTCCAGCTTGAAGCAGCGTCTTTTTGATAGTCAATATTTCTACTTGCATATACTTCACTTGCCACGCATATATAACTTAAGAATGGGTTTTGGGTGCAATTTAGTGTGCTCAGGTACATATTGTGGACTACATTTAAACCTATAATTGAATTTTTTGTACACACCAATTCCTTGAGAACCCTATTTTTAGATACCATCAATCCTGTCAACTGGTTATTGCTGCAATGGATGGTATTGAGGTTGGTACTTTTATTTACGATTAAAAAATCGAGTAAATTGTTGTCACAATACAAGCTATACAGTTTGGTATTCAAGGTCAGGTCTAAAATCGATAATTGGTTATCATTACAATTAATATCAATTAAGGCTGTGTTTTTTGAAATATCCAATACGGACAATAAATTGTCACAACAATTTAAAAAAGTAAGTACGGTATTTTTAGTTACCTCTAGCGTAGCAATTTTATTGGAAGCACAATGCAAGTAATCTAATTTCGTATTTTTGCTTAGGTTTAAACTTGTAAGTTGGTTGTACATACAATTGAGACTTTCGAGTTTGGTATTTAGGCTTACATCCAAATTTTGTAATCCACAGGAAATGCAGTTCAATGAAGTTAAAGCTACGTTTTTGGAAATGTCTACACTTGAAAGGGTATTGAATGAACAATCAAGGTCCTGAAGTAATATGTTGTTTGACAGGTTGATGCTGGTCAATAAGTTAGCGCCACAATAGAAAGTAGTCAGCAGAGTGTTTGCACTCAAATTTATGTTGGAGAGATGGTTTTGCGAACAGTCAAAAAATGAAAGCACCGTATTTTTTGACACGTCAATATTTGTCAGTTGATTGGCTGCAACATTTAAAGAAAGTAAATTGGTAAAATTATCAGTATTGATTTGGGAGAGCTGGTTCCAGGAGCAGTCGAGTTGTTGCAAATTGACAAAGGCTTCAATGCCAGCAAGACTGGTGATTGATTTTCCTTTTAAATTGAGTATTTGGGTAGCTTCGGCTTCTGTAATTTGAATTAAATTGTCTGAATTTTTATCTACTCCATTGGCAATCAATGCCGTTTTAAAATTCACGTCATTGATGATAACTTCTTGAGAATAAGAAGTATTGAGGATAAAAAGAAAGACATACAAAAGGGAAATAAGGTTTTTCATTCAACCAATGTGTGTAGGGCCAGACAATTTAAGGTAGGTGTAATTTTGCGGTTTAACAAAAGTAAGTATATTTTTAGTTTTACTCTTGATTATTTTAAATTACATAATGAAAAAATTAGGATAATAAGTAGTCGAAGCTCAAATTGAGCCATATCTAAATGATGTCGACAATTGGCTTTTCAATACCTTTTTTAGTTATTTAAAATAATTTCTACAATTATCCCTCAATAAACCCTAAAACCTATTAATTTTGGCTTTAATACATTATTGTGAATTTGTGTATTGGCGAAAGCAATATCCAATTCATTAAACACAGCATGTTGGTTGTAAATCAGTTACCATGCCTTATTATGAAAGAAATGAGAGTTTTAAAATTCGGAGGAACATCAGTAGGAACCGTTGAAAGCATTACTGCTGTAATTAATATTGTCACTGATTATCACCAACAAGGTATAAAACAAGTGGTAGCAAGTTCTGCTTTAAGTGGGGTTACCAACAAATTAATTGACATGGGTAAGAAAGCCGCCAGCAGCGACGACACTTACCAAGAAACGTTGCGCGATATCGAAAACCGTCATTATGATATTGTGAAAGCATTAATTGATGTAAAATCTCAAAGTAAAATCTTCGCAAATTTGAAAATTGTTTTCAATGAATTAGAAGATTTACTCCATGGAATATTTTTAATCAAAGAACTTTCGGTACGTACCCTTGACCTGGTGATGAGTTTTGGAGAAAGACTTTCTTCTTATATCATTGCTGAAACCTTAAGGGTAAAAGGGATAGAAACCGATTTTGTAGATGCGAGAACTTTCATCAAAACAGACAATAATTTTGGGAATGCGCGTGTAAATTTTGAGCTAACCAACAAATTAATTAAAACACATTTTGCTAAAACCGAAAACCGCATTCAATTGGTAACAGGTTTTATTGCTTCTACTGAAAAAGACGAAACCACTACCTTGGGTCGTGGTGGATCCGACTATACCGCTGCCATCATTGGCGCAGCCTTGAATGCAGCCGTAATAGAAATATGGACCGACGTTGACGGCATTCTTACTTCTGATCCTCGTGTGGTGAAAAATGCCTTTACCTTGCCAACGGTATCTTATATCGAAGCCATGGAAATGTCGCACTTTGGCGCTAAAGTAATTTATCCGCCAACGGTGCAACCTGCTTTCGCAAAAAATATTCCTATCCGAATCAAAAATACTTTTAACCCAAGTTTTGAAGGTACCTTAATCAGCAACAAAGCAGAATCAGGTAATTTTATCATCAAAGGCATTGCCTCTATTGGCGACACGGCCCTGTTGAATGTACAAGGTGGTGGCATGGTGGGCATTACCGGTATTTCTGGTCGATTATTCTCTGCTTTGGCGCGTCAACAAGTAAATGTGATTTTGATTACACAAGCTTCTTCAGAGTTTTCTATCAGCTTGGCTGTTGATCCTCAAGAAGCAGAACGTGCAAAAGCAGTAATTGAAGAAGAATTTGAACACGAAATCAGGGGCAATAAAATTGAACCTGTAGCCATTGAAACCGGCTTATCTGTGGTTGCCGTGATTGGTGAAAACATGAAAGAAAATTCCGGGATATCAGCCAAGCTTTTTGGGGCTTTGGGCATGAACGGGGTAAATGTGAAAGCCATTGCTCAAGGTTCTTCTGAGTACAATATTTCGGTGGTGGTGAAAAGGTCTGATCTTTCTAAATCATTGAATGCTTTGCACGAAGTGTTCTTTTTGTCGGATGTAAAATCGTTGAATTTATACGTTGTTGGTTTGGGCTTGATTGGTAAAACCTTGATCAAACAAATTCAAAACCAAGCCGCTTACTTGGCCAAAAAACATTCCCTTAAAATCAATTTGGTTGGGGTAGCCAATAGCCGTAAAATGTTGTTATGCAATGACAATATCGCTATTGAAAACTGGGAAGCGGAATTCGAAGCCAAAGCCAAGCCTTCTAACTTAAGTGAATTCATCAAAACCATTAAAGAGTTTAACCTGCCTAACTGTGTGTTTGTAGACAATACGTCAAGCAAATCAGTGGTAGAGCATTACAACGACTTATTAACGGCAAGTGTATCTATTGTTACCCCTAATAAATTAGCCAACTCTGGTACCTATGCCGAATACAAATTGCTTCGTAAATCGGCCAAAAAACATGGCGTAAAATTCTTATACGAAACCAATGTTGGCGCCGGTTTGCCTGTGATCAATACCTTAGATGACTTATTGACCAGCGGCGATGAAATCATTAGAATTGAAGCCATCCTTTCGGGTACACTTTCTTATATCTTCAACTCCTTCAAAGAAGGCGTTCGCTTTGTCGACATTGTGAAACAAGCCAAAGAAAAAGGCTTTACTGAACCTGATCCAAGAGATGATTTGAGTGGCTCTGATGTGGCCCGTAAAATATTGATTTTAGCAAGAGACTCAGGTTTGGCGCTGGAACCAGCCGATATTGAGGTAGAAAATATTCTTCCCAAAAGCTGTAATGAAGCCAAATCTGTTCCTGATTTCTTCCAGGAATTAGAAAATGAAAATGCATTCTTCGAAAAAAGACGTAAAGAAGCAGAACTTGATGGCAAAGTGTTAAGGTTTATTGCTACCCTTGAAAACGGTAAAGCAAGTGTAACTTTACGTGCTGTAGATGCACAACATCCATTTTATTCTTTGTCAGGAAGCGATAACATCATCTCCTTTACAACCGAAAGGTACAAAGAGCGTCCACTCGTCATCAAAGGCCCTGGTGCAGGAGCCGAAGTAACTGCAGCAGGCGTATTTGCAGATATCGTGAAAGTGTTTCACTATTTGGTGTAGAAGATTGTCTTTAATATACTTAGTGGTACTAAAAATAATTATAAGGGCGTTTCCCGCAATGGCGGGTCGGGCTATCGGCACTCGCTTTTTGCTTTGTTATCAAATATTTCGGTAAAAAACAACATTTGCCAACAAAGCAAAAGAGCTCAAACAATGCCTCTATCCCTAACGCTGGGCTGCGGCTAATTACTTCTTTACGATATTCTTATCTAGGAATAAGTACAATTATTATACAATGAAAGACATAAAAATATTTGCCCCAGCTACCGTTGCTAACGTATCATGCGGATTTGATGTACTTGGTTTTGCAGTAGAAAATCCTGGAGATGAGGTGATTTTAACCCTCAAAAACACGCCTGGTGTCACTATTTCTAAAATTACTGGAGACGATGGCCGCTTACCATTGAATGCCGAACGCAACACGGTAGGTGTTTCTGTTCTCAATTTTTTAAAACATATCGGATCTGACCAAGGCGTAGATATTCAATTGCATAAAAAAATGCCTTTGGGAAGTGGCTTAGGCTCTAGTGCCGCAAGTGCGGTAGCGGGGGTTTTTGCCATCAATGAATTGTTAAACAAACCATTGACCCAGGAACAATTGTTGCCATTTGCCATGGAAGGCGAACGTTTGGCTTGCGGTTCGGCCCATGCCGATAATGTCGCACCCTCTTTATTGGGCGGTTTTGTATTGATTCGCAGTTACGAACCGTTGGATGTGATCAAACTGCCTACCCCAGCAAAATTATGGGCAACCATTATTCACCCACACATTGAAGTTCAAACCAAAGATGCAAGAGCCATTTTGCACAAAAAAATAACCTTGGTAGATGGTGTTACCCAATGGGGAAATGTGGCAGGTTTGGTGGCAGGCTTATACACCTCTGATTATGATTTAATTGGCAGGTCTATGCAAGATGTGGTGGTAGAACCTATTCGCTCTATCTTAATTCCAGGATTTGACGATGCCAAACAAGCAGCTTTAGATGCTGGTGCTTTGGGTGGAGGAATATCGGGCTCTGGCCCTTCCATTTTTGCCTTAAGTACCGACGAACAAATTGCCCATCAAGTAGGTGCTGCCATGCGAAAAGTATTTACCAATATTGAAATTGGTACTGATGTATTCGTTTCCAAAGTCAACCAAAAAGGACCGGTAATATTATAAGTTTTGGCTTGTAATACATTACTATAAAAACTAGTCTAAAGCAGATAAAACTCTCCACCCCAAAAGTGGAAAAATATGGAATCAGATTTCCTGTTTTTCCACTTTTTTTTATAATTTCCTGATTTTAAGGTCACAATCAAAATAAATGGATGCTTATGACCACAAAAAAACCTTCCAGAATTTCTGGAAAAAAGGCTACAAATAATGGTTGTAGAGAATGAACAAGTTTTAAACTTTTGAAAAGCTCAAATTATACCAATCTATCGCAAGTGTCATTTACCATTCCTGCCAAGCCAAAAAACCTTGCTTGAAATACACTTTTATTCCGTAATAATGGTCACACAACCTTTCACAATTTGGTTAGAACCACTTACTTTATTTAAAGTAATGACATAATAAAAGGTACCTGATTCAAGTAATTGTCCACTATCATTGGTTCCGTCCCATGGAACCAATGCTGTTCCAGGAATATGGTGCACTATCACTCCCCATCGGTTAAAGATGACGATATTAGCATTTGGAAAATCTTCAATACCTTCAATTCTCCAAGCATCATTATGGCCATCACCATTTGGTGTAAACACATTGTCTACTTTGATTGCGCAGTTTTTAATATTGATTACCCTGGTGGTATCTCCGATTTTACATCCATCACTATAAGCAGTTAAGTGTACCAATTGTTTTCCTGTGTTTGGAAACACATAACTGTAACTTGGATTTAAAGCTGTTGAGTTGGCACTATCACCCGTATTCACCATTTTCCAACCCCAGGAAGTAACATTTTCCTCCGTGGTTATTTGATGAGGAATAAATGAGGTATTGATTCCTAGACAGGTATCTCCTCTGTCAAAATAAATGGCAACATTTTGTTTAGAGGTAAAGCGAACACTGTCTTTAAATGGCAAACCGCAAGTATTGATATAGCCAACACTTATTTTTGTGGTACCCATTGGAACAACAATATTTTTTTGACTAAGTGTATCTTTGGTTTTTACATCATTTACAAACCAACTGTATTTTCCGCTTGGAAAATTACCGGCATCAATCACCACACTTTCACCAACGCATAATCCGTCACGGTCAAGTCCAAGTTCTGGAATCGTTGGTCTTCTCACAAATACATCTACCGATTTAGGATTACCGACACAAGCTTTATTACTGGTAGTAAAAGCAGTTGGAGTCACCGTATAAGTTACTTTCTCAATCACATTAGCATTATTGGAAAGGTATTGACTGATCGAATCTCCAGTGGCAGGTTGCACTATTCCTGAAACTGTAGCTGGTGCGGTGGCGACCCAACTGTAGGACGTTCCGATTACATTGGAAACAAACCTAATAGATGTTTTAATACCACTACAAATGACAGGAACATTGTTATTGATGTTGAATACAGGAATTTTTGTCACCTCAACCCGTACCGAATCGGTAATGGTTTTATTCGAACAATTATATTTATCCAACAACTCAATGATTTTAAAATTAGTGGTCTGCTGTGGTGAAAGGTTAATGCTGTATGGATTGGTAGTAATTCCAGCTATAATTTGATACCCTGAACCTCCATCATAAGTAAGTTTGAAGGGAGCATTGTTGACATTCATAAATGTAATGGTAATGGGAGTTTGGTCTCCATAACAAATTCCTGCAGCGCCAACAATAGTAGCAGTTGATACAGGTAAAAATTGGACCACAGCGGTTCCTAATAATTTCGTTGCTACACATCCATTGGCATCAGTTACATTTACTGCGGTATAATTTCCTTGGGTTGGTGCATTAATTTGGTATTTACTACTTGCTGAAACTACTGATGGTGAAGTAGATCCGTCTGAATAAGTCAAATTATAAGGTGCAGCTCCTGTTAAGTTAAAGGTTACTTTTGAAACCGCTGCTCCTGCACATGCGGTACCTCCACCTGTCACAATAGCCGTTGGTAATTCATTCACCACAATGGTAGCTGTACCACTTACTGTTCCGGTACATTTATCATCACTCACTGACAACAAAGAATAAGTACTTGACTTGTATATGTTGTTAATCACCAATGGATTAGAAGTAGTCGTTACAGCCACTGGGGAACCATTGTTAATGCGGTAAGTCAAATTCCACGGAGAAAGCCCTTGCAGTGCTATCGTTACATTTGCTTTTGTACCATCAGCGCAGAAGGTTTTGTCTCCTGACATCGTTGCAGCAGCAGGACAAAGACAATTTTTGTCCAAATTTGGAATCATAATCGGAAAACAATTCTTGGCATCGGTTAAACTTAAGCTGGTCAACGTTCCAGATACAATCATGGCACTAGTCCATTGGTTTCCGACTAAAGAACCTTGCGCTCCTGTTACCTGATAAGTTGCAGGATCGCCTCCAATAATATCCATGGTGATGTAAAATTTGTTACTGTTGTCACAAATCAATTTTACATTGCTTGAATCTGGTTTCGAATATGCCACAATTGCAGCTGTTCCGCTAATATCCACATTTCTGCCTACACAATTCGCATCTTTGATGGATGACATCGTATAGTTACCGACAGTATTGGCCACATAAGTATAAGGATTAGCGGTAATTCCCGTAAGGGTTTTATTCCCAGAAGGTTCCACTACGGTGAAATCCCAAGGAGATTTTCCAGTAAAATTGATGGTTAAATTTGCATTCTCTTTCCCAACACAGATATTACTGTTTCCTACAATAACTGCTGTGGGGAAATTATAATAATTCACTATTGCGGTACCATTGGCCGAACCCAGGCAATTTTTATCCTGTACTTTGGTAAGTTGATATACTCCTTTTGAAGAGGACGCAAAAGAATAAGGGCTACTCATAATTCCTGTAATGGATTGTGCTACGCCATTGTCAACGGTATATTCTATATTCCAAGGCGACGCGCCTTCAAGCGTAATGGTCATATTGGCTTTGGTAATTCCATCGTTACAGATAGTTCCTCCTCCACTCAACAATCCATCGGCAGGACAAGAACACGACTTGCTAAAGTTTTCAGTATAAGGCTTACAATTATTCGCATCAGTCACTGTAATGCTGGCAATTACGGCTTCGCTCAATGGATCACTTGTCCAGGTATTTCCTGCTAAAGTTCCAGTGGCACCTGTAACAATATATGAACTTGCATCTCCACTGGCAATGTCAAATTGCACCACAAAAGACGTCATGCTTGGGGTACAGGTTCTTGTGGCATTGGTGATGGTTGGTGAAGTTTTATACGTAATCTTCGCTGTTCCTGAAACAGTTCCGATACATATAGCATCACTCACTGTCAACACTTTGTATGTACCATTCAATGATTCATTGACAACAAATGGAGAAGTAAAAATTCCATTGGAAGTTATGGTTGCGCCATCAGGTTTTTGGTAAACGATGTTCCAGGGAGCTTTTCCAGATAATGTAATTGTTAATGGAGCATTCGTTGTGCTGTCACAAATTGCCCCAGTACCAGAAATACTTGCCGTTGGAAGCACATTTTCTACCACTGTACTTATAGTTGATGTCACGTCACAATTATTCAAAGAAACTTTTACCGTATAATCACCTAAAAATACATTGTTATAAGTATTGGTAAATGTAGCTGCGCCAAGGCTCACGCCTGATTTGAACCATTCATAACTTGCTCCTGCTACTGAATTAGCGGTTAAAGTTACTCCTGCATTTCCAGCACAATAATCTAACAAAGTAGAAGTGATGCTCGCGATAGGAAGTGGTTTTTCAGTTACAGGAGTTGACAATATAGTAGTGGCACTACAGCCTTTGGTTACTTTCATCGTCCAATTGCCTTTAAGCGCATTGGATAAAGTATTGGTCGCAGTGGTACTGATCAATACACCATCAAGATACCATTCATAACTGGCACCAACGCCCTGATCTTTGGCGGTAAGGGTCACGCCATTTGTTCCTGCACAATATTTTAGGGCTTCGCCAATGGTTGTGATTTCAGCTTCTGGTAAAGGGTTTTCAGTGATGGTAGTTATAACAGAAGTAGCATTACAACCATTTAAAATTACCTGTAAAGTCCAGTCAGCAGCCAATGCATTGTTGAAAACCAAATTTGTATTGGCAGCACCCTGACTTGTAGCGTCTTTAAACCACTCATAACTTGCATTACTTCCTGCAGCTGTGGCGGTCAAAGTAACGCCATTTACGCCTGCACAATAGGACATGGCACTTGGAGTTATTTCTGCAATGGGCAATGGTTTTTCAGTTACCTTGAAAACAATGGAAGTGTCTGCACAACCATTCAACGTAACATTCAACCACCAATCTCCAGCCAATGAATTGTTATGGGTTAATCCTGTTCCTACGCTTGCGCCATCTTTGAACCATTCATAAAATGCTCCGGTCACTGATTGTGCCGTTAAGAGTATTCCAGGATTTCCTTTGCAATAATCTGAATTGCTTCCAGTATTGGTAATGGTAGCTACCGGAACTGGTTTCGCATTCACTGTTACAGGACTTGAAATACTCGGACAAGTCGTCAACGTATTTACAACTTTTACTGTCCAAACACCTGCAAATACATTGCTCAAACTTCTGTTGATGACCGAGGCTGTAGTTTGTGAAACATTGTCTTTGAACCATTCATAGGTCATATTCGAACCAGCATCTGAAGCCAGTAAAGTTATTCCACTTGGATGATTGGCACAATATTCCAGTGCTGCTCCACTCGTTGTAATTACAGCCAATGGAGTTGGGTCTTCCACCACAGTCGCCACAGTGGAGTTTGCAGTACAACCGGTTAATTTATTGGTAACTTTTACGGTCCAGTCTCCAGCAACAGCTCCTGAAAAATCAATGGCATCACCAGATGGACCTTGAGAAACCCCATCTTTGTACCATTCATACACTGAATTTACACCATCATCTTTTACCGTTAAATTCACCCCTCCTGTACCTTCGCAATAATTTAAATTGGTTGAAGTGAATTGTGCATAAGGAATATCACTTACATCCACATCAATTTTTGTTCTGGCACTTTCGCAACCTAAACTGTTGGTTTGGGATACATAATAACTCGTTATTCCTACCACTGCAGTATTCACAACAGGAACAGCCATACTTGAACCACCAGAAGCTGCTGCGTACCATTTAATGTTTGAACCTGTTACATTTAATGTCAAATCAGGTGCAGGAGTGCTATTTAAACAAACTTTTGCATGCGCTACAACTGGTGCAGCAGGAAGAGGATTGACCACAACCGTGATTGTATCAGTGGCAAAACAATTATTTATATCCGTTCCTTTAACGGCATATAAAGTTGTGGCTATTGGAGTAAATGGAGCATTGTTGCTCACCGAATTGTCCCAAACATAAGTGCTTGCTCCACTTCCGGATAATGTAACACTTCCTCCGGCACATACACTTTTTGCTGAAGTCAGTGCTTTTACGTTTGGTAATGGATTGACTGTAATTGTAGGTGTTCCAGAAAAAGTACCGTTACAGCTCGCGTCATTCAACGCAGTGATTAAATATGTTTTTGTTGTAGCTGGATTAACATTGATGACATAAGGACTCGCAGTAATTCCTGCAATGGTTACTGGCGTAGTTCCATCAGTATAAGTCAAATACCAAGGTTGTGTTCCTGTTAAAGTTGCTGTTAAGTTGGCACTTGCTCCTTCACAAATAGATGCATTACCAGAAAGTACAAGGGTAGGTTTTGAAGTGACAGAGACAAGTGCTGTTCCGCTAAATGTTCCGGTACAATTCACATCACTAACTGCTGTAATACTGTATGTTTTGGTGGAAGCAGGACTTACACTAAAAACATAAGGACTCGCTGTAATTCCAGAAACAGTTACTGGCGTAGTACCGTCTGTATAAGTTAATGACCAAGGTTGTGTTCCTGTTAAAGTTGCTGTTAAGTTGGTGCTCAATCCTGCGCAAATGGAAGTTGCCCCCGAAAGGCTTGCTGTCGGTGTTGGATTGACGGTTACCATTGGAGTTCCAGTCATGGAAGTTCCGTTACAATTCACATCACTAACTGCTGTAATACTGTATGTTTTGGTGGAAGCAGGACTTACACCAAAAACATAAGGGCTTGCTGTAATTCCTGAAACGGTTACTGGCGTAGTACCGTCGGTATACGTCATGTTCCAGGGTTGAGCACCTGTTAAAACAACAGTCAGGTTAGCGCTCGCTCCTGCACATACGGTTGATGTGCCTGACAATGTAGCTGTTGGGCCAGGAGTAACTGTTACTGTTGCTGCACCTGTCATGGAAGTACCGGTACAAAATGCATCACTCACGGCTGTAATTGTATAGGTTTTTGTGGTAGTAAGTGCAGGTAAATATATTTTATCTGGTGTAGATGCAACCCCTGTTACAGAGGTTGAAGTTGTACCATCAAAATAAGTATAACTCCATGGAGAAGTACCGGTTAAACCTACGCTTAACTTAATATTGGTTGTTCCGCTGCAACCTGAAATTGTACCCGTTAATATTGAAGTTGGCAAAGGTTTAACGGTTACCATTGGAGTTCCAGTCATGGAAGTTCCGTTACAATTCACATCACCAATTGCTGTAATACTGTATGTTTTGGTGGAAGCAGGACTTACACCAAAAACATAAGGACTTGCTGTAATTCCTGAAATTGTTACAGGTGTAGTTCCATCGGTATAAGTCAAAGACCAGGGTTGTGTTCCTGTTAAAGTTGCTGTTAAGTTGGTACTCAATCCTGCGCAAATGGAGTTTGCCCCCGAAAGGCTTGCTGTCGGTGTTGGATTGACGGTAATGGTAAAAGTTTTTGGTAATCCAGGGCAACCATTTGCTGTTGGTGTTACTACTATACTTGCTGTGATTGGTGAATTGGTGGTATTGGTAGCAGTAAAGATGGGTAAGTTTCCTGTACCAGAAGCAGCCAAACCAATACTTGTAGCAGAATTGGTCCATGTATATGTAACCGTTCCTGTAGCAACGCTGGTAAAATTAGTAGCAGTAGTATTAGAATTGTTACAAATACTATAATTCGCTGGCACTGTTACGACAGGATTTAAAGGTTGAGCAATGACAATAGTATCACTATAACTACAGCCATTGTTGCTGAAATAAATATCATCAATAGCAAAATCATTGTACGAACCAGTAACATTGTCTTCAATAGAGATGGTGATATTGGTATTCGAACCAGAATTCCAAGTAGTGTAAAACTGATTCCATTTTCGGCCTATGGCACCATCTACATCTGAAAATACATTATAAGTACCACCAATATTGGCACCATTAATATCAAAATTTAATTGAGGATCATTATTCCCTGCCGGACTTAAGTTATGTACCCAAGCAGAGAAAAAATAATCCGTATTAGGAACTACAGTGATGTTTTGACTCCAAACTTTTATTCCCAAAACACTATTGCCATCAATAAACATGAACTTTCCAGTGCCTGTTGTATGGTCTTTTGCATTGTAAGCCCAAGTATTATTGGTATTGTCAGCAACAATATTGTACTTTCCTCCAACTCCAGCGGGGAAGTTTCCTGTGGTGTAAGCATATCCAGTTGTAAAACCAGTATTGCCAGAACTGAAATCACCATTGGTAATTAGATTACCTCCAAATTTTCCCGTTTTTAAAATATAAGTTCCAGGAGAAGTTGCCGTATAGTTGACAGAAAATGAAGTATCTGCACTGTTTTCAATTTTTTTCCATTTATAATAATCATTCCCAATAGGGCCTGTTAAGGTTTGATTGATGACAACACCTTGACAGTATATTTTATCAGGACCAAGGGCTGGTTTAGCACAGTCATCATCATATATAGTATACACTGAAGTTTTGATTCCTAAATTACAGGTTGTAGTCGATGTGCTTATATCTCCAGTTGCAGAAATGATATCAAATTTTACTGTTTCGGTAGTTTCAGAAATAGCATCATCAATGACAGTAAATGGAAGAGCGATTCCTGTTGCAGTAGTACCATCATAAGTGCCTGCAGGAATGGTGATGGTGGTTTGTGTCAAAGTATAATCAACACCAGCTGTTGCTGAAGTGGTAACTGAAATTGTTACGGTTGATGGATTTACAATAACTCCTTTTATAATTAACCTTGGAGGGTTCGTTGGAAGAGCCTCAATAGTAGAATATGTAGCTGCATTAAAAGCTATGTAAGGATTTACAGCAATTGCGGCCGTTCCAGAAAATGTTCCTGTGCAACTTCCATCACTTACCGCAGTTAATAAATAATTTTTATTAGCTACTGGACTTACACTCAAATCATAAGGGCTTGCTGTAATTCCTGAAACAGTTACTGGCGTAGTTCCGTCGGTGTAAGTCAAAGACCAAGGTTGTGTTCCTGTTAAAGTTGCTGTTAAGTTGGTGCTCAATCCTGCGCAAATGGAGGTTGAACCAGAAAGGGTTGCGGTAGGCGATGGATTTATGGAAACCATTGGTGTTCCTGTCATGGAAGTTCCCGTACAATTGACATCACTTACTGCTGTTACAGAAAATGTTTTGGTGGAAGCAGGACTCACAGAAATACTGTAAGGGCTTGTGGTAATTCCTGTAATGGTTGTTGGA
>Ga0209354_10000437_pt1 | contig 19702 bp, 33 predicted proteins | sample LauGreSpBDMM15DD_2_FD_187562 | JGI IMG/M metagenome (GOLD analysis project Ga0209354, IMG submission 187562) | Freshwater lake microbial communities from Lake Michigan, USA - Sp13.BD.MM15.DD (SPAdes) (version 2) | ecosystem: Environmental > Aquatic > Freshwater > Lake | place: Lake Michigan...
ACGCCATAGTATTGTCTGAAATATCCAAACATTGCCCAACATAATAACGACCATTTAAGTTTTGATAAATCCATTTATCAATACTGGCAGTTACTATAGGGCTGTACTTTGATATTATAGTATAATGAAAGTGATGCGCTGGGAATGAGACTTTTCTCAAACCCAGCGTATTAAGGCTGTTTACTTTGCCGTTTTTTAAAGCCATTATTAACTATGAGCTTCTTCGTCGTAGTATGCGTGAGCACCAAATGGAGGAACAATAGAAGTATTGCCGTGAATGATAAACACTGTATCGCAGTAGTTTTCATCACCCCAGCTACCCCAAGGATAACCGTCTGTAAACATAATGAACTTCTTAGGATTAATATCATTAGCCTTCATGTAATCCCAGTTGGCATCAAACTCAGTACCACCACCGCCCATCGGTTGGTATTCAGTAATGTCATTGCCGCCGTATCCGTCAAAGTCCTGTTCGTTATACACTTTAGTATCAAAGCACCACACTTTAATATTGTAGTCTTTGTACTCGTCCATAATGCCTTTAATCTCTGTCAAAAAGTCTTTAGCTTGAGTATCGCTGATAGAACCTGACATATCAATAGCAATGGAAATATCAATAGTCTCGTCAAAGTTCATGCCTGGCAAGATTACACCAGTATGCCAACCTTTGCGGCTTGGACGAGCAAATGTGTAGTCGTTACGAATAGTGCTTTGGATCTGCTGACGAAGAATCTGACGCCAGTTCATCTTAGGCTCAGTTAGTTCACGAATCATTCGCTGAATCTCAGCAGGTGTATTGCCTGCACCAGCAGCCTGCGCCGCCGCAATAGTAGCTTCGCGAATCTCGTCTCGAATCTGTTTGAGTTCTTCTTTACTGTATTGCGGCCTACTACCTTGACCTGGTTTGTTGCCTGCACCGTCACCTTCCCAATCAATGTGCTCGTCTAACAACTGACCTAATGCATCTAAGCTCTTGCCGTCTTCTTCTTCGTATATTTCGTCGTAAACTTGTTCTGCACTTTTGCCATAGTGCTTAACATCATGATAAATGTTAATACCTTTAGGCTGATCACCAATTCGATCACGTACCAACTGTCCGTTAGTAACATAGTCAATGGCCGCGTTCCATATTTTCTTATCGCGACCTTCTGTGCGGCTAATGTGATCAAACACATTATGTAAGATTTCGTGTGCTACTACAAACTCAACTTCTTTAGTAGATAGCTTTTCAAAGAATGGTCGGCTATAAAACAAATGACGTCCGTCGGTGGCAGCAGTATTGCACCAATCACTAGCGTCGACAATTTTCAGTCGGGTAGCCATGTTACCAAAAAATGGATGGCGAAGTAGCAGGCCAATACGTGCTACAATAATCTTATCAATAACAGGGTCTAGATGTGACATAGTTTTGCTCCAAATGTATTTACTACAGTATATATTATAACACCGCCCTTAGGCGGTGTCAAGCAGTTTATTTGGATTTCAACGCTTTTCTGTAGCTGCCGCAATGTACTTACCATATTTGGCATGGAAGTCGTCAAAGCATTGGATCTCATCTGGATCTAACGGCAACTGATATTGGGTAAGGGCAAGTTTGGTACCCATAACAACCAACTCAGTTTCAAAATTATCCATCATGAACTGGAAGAAGCAGTTAACCTTCTCATTAAACTTCTTGTCGTTCTTATCAGCGGCATCTTTGAGCTCGTAGCACAATGACACAGTTAACGAGTACATAGCACTAATTTCCTTAGTGTCCATTTTCTTAACTTTGCCGTCAAGGATGTCTGTTGGGTTAGGCAGTTTAGAGGCAATCCTACGATGAGCCATAAACTTAATAGCCAAACCTTCACCAACTGCACCCGATACCAAATCAGTCAATGTGTTTTCGTCTTCGTCTTCATCAAACAACAGTTCGGACACAAAGGTCCATGTACGTGGAGTAGCGAATGCTTTAGAGCCGCTTCTTGGATCAAAGTCATACAGATCCTTTTTAGAGAACTGCAAGAAACCTGCAACGTCTTTATGGATACGGTTGTCAGTAGCCCAGCCAAACCAGTCATCGAAGCTAACAGCCATTTCCAAGTGAACAAAGCGATTAGCCAGCGGCGCAGGCATACGATACGTAACACCCTTGTCAGCTTCACGGTTACCAGCGGCAACGATCAAGACATTGTTGGGCAGTTTATAAGTACCAACACGGCGATTCAAAACCAACTGATAAGCCGCTGCCTGTACAGCAGGAGCCGCTGAGTTCATTTCGTCCATAAACAAGATAATGTGTTTATGTTTTGCAGCCAATGCTTCGTTTGGCAGTTCAAGTGGAGGAGCCCATGCCATTGTACCAGTGTTGGCATCAAAGAATGGAATGCCTTTAATGTCAGTAGGTTCCCACAAGCTCAAACGGATATCAATCACGTGGGCTTCAAGCTCTTCACCGAGCTGTTTAACAATATCGGATTTGCCAATACCTGGAGGCCCCCACAGGAAGATTGGACGTTGTGCTTTGAATGCACGTCGGATTGCTTTTTTGCCAGATTTTGGACCAACGGTGCGTGAAATGATTTCGCTCATAAATACTCCAGGGTTAAAAAATGTTTAAACTAACTGCCTATGTATCTATTATAGCGCCGTTAGCACTATACGTCAAGCATTTTTTAAATGTTTTCGCCCGTTTGAGCATCTTTCTTTCGAGCATTTATAGCTTTTACTAATCCGTATTTTCGGATATCGTCCGAAAACATGTAAAGCTCAAACGATTTTTTCTCCGAAAAAACAGTTAAACTTTGATTAGTTAAAAAGTATGGGCAGTCCAAAAAATGATCAAAAAATATGATAGTTTGGGGACTAAGTTCAATCCGATCTGTGAATGGGATTTCGTATTCTTGTAGCTCTAGTTCAGTGACTAAGAAGGCGTACCCTTCTTCACTAAGGCGTAAACCACCGCCTTCTTTAGTACGCTTACTTTGCCACAACTTGTGTAGATGTAGTTTAACGTTAGCCTCGTCTGTACTACGGTTAAGCGAGTTTAAAAAAACTTTTGTATAAGTTTCTCTGGAAATCATAATAGATCTTTTACTTCTTCAAACACATGTTCGCTAAACATATTATTAGTAATTGGCCCAGCATGTGAATTATCTCTAGCCTTGTCTACTATACTAGGAAATTCACATTTTAGTCGAGTAAGATTGTTTAGCTGTTCATTAACCTCAAAAATCTTAAAAGAAGCTGTTGCTTCAATGCCATTAGTCCATGTAGAATAAAAAACTTTAGTTTGATATCTTTTACAAAGTTCGTTGACCAACAGTAAAGATTTTACAGATTCCAGCATACTGTAGTCTGGGTCAAGTAGTAATTCTTTAGATTGACGGATTATTTGATTTTGCCAATAGTCCAACGGGTCACCTGCAATGCTAGTATGGTAGTTCGACGAGCCCCTTGCGCTAAACTTTATTGATTTTTTAAATGCTCTAAACAATCTTCTTTCTAACGGCGGCAACAAAAAGAAAATGTATTTAGGTTTGAGTTGGTCTATAAATGCATGAAGATATAATGTTTGTAGATCTATGCTTGCACCACCTGCTGCTAAAGACCAATAAGGAATATTAATATTTTTGTATTCTTTTATTTTTTCTAATAATCTATAACTCCACACATCTTCTAAATTAAGACCAATACCTTCAGTAAAACTACATCCTAAAAATAATATAGGAAGTTGTGATTCCGCTGAAAAAGAATCACATCTAAATCCGTGTTCGTTGTGATTGTAAACTATTTCTTGATAGTTAGGATTCCAGTTTTCGCGAAGATCCCAGCCCTTTTCAGTTAATGTTTGATTTCCGTCCCCGGGGCCGCGGCCTAAATTTAACAAATCTAATAACTGTAGATTTGGTAAAATCATTTTAATATTTCGCCGGATGTTAGTTTTACCACTTCAAACTCTTGGCAGTTAAACATCTGATTTAACTTTTTTGCTAGGTTAATGGCATGTCCGGGGTTTGAAAAACTAACTTTCTTATATTTTGGGCCAGGATAGCTGGTTAAGCTATTTGCTGATTTTAAGTTAAACGGTTCGTTTTTATAAAAAACAGCCCAAATTGCTTCAGCCTCCAAGATCTGCTCGCTCTTGTAGGTTTTTTTGTTAACGTGTTCTAATAGCACCTTTGGTTTAGGTCTGCTCATATATGCGTCCTTGATATATACGCATATATTTATCATCAAGCCGAGCCAAAACCTCCGCCGTCCATGCGAACTGAAATATCGCCGGTTCCCTGAGATTGCTGTAGTTTGGCAAATAACATATCTTGATCTTCTACTATCTTAGCCATAACTTCACCTAGACAAAAAGCCAGCAGTTTAGCAGTCTTAATATCAAGTTTAAGTTCTTTTTGTTGCCCTAGTTCAGCAGCCTTGACCTGTTGCAAAAACTGCTGAACTGGAACTGTATTAATCGGACTTGGCATTGGATAAAACCTGCTTCATTTCTAAATCAGTTTTAAACGGACCTTTGTTTTCGTATCGTTCAATAGTGATAAGTTTAGGACAAAAACTTTTAACCCAGCCTTTGTCAAATCTAATAATGTAGTATCCAGCACAGTACAAACTTTTACTAGCATCGCTCTTAGTAAACAATGGTAATTTTCGTTGTACATTGTACACTGGATTAAACGGATGACAACTAGTGGGATATCCGTATACATCACGTACATCTTCCTGTGTGCTGATAGTAGTTTTGATTTTACCTTCAAAGAAGTTGGCGCCAAACGCTTTAATCAGTTCTTCTCGTTTACCAAAGAAACTGCTACCGTCATTTGAGCTTAGTACAAACTTGTTGTTGTCTTTCTTGTGTAGGGTTCCAATCTTTTCTCCGCCTTGTTCTACAATCCAAAATTTTCCATCTACAATAGGTTTTGCGGTAATCTGAGTCATTGTGTATTCCTTGGTGTGTATTTTGCCTGTAAAGGTTCTGCAAATGATTGAATACTATCAATCATACGCTTCATATTATATAAGTTGCAAAACTTCATTAGTCTAAGTCCTACTTGATCAACAGACTTAGCATGTGCATTAGTAGCAATAGTTTCTTTAATAACAGCTTTAATATCGCTAGGCTGATGTTTAAGATCAATCAACTGACGATTACGTTCGTAGTCGTCTAGCACTCTATGCTCTTCGCCATTATGGTCTACCCAACGCTGAAGCATCATATTATTCCACGCAAAGCCTTTGTTACTACGATCCTTAAATGCTTCTTCCAGCTTGTTCTTGCGAACCTTAGGATAGGCACTGAATACATTGTCTGAACTATCGCCACGCATACATTTTTCAAACAAGATCCATTCGGGATTAGGGATATCTTTAGGCTCGCCAGTTTTAGTGTCCTTAACCATTTTACCTTTTTTATCAAAGATACCTTCGATAGTAGTAAGTGTCTCTGCTACACCGTTATACTGTTTAACATTGGGAGCAATCAACTGATGGAAGTCGCTGTCTGTCGAGATAATCACATGGTCATCATTTGGATGATCAGCAATCCAACCAGCAATAAGATCGTCAGCTTCAAGCCGCGAATGCTGAAGTACTGTGCTATTACTCTTGTTTATAATGAAGTCTTTAAATACATCAAATGTTTCCCAGAACAACTTGTCTTCTTCTGCTTCCTTAACAGTCATAGCCGCACGAGTTTCAGCGCGATTAGCCTTGTACGGTTTGTAATAGTCTTTGCGCCACGACCTTCCTTCTAGACAGAAGACCACGTGCTTCCCTCCAAAGTCTTGCCACGCTTTCTTGATACTGTTAAAAGTAATGTGTAGAGCCATGCCTAGTTTAATGTCAGCGTCTCCGCGAACAACGTGTCTAGCACGGAAGAATGTATTAGCAGTATCAACTAAAATATATGTCATGAAACTTCTGATTTGCCTTTGCTGATTGGTGTTACGTTAATAAACCCGGCACCTCTTGATGGATCCTGACCTTCGTCTGCTAGTATGTTTCTAGCCAAATCTCTAAACCAACGATCAACAATCTCTTCATCTGGATCACCATCAAATCCGTAGCCGGCACGTTTTAATTCTAACACAAACTGGGGGTTCCAGTCAAGCTCAAAAAAGCCATTTCTAATGTTATCTTTGTTAATATGAGTATCTAACACTGCCACCCACGGCTCACCTTTAGCAGTAGCACGAGCTTTTGGAGTCATCTTAGCAGTCTCTTCTGCTTTTGTTGCAGCCTCAGCCGCATCCAATGCTGCTTTAGCAATAGCTGTTGATTCTTCTGCTGCCTTTACTGCCGCATCGGCTGTTGCCTGACTAGTAATTCGAATCTTATCTAGTCCAGTAATCTTTTCAAAAAGTTTTTTAATCATTATGTTCCCCACTCATTTTTAAATAGTGGCACTTGTAAACGGTCACTATAACGTAAGCCGTTTTTCATAGCCAATATTGCTACGTTTTTATTATTCATTGCGTAGACACTTTCTACACCGCCCACAGGCATTAGATAAACGTGGCCTTTAAATCCTGCTGTACGAAAAGCCGCAATAGCGCACTCGGCGTCAGCAAAGTCTTGTTCAGTTGCAATAACAAATTTCAAATATGCTGTGCCAACTTCTTCGTATTCGCATACAATCTCTGGACAAATAGCATCTTCCCACTTTTCGCCACTGCACGGCAGTTTAGCACTTACACTAAATGTAAGTTCTCTGCCTACTACACTATTCCATCTTTTTAGAAAACCTTTAAACTCTGGTGTAAGTTTCTGAGTACCGTTTGTTTCAAACGTAATCTCTTTTAAGTCACGCATCTTAGTGTTGTTAATCAAGTCTGGATAAGCACGTTGCCAACCTAGCAACGGTTCGCCGCCTGTAATAACCAAATGTTCATCTTTCCAATGATCCTGCGGAAGAATTTCACAAATGCGATCTGCTATTGCTTCACTTGTAAGCATTGGACTTAGATCTTTAAAGTCCGGATGCCAACTGGCATAGCTGTCACACCCTGTGCTTACTAGTGGCAAGTCTTCATATTTCACAAAAGACTCTATCATTGTATGTGTAGCCGCAATGTCAGTTGCTTCGTGACTGACTTCGCCACGGGGCATACCAAAGCCTGCACATTTAAAGTTACAGCCAAATGTGCGTAGAAACACAGACGGGACACCCATGTAGCGGCCTTCACCTTGTATGCTGTAAAACAGTTCAGCTATTTTTATTTTGCTCATTCTTTTTCCTAAAATCTTCTACATCTATTATAGCACTTTTTAATGTTTCTGCATAGTTCAAAGCGCCTTGTCTTTTCAAACAAACAGTTGATTGGGTATCAATATAACCTTTAGTAAGCAAAGTCCAAATATGATACCATCGTGTTTTAGACCAAAAGTTAGTTCTACTAGTGGTATAGATAGTTACTTCAACACCTGTATCGTCGGCTTCGACCCAAACATTGTGATCGCATTCACTACTGCCACATTCACATGTAACACGATAAACTTTTGAGTCGCCCCAATCGTTATGTTTTAAAATACCTTCTGCGGGCTGTTGCGGAATCATTGCTTAAACAGTTCTAAGTTAATGATCTTTGCTACACGTTCTCCAATATCTTCACCGTTAGGAATAACGTATGTTTGTTGATTGTGCTGATCCTTACGGTCATCGTATTGACGTACATTAAGAATCTTACCACCAACAGCTGAGCTTAGTTCAAAGCTGATCCGTCGTTCTCCTTCTGCCCGTCCACGTTCTACTTGTGCTACACCTATTGTTCCCATACTACGTTTCTCCATCTTAATATAGTTGGCTTCCTCGTACCGATCTTTGTTTTCCCATGCTTGTTTGCATTTGTTAACAAACCATTTATCAAACCATTTCATTTGCACGTTCCTAAGAAATCATCTAATCTTTTTGCAGCCTCATCAAAGTCTACAGCCCATACATTAGCTGTTATAATGCCTTCTTTGATTTGCATATCAAATGGTACTACACCGTTGAATCTAAGATCATCCGGAACTTCAGTAGTTATAGTAAACTCGTTTAAGTTTCGTACTCTAAAGATTAAATCATTTGCCATATCAACTGAGTTCATTGTTGTTCCCTTTATAGGTTCTTCATTACATTTTCGGGACTGGAAACACCGTAGGGATCTGGATCAGCGGCGCTGGATTCCGGTTCCACAAACATGTGTTCCACCAGGCCGTTGTTGATCACAGCCGCATAACGACGGCTGCGCCAGCCAAATCCAATGTGACTCATATCAACCAACATGCCCATGCCTCGTGTGAAGTTGTAAGCACCGTCGGGAATAACTTTGACATTGCTAATGTTCAATGCTCTGGCCCATTCGTTCATGACAAAGGCATCATTCACGCTGACGCAATAAATTTCATCGATGCCTTTTGCTTTGAAGTCATTGAACTGTTGTTCAAAGCCTGGCAACTGATAGGTGCTACAAGTGGGTGTGAATGCGCCCGGCAGGCTGAACACCACCACTCGTTTGTTGGCAAACAAGTCATCAGTCGTTTTAAAAACAAACTCGCCGCCTATGGGGCATCCACCTTCTTCAGGTGCTTCGTCGCCTTGTCTAAAGGCAAAAGTTACATTTGGTATAGTCTGTGTCATTTTATTTTCCTTTTAGCGTGGTGCAAACTCTTGTTGCAATTTAATATTATCAAAAAACTCTTTCTTTGTGTAAGGATCGTCTTTAAATGATCCTTTCAACACTGTGGTCTGCGTTAGACTAGAGTGTGCCATGATGCCACGATTTTCACAGCAACCATGTGTGGCCTGAATGTACACTGCTACGTTTTCGGATTCAGTAGCCTGGCTAATCTCACGGGCAATATCATTGCAAAGTTCCTCCTGGAGAGTACCTCGTCTTGCACACCACTGGGCGATTCTTGTGTACTTGCTAAGTCCGATAAGTTTCTGCGCGGCAATAATACCAATATAAGCAACGCCACTAACGGGTTGGTGATGATGGCTACACATACTGCGAAGCTCACTGCGAACAACCAACATACCTTCGTAGCGGTCCTCCGAATCATTTGGAAACGCTGTTGCGTCTGGTGCTGGTTCATATCTACCTTCCATGATTTCATTGAAGTACATCTTAGCAAGTCGTCTTGCCGTACCTTTTGAGTTGGGATCGTTCTCACGATCAATCAGCAGTGCATCCAACACACCTTCAAATGCAGTGGTTGCTTCGTTGATCAAATGCTCTTTGTCAGTTTCGTGAAGATAGTCACTGATGTTGTCGCCAGCCCAGAAACGTTTGTTATCACGTTTCATTCTGGCACGAATAGCATTGCCTAGGTATGCTTCTTGGTAGCCGCTGTCTCCTGCTATTGCGTCCAATCCTGTTTCCTTTTTAACATATACTTCTTTGCCTAACGGTTTGTATTCATCTGCTTTAAATTCTGGCTTAGGTTTAAGTGCAGTATCTGGTGTAAATTCTATGGTCAATTTTATTCTCCGAGTTATTGTCGTGGATGACTATGTGTAATAATACATTCTTATTTAGGTTTTTGCAACCTCAATAGTGTATTTTTCTTAACTGCTTCTTTCAAAACATTTAAGTAAACGTTTATGCTTTCTGAGTAGTATAATAGAGCACTGGTATCTTTTGGAAAGCACATGCCTCCAAACCCGTATTGGCCATCTGGGCCAGGCACCTGCGTATGGCTAGTTCCAATCCTGGGGTCCATTGCAATCATGCGGCGAATATTATTCCATTCATATCCGTTGTGTTCTGCAATAGCTGCTAACTCATTCATAAACACTACTTTAGTAGATAAGAAACTATTTATAGCATATTTTACTAAACTAGCTTCACCAATAGAACAATGAACAATATTAGCTTGCGGTTTTGTGTATCGAATAATGTTCTCAGCCTCATGTTGATATGCCAACACATTGCCGCCTATAATAGCCCAGTTTTCTTTTGCATAATCTTCAGCAGCCTTGGCAGCAGTTAGAAACTCTGGAACATGTACTAAGTTGGGATATTGTCGACCTAATCGTTCGTATACATCAGGTGTTGCAGTTACCTTGCTAATGATAACACCTTTGTAATCTTTAAGATTGGCTAATACACTTTCTAATATATCTGTGTTACACGATCCGTCAAGTCGTTGCGGACTGGGAACGCAGACAAAGATACCTTCGGCATCCATTATTTCTTTATATGTACCAATGTACCCTTTTGATACATCTGTATCGATACAAATTTTATGAAAGTGGCTGTCGTAGCTGTTTCTAATAGCTTCGCCTACAAATCCTAAACCTATAAAGCCTACTCTAGGAAAATCAAAATCTATCATTGATATATTCCTGCGGCTGTATCCCAATGTCGGCAATCATAAAAGTTAAAATGAAAGTTATAACCAAATACGCCTAGTTCTAAATCTAGACCTGCATGGCTTTGTCTTATAGTCCAGTTGAACATAAAAGAGATCAATGTAAAATCTCTAGTAACTTCTAGTTCAATGAACTTGTTTTGGAATAGTGTAGTGTAAGATCGACACCACAAGTTTTCAAAACGATTGCTCCACGGATTGCGGATGTTAAAGTTTAAACTAATCATATTGTGTATCTAGGTGTATTGTCTTTTATCAGCTTACGACATTCTTCTTTTATGTTGTTGGGTACGTTGGGATAAAACTCTACCATCCTGCAATCGTAGACAATAACGCTTTCTTCAACAGTTATTAATGACATGATTCCAATAATGCATAGTATTGCTATTAATACTAATCCGGCAGTTTTCAATCTAAATCTCCATGTCGTCTTGGAATCATATGTATGTACGGATATTCTGCATACTGTCCTGCTGTTGTGCCAACACTTTGCATTATGTTAAATCCTTCCCATTTTTGATCTTGGATTCCGTCGTAGCCCCATTTGTATGCTGCTTTGTATGCATTGAAGAGACAGTCCATTGTTCTATAGGTAGGCACAAAGCACAAATACCCTTCGCAGGGTGCTGTCGAATCTCTAAAAATCCAGAACGTGTTAGTTCTGTACTCAATTTCTTTCCAAGGAGCACTGCCATCATTTAAAGCCTTTTCAATATCAGTTGTCATTTAACCAAAAATCTTCCCAAGGATACACTAACCAGCAATCTTCTTCTGCTTTGTTTACGGACCATACGTAGTAGTCTGGATCTTTAAACTGACTCGATTGATTGTGTGTTAGTACTGCAAAGCGAACACTATCTCCCCAAACTGTTTCCCAGTTAGGATGACCTGGCAATGCAGTTGATTCCCAGTCTTTCTTAATCCAGTTAACTGTAGATCCTTGATCGTTAATATCGTCAACAATAAGAATTTTCTTACCTTCAAATGCATCTTCTGACATACCACAGTTACTAACACAGTCACCTCCGTCACGTAGACTAATGTCTAAGCTGTTCATCTTGATGCCCGTGTACTGGCTAAGCAAGTTAGCAGGTACAAGACCGCCACGTGTAATGCCTACAATATAATCTGGCCGCCAGTTGTGTGCAGCCATCTGTCTAGCAATATCTAAACAAGCACCTTCGATTTGTTGCCACGTATAATAGATTTTTTTCATTGTAATATTGTGGGTGTAAATTTATGAACTTGAGAGCGACTGGCAGATATGCTATCAACCATTTTATTATAGGCAACCTCGTCTAGACTTGTTTTGTAAATACTTAACGCTTGTGTCATCATAATAGCGGCAACTTCCATAGGATCGTATTGACCAACCATACGATCAGTAAACTCTAAGTAGTTACTGTATAGTTGTTCTAACTGGCTCATAAAGTTAAACTGTGTGCAAGTTTTTGCAGTTCATCTTTGGTCATAAAGAAGTTGTATGTATTAGCTTGATTAACAGTACCGTCTTGTTTAAGATCTTCTTGAATCATGTCAATACTATACAGTCCCTTTGGACTCAGTACTTCGTGTTTAATCATACGTACACGAAAAGCAGGGTTTTCTTTAATCGTTACTTCTTTTCTAGTATGTGCTACTGATTCATGTAGTTTCATTGTAATGTCCTCTTGTTGTTACCATCAATATTGGCAATAAGCTGTTCAGCCCATTTAGGCTCGTCTTCCATTAGTTCGTCTAAGTCAACTGCTGTAGATTGTTCAAACAGCTCACCGGATTCAGCCATTCGAGTAATCTCTGCAATCATTTCTTCAAGCTCTTCTTGAGTGCCTTCAAATGAATCAAATGCGCCTGGCGCAAATTCAATCTTCAGTTTCTTGTCTTCGTTACTTGTCATACGTGCCTTTAATACGTCCAAAAGTTTTATATTTTTCCAAAGCCGCAATGTATTCATCAAACAATTTCTTTAGCTTCGGATGTTGCTGTTCTAGTATAACATCTCTTTCAGGGATTGCCAAGACTTTTTCGATTATATCTAACCGTTCTTCTAAGTCTCGTCCGTTTATTTTAACTTTGCCTTTAACTTCTAACTCTGCTGGACTATTTTTGACAATCATTACATTGTCACTTGGATTGGCCCAACTTGTACCGTTTGATCCATTTGCAGTGTAAAACTGTCCAGCACCACTTCCGCCAGCCAAACTTGTATTGTTAGTTGTATAAATGTGGCTACCGCCATTTAGTGTAACATTACCAGAGCCGGTAGTCACCGAAGGTATTGCACCGTACCCAACACTTACAGTACTTCCAACTAACCCATTACTGACGACGTTCTTCAAGGTATTGCTCATTATGTATCCATTTGTTTTTTACGAGAAATCCCCATTCTCTTTTCCGTTGTCCGGGCATAAACAATGTCCAGCAGGTTACATTGGGATCGAGTTCGATTCGATGATAGCTATTTGCACTACATACCCTAAAACTACCAGGACCTCGCCAAGCAGACATTTCGGAAATCTTCTTGCCTTGATTGTCAAACTGTGGTCGCCATTCCCAATAGCCACCTTTCAAAATCAAAGTAGCGTAAGGCCATGGATGATCATGCACATCATCGGGGTCTGACTTAAGAAACTTGTGTAGAAACACATTAAATGGAAACTGTGTTCTGTCCTTAAGGAAAATATAGTACCGTTCGAGATACGGTTCATCGTCCACACGGTCCATAATGACTCTCTTACGGTCATGTTGTTCTAACCATGTAAAAAACTTATTCTTTATCTTTTGGATTATCATAATCATCCTTTACAAGTGTATAGACTGTTCGAAAGTTTCTTAGTGCTATCTCTAATCCAGGATATTTTTTACACATGTCTTGAACACGTTGCCAGTCTGGAAATGCATCAACAAACTCCTGTGCATCACCCCAACTAAACTGATAATCAGTATTAAGTGTAATAGTGTCACTGGTTAATGTTGTATATGTAACACCGCCATATCCAGATCCACCGTTAGATATTGATACAGTGTTCATATTTGTATTAATATAGTGTGACGATGAATATAAATCCGAAGGTAACTCTATAGTAAACGTGTCCGTTCCAGTTCCGCTCAATGTTATAAGAGACTCAGTTGGTAAGTCGGTTAATGAGTTCTGTTGCTGAGAAGAATCGCTCATGTAATACCTCCACTTGTTTTTGTATTTGTGGCAATCTAGTATGGTAGTTATCCATGTGTGTCATAATAGCACGACAAATATCTGGGCGATAAACATTATATGCGTCCCAGCTTTCTGTCCATTTACTTGGATATTTAAATGTATCAAATGCCATTTCACTGTAGCTGAGTCTGTCAGGCACCATAGGAACAGCATCTACTACGGCACCTTCGTACCAACTAATGCCAAGTGTTTCTTGTAGGTTAGCACTAAACACCATTTTGGATTGACCTAGTAATGTATGATACTCATGCTTGGTAAGTTGCGTATCTTGACAAACAACAAACTCGTATTGTGGCAGATGTGTAGCCAAGTCTCTAAAGATCTCAACTTGTTTCTCTGGAGCAATACGATGAGGAAACAAGATCATGTCTCGTTTCTTCATACCTTTATAAGGTGCAAGAGTATCTTGGAAATACTCCATGGGCCAACCTGAGCGAACAACCTTGTTGTTGAATACTGTATCTTCTATTACAGTCTTATACATTGTATGTTTACGGTCTGGATCTGCTTGGATCAAGTTTTTGTAAAACATATGAATATGAAAGTCTGTGGCAAAGTAGTTGTGATCAAACGCATGATAGAAACTCTTTTCGGCATGTCTAACCCAAGGCTTATTACCAACAAGACGTCCTAGGAAGTCTTGTGGATCATAACTGCCAGCATGCCATAAGCCATGTGTAGTTACTGGAATGCCCAGCAACTCACTCATGTACTTTAAGTTTATAATGCCCGGATGCCAAGCATCAGTAAAAATAAAGTGGTCGCCAGCGTGAACGGATCCGTTGCAAAACAACCGACCCATTTGTTCAACTTGACTAGCCTTGTATATATTAGTGCCGCCAAAGTTGAGAAATGCTCCAGGAGTGGTAGCACTAGGAATATCCGTAGGACCTGATATAATGTTGACATTGTGTCCAGCCTTTCGTAAGAGTTCGGGCACATGAGTCTTCCATTGACCCGTATACCTGGTTTCAACTGCTTCTAAATCAACGAGAAAAACTCTGCTCATTTCGTGGTCGGTAGTTGTTGTTATTACCGCCTGTGCGGTTGTATTCACCACGTGGCTTACGGTCGCCGTTCCATGGTCGCTTAGGACGATTAGCGTGATAGAAGTTATTCCAAATCTGACTTTCTCTATTATAGAGATTAGCCTCATTGAACTCGCACATTTCAAACTTACAAAAATCGTGAAACTTCTCTAAGTCGTCAAAAATCTTTACAATGTCGGGACGATTTTCAAAATAGTTAACGTCGCGGTAGTTCTTAGCCATAATAGCTTTCCTTGTTTTAATACTTAATAAATGAACCATTTTCTCCGTCTTCGGAGATTTCAATCCAGGTCTCACGACCTGGATACTTATTGGAAATAACGTCATACAAATCGTCTGACATCATTTCACAACTTTTGTAGTCAAGGCTCAAAACGGAACCTTGACCATTATACAACGACTCGAGCCATCGTTTGAACTGGATGAACTCGATGTCCCTATCATTGTGGAGCACACTGATCCACACCCTGAAATGAAAGATGTGGCGATGAGGATTAGCCAAAAACGAAACATCATATTCATCTCCTGTTGCTAGGTTAGGATCTGTAGCGGCTGCGGGATATTTGTGAATACCTTCTTTGCGAAAGGTAACCCAGATCATTTTTTTAGGTCTGATGTCTTGTCTAATAATCATAGGATTTAAGTTTTCTATTTTACCAACTATCATTTAATAATCTCATCGTTTGAATATTGATCCCATGATGTGAACTTTGCACGATCTTGAAGGTCATGCAGGCTATGTGACCACACACCGGGATTAGTTGCTTTAAAATCTTTGTCGTCGATCTTAATCATTGTATTATAGTTCCATAACTTAATATATGGAATAGGCACACGGATTTGAGGAATAAAGTTATCACTATCGTTTAACCCGCCGTCGTTGAACTGTTCAACTTGATTAAGTGGAATGTCTAGACTGCACAGATAACCTTTGTTAAGAAAATATAAAATCATATCTTCCCACACTTTATGTGCATCATATCCATTGGGATTAAAACTGTGATTAGCCCCAAAGAATATATGTGTACAGTTTTTGTGTTCTGCAAAATGTTCAATATCTTCCACGGGTCTAGTACCAACTACAAATAGAGTTTTCTTACCATATGCAGGAGTATGTTCTATTTCTATACCAACAAAGAAGTTAACGTTGTCAAGTACACCACTAGTATAATCACGTTTCATTCTGTTTACTTTCTTCGTATTGTTTAAAAAGTCTAGTTACTGCTTCCATCTGTTTTTGGAATACATCCGGGGCACCCTCTGCCGCACGTTCCATATCCCAGTCGCTGGGGTAATGACGCAAACAACTTCTAGCTCGATCTTTGATCGCTTTCGGAACTCTCGGTGTAGCAAGTATCTCTCTTAAGAACTTTTCCGTCTGTACTACAGCACGGTATCTTTCGTCAGGTAGTGTCATAGTTAATAGTCTGCTCGTTGATTAGTACAAATAATTTTACTACCGCTAGTATCTGCGGCTGTCTTGTGTAACATGTAATCAGCACTATTTAGGCAAGTATAATGGTCTTCAACTTTTTCTGAAAGTTGTAACAGCTTGCCAGAACTGGCAAACTTTAATGCAACATAGTACTGCTCATCAGTTGCTGAGAATATTTTATCTCGATATTCAAATGCGGCTGCAACAGTTCCGATAACTGTACCTAACATAAATGCTATAAGTATTTTCATTTTACACTATTTTCAAGTTGATCTAAGTTGGCTTCTTCGTCTTCGGTAAACTCTTCGCTATGTACTGATTGTACAGGATTATCCTCTACAATGTCAAACAGATTGGTAAAACTAGCCGAAGCATTAGTCATTTTCTTACCAGTGTTACCTCTAGTACCAATAATAGTGTCAAAATATCTGCGAAAATCTTCTACTACAGCCAAAGCTTCACCTTTGTCACTTGTGGCAAAAACAGCTTCGACTACGTCTTTAAAATAGACCCTATTAAACTTTTCTTGTACTAACATAGCAGGAATCAATCCCGCATCGTATTGACGATTGGCTTCTTGAACCGCATTAATATGGCTCCAAACATTATGTCCCATTTGAATAGCATAACTAAAACTGTCCCAACTTGTTCGATTACTAACTTTGCCTAGTTTGTTTACATCAGGCATTACTAGCCAGTCTGCTGGATTTAACGGATCTGGATTTGCAACACCCGGTTTGGCTGTGCCAGCACCGTATATGCAAATGTCTTTAATAGACACTTGATCAATCAATGGACTTGACTCAAAGTTTTTAAATATGCCATCTTGTATAACAGCATCTTTAAACAGTCGAGTATCTGCGTGATACTTTTTATTATCGGCACTTGGCACCATTCTGTAGACCCATTTTTTACGATCTTCAATTTCTGTTTGAATATAAATCTGACCATTGGCAGTTGCTAAGAACGGACTTGCACAGTCAAACGAAATAGTAAAGTTTGCGTTATGATATTTTCTTACAGCTCGTTGGATGTCAGTTAACAATGTAGCCCACTCTAGTTTACTTGTGCCTAGAAAGTGCATCCAATCGTGTTGCCCTTTTTCAAGCAATCCGTCAAATCTCAGTTCTACCAGTCTACGTAGTACCAAGTGAACGTCACACATATTTTGTCCACCCATTGACCACCCGTTAAATGCACGGTCACCGTATTGCTTAACATCGCAATACTTTTTCATACGATCATACCAATCGTCTGCATCGGGGTGATTCTCACCTTGTAGAACGTTTAAGAACTTACAGTTGCCATTTCGATTGTTTATAAACCAATCGTTATTAATGTATGTGCCTTGCACTGCTTCTGCGTAAGTAGTAATACCAGTGGCTGCACGACCTGCTGGACTACGAGCAACCCATGCTGGAATATCAAGCACCATACCGTAGTCCATTAACGTGTCCATCCAAGTTAATACTTGAGCACGTTTCTTTTGTGCTTTAGGGCAGAGAGGATCTTTCCAGTCAGCTGGCCAAACACCTTTACCAATCTGGAATCCACCCGAGTCACCTAGTACCCAACTGGTGCTACGATCGCGATTGCGAAACATGTCTTCGCTTTCGTCAACTTTATTAAGATCTAAGTTTGCGTGACCTGCTGAATATAAACAATGGTCGTAATAAAACGCACCCTTATCTGGTTCAAGATAATTCAGGCTTTCTACACCTGATGCAAAACTAGCAGGAATCCTTGCCGGATCTACATAGTTACCATAGCGTTGTTTACCGATAAAGGTGCTATAGAATCCTGAAGTTGCCGGCAAAAAGTATGCGTAGTCGCTTTGTGTTGCTGTCAGGTTTTTATTCATTACTTTGATTGGGCAGGTAAAATATAGTTGTATTCAGCCATACCGCTATCAACGGTAATCATCATAGCACCAGCATCTGCAATCTTAACAGTTTTGTCACCGCTCAAGTTAAGAATACTCATAACTTGCTGAACAGGCCAAGACCATGTGCTTTTTAACTTGCCTTTAACATCTGATTGGAATGTAAAGCTGCCTGCGTGTGTACTTACATCGCCAAAGCTGAAGATAAGATTCCCACCGTCTGTTTTAACTTGGAATACTGACTCTTCGCTGTGAGCTTGGCTTTGAAACTTCAGCTTCTGTATGCTGGTAACCGATGGCGAAAACTCGATATCCCATGCAGCGCCTTTAAACTTAACTGACTTCAACTTTTCGTTGATGATTTCTGCGCTCATAAAGCGATAGTCATTAACAAAGTCACCAGCTTTGTTTTCAAAGTGGATGTTTGTAGGAATGTCTACTCCGTTACGTTGTTGGCGTATAACATCAATCTTTGCATCTTCTTTGTATTCCGGACACTTCAAGTGGATGTTCAACTTGTCTAAGTTGGGCATACCAAATGTGCCTTCAAACTCCGGCACTACTTTGTGTGCAGTAGCAGTGACAATGACTGAACGATCTTCAGCCATTGATTCGATTGTAGTTGTAGTATCTGTACCAGTGATTTTTACGATAGGTAAAAAGCCTAAAGCGTGAGTATGTGTTACGAGATCTTGTAAAATGTCTTTCATGATAGTTTCCTTTTGTATAGTATATAGGTTTTTGTGTTAGAAGTCAAATAATTTATTGAAAGTATTTGTCTGTTCGGTTGACCTGACGTCCCAATTTAGAACACCGATAAGGTTATCTAGCTTGTTGTCAATAATGGTTGCTTCCATTTCTTCGTGATTAAATGGCAAGTCTTTAAACCATTGTGGTAAACGTAGTTCATCTACAGGGTATGCAACTGAAGTAAAGCCCATTGGGTTTTCTTTTAGTTTACAGACTATGACTTTTTGCCCGTCTGTAATACCCATTGAGTACTTGTCGTCAAACATACGCTTTAGTGTGTTCCAGTTAATGCTGGCACGAACGTGTCCTGGCATATTGGCTTTGCCCGCTTTGGCTTCCTTGCCTTGGTATTCAGTAACTTTGTTAGCACGTTTCGGACTACCTTTTTCCCAACCGGGGCGAACTTTGAACTCGGTTCTAAACTCAGTAATGAAATCTAACACCTGCTGTTCTTCAGCACCCGTTAGCACCCGTTCAAGAATATCACTTAAGAAGTTCTGGATGAATTCAGGAGTATCACTACGTTTCAGATCCAGCCCCATGGCCTTGATCTTGCCTGGCTTACCATCTATGTCTGTACGTTTGCCTTCTTTATCATAGTAAAGCACAGCATAACGTTTCTTAGTAATGAACAGGCCTTTTGATGCAACAATCTCACGACCTGCTTTAATAACTTCACCACGACTCTTTGGACAGTGAAATGCATCTTCCATAAAGCGGGGGAATGTTGAGTTAACTTCTTCACCGATTTGATCGTATAGTGCGATTACGGTTTCTTTTGACCACGGTATTGTCCCTGAGTCGATTTCCTTTTTAAGAGTCTTAAAAGCAGAAAAATAGCAACTATCGGTATCACCGTAGATAATAGATTTTCCAACATGGTTGTTTTCTCCGGTTATGATTTCATTAACCTTACCAGCCATGTGGCGAGCAATAGCACGACCGGTTAGTGTAGTTGATTGTCCAATGCGTTTGTCATAGAAGCGACAATGTGGGTTAAGAATAGCACCATATAAACTGTT
>Ga0209354_10000441_pt1 | contig 19641 bp, 42 predicted proteins | sample LauGreSpBDMM15DD_2_FD_187562 | JGI IMG/M metagenome (GOLD analysis project Ga0209354, IMG submission 187562) | Freshwater lake microbial communities from Lake Michigan, USA - Sp13.BD.MM15.DD (SPAdes) (version 2) | ecosystem: Environmental > Aquatic > Freshwater > Lake | place: Lake Michigan...
TTAATACAAGCAGAAATAACTCGTGGGCAACAGATTCAAAAAACTTATGAAACAGCTGTTAGCAAAGAGAATGAGTTGTATGCAAAAAGAAAAGAATCAATAGATAAAACATATCAAGATACATTAAAAAGTATTGATGATGCTTATAATGCACAAGTAGCATCAATAAATAAAATTTATGATTATGAATCTATAAAAAGTTCTCAGAAATATAATAAAGAAACGCTCGATATAACAGCAGCAGGTTCTGCACAATTAGAGGCGTTGATAACTAATGAGGCTTCATTATCAAGTGTAAGAGCAGAGTTTGCAGCTAAAAGACTTCAGATAGAACAAGCATTTCCTTTGGCATCTAAAGCTATAACTGCTGATATGTCTGAAGCAGAAATTAAAGCTATCAATGATTCAATAAAGGCTCGTGATGAGCAATTGGCAAAATTACAAGGCTGGTACAATGATGAATTAACATTTATAGTAAACTCTGAAGGTCAAAAGAGAAAAGAATATACTGCTACCGAAACAATTCAAAAAACTATTAGAGAGAATTTGGAATTGGCTGCTATTGTATTTGCTGGAAAAGAAATTGAAAGAGAAAAACAAAAGAATATAGCTATAGCAGCAGCTGGAGCAAAGAAAATAAAAGATGAAAAAGAGGCAGAGGCAGTAAGGGATGCAGATAGAATAACTGCAAAGTCAGATAATGATGCTGCATTGTTAGCTTTAGAAAATAAGAAAAATGCTGATATTGCTACAAGTTTTAAAATATTAACAGAATTGCTTAAAATATATTCTGAAGATATAACTAAGGCTATGGAAGATACGACCGCAAAAGGCTCTGATGCTTATAAAAAATTAGCACAAGAATTAAATGCAGTAAATGACCTATTGAAGCAAATTAAAACCAACTCTGGCACTAATCCAATAACTATTCCTATAAATGGATTGAATACAATAGGCTTTGAAAAAGGAACTGATGACACTTCAGTAGCTTTAAAAGGTCAAAGAGTAGTAGACAATAAAGGAGGCTGGCAAGCAATTCTCCATCCACAGGAGGCAGTATTTTCTAAGGCAGATATGACTCAAATGGAGACAGTATTTGGTAAGAGACCAACACGCCAAGAAGTAATTGAAAACTTTAAGATTGGAGTTGTAAACCAAGTTACTCCACAGATGAATCCTTTTGTAATCCAAAAGGTACAAGCCAATGGAATTGGAAACTTTGATAAACTTAGTGGAGAAATAAGGAGTTTAGCGAAGGAGGTTTCTAAGAAGATGAGTCCAGTTGTGTATGTAGACAAAGGTGGAATCAGGACTTACTACAAGAATCTGAATAGTCAAATAGAAGTCAAAAATCAAAGGTTCAAATAATAAAAACGCCCTCTAAACATTATAGAGGGCGTTTTTATTCACAACTTATCAACAACTGTCTTGAACTCATCAATGATTGACATGATTGAAAATCCTAAGCCAAAGCTGGCGATACAGGCTAATAAATAACTCTTTTTTACATAAGCATTTACGGAAATAATTGCTTGCAAAAGGAGTATAAATAATTGTACTGTAATAATTGAAACAGGGATAGTTATCATAATTACAATTGCATTAAGACCTCCCTTGCCTTGTCTTCATAGTTTAAAATCCTGTAGTCAATCTCGCTTTCAAAGTCAATCTTATCATTGATTTCCATGAACTCTCCCGATGGTGTTACAAGACCCTCCATAACGGCTAAATTAAGCCTTGCTTCGAGTCTTTGATTGTCGGTGAAGCCAAATCTATTCTCCTTATCTAAGTGTTCCTTAAACTCGTATTTTGGCTCTTTATTCCATCCCAAAGGTGAGATGTTAAACATCTTAATATCTTGTATTCCAAGATGCTCTTCGATGATTCTCTTGCCGAATAATAACTGGTACTTATGAGACTCAAAGAACTGCTTTTCATCCTTATGGTCGTAATTAGATTTCAAGTCAACAATGGCATACACTTCTACCCTCTTCTCGGTCTTGACATCCTTGTATTTCATTTGACCTTTCTTGTCTCCTCTTACGTATTCTCCATCCTCTACCGTTTCAGTAGACTTTTCTTTATAAGACAATTTACAAAAGCAGTCTATTGCAGAGCAAATCCATGCTTTACCATAAGGTGTAGGATAATGAGAGCCTAAAATACCTTCTAAGAAAATAACTTCAACTTCGTAATCCTTTAAGAACTTCTTGAGAGACATCATGTCTTTCTTGAACTGTTCCTTTTTGTGGAATTTCTCATCAGCAATTTCAATGATGTATGAAGGAATGGCTTCTTTTTTGCATAAAAAACCAAAGCCAATGTGGCAAAGTGTTCCATAATCAGCCATTAAACTTAACTGTTCTTTCCAGTTTGGTCTGCTGTCCTTCCATTCTCTTAGGAATTTAGATTCTCCAAAAGCACGGTCGATTGCCGTAGTAATTCCACAAGCTATTACAATTTCTCCATCTTGTTCTGCATAATAATAACGGTGTCCTTGATGATTCATTCTCCTCCATAGGATGGTAGGTTTTAAGCCAGTAGGATTATATTCTGCCCAATCAGTCTGTGACTGTGCTATTAGTGCGTCCTGTTTGTTCATTTAATTTGTTTATAAAGTCTTTTCTTTCAGTAATTTTTCTATCCAAGATATTGAATAACCATTCTCTTCGTGGCTTTCTCTTTCCTGAGAACCAGTATGAGATAGAAACTCTGTCATATAGTCTCTTTTCACTTCCACTCTCTAAGTACAGAAGGTTTTGGATGTCAACTATTCTTAGTCGGCAGAAGTTCTTTGCCTCACGAATTGTCATTCCTTGTATTAATCGCTCTTGGTTTGAAGAATACATATCTGGAATAAATCCCAACTTTCTCCAACGATTTAAGGTAAAATAAGAAAGGTTATACTTGAGTCCAAGTTCCTTTGCTGTTTCTCTATGGTATTCCATTTTTTATATTTTATTTATTTTCAATAGGTGCATCATCATAATTTCCAATCACCCAATTTAGTGCATCTTGAACTCCTTGTTCGTATGACTGCCCATGTAACTCTCCATCTTTTTCAATAGATAAGTATATCTGCTTTAAAATTTCTTCTTCTGTTCTCATTGTTCAAATATGTTTGATAAGCTAACTTTAACTTCTAAGTCAATCCCTTGACTCTCAATCTTTACACTCTTTACTGTAATTCCGTTACTTTCCTCGAAAGCTCGAATTAAGGATTCGATAGCCCCAGCGAGGCTATCTCTTTCCTTTAATATTTCATCTATTGTCTTCATCAGAACGGCAACCCAGAATCGTCTGTAGCAAATACCTTTGGCTTCTCAACAGCACTACTCTTAACTTCGCTCTTAGAGTTTAACTTAAACTTCTCGAAACGAGAAATCATCTCCTCTGCCTTCTCATAATACCATTCTTCCTGCTCTGTGAAAGTCCACTTTCCTGCTTTAGACAATTTGCCTTTAGGACAATCGCTGTTATCTAAGCGATTCGGTGTTACGTTTTTCTCTTTACCTGCCTCGATGATTGTATCATTCGGGTAGTAAACGAAACAGTTTTGATAAACCTTGTCTTGAACTTTCTTGTCGTAGAACTTAATCGCCAATTCTTTAGAGAAGTCTGCGTTGTAAGTAGCATCAATGAAAGCACGGTATGCTGCGGTATCTAATACTAAGTCAACTGCTGATGTTTGGGTCTCATCAGTGAGTAGGAATCTAAGTCTCTTGCCGAAGTCCCCATCATTGAAGACCAACTTAATCATCTTTCCAGTAAGACCTTGAACGTATCTGTGGTAGGTAACTTTACCAGAATCCAATTCAATCTTAACGTAGCCATCCTTTGGCTCTTTGCTTGCGTGATAGAGCTTCTTCTTAGCTCCTGATACTTGGTAATTGACGATTTCACGAGACGAATACTCGTTATTTAACTCTGCCATTTGTAAAAATAATTTAGTGTAAAAATAATAATTAAAAAGATTATGCTGTAAAATTAATACATTCTATTTAAAAATGCAAGTATTTATTCAATTTGATTCTAACTTTTTTAAATATTCATACAAATTAATATGCTTTTGCTTAACTACATCTAAGAATCCTTTTGTGAAATCACAGTAAGATACTTTTGCTTCACCGTTTATAACTAGTGGTTGTTCATCTTTGTAGGTAGTGAACTTGACCTTTTTTCCAACGAGGGTAGTCTGTATCAACCACCCTCGATTCTTTAGGAATATTAATGCTTCTTGATAATCTTGTTTCATAAAAAGTTTTATGGTTTTAGAAAGGAATATCTTCGAACTCTGAACGAGGTAAAGAAATAATTGCTTCTAAAGTATTACTTTCTAAAGTATTACTTTGTAAAGCCTTGCTCTCACTCTCGAAATTAGAAATGTTTGCTGTTTGGGAAACTTCGACTTTTGTTTCTGGAACATTTAGTTTCCTGTGAGCCTCCATGTAATCTCTGCCATCGAATAGAAACCTTCTCCTAGCGAAGTCATATTCAAAAGAAATCATGCCTCGATTACCATTAATCTTATTCAATTTTACCTTCCGAGAATGCAGTTCACATGATGGTGATTGAGGGTCTCTCCATGCTTCAGGTCGATGGTATGCCAAAATATTGTGCATCTTATTGTTCCACATTGCTCCCTGTGCCAAATCATATTCTGTCGGAGCGTCATATCCACCTTCTTTATTCTTCTGAGGCGTTTTTGGGTGTGCAATGATGGTGAAGAAAATATCATTATCTTTTGCAAACCTATTGAACTCTCCCAAGACTAATTCGAGATATTTATCATCCCTACCACCAGCAGTTTTGTAATCATTGTGCATCTGATTAAAAGGGTCAATAACTAATCGGTCAGCCTTCTCTGTAATCATCAAATACATAAATCTCTCCTTGATGTATTGAGGTGTTGGACTGACTTCTTCGGGATAAATAAAGAAGAAATGATTCTTGGCAAATTGCTTTGCTTCTTTAATCTCATCTTTAGAATACTTTTGGTTCTTAGCCAAACCGCCACCTAAATAAAGCTCCATTATCGACAGGTAAAAGCCTTCTGCTCCATCTTCTTCAGGTGCAAAGAATACGGTCTTCTCTCCAAACAACATTGCTCTAAAAACGAGATACCATTTGTAGAAAGTAGATTTACCATGATTACCATAACCAGTAACTAAGTTACTTTGACCTCGCTTCTCCTTAAAAGCATAATCCATCAGTGGCACGCCAATACCCAAGATGTTCTTATAACCGTTCTCAATTATGTCATCAACATCGCTGTCGGCATCATCGTAATAAATTACATCCTTTACCCTATCTCCTTCTTTAATCTCAAATTCAGCCTTAACTCCTTTGTTGTCGACCAGCTCTCCCTTCGAGAATGATACTGTACCAAAGTTTTTCTTCTCAGTCCTGTATGCTGATTCAATCGCTTTATCTCCTTCTCTCTTTGAGAAATCTGTGGAGTTTTGGTAGAACTCGTAATAACAAAATGACTGTGTTTCTTCAATGTCAATTCCGTAACGACAACAGGCACAGGCAAGGGTAAAGATGAACTTATTTCTTTCTCCTTGAACAAAGTGCTTTGAGTCCTTTGCAAGCCAAGATACTAACTTTTGAATGTCAGTTGACTGTGATTGAACTACTTCATTTTCCACCAACTCAGTGAACGGAACTGGGTTAGGATTAATATAAATGTTAGGGTCGTAAGACTCATAACAAACTCTTGATTCATTAACTCCACTTTTATCTATTTTAAAGCGTTTTAAAAATGCTCCGAAGTGTTCTCTATGCTTAGACGGATTGGACACGACACAGAGGACTTTTACCCCATTAGCACGAGGGGAAACCCATGCTGCCTTTACGAAATCAAAGCCACACATCTCACTCATGGTTTCTTGAACGTCAACATCATCAAAATCCAAGACTATATAGCCACTGTGTTCGATTAGGTCACGGTCAAATCTTTTGGAGAATGTGCCTGAAAAACAAACGCACGGTAACTTAGATTTAAGTGCATCTTGTTTATCCTTATCATTCTCTAATCTAATCTTATCAACGGTCTCTTTTGACTTTCCATTCTTTATCCTGTCGAGTGCTAAATCAACCGAGATGTAATGAGGATTTTCTTTATCCCAAAGGTTCTTAAATATTGTTATCATCGCCATATCTTTACTTCTGCGTCAGGAAATTCTTTACAAGCATCTAAGTATAGTCTTACAAACTCAACTAACCCATGATAACTACCCCATCCATTTGATGGATTTAAGGTTTCTAAATAAATTTGGTCTTCTATTAATTTCTTAAGACCAATTATAAGAGGCTCAATCAATTGACTGGCTTTAGTTATTCCAATCTCATCAGGTCTCCATAAGTGTTGATAAAGACCAACTGCCTCAGCCATCTTATTGAGATTATGAGTAATGTTGGCTTCATAAACTTCTTCCTCCTCTTCAGTGAAAGTTACCATATCGTAACTCACAAACTTTTTTCTTATTAAATATACGTCCAGTGACATCTTTTTAGTTATTAATCGGTGAAGTAATCAAAGCATAAAATCTAATCTCGTTGTGGTTATAAGCCCATCCAGTACCGTTCCATGTCTCAAAATGAATTTTACCGTCCTTTCTACAGACTAAATACTTGCCGTATTCAATTGGTCTTGATTCTATCTTATCATGGTCAAATGCAATCCATTCCATATTTGTTAAAGTTTTATTAGAACTAAATTAATTATCTTATACTCAAAGCGTAAGATGACCACTGCGTTGCCATAGCATTTGCAATCCCATCAAAGGTTTTTGAACGATGTTTTTTAAATTCTGCTGTATCATAGCCGTATTTTTTACCATCAATTTCTAGCTGTCTAACATTCCATTCACTTTGCTTTATTCCTCTACTATCTACATAGTATTTCACTTCATTAGCCACATTGTTTGTTGGCTCTAATCTTGGCAGTCCTTTTAACCATAAGCAGGTTGACTTTTTAACAGGGTCACCAAATTCAAATGGCTGAATAATTTGTTGATGTTTGATTGGTAAGCCATACTTTTCAGCTAAGTCTGGAAAGTGTTCTTTAATGTAATTTCCACTAATAATACCTATTGGATTTTCTACTGCTACCAATTTGCAATCAACATTAAGAAATTTCATGAAAAAGTCTATTGCTTCACGTTGTCTACCATCTTCACGTTTCTTAATAAAGTGCCTTGAACCACTTACTGCTAAATGTGTACAAGGTGGGTGTGCTATTATAATATCCCATTTCATTTTTAATAATTCTGTAACATCGTGTTGTATGTGCCATTCAGGATGACCACCACTACAGGGAATAATATCACAAGAAAACGCTTCGTGTCCTAGTTTTCTAAATTCTTTTGTTACAGTTTGACTTTCCTCGCAGGCAATCAAAACTCGTAAATTTTTTGTTGGTTTAGCAAAATGGGTGTTTAATTCTTCGATATTCATATTGTTTGTTTTGATTATGTGCAAAGATAAACAAATTATTTTGATTTGAAAATGTCTCTGATACATATTAAGACAAATATGATATTAATCAGTGGGCAAAAGGACATATACAAGTGTATATATCCATAATCTCCCCGACCTTCTTCAACCATTTCATAGTATTCTTTGTCATGTATCTTGAATATAGAGAATACTAAACTCAAAAGAAGAGGCAGGACGTAATAAATTCCAAATAGTATCATAGTTTTCCACAAGGTTTACCTTCCACAAGGTTTACCGTCTATAAATTCAAAATCTCTAAATAGTTCTTCGTATGTATAGTAACTTCCATCAATACCCACTGTTGTATCACTTATATAATTAATTAAAATATGTGACGAATCTGTTTTATGTTTAATCCATTTCCCTTTTAATAATTCTTTATCTTCAAAAGTAAAAGGTATATGTTCATCTAAAGGGATATTTACTATTTTTGGAATTGGATTTTGAGATAAACTTATAGGATGACCTCCGTACTGTCTTCCATCTTCAGTAAAAGATACAGTAGATGTCATAAACTTTACCATAATAGGATAGCTTTCATTTTCAAAATTTGCATTAGTTACTACTCCTTTACCATAAATTTGGTGGTAAACCGTTTGTCCTTCTTTAAAATATTTCATTTTTCGTTTTTTAAAATTGTATTTAATATGACTTTTATTTGTACTAAATCGTTTCTATCTTGCTTCCAACATTCAATGATTTCTTTTACTTCACATTCATTCAAAAGATATTGATTGTCTCTGCAAATTAATTTGACTTGTTTATCTATGCTCATATAAGTCTTTTATAATAATCCTTTAAATATGTGAGAAATTACAGAAACTGTCCAACCGTTTCCAAGCATTTTGTATCTTTGAGAGTTACTTACATGATTTGTATAGTTATCTGGAACTGTTTGAAGCCTTTCACATTCAATTGGAGTAAGTTTTCTAATATAATCTCCAAATAAATATTGACCCATCTTTGCTGCACCTCCACCAGAATCTCCACATAATGTAATTGCCTTATCATTTATGTAATAAACTCTATTAGCTTGAGAATCTTTTCTAAAATATCCTGCTTTGCCATTTTTTACTTGTTTATCCAAGATTTGTAACGTCTTATCAAAAGGCACAATGTATTCAGATAATGTTTTAAATATTTCTGAACTTCTATCATCTATAAATTCATGCAATATAGTGTTAAGAAAAATATTCTTATCATTCGGTCTAGTAACGTTAGGAATATTTGTCCAATAAATACGTTTTCTATTTTGAGCAGAAACTAAATTTGAATTAATTATTATTGGTTCAACTCCTAAATGTTGAGTAATTACATCTTGATATTCTTTTTTCATGGAAACATTTTCTAATAAGAAAAGCAAATTTGGATTAATTTCTCTAATTTCATTCAATAGCCTAACATACTCAAAAAACAATTTACTTCTTGGGTCTTCAAAATTCAATTGCTTACCTGCAAAGCTAAAACCCTGACAAGGAGAGCCTCCAATTAATAGGTCAATACTTGGCAAGCTACTGGCTGTTACATCAACTACGCTTCCAATATGCTTTGTATTTGGGTAATTAGCTTTACAAACTTTAATTGCATATTTATCAATCTCAGATGCAAAGTAATTCTCTACATTAACGCCAGCTCTTTCAAGAGCGATTTGACCACAAGACATCCCATCAAACAAACTTAGTACATTCATTTTAGTATTTGTTAATTCATTCAAAATTATCATAGCACCATATTGGAGTCTTCTCTCCTACATAAGCACCACTTACATTAAAGAAGAAATACTCAATAGCATTTTCCTCAGACATGGTTCTCATCAGAATTTCTAAGCACTTTGAAACTGAATATACTAATCGCATCTGATTCACATCTACTCCTAGAATCGCTTCATCAAAGCCATCTGCCTTTAAGAATAATTCATCTTGATAATATTCTACAATCTTGTCTATCATTTTAATATTTATTAAATCTTGGGTGATTGATTTCTTTTATTTTTTCTCTAACTGCTTTTACTATTTCTACACCTTCAAGACCTTTGCCTTTATAATACCATTCGAATGCTGCATATAAAGCAACTTCTGTAGGAAAATCATATAAGACTGGCTCTTCTGCATTTGGTCGAGAGAACCTTTCCATTGTTTTCCAATAATCATTCAGGAAGCGAGGCTGTTCATTGTTAGGGTCTTTATAAAATTCAATTGCATTCTCATGGTTCTTTTTAAATGCAATCGACTTTTCATTTGAACCGTACATTTCAATTATATAGTCTCTAATAAAACATCCCTTATCATATCCGTAGACTTCATATAACTTATTAATTGCAATGTAACCTATATGGGTTAGCTTTGGCTTTCCTGCTCTGTACCATAATGATTCAAATTCAACTCTGAATTTAGACTTCAATTCATCTTTTGGCTGATTTTCTTTTGGCTTAGACTTGCCTTTTGGTTCAGTTTCTTTTGATTTAGGCTTGTATATAGGCTCGGTGCTATCTAATATTGGAAAAGTACAATTCCCGTCTGTATTTTGTTCATACATTTTTACAGACACTTTATCTACTTGTAATTGTTCGTCAGAAATTATAATATTCTTATTTTCTTTATTTTTAGGTTCTTTATATATATAGGACGGCGTTCCTGACGTGTCAGAAAGCAGACCTGTCTGAATCGGGGTTGTCTGCTTTTTTACCTCATTCTTATTTGAATCTACATACATAACACTTGGATATAACTTTCCGCTCTCGGTATCTTCAAATATCTCATAATAACTACCCTGCATTACTTTTGAATCTATATTGTATATTTTTACGAGCTTTGCATACCCACATTCTTTTAGGTTTTTAAAGCCTCTTTTAATAGCACCCTCAGTCCAAGACTTATCCTTGCCATTCTTAATTAACTCTCCTATGCTAGCTGTCCAATTGTCTGGTCTTGAAAGAAGTCTCACAAGTAAAGCTAATCCCTCCATAGTGAGTTCTTTATCTCTAAGAACTTCATTGTCTATCTGAGTAAATTTTTCCTTTTTATTTATTCTGCAATTCATTGTGTATGGTATAAAAAAAGAACACCCCAAACAAGATAGTCACGCATAGCGTGGTAAGAGTCTATCTGTTTGAGGTGTTCCTCATTAATAATTATATTGCAAATTTACTCACAGACTCTTACCTATGCAAGTATTTTTTACTATTTAAAAACTAAGATACCTTTATTAGCACAGTACCTTTCACTTTCATAATGTTTAATAGACCAGCTTTTACTAACTGATTTACTCTTGCAGGAGTTTTTCCTATGAGTTTTGAGTATTCAAGTTGGGTATAAAGGTCTTCTCTAATTTCTACCATAATATAAATTTAATAAAGTTAATTGATAAAGTCAAGTTTTTGTGAAAAATTATTCAACTATTTTCCAAAAAGTCATACAAATTTAAACCTGCCCAATGAGCCAATATAATGAATTGTTCGGGAGATGAGTTTAAGCCATGCTCTATTCTCCATAAAGTTGTCTTTGTAATCCCTAATAATTCACTTAACTCATCAAGAGTATATAACTTATCGTGTGTATTTATACCACCTGTACGCTGAAACTTTATAAGTTCACCGAACTCCTTAAAATTAAATTTCATATTTTTATTTTTAAAGGTGACGAATCCTTTAGGTTTAACTTTTATTACTAATTTATACTTTTAATAATATTGCTTATTTGCTAAATATGCTAAGTGTTCTTCTTCGTTTTTGCCATCAATTACTTCTTCTTTGCCCGTATTTAGGTTTTTATAGACACGGTAACTTTCCTTTCCCATGTTGTAGGCTTCTGTTCTTTTCCAGCCTTGAGCTTTTGCCGTTTCTGCTTTTATTTGTCTCTCCGATTTCATTGTTTTTATTTTTAAACCATATCGTTCATACTAGCGAGATGGTAAATTATAATTATTTTATTGTTTTTATAAATGGTTTCTATGCAAGTTCTATTTTAGAAAGAGAATAAGTACAATAACTCCACCTTACACCATTTATTAAAACAGAATTATCTAATCCGTACCAAACTTTAACCGAAACATTATCTCCATTCATAATCATTAGCCCATTTGAACTCACTTCCATTTTTGTTACAATTCCAATTCCATGAGGAGTTTTTACCTTTGAAAAAATTGTTATCATGTTCCTGTATTTTTAAAATTTTCAAAATCAATTATTTCCACTAATTCTTGTTTTTCATCAATAACGTTTTTTGCTTGCTGAACTAATTCAGTTAATTTCAAATCAACTTGTTTTTGTTCAAGATTATTCATAATTATACCAGTGCCTTGTTTTATCTTGTAAAATTTGCACTACGACCAATATTTACCAAAAATCTCAATACCTTTTGCATATTTAGAAAGTGAAAAATGAATATCCATAAAAGGTAACCCAATGATGATTTGACCATTGTATTCGATTGAAAGCCCTAATTGCCATTTTGCATAAACTGAAAATTTATACTCTCCCATATTATTTATAATTAAATTGATAAATTAAACTGTGACAACAGGTTCTCGTATTGGCATTGAAACCTAAACTGCTCATCCTTAGAAAGTTTATCAAATTTCAAGGAGAGCCTCATATTTTGTTCTGCAAGCATTGAGCCAGTAATCTGCTGTTCAACCATCTCAGAGGTAGCTTCTACTGTCCTGTCAACAAAAGGTATAGACGTAGCCTTTTTTAACTCTTGTAAGGTGGTCTTAAGACTTGATTTTAACTTTTTAGTACACCACCAAGCAGGAAGAATATTATCCTCTGCATGGTCTAGTAAAAACTGGGCAGTGACCTCGAAGATATAGATATCATCAATCTGTTTTTTATTAATCATTTGTTTATTAAAGTAATTGTTTGTAAATTGAATTAAAAAAGCTATGCCACTAATCAAAGGATATTCTCGTAAAAGCATTTCAAAAAACATTTCTTACGAGCTTAAAAAGAACCCAAAGATGAAACAAAAGCAAGCAATTGCTATCGCTCTAAGTGTTGCTAAGAAAGCTCGTAAGAAACGAAAGCGTTAACCTTCCTCCATTGCTACATCTTCCTCTCTCTGGTACTCATCAGAGAGCCATTCTTCATTTTCTTCCCAATAAGTTGAGATACCATCTGGTGAATCGTAATCCATAGTTTTAGTTGTTTATCGTTTTAATTTGTGACCATAAAATTTCCCATGCTTACCTGCATCGAACACTAAAGGGAGTCTTAGCTTAAAAAACTCCTTCTCCTGTTCCTTGTTCAGGTCTAACCAATATACATCATCTTCGAGATGATAATCAAAGCCTAACTTAATAGCTAATTCCTTCTGTCTTGGGAGCAATAACAGAGAATAACCCCTCTGATTATAGCCCATATCTTCAATAAATTCCATCGTAAAGTTGTATCGTAAAGTTGTATTGACATACACTATACGGTATCTTTTCCACTTCTAATCTTCTAAATATTGTCATAACCTTGTTTTGATTTTACAAAGGTAAACAGGCTTTGCGATTTTCCAACATATTTTTTAGAGTTCTTGAAGTATTAACTCTAAAACCTCCAGTCGTGCCATCAGATTTTCTCTTTGCTCCTTAGGTTTTTCAAAGTCACATGGGCATTGAAAGAACCAAAAACCAAAATACAATGGCTCATACTTTGTATACTTTTCAAGATTCTTTTCAATAACAATCATGCCAGCTTTCTTAACATCATCTATGTAAGCACTATAACTGCTCATTGACAGGAAATCACAGAGGCCTGTGTATAAGTAATTCTCATCAATGAATAGGTCTATTGTGTCATCTGACTGACTGATAGCCTCTTTGTACTTGCCTATGGCGTATTCTACTGCTTCTTTCATTTTATTTCTTTTTAAATTGTTCAAGTAATTCTTTAAATGTTTTAACTCTATTTACAGAATGTGCATCTATATAACAAAATTTACCAAACTCAATCATATCTTCTTCACTAAACATCCTTTTGGCTTGCCATATAACCCCATCTTCAACACCTTTAGCGTAAGCATCTAAATCAATAGTATTGTTGGATTCAACTTTTTTATCTACTAACTCAAAATAAGGAGGTCTTTCAGCAGCTTCTTCTAATGATTTGTTAAATACATCATCAGGTAATACATTTGGTAATTCAAAAGGATTTATAAGTTCTTTACTTGGTATAATGATTTTGTATTTCTTTTCATTTTCTATTGTTATTATTTTTACAAAGTCAATTTCTCCGTTTTTAGAACAAAACCACTCTAAGAATTCATCATCAATCTTTTGAACTCCATCAGCTATTAGGTCTTGGTCTGTTGTTAGGATGATTTTTTTATAACCCACTTCAGTTTTTAGATAATAATTACCTTTATAGTTTACTATACATTCTTCCAAGTCTGTCCTTTTTTTATTTTCCATACTATAGTATAAGTTAAGTTAAATTCATTAGCAACTTCCATTGCTGAATTTGTTAATAATCTTTTTTTAATTTCAATAACAACATCTTCCGTAAGTTTTGTGTTTCCATTATTAGAACCTTTGTTATTTGCTGATTTGCTCATGTTTTTTCTCCACTCATCAGTTATAACTCTATTCTTTATGGTTTCTTTCATTTTTAATATACTCTCTGGTTTAGGTTTAAATCCTTTTCTTGAATCAGACATTTTTTGTCTTGTTTCTTTTGAAAACTTAACACCTCTTTGACCTTCTCCACCTAAAGTATGATTGCACAAATTACATCCTAAATCTTTGTAATACTTTATCCAATAGATTTCTTTTTCTATCCAAATAGAATCTTCAACTTCTTCAATTAATTCTATTATAGGTTTAAAACCTTTGTTTTTTAAAGAAGTTATCCAAGATGTTCTATGACATTTTGTTTTACAAGATAAGTGTACAGAAAGCCTTGCATTTAGACTTTGAGTTGTTTTTCCAACATATCTAATCTCATTAGATATTGGACATATTAGTTTGTATATCTTTACCATCTTGCAAAGATAATAAATTTATTTCATCAAATGAAATAATTTCTTCATCAGAAGTGATGTATATGTATTGATTTGTAAAACAATCATTCCTACTTTGAATTGATGTTTGTGTAAATCCAAATACAAAGTTTCCATTATCTCCAATATATAATCTACTTGATTTGTCTGTTCGTAATACGTGTATGTTTTTCATTTTATTTCTTTTTAAATTTTTCTATTATTTTTTTCAATATAATTCCCTTCAAAATATAATGCTTGAATAATTGTGCAATCATAATTTGCATTATTATTGAACCTAACCCAATTTCCTATTCTTAAATCTTGACGTTTCATTTATTTTATGTTTATTATATACCCATTGGATTCATCTTTTTTTATAGCAGTTTCGCAATAATAAAATTCACCCCAAGATTTAAAAGGGAACTCAACTACTTCTACTTTCTTAATTTCCCCTATATGGCTTTTTGCTTGGCTCACGTAGCCAGCCGTCCTTCGGCACGGCAATCGCTTATATCCCCTGCCTAAAGGCGAGGGGCTTTACGCTCGGTATCGTAAAAATCCTTAAAAAGTTCTTTGAAATTTTCCTCTGACCAACCATAATCTCTTAGCAGGTCGAACATTAATTGCTTTTGGTTCTTATGAAGTTGGATAAAATCGTCTTCAGTCATTTTCTCATAAGAAATAGACTTTGGAATCTGTTGAGTAACATTCATTTTCTCACCATTACCTAAGTCAAGAATCATTTTCCTGTCTTCAACGAAACCTAATTGCATTTCAATTGCCTTACGAACTCGCTCTTCAAGAACACTTTTCGATTTGGTCAACTGGTTGAACTCTTGCAAGGTCACGTTGAGCAGACTCAAGATGACAACTTCAGGAGCATGGTCGACAAAGATTCTTAACACCTCGAAGTATCTCCTGTGGTTATCGACCGACCTAATATTCTTAACCACAAAGTGGATTAATTCACCCTCCAGTTTCAAGCAAACTGAAGGGTCATCGACCTCAATGAAGGTCTTGTTATTGTTTTTGCGAATTTTCCCGTACATTTTCTATTTGATTTAATTCTGACCAAACCTCGTACCAATACCTTTTTCCCTCTGATGACTTCTCCCAATCAAAAGCACAGGCTAATGCAATTGGTAGACTAATGTGAGAGGAATCAATTCCATTCCAATTCTTCAATGCCTTAGAGCGATTTGGCTCTGGCAATTTATTTAACCAATCCCTTGTCCTCATTTTTAATTACGGTTATGATGAAATTTTCTTTTATTACTACGTTGAAATCCCGAACTGGATAAGTTCCATTGCCTAATTTCTCAATTGTCTCTAGGTTAAGTTCCTCCAGTATTGATTTCTCAATCTGCTCTATGTCAATCCCTAGAACACGTTCTATGTATCTTAGCATAGCGTGTTCTGTTATTTTGATGTCTCCTTTGCTCATGTCTTTTAACTTGTCTGTTAGTGATTGAATTTCGCTTATCTTGAGCGAGTACATTTGTTGCCAAAGTTTTACGTTCGACTTGAGGTCTTTCGCTTCCTCAGAGGCACGTCTAATCTTAGACTTGACCTTCTTGATTTCTCTAACTTCTTTCATTTGAAATTCATTTGAAAGTTTCGGTGTAGTATTTTTCTGCCTTTAGGCTTAGATGCTCTAACTTATCCTGCCATCCTTTTGTATAGGCTTCAATAATCTGTTGCTTAAAAAGTTTCTGAGCCTCTTCGATATACTCTTCATTACAGATTAGTTCGTAATCATCAAACAAATCTTTCACCAAGAAGTCAACTGCCGTATCTTGTTTTTGTGGTTCACATAACTTGATAGTTAACTCAACAATGCAAGGTATATACGGAAGCAAAGTTCCTTCTTCTACTTTGTACACATTGACACAAAACTCATCATCGTAATGAAAGTGTATGTCAAAAACATGGTCACCAAACTGGAATGAGTTCCACTCATCTACCTCTTGGTAGTAGATTTCTCTTGTGTAGGAAACAACACCAATCTTGGCGTTGATGATTGCTTGTTTTTTGAACGGATTAACCTCTACTTTAAATTTCATAGTCTTAGTTTTTATAGATTCCTATACGTTGATTTAATTTACTCCTAATTTCTAACCTCTCCACGTCATCAAGAAAACCTTCTGTGGCGAGTTCTTTCTGTATCTCCTTACATATTGCCTTAGCCTGTATTAAATCATCCTTAGAGAGCCTTAAAACAGGCAAGGATTTGAGCGATTCAAGATACTCGAAGTAAGACTCTCCAAACTTTTCTATCAATCTCTTGCGGAAGCCTTCAAAATTACCTGACTTGTATTGATTATCGTGAACCGACTGAAGCCAAATATTGTGCAGATGAAATCTTATTGTAGCATTTGAGCCTACCGAGAAGAGATGTCCTGCATCAGCCTTGCCAGTTATTAGTCGACCAGAACTTATGCACTCGTGACCTCTATCTATAAGTCTAACGATTGTATTGATTTCTTTTTGAAGTTCCCTTTGATAGTCTGATAGAGTCTTATTTTCTTCGACCATCTTTTTCTTTTTCACCTTCCACTCCCTGTCTTCTTTTTTGCTCTCAGATTTCTGTGCAAACTTCATAGCACAACTTACAGAGCAGACTTTCTGAATAGAATTTTGTGGAGCGAAAGTTTCGCCACATTCTTTGCACTTTTTGTCTTTGCTTTTCATACACTTAACCTATTGATTATAAGCCAAATATACAAAAAGCAAAGAACTTTTCCTATCGTTAATTTGTTATATTATTAACGTGACGAATCCATAGGAACGATTTAAGAAGCGAGCGATTGAGTCTAACACCATTGATGTTGACCACGTCTTTTATTTTTGCAGGAGGATAAATTAAATCGTCCCCGAACAACTCTCTGAGTTTTTTCATAATACTTGGTAATGATTAAATGAGATAATTGGGTTGACAACGCCCGAATAGAACTTGTCCATGTCAACGAAGCAGAATTGACCTGCTGACATTTTTCTGTCAGTCTTTCTCTGATAGTTAATCTGCTCAAGGGTCATCACATTGCGTCGCTCGATTTGTGCTTCACCGTCCTTAGAAGTGATTTTGAAAAACTGGACAACGCCAGTTATTGATGCTCTAATCACACGATAGGCTACCTTGAAGCAATGTTTAATTAGGTCTCTCCTGTAGGCACTATTTGCATTAGCAGGACAGATTGCACGGTACAAGTCCCATGCTTTACGATTTAATTCACGAACAAATTCAGATGTAAATTTCATATTAGTAAAAGTTTAAAGTGATAAATAAAAAAAAAGTAAGATTAATAACAAAGTAAGCACCATATCAATAGGATACAGTACAAGATTTTTTCAATCATGATAGTAATGTTAGAAGTGAATAAATAAGACCAGACACCACTGCAATTATGATAACCTCTGTCGCAGGATGTAACTTTTTGAGCGTAATCATTTCCACTTGCACAAAGAACGCCATGCAAACAAGAAATGAGGTGACGATTGAGAATAATAATCTAAGTAGTTCCATTATAAGAAAGAGTTTATTTTGTTTTGTACTGATTTTTTTGTTTTGAATCTATATGCCTTATATAGACCAGTATTTTTTTTGTTGTAATTCTCAAAACCACCATAAGTGATTTGCTGAATAAAATTCATGCCTATTGAAACGCTTTGACGAGTAACGTAGTAATATAGTCCATCATAACCAACAATAGCTATGGTGACGTTAAACAAACTGTTTGTAGGTCGAGATATCCTAACCTGTGAACCTACTTCTAACCTCTGAACCTTGATGCTTTCCATGTTGTAAAAGTTTATGATTGCAAATGTATAAATTAGTTTTGTAATTCCAAATGAAAACTTGACTTTTTTGATTTTTTTTTGTAACTTGTGTTTACATCAATTCCAAGTAAATAGACCATGATTAATAAATACGGCACAGAAGTTACGAAACCCAAAGGAGCGATAAGTAAAACTACCGAACTCAAGAACTTGATGAGGTCTGATGCACTAAAATTCTTAATGCAGTTACCTTTGAAGGAGTTTGCAAAGAAGAACGTAGACCTACAGGAGTTCATAGAAATTAAGTTCGGCAGACAGGCTGACGACATGACGGTTGGTATTGCTCTCGCTTATCAAAACATCTCACATAATATTATGAATCCAAACCCGAAGGATTTTTCTTATATTCAAGCAGAAATATTTGGCAAGGTCAAGGAAGAAACTACCTCGAATGTTATCGAACTGCCTATTATGCAGGATGCCACAGACATACTGGACTCAATAGATACCAAGACTCTCGAACGACTGCTGGAGCAGAGGAAAACCGCCGAGATTGTTGAAGTACCTATTGAGCCATTTGAACTAACATCTTAGAAAACTACGAAGGTATCGCTCTCTTTGACGTAGAAGTTGAGCGTGTTAATTTCTAATGCGAGTAGTACTGAAAAAACCACTTTCACCATCGAACTCTCAGCTACTACTATTTCGTAATCATCGTGATTGTCACGGTGGTTTAATTTGATGTCAGTCTTGTACGTTTCGTTAATGTTTGAAATTACATTAGAAAGAATTAATATTGCGTTTGGTCTCATTGTTACTTTTGTTTTGGAGTTAGTTGAAATGCGTACGTATAACCATATTTTTTATTCCTGACTTTCGTACCGATGTAGTCTTCAAAGACTTGGTAGTCTTCATGAAAACCATAGACAAACTTTTGATACTGCTTGACCTTGAAGTTAGGGCAATAACGCATGAAGTTATGCACCCAGAATCCATAAGACTTGTTATTGCGACGAGTCTTAATGGCTTCAAGCCTAGCTAATCTTAGTTCTTCATACTCGAATGAGAAGTCTTCGAACTGGAGGTCTTTACACTTGACTAATGAAGTTAGGCTGATAGGAAAGTTCTTAATCCTATTACTGATGGCTTTCTTTGCCTCATCAAGGTCATGAAAGGACTCGCTGAATATCAACGAAGTCCTGTAGTAAATGTTTATTTTGTGTTTCATGAGAATGAAATGTCTGAACTGCCTTGAACATAACCTGTACCTTTTTTGGTACACCAAATGGTTGGACTACCACCGACTATTTGTATGTATTTCTCATTGAAGGTTTCGATTGTGCTATAGTTGTGGCTATAGCCATTTGAACGAGATACTTCTACGTTCCACTTTGTT
>Ga0209354_10000446_pt1 | contig 19559 bp, 29 predicted proteins | sample LauGreSpBDMM15DD_2_FD_187562 | JGI IMG/M metagenome (GOLD analysis project Ga0209354, IMG submission 187562) | Freshwater lake microbial communities from Lake Michigan, USA - Sp13.BD.MM15.DD (SPAdes) (version 2) | ecosystem: Environmental > Aquatic > Freshwater > Lake | place: Lake Michigan...
AGCAATCAAGTTGCAAGACGTTTAAACGAGATGCAAAAGATTGGTCTTATCCATTTAACTGGTAAAACAGTTAAGTCAAATTCAGGTAGAAACGAAAGAGAATGGGCAAAATGCTAGAAAAACCACCATATTCCAAGATTAGTTATCCCTCTGTTCCGACAAAAGACTTTAAATGGTCTTCAGGATCGGATGTCCAGGCTATTTGGAAGAAACATGGATGGAATCCACCTTCAGAGAAGATGCTGCCACCACCACCAGAGAAAGAAATTCAACCCTTGAGGAGAGTTAGATGAGCTATGCCGATATTGAAATTCGCATAATCCAATGGGCAGAAGCCCGTAAGATTATTCCTAATAGCAACCCAGAGTCTCAGCTACTCAAGGCAGTTTCTGAAATAGGAGAACTTGCAGATGCCACGATTAAAAAAGACAGAGAAGCTATTGTGGATTCTGTTGGTGATGTCATGGTCTGCCTTATTAACTACTGCGCTTTGCAAGACATCAATCTGGTAGACTGCATGGAAGTTGCGTATGACCAAATCAAGAATCGCAAGGGTACTCTATTGCCCAACGGGGTGTTTCAGAAGACACTTGACTGACATAAACTTAGCCTAGTATTTCATTGCAACAATCGGTTGCTTCAGGAGAAAATCATGAAATTTGAAATGGAATTTGGTTGGGTAGGCAGTGAGAAAATTACAGTTGAAACCCACGACTTCGACAAGATTCAAGTCATTCAAGAATTTATCAACTTCCAAGAAGAAAATGGATGGGCAGTTGAATATGAAGCAATTGACGAACTTGATGAAGACTTTGAAGAAACAGAAGAAGAAGAAGTGCCAGCTTTCGCCTTAAACGCTCACGAACCTTTGTAAGTTACTTTGCCAACAGGTAAAGACCGATATTTGAGCTTGCGTAACCTGCATAGACAATCGCCATGTGTGGGTTACCTTTTATAAACTGTTCTACCGCAATGTAAGCGTAGATCAAGCCTGTTAAAGCAATCAACCAGGCACTCAAAATGCACCTACATCAATTACTTCGCCTCTAAACTGAACCATGTCCTCATCAAATTTATGGACGAGTTCAGGCCATAAAAGCTGACCATTGAAGAAGTTTAACACCGCAAAGCCCGATCTGTGGTTAGCAGGGTTTATTTCAGCATAAGTAAATTGTGGGCCATCAGTCTCAGCCAACGTGCCTGTATCTACCCCGTATCTACATCCATTGTAATCAGAGAATGGCGTGACCTTTAGAGAGTGCAGATGCCCTGTAACTACTGAGACACCAGCGTTAACTGTATTGTTATGTGTGGCATGGATTCCACCTTTGTATCGGTGTTTGATAATGACTTGCTCGGTAGGCCATACTGCCCAACAAAATTCCCACTCGGTAATGTGGTCTGTCAACTTAAAGCCCTGAACTTCTTTAAATTGTGGTGCGTGTTGCGCTAATCTATTGCCAAACCGAATATCGTGATTGCCCCATGTAAACAAGAGCTTTACATTGTGTCTCGCTGCTTTAGCTACTTCCTCAATCTCACCTAGCGCACCCTGACAAGCCTTTAACTCTTGAATGACAGAAGTCTGTGGTTGGTCAGTTACATCATGGCGAGATATAGACGCCCCATCAAACGCATCCCCGTTACATATCACCGCCTTTGGCTTGAACTGTTCTATAGCCCATAGAAGCCCTTTAAAAGCAGTTGTTCTTTGACCAGGTATGAAGTGGGCATCTGAGAACACAATCACACATCCATCTAGCATCCCAAGTTCTACTTGTTTTAAAGGAGAGAAAGACTTGGGTCTGCTCTTGTTATACATATCACCCCGATGGTCTTTGGCACTCAGGGTCATGTTGTAAGTTTTCTCGATATACCTTCTGCGTAGATGAACAGCCCTATTGTGTATATTTAGATGTTCTGCCATTCTTGTGGCAGATTGCAGTTGACCCCATAACTGGATGAACTCCATGTCTGTACAAGTTTCGTTATGAGAACCCATTGGAATCCTTAGACAATAACTTTTCTAAAAGGTTAATGACTCTATGTTCTTGCATTTCAACCTCATCCTGAGATGATTTGGGGTCTTGTGCCACAGTCATTAAATCGTGCAGAAACACATGAAGCAACTCATGTAAAGCAGTCTGATCCAGAGACTCAGGTGTGATTTTCTCAGCACCAAAGTCACCTAACCTATAAGTAGCCAATCTAGCCTGAGTGTTGAACTCCACAGAAGCCATTGCCGCCTTTGCGGGTTTGCTTCCTTTCTCAATTCTCCAATCACACAAACTCAAAATTTGCTGCCATTTTCTGACACTTTGTGCAAACAGTTTTACATCATCTGGCGTAGGAATGTTAGGCATTTCAACACCTTATAGCGTTATTATGACATTTTAATTTAAGAGAGAAACAAAGCCACTTCTGCTTTGCGTCTTTTGACAAGCCCTGAAACCTCTTTCCCACCCGCCTTAGTCCACGACATGAAGGCTTCTGAAGCGCCTGTCCAATCCTCACGATTGACCTTCATGCGAATGGTAGACCTCTGATAATTGCCTAGCCCTGCATTGTAGGCAAAAGAGACAACAGCATCGAATTTGCTTTGATGACTAACAAGATTAGGGCTAAGTCGAAGAACACCACGTTCAAAAGAATTGATGTCCACCTTGAATAAATCGACCAGTTCCTCTTTTGACCATACACGATTATCTTCCCCCTTGAGTTGGTAATCAGACCTGATAAGCCCTGTATAACCCTCTTTACGGACGTTTGGGAGGTTAAGTTGGTCAGCGTACATAGCGTGACCCCACCCAACAGTCCAAATGGCCGCAGAACAGCGATAAGGCTTGCTCCTGTAGCCTTCAAAGAAGTGCATCAGGTGTTCGCCTTCTTTGCTGATCTTCATTTCTTAGCCCAACCTCTTGATCCAAACCAGAAACCAATGATTCCACCCAACATTGCCATCTCATCAGTAGAGAAAATAATGTCTGATAAACGAATCAAATCATCCATGCTCATCACCAAACTAGGGCGAGAGTAGATGTAGTAGGCAATCCAAGCATTGATGGCACATAACTCAAACACAAAGATATATGTGACTGTAGGTCTGACAGTACCGACATAATTAGCAACCCATTGAGAAGCCTTCTCTAAGACCTTCTCATCGTGCTTTAAAGCCGCTTCAGTCATCTGTGCTTCAGACTGCATGGCAACTTGGTCTGTGCGAATCTCCTCCATGCGCTCTTGAGCAGCAAAGCCTTGAGCCATCATCTGAAGTTGCATTTGAACTTGAATGTTAGCCAAAGCTAATTCATGCTTTTGGTCTGCTTTGTTTTGAAAGAAGTCCAGTAGTTTTGGTAGACCCGAAATGAGTAAACCGCCAAGTGTTGAGAAAAGAGAAAGCATTATTAGTCCTTACATTTAGATTTATCGTCATTTTGCATGAGTTTGATACCACTCAGGAATCCAATCATGCCTCCGATAAGAGTAGAAAAAGCGGGTGAAATCATCTTGAATATCTCTGCGTTGTCCACTTCTTTTGCCCAAAGGCCAAGCATAAAGCTGATTACCATAGCCAAAACAGAGATGCACAGGGTTGCGCTTACCATGAGTGTCACCCAAAGGGTTAGCTTGTCCTTCACTTCTATCGATGGTTTTGTTGGATTCTTTGTCATACATAAACATCCAGTTTGCGGTTGGTGAATATCTCAAGTCTTATCTTTTGTTGTTCTGCTTTCTTACAGTACAACTCAAACAGTAAGTCATCTAACTTATCCTCTGCTTTGGCAGCCTTCACAATGGCTCTGTGTTCCTCTTGAAACTTCTCTATTCGTCTTTGAGTGCCATCAGTTTTTTGAGGATAACCAGTGGCATCGACAATGGGAAACCACCTGATTTTGTCAATCATTTTTTCTCCCTCTCAAGTGCGTTCTTATACCCTTGGATAACCTTATGCCTTAACAATGCACTATCAGCAGTACCCGCCCATTCCGATAAGTTATTCCAAATTACAATCATGTCGGTACTTTTGCATAAGTGCAGATGATTTGTAAGCCATTGAGACATTTGTTGATGACGCTCTGATGGGTTGTGAATTGTCCAAGCAATTATGTAAAACTCACGCACACTACATAGGTCTTGCCCTGTAGAGTGAAGTGCTAGAGTTAAAACAAGTGCTATTAGCCATTTCACGGGTACGCCCAGATGATGATGTAACTACAGAAAATGACAAAGGAAGTAAAACAGGCTGCCGCAATAAATGCAATCAGCCAGTCTTTCATTACTCTTCAGTCATTGGTTGAGCAGCACCACGAGCAGCACCAGTTGCAAAGTCTTGAAGTGCATCACGACCCCAATCAATGCCAAACTTCTTACCAATTCTGATAGCCTCTTCAATTTTATTTTGGTCAAAAGTGCCATTCTTTTGCTGAAGTGCTGAGAAGACTTTTACTGCATCACTAGGGTTTAGCAATAGGGTCTTGAGCTTCTCTTCTGTCGCTGCCGATGCCTTGTTTGCCCAGAACTTACTCATCAATGAGCTAATGGCATAAAACGGCCCAGAAACGGGGTTTGTGAAGCGTGAGATAACTTGCTCTGGAGGTATGCCAACAACACTCTCAAATGGTGTTTTAGGTACTGTTTCGACCTTAAATGGCACATTGGTCAAGTCTCTATTTAGTCTTTCAGAAACCAAAGCAAAGTCTTGAACTTTCTGAGCGTATGTTGGCCCAAACACTCTGTTAAACACAGCCGCTTTTGTTCTGTCGTTCAATGTTGCTACAGGATCACCCGCACGAACAATATCATCCAACATAAAAGAACGAGCCGCATTTACAGCATCCTTGTTAGCACCATACTGTTGCATGAACTTATTGGTAAAGTTCACATCAGAATACATCTTAGAAACCAATTCTTGTGGACTCTTAAAGCCACCAGAACTTACGATTTGGTCACCAGCAACCTTCTTAAAGGCAGCATCCAAACGATTACGCTCTGCAATCAGGGCAGTAACATTGTTTGAAGCAGTACGAAGCTCATCCTCTAAGCCTGGCACTAAGGACATTCCACCTTGGTTTTTTGTTAGCCATTTATTAGCCGCTTTAGGATCAATAACATCGTTCTTCAAAGCCGCACGACTGAAACTGTCATAGAAGGCATCTCTGGCAACACGAACACCCTCTTCACCAGTAGCCTTAATAAAGTCATCAACATTAGACTTGTTACCAATGATAGCGGGAGCAATCTGCTCAACAAACTTCTTGCGGTCAACAGCCTTCAATGTTTCAGAATTGAATGGCAAGCCAACCTTTTGGAAGTAAGAAGCATCTGCATTGCGATAAGCCTGAACAAAATCAGGATCAAGGTTGTCAATGTGTCCACCAACACGGGCTTTCAACTCAGAGAGCAGTCGAATATCAGCAGGTTCGCTAGTTTTTCGTAATTGCTTGTTAATTTCACGCTTTAATGAGTCTAAATCCTCTACTGTTGCGGCAGAAAATTTAATCCCACCCTCAGTCATAGGCTTACCTTCTGCGGTCAAAATAGGGCTAGGCTCTACTTCTGAAGGACGGAATTTAGCACGAACACGATTGTAGATAGATGGAAAAGTTTTAAAGATGTCAGATGCTTGCTCACCTGCAACAAAGTTGAAGATGTCATCAACGGAGTTAGCAGGTAATTCAACATTTTTCTGTTTGGCAATATCAAAAGCCTCTGTGTAAAGCGGCTTAACTAATTGATAAGCGGCATCTTCTTTAGCTGCAACAAGTGTAGAAACCCGTTGACCAAACACATTAGGATCAAGAGTTGCATCTTTGTAAGTATCAGCAATCTGTTCATCAATGGTACGAGTTCTACGGGCTTGTGGTTTAGCCAAGTCAAGTGGAGAAATATTAACTTTAACTTTAGATGGATCGCCAAATAAACGAATTTGACTAGCAGCCAAAGCCTGTTTTGCTTGCTCAAACTGATTGCCATACTGCGCCCTAAATACAGGATCTTTAGCAGACAAACTTTGAATCAATTGATTGACAACAGGATTGTCTGCCAACAAAGAACTTACAGGCATCTGTATTGGAGTGCCACCCGCTGTTTTCAATGAAAGGTTTTGTTGTGCTTTTGCGGCTTTTGTAATCGTGTCCATGAAGGTAGGATCGGCAGCGCCAGCAGCAATAAAGATATTGCTAATTCGGTTGTCTACATCCTTAAGCAATTCATCTTCAGGAACAGTTCCACGAACCTTGGCCCATTGACCACGAGCAACATCGAAGCCTTTGTTGACAACAGGGCCAGCTTTAAGCAAATTTCCCAATGTGTAAGCACCACCGCCACCACCTGCAACACTACCAAGAACACGACCAGTAGTAGGAGCGCCCATCTTTTCGCCAATGTACTCACCCGCTTGACCACCTGCCTCCGCAGTAGAGCCGATAACTTGTTGTTCAGTAGGACGCAATAATGTTTGACCAAACAAACCTAGACGCTTTGTAGCCGCCAATGGAGGGAATAGATAACTAAATGGAGAAGTAACTGCTTCTGTGCCTTCGGCTACAATTTTTTGCATACCGCCTTGAGGCTCTGCACCCGTAGTTCCTAAAGTCTCCATGACACTCTTATAAACAGGCTGACTAGCTGCTTTATATGTCTCTACAACACCACCAGTTGTTGGCGCACGATCTATAAATCCACCGCCATAATCCCGACTAAGCATCATGCCAGCAGTCAATGGATTTAGATTGATACGCTCTAGGGCAGAAAAAAGTAAATTACCAAGACCAGATGTAGTCCCTGCAAAACTTGCAACACCTTTTCGTGCGGCTTCAGCCATCACAGCACCAGTTGAAGGTGGTTGCGGCTTCTCTCCCGCCAACATCTTTAATGTTTGGTCAGAAAGAGCCGCAATATTTCCAGTTGAAAGTGCTTCCAACTCTGCATCAGACAAGGCGTTAAGGTCTAATTTGCTCATTTTTTAGTTTCCTGACGTTGCTTCAACAATTCACGAGCTTGTGCAGCTAAATCACCAGTTACTGTTGGCGTTTGTTGACCAGAGAACTCTGAAAAATCAAGAGCTTGGTCAACACGAGCCTTATCGTAGCCAGGATTACTGTAAGCAATCTTGCGCTGTGCTTCAATTTCAGTCTTAGCTTTATTTGTAGAAACTTTCTTAATGGCTAAAAGTGTCTTCTTGATTTTTTCTTGTGTATCAAGAGTTGGAGTAGAAGTAAATAATCTAGCCACATAATCAGCAGTCCCACCAAGCAATGATGGATCAGCGCCAGCCGCTAACAACTCTTTCTGACTCAAATCACCACTACCAGAAATAGCCCTAGCAAATTGTGTTTGTGCCGCCCTAAAAGAGGCAAAGTTATTTGTATTGATAGAGTCTTGGATATTTTCCAAAGCATTATCAGCAGCAGTTACTGCTTTAAGTTGAGGATCAATCGTGCGTTGGACACTTGCCCTAAATGCTGGAATATCAGCTAAAGTTTTGTCACCAGGCATCACATTGGTAATTGTTGTTCTTGGCTTTTCTGCATCAACACGCTTATTAACAACGGCTATTTCAGCTTGTGTTAAATCTGCAAATGGCTTGTTATACAATTCTTTTGCAACAGCTTCTCTTTCAACACCAAATGAAGCCGCTTTTTCGCCTTTAGTTGTTAATCTACGCAACTCAGTCAAACGAGTATTCAATAAATTCTTGGCACGAGTACGCTCGGGATCTGCGGGTAGAGCTTCAACTTGAGAGAGTGTATCTTCCAAAGTAGCAATCTCATTTGCAATCTGAATATCGTTAGGGGTTGCTTGTTGACGCTCACGAGCTGCTTGTGCAGTAGAAGCCAATGCAGCCGCTTGTCTCTGTTTTGTTTGGGCAACATCACTCTGTGCTTGACGAGCGTATTGAGCCAAAGCCATAGCACCTTGTTGGTCTCCCATCTGTGCCAACATCTGAGCGCCTTTTAGGATCGACTCAGGATCGGTTTGGTCTATCTGTTGGGCAATAGTATTTCTTGCACTAATTAACTTTAACTGAGGGTCTTCAATGCCCAAAGCACCACCAATAGCATTACCAAGACCTCTAGCACCGCCATAAGTTAAAGCCGCACCACGAGCCGCAGGGTCTAAATTGGCAAGAGCAATGCCTTCATTCAAGGCGCTAACACGCTGTTGCTCACCATACATTTGTGGGGTAAGACCAAATAGACCCGCTACTATATTTTCTGCCATGATGATTCCTTAACCAAATAAACTACCCAAAGCACTACCAGCCGCAGTACCAAATGCAGAAGAAGCACCTAAACCACTTAATAGTGTTGAGTATGGGTTCGTAGTTGCCGCAGGGCCAGTAGCCAAACGAGTACTGAACTCAGCACCTGACAGACCTAAACGACCCACATTAGCACCCGCTTGAGCCGCTGTTTGGCCAAGAGCCGCACCCATTGTCAATGGTTGTTGACCTAATTGCTCCAAGTTCTGTACTTGTCCCAAAGCAGTCGTATAGGGCGCATAGGCTTGTTGCTGACCAGCATAGTAGTTGCCCATAGTCTGAGCGCCTGTACCCAACAGACCCGCACCAAACTGAACTTGTTGTTGACCATATTGTTGAGCATTAGCCGCCAATTGAGCCTCTTGTTGCGCTCTAGCGTTATACAAAGCCTGTAGTTCAGGAGTTGTAGCACCCAAAGTACCGCCTTGAGCAACAGATAAACCGCCACGACCCTGTTGTTGGAGTCTGTTTTGCAGATTAGCAAGTTCAGTCTCTCTGCCTGGTTGCAACAAAGCCATCTGCTGATTGAGATAGTTCTGAGCAACATCTTGTGGAGATTGAGCCAAGTATTGATTGCCAAGGCTAAACAAGTTCTGAGCGCCTGTTTGGAGAGGAGCAAACTGTGCTTGAGCGCCTTCTGCTTGTGTTAAACCTTGACCCGCCAATGTAATCAATCTATCTTGAGCATTCTTAGCTTCAGGGCTTAGTGTGTACCCTGCGCTAATCAATTGACCTGTAACTGGATCAGTTTGGAACTGTGAAGTGCCAAATCGAGTAGTCATTCCAATAGGTCGGAACTGAGCCGCTTGTTTAGCCGCAGCAGTCTCAGTATCAATCATCTGTTGCGCTCTTTGAGCCGCTTCACGAGATGTTTGTTGTTGGAGAAGACCTGCACCAGTAGTCAAACCACCTGATAACAAAGCAGCTAGTTGAGCCGCTGTAAGGCCACCTAAACCTGTTTTAACTGCTGTGCCTAATCCTGTGCCTAATGCTGTACCAACTCCAGTACCAACACCCGTACCAACTCCAGTACCTACGCCTGTTAACACGCCCGTTCCAACTCCTGCCAAAGTAGTGCCAAGACCTGTTCCTAAACCTGTTCCTAAACCCGTACCCAATGTAATACCCGCACCAGTTCCTGCCGCACCAAGACCAGCACCCGTAGTGCTTAAACCTAAACCAGCTGCTCCTGCCGTTAATCCTGTACCAGCTCCCATTCCTGTAACAGTGCTTCCTGCACCACCAGACAACAATCCAGTGCCACTGCCACCAGTTAAGTTTGTCAAAGTTCCAACACTTGCGCCTGTTGTTAAAGCATTTGCAAGAGAAGTAGCACCCGCAGTACCGCCAGCACCACCCAATGCTAAATCTAGTTGAGCTAACTCAGCCATTGTCAGACCAGTAGAACCGACAGTTCCTGCCGCACCAGTAGCCGCACCACCACCACCAAAAAGGCTTTCAAAACCACCACCTAGTCCACCAAACAATGCCGCACCACCCAAAGCAAACTTCAGGAAGTCTTGTCCTGCATTAACTTCTTGTTGCGTACCAGTACGAGCAAGAGTTCCATCAGCGTTATATTGGTTATATCCACCGCCAGTTTTGTTTTCACCAACTTTATAGGTATAGACATTCTCAAGACCACCGATCTGCTGATCTTCGCCAGAACCGATCACTTGATAATTAGGTTGGACAATGGTGTCACCAAGGGTTACTGATTGTCCTTGAGGCACTGTAGCCGCTACACGAGAAGCGACCTCTCCCTCTGATACTCCAACAGCTTTAGCCATTTGAGCAGGAGATACCCCATACGTCTCCATAGCCGCAACAATTTCGGCATCACTTATGCCAGGATTTGCGTTAAGAAACCCTAAAATTTGTTCGCTTGTTACAGCCATGATATTTTCCTTTATGCGCTAGTATTTCGAGCCGCTTCAGCCGCAGCTTGTGCCGCTTGATAAGCCGCAATAACTTCCGCAGTCCAAACTGTATTGCAAATAGCAACAACATTAGCGGGAACGCCTGTCAGGTCTTGTGCGGGTGTAAGGCTTGAACGATGGTAGGTTTGGCTGATTTGATTGCCATCTTCCATGATGCGTGTAGCTTCACGATAAAGAATAGACCCATTTTCTTGAACAGTAATTTGGTCAACAGTTGTGGTTTTGGTAAGTGACATGATTTTCCTTTAGGTTAGTGTCCGACTTGATAATCCAATCAAGTTAATTAAACAAAGTATGTAAGTGTTACATTCATTTCTACTGCCGCTTGTATCCATGGTGCTGCAGCAGCCACTGTTCCAGATGAAAAACCCTGAACTAAAACAGTTGTTCCACCATTATCAATCCTCAAAACTAATGTATTGTTTGCAGATGATGTTAATCCATTTGCCCAAAAAGAACCTGCACTAGATGGTGCTAAAACAGTAAATGGCAAACCTGTAATAGTAAGATTTCCAGTAGGTGATGAAACAGAACCAACATACATTGATGCTGTACAAACAACCAATCTGCCAACTTTGGTGTATTTACCAGAAGTAAAACTACCATTCATCGTAATAGAACCACTAGATGATGCCGCCATTCCAGGTGTCCAAGTCCCTTCCTCATAGTCATCTAGCGTATTAGCGTCTGAAGATGCTGATTGAGTTGCGGGGAATGTGATGCCAATGCCTGACGATGGAACTGCGCCACCAAGGCCAAGACCATAAGTATTGATTCTTGCTTTTTCTGTGTTAACAGCTAAAAACAAATGACCACCAGAAATAGACTGATGGGTCATGTTGTCAAAATCTATGTAGTGGTAGCCTTTTACAGTTCCGTTAGTTTGATAAGCAATGCCGCCTGATGTATTTGCATTAGTGCCACCAATAGTCAAAGTGCCAACAGTTCCAGCAATGGAAGAAAAAGTTGTAGTCTTAACCGCAACACTACCTGTGCTGTAGTAAATATCAGAACCGCTAGTTGTCCATTGGCTTGAGCCAGCAGTAGCCCAAGACAAAGTGCCAGAGCCATTGGTTGACAATACTTGTGCGCTTGTTCCATCAGCCGCAGGAAGTGTCCAAGTTACATTGGCAGCAATAGTGTCTGGTGCTTTAAATGACACATAGTTAGTACCATTGTCAGTATCTTCATACAACTTAATGTTAGAGCCAGCAGTTGAGTTTCCAAGAACATCTAATGCCCCTGTAAACACAGCCGCACCCGTATCACTCAATGTTGCACCAGTAGAGTTTTGAACCAACTTACCAGTTGTGCCATCAAAGCGAGTAAAAGCGTTATCTGTAGAAGATGCAGGGCCAACAACATCACCTGATCCACCGCCACCAGAAGCCGCAATGGTAATTGCACCTGCAGCATTGGTTACAGTAATTCCAGAACCAGCAGTTAAGGTTGCTTTGGTCAGGGTGTTACCAGTAGAGTTACCAATCAACAACTGACCATCTGTGTAAGAAGTCTGGCCTGTTCCACCATTGGCAACAGGAAGTGTCCCTGTTACACCAGTAGACAAAGGCAAGCCAGTTAAATTAGTAGCAGTACCGCTTGATGGAGTACCAAGCACACCACCATTAACCAAAGGTGCGCCAGAAGAGCCTACATTGACCGCTAGAGCCGTTGCTACACCTGTTCCTAGACCTGATACACCAGTAGAGATTGGAAGCCCTGTAGCGTTTGTTAAAGTTGCGCTAGTAGGTGTTCCAAGGATAGGAGTCACCAAAGTAGGCGATGTAGCAAATACTGCCGATCCTGTTCCTGTTTCATCTGTCAAAGCACCCAAAAGGTTTGCAGAACTGAATGACCCAAGAGATGTTGCATTGCCAACAGAAGTAACTGCACCAGTTAAGTTAGCGTTTGTTGTGACATTACCCGCAGTCAAACCTGAAGCAGTACCCGTAATATTTGTGCCAACCAAAGCAGATGGAGTGCCTAAAGCGGGAGTAACTAGAGTTGGGCTATTTGCAAACACCAAAGCACCAGAACCAGTTTCATCTGTTACGGCAGAAGCCAAGTTAGCAGATGATGGAGTACCCAAGAATGTCGCTACACCAGTGCCAAGACCTGAAACGCCTGTGGAGATCGGCAGACCAGTTAGGTTGGTTGCCGTACCAGAAGCAGGAGTTCCCAATGCGGGAGTCACTAGAGTAGGACTGTTTGACAGAACTACATTTCCTGTTCCAGTAGAAGAAGTTACACCAGTACCACCATTTGCTACTGCAAGAGTTCCTGTAATGTCAGCAGTAGAAAGACTTACTGCATCCCATGAGGCATTAGTTCCATCGCTTTGCAGATATTTATTAGCGGCAGATGTTTGGCTAGGCAAGAGGTTATTCAACGCACCTGCGGCTGTAGAAGCACCAGTACCGCCATCAGCAACCGCTAAGTCTGTGATACCTGTGATTGAACCACCAGTAATTGCGGCAGCAGAGTTATCTGTCTTAGTCGCAACAGCAGTAGCAATGTTGTTGAACTCAGTATCAATTTCAGTACCCTTGACAATCTTTAAAGGATTGCCAGGTGACAGGTTGTCTTTTGATGCAAAGTTAGTGGTTTTGGTGTAATTTGACATAGTTTACCTCTTAGCCCATTTTGCCATCTTTGGCTTGAATTTCAATCTTTTGCAATGAAAATGAGACACCTTTAATAGTTGTTTCATACCCTGTTTGGACAATCTTTCCCGCACCTGAAGCATTTGCTGTTAGTGTCTTAATTGGCACACCACTTGTGTACTCAGCAATGTTGTATTCAGCAGTTCCATACTCATAGCTTGTCTGTGAAGGAATGTAGACGTTTTCAGCACGATAAGCACCAGAATAGTCAAATCCCCAATTGATTGAGAGATACTGATCTGAACCGCCAATAACAATGGCAGTCACAGTTTTCAGAATAGAAATCTGATTAGGGTTTCCCAAGTCTGCATTGTTTGTGTAGTACGCAAATCGGTACGTTGTTGCATCATCAAGATAAGTTCCATACTTACCGATATACCCATTTTTACCAATGTACAAGTCGCCATTACGCAAAGAACGCAAAGCAGTAGGAGCAATTGAGTCCCATTTGGTTACACGGGAAGCACCATCTTGCAATGTTTGCTTAGTATCAAAGCAATAAACTTGGAAAGATGCAGGTAAAACAAGCAGATAAAAGGCTTCTTTTTCTGAGTAAACAGACTTCAAATTAGCCAATGTTTCGCTTGCTAAAGATGAATTTAGGTCAAAACGAACATTCTTAGACAGGTCTCTCAGGGGTGCAGACTTCTCTTGGATAGTCCTCATCAATGAACGAACACCTGAATCTGACAAGAAAACAACGTCAGTACCAATACTTTGTATGGTATCCCTTGCGATACACCCAATAGAACCTACTGTGTCGCTTAAAACAAGAGATGCGGGTGTAGAAGCACCAGAATAGACAAGAATCTGTCGTTTACCAAAGATAAACAAGAAATCATTGTGAGCTGCCAAACCCATCACTTCATCTGCGCCATTAGGCCACACACGAGAGACATCTAGTGAGCCTGAAGTGCCACCACCCCATACATGACCCGCAATCAGATCAGAGAAGGTAATAGTTGTTTTATCAGAAGTAGTATTAGCCACCCACAAACGACCAAAAGCAGAGATACAGATGTTTGCTTGTGGAGCAGTCGCTACATAACCAGACTTCTCAGACACTCTGCGGTAAGTAGTTGTACTTACTGCGGGGTCATAAATGAGTGGATCGTGTCCTGTTTGGAAGAAGTAAGCAATGCCATTCAAAGAGGCAGTTTGCCAGTTAGATGCAGTAATTGTTGGGCCTGTACCGCCACCGCCATAGGTCAACTCAGTCACCGCATTAGAAGTGCCAAGTTTGAATAGTTTGTTGTTGCCAGCGAAAAGAACTGTAAGAGTCCCGTCAGTCTGGACTAACTCATGGATGACACCAACGTCATTAGCACCTAAATCACCAGAAGAAGAATTGACCCTTGACCAACCTTTTCTAGCACCAATACGACCATATTGATCCAAGATGCAGTTAGTCGCAACCAAAGCAAATCCCGCCCCTAAATCAAGGGGAGAATCTTCAGTATTCAGGCCATAGAAGCCTGGTGCTGAGAGACTGTAACTTTGGAGTTGTGCTGCCATTAGACCGCCACAAAGTTGTCTTCAGGATAACGAGTAGACTCTAATGCAATTGCATCAGAGAGCATTCCTCTAAACAGAGCATAAGCCTCGGTAGAGTTTGTTCCACCATCTTCACCACGCTCAATCAAAGCACGAGCATAGGCACTTTGAGTCACCAAGTAGTCCAAAACTTTCACAGATGTGCCATCAGCAGACAGATTAGCTTGTGGAACAACCAAGTCAAACAGAATGGTAAACACGCCTGAAGGAACAGGGAAAAGGTCTACTTTAGTATCACCACTACCATCAACACCGCTAAAAACGTATTCATAAGGAATAGATGTAGCTGTAGGAGTAAAGTTCAGTCTGCGGTTCATCTCCACAAAAGAGATGTTGTTCATGCCAATCAAACTAGTTGTATTGATAACATCATTAACTCTGAACTTCTGACCCGCACCCGTAAGAGAGTATGAACTTGTGTTGGCAGCAGTTGTGACTGTAATCACACTTCCCAAACAGTTCCAGTTGTAAGAGTCCTCAATCTGTCTCTTAGCATCATTGACAAACTTGCCAATCAAAGAAGAATAGGTTGTTTCGCCAACAGTAGATACTGTGCTTTCACGCAAGCGAACTAGCACATCGTTAACAAGTTCTAAGTAGGTCATGTTCGTTGCGCTCCTTGAACCTCAAATGTTGCAATAAAACTGAATGTACTTGCACTTTGAGTTGTAATCTGAATCCTATCGCCTTCTTCCAAAACAATATAAGCATTGCCATCAAACTGAAGATATTGCTTAGATGTAAAGTCGTAAGAAGTAAGGATGTCTAAGGTGGTAGCCGCACTTGCGTCATACCATTGGACTGTGATGTGTTTTGTCGATCCACCAGTATTGTGAATGTACATGACAGTAAATTTGGCGTAGTAACCCGTAGGTACTGTGTAGACAGTAGTCAGCGTATTGGCTGCTGGGCTAATTCCGACAGATACAGGTCTCATTTATTCCTCTTAGAGATCGCTTTAGCCTTAGCCTTAGCGTCTTCCTTGGACGTTGCGCCCCAAGCTCTAAGAGATAATAGGAGTCGGGTAGGCTTCCCATCTTTCATCTCAGCGCCAGGCATATTGCCCATTCGTGCTAAAAAGGATGCCCTACGAGGGTTATCTCCCGACTTTACTGGTGGTTTTAAATTACCACCCGTTTCTGCATTATACGATGCTCTTCCTTTGGCATTCAAGCCCCCCTTGGGGTTTTTTCCTTCTTTTGTTTGCCAAGCAGGGGATTTCATTTCTTCTTTGCGGTCTTAGCCGCAGCCTTAAATGCCGCCTCAGTAGGAGCGCCTTTAGAACCAACCTTACGCATCTTTTCCTTAGAACCCGCTTTTATGCGTTCTTGTTTGGCATTGATGTTAGCGTAGAGACCTTGTTTCATTTCTTCTTCCTCTTAGATTCAGAAATAGCGATAGCAATGGCTTGTTTAGGATTCTTGACAACTGCTCCACCCTTACCAGAATGGAGAGTTCCTTCTTTATATTCACGCATGACCTTGCTTATCTTTGCTTCAGCTTTGGTCTTTTTCATATCAGTACAAAACCTTGGCGGTAATTGTTCCAGATGTATAGGCTGTGCAGTTTGCTCTTAAATACTTAGGAGCATTGGCAATAGTAACAATGCCATCAGCAGTTAATGCAGTTCCAATGGTTGCAAAGGTTGTTCCATCTAAACTTCCTTGAAAAGCAACAGTAGCAGTTGTGATGCCTGTAACTTGAAGGAATGCGGGTTGACCAGCATCTGCTTGAACAGCCTTAGATGCGCCACTTGCGGTAACAGCACTAAGTAGGGTAACGGGAGCAGTTAAAGATGACATTATTTACCTCTTCCAGATTTTTTCATCATATTGGTAGCAGTACGACCGCCACGGGTAGGCATAGCTTTAGGCTTACCAACAGCAATCATAATTGCGATGGGCATACCTTTTTTGGTATCTTTTTTAGATGTCTTTGAGTCAGACATCTTTGCTGTTTTTCCATACATCATTTCGATTTCTCCTTGGTTATTGGGCCACCTGATTTCCAAGCATCACAAGTTCTTGCCGCAGCACAGGTAAACTGAAACAAATCACAATATCCTAAATCAGCCGCCTTGACAAATTCTTCGTCATAGGACAACTCATTCTCACCTTCATCCTTTTCCAAGCCGCCTGTGATGCAAGCCATCATATTTGGAGTTTGGATAAAAGCCGCACAATTCCCGCAAAGCATCCCTTTGATATTCTCGGTGGGAGCGTTATACATCTTGGCTTTCTTTAGCCAAAACGAATCATTAGATTCTTCAGGATTAGGTGGGCCATAGCCAAACTTCTTGAACGCATTGTTGCGGTTCTTCAGGTTGACAGACACATCCTGAGTAGCTATCGGACAAGTAACGCCAGATAAGAGTTTCATTTTGTAAACAATCTGTCAGCAATAAAAGTGATAAGACCACCAATAAAAGAGGCGATAGCCATACCGACAAACATACCGCCCTTAGACTTGTTTGCCATCTCTAGGAGGGCTTTAATATCTTGGCGCAGTGCATGAACTTCAACTTGCAAAGCCTCAACTTGAGCTTCCAACTTGCCAAATTCTCTTGGATCAATTTCCGACATTTGAAACCTCTTTTTTTGGTCTGCCCAACTTAGGTTTATCTTCGTCTTTCTTTGGAGTTTCCTCAACAAGAACGTATCCTTGATGACCTTTCATGCTATCAATATCGTGCTGATAGGTGAAAGTTACTGTGTTTCCCGACTGTAAACAACGAAAAGTAGCCATAAAAACTCCAAAAAAAGGGGGGTATTAGCCCCCTTTAATTAAACTGCACGAGCCACAATAAGGTTCAATGTAGTTGATGCCAAATCTACAGTACCTGCTGTAGGGTTGTAAGTCACGATAGTAACTGTATTAGCGGCTGAAACATAGGCTCTACGAACCAAACCTGCCTCAGAAACGCCTACTGCCATACCGATAACCATGTCGCCCAATGCAACGCCTGGTACTGTTACTGTATCTGTAGCGGTTGCAGTCGTAAGAACTGATGCGCTATCAAGAGTACAGGTAACGTCCCAAGTGTCTGTAAATAGACCACGGAACTGGTCATTTCCCCTGCGGGAAGTAACTGCTGTTGCTGCTGCCATAATAAATCTCCTTAATGTAAAAAACCCCCCACCCGAAGGCGAGGGGGAAGGTTGTTATCGATTAAGAAGGAACAACCAAGGCAAACATGGAAGAAGACAAAGCTGCGCCAGTTGTAGCGGCACTACGCAATGCGGCAACGCCATACAAAGTGTCCGATGTGAACAAAGTAGCCAAGTAGTCTTGCTTGTACTGAGTCTGTGAACGGATGCCCACTTGCTCAACCAAAACCATAGCGTCCTTGTGACCCATCAAGCAGACACGAGCAATAGCAGTACCGCTTGTTGGGAAAGCGGCAGTTGCAGATGCAGAGTCAGCATTGCTGGATGTGTACACGGGGATACCATACAGTTGACCGATTTCACCATTGCGGATTGCATTGCCATTACCCACAAAAGCCTGTTCTGTGTAACGGGCAAGACCCATCAACGTATTGCGGCTTGAAGGAGGAATGATAAAGAAACGGCCATCCATAGGAGTGTCGTTGTCATCCAAACGCTGAATAGTACGACGAATAGCCGCATCAGTCAGAGCAGAAGCATTACCAGTGTTGGTGTTAGCTGTGTAGTCAAAGGTTGTTGTGCCGTCACCACCAATAAAGGCAGAGCCGTACTGTGCGCCTGTAGAACCACCATTAGCAACACGACCCAACTGGATCAAACTTGTATCCACTTGACGAGCCAAAGCGTAACCAGCATCAGCAGTATAGAACTGACGTAGGCTATTCAAGGCTTGTGCTTCAACGATGTCCTCAATGAAACGTGAATATTCAAAGTGCTTGTTAATAGCCACTTGAACTTCTGTCTCTGTATCTGCAATCAGAGTAACGGCAGTAGAGGCGGCTTTAGCTGAAGCGTTACCACGAGTAGGTGCGGGAATGTGTACTACATCACCTTTCTTACCCTTGAAGTTCATCTTCATTACGATGTTAGCCAGAACAAGATTCTTCTTGTATGCGGCTACGATTTCATCTGACCAGATTTCTGGGATGAATTTGTCTGCGGTTGTTACTGTTACCGCTGGTGTTGGATATGCCATAATTAAATCTCCTAAAGTTTAACGAACTCGACCTTCTTGGTATGCCGTCATAATTTCTTGACTTAGAGCATCATACCGATCTGGGTCTTGCATTTTGAGCCGAATAAGGTCAGCCCTTCTGTATACCTTCTTTGATGATTCACCAGAACCACCTACATCAACACCTACTGCCTTTAAGTTCTGCTTGCGAGTTACCTCACCCTCATCACTATTTTGCTTCTGTTTAACAGAACGTAGCTGTTTATAGGTAGATAGCAATTCATTGGCTGAGTCGAAATCATATCCAGAATCGGCTTGCTCAAAAATCTTAATGCGAATAGGGCTAGACTTCACCCAATTTGCAAAATCCTGATCCTTGGCGATGTCTCCAAAGTCGGGATGTTCTTGCGCTAACCTTTGCTGAATCTGTGACCTTTTCATTTCTAGCGTTACTTGACGTGCCGCTAGGATGTCAGGGTGATTATCAACAGTCCTTTGAACTGCCTTCTGTGGATTCTCAAAGAAATCTACTTCAGGCTCTTCCTGTCTAGTCTGTTGTCGTGAACCAAGGTTCTGTTTGATGAGTTCATCGGCTAACTTTCTGACCTCGCCTACTTCCTGTGCTTGCTTTCCAATTAGCTTTTCAGCCTCTTGGTGCATCTTCACAATCTCGTCTAAACTTTTATCCCTGTATTTATCAGGAAGTTCAGGCTTTTGCTCGATCTTCTGTTGCTCAATCTCTAACTCACCCAACTCTTCTTTGTCATCATCAATCAACATACTTTTTCCTTTTCCTGCCGTTGTTCGGTTGTAGGAGATTCAACTCGGCATAATTGCTTATGAGTTGAGTTTCTGCTCGGCTTTTAATCTATCTAAGTGACTTTTCTCGAACCTTCCATGCGCTGATGGAAACGTCCCAGACCACCCTTCTAGCTTAAAAGCTGGTGCAGATAAAATGCGATGAGTCTCCTCACCACAATCACACACAAGACTTGTTGACTCATAATCAACAAATCT
>Ga0209354_10000456_pt1 | contig 19319 bp, 33 predicted proteins | sample LauGreSpBDMM15DD_2_FD_187562 | JGI IMG/M metagenome (GOLD analysis project Ga0209354, IMG submission 187562) | Freshwater lake microbial communities from Lake Michigan, USA - Sp13.BD.MM15.DD (SPAdes) (version 2) | ecosystem: Environmental > Aquatic > Freshwater > Lake | place: Lake Michigan...
CAAATTTAGCCACGCCTTCCATAAAAGTTGATGGAGCGGCGGGTGCTTGTGGGTATTGCAAAGCCGCGTTCCTTAATGCCAAATTTTCCTCCATGGGGCTAAGCTTTGACCCAATAGACTCTAAAGAAGTTGGGATTGCAGCTATTCCGTTGTTAAAAGCGGGAAGTGCGCTAGGAGTGAGCACATTTTGAGGAAGAACTGGAGTTGCATTTGCAATTGCATTAGCCGCATTAGAAGCAATAACTTCTGGAGCCAATGTTGCAGCAGCAGTTTCTGCTGCCACTGTAGGGGCAATTTGTGGCAAAACAGTAGTTGCCGCCGCCGTTCCGGGCAACAGGTTAGTAATACCAGCGCCAGCACCACCAGTAAGACCGCCCATGAGAGCACCTTTAAGTGGATCACCGCCAGTCAACATAGCAGAACCACCACCCATTGCCGCGCCAAGCAGCATCGCTTCACCAACTCCGCCCATTGCCATAGTGTTCTCCTTAATTAAGTTGCATTTTAGTATTAAGGAGTCACTGTGCCAACTGCACCAGACCCAGAAACACCAGTTAAATTTCGAGTTATTGTGCCCCCAACAGGCCCAACACTGCCGACCGCCCCAGAACCTTGGACCCCAAGCAGTCCAATAGGAACTTTAATACGCAGCACATTTGTGCCTGTTTGTAGCGTACCGCCCTGTGTATCCCTGTACACATCCCCGTCCCGTAGGCTGTCGTAATCCTCATCGGTGGGCAGTGTGCGTATATCCAGATTCAACGCCGCCAAGTTTAACTGCTGAACAGTATTAATGGTGTTAAAAAACAACCGAATCACGTTACTAAACGAATTCATGTACGCTTGGTCATATTCCTTGGGGGCTTGCGGAATATTCGGAGCCGAGCGGTTTTGTAACATTGACATTTATCTACGCCCGTCCGGTTTGATGTCAAGTCTAGGTGCGCCCAACTGCCATGTGGTACCAATTTGATCCGAGGAGATCTTAAAAATCATCTGGCGACCACGAGCGCGAGTGTAGATGATCCCCGTGTACTCTTCAGTAATAACGTAGTTGGAGCCTTTGGTTACGTTGGCCGCAGCCGTATTCCCAGTACCAGAACCCGAGCTTTGCATGGGGAACAGCGTCATGGTCACAGCAGGTGTAGGGCTGGAAGATGAACCTTCAAACGTCAAGTCAGGAACGATGCGCCATACATAACCAAAGTTATGACCATCTCCAATGTCAAATTCAGAAGAAGAAATATTGGCAGGCAGAGCGGTTTGCGTACCCAACACATAAGAATCCACTCCGTCTTCGTGCTGCACCAATTCGCTATCGTACGTGGCGGCAACGGGGCGGGGTAACAAGCCAGAGTCTAGCCAAGCCGAACGGCCCAAGTCGCCGAACGACCATACGTTTTCTACGTAGTTGTAGATTACATAGCGGTCGCTTGCGGTTGCGTCTGCCGAGCAGTAGAACCACCAGATTTCGTTGAAGCCTTCGTTTGTACCCGCATAGACTTGTTGAGCCTGTAAGACGTTGAAGTCGCTAAAAATATGACGGCGTAAGTCGCAGTTCAATGTCTGCACACGACCATCGTATTTATAGAACTTGTCAATGCCCATCCAGTACACCGCACCGGAGGCGATAACAGCGGCATTAGGGCCAACGATAGACACGTTGTCAGCAATCAGTTGAGCTGTCCAAACAAAAGGTGGTCCTACGTATTGATATGAATAGATTGAAGAGTCTGTGAATACCACAATCTCTTGGCGGGACTGAACGGCTGTAATGATGGCCGAACCGTGAGAGAGTTGCAAACTACCTGCTTGGTTGGTAGCTTGAGGCGACCATGTAAACGGGTCTTCTTGATCTGACCAGCGGATCAGCATAGGGTTTATGGTAGTACTACCATAGTCATTTGTACCAAAGACAATCACAAAACGGCTGGCGTCCGAAACAATAAGAAAGTTTTGGAATAGGGGCGTATCGTCATCTCCCGCATCCGCCAAATCAATACCGCGTTGGGATATACGTTGAGTGCCTGATTGACCACCCGATGTTGTGATTGGTGTACCCTGAATAGTGGTGGAGACATTGAATGTGCCACCCGTAGAATTCACAACAAAGTAGACCTGCCCCACGACCAAACCAGTGGGCAAAAGACCTGTAGTTGTAAGCGAGATTGTTGTGCCATCAGGAAACGAAAACCCAGCAGGTAGCGTAATAACACCTGGGGCTGCGATAGAGATGGTGATCTGGATGGGGGAGAAACCTACGTTGGCATTCCAATAGTAAATGCCTTGGCCACGCGCCCCGTAGATTAAGTCTTCGCCAAAGTTTTGCTGGTTCCACAACTGCAAGGAAGTAGAAGTACTAGAACCTACGCCCCACGCACCGCCGCTCCAAGTACCACCGCCCCAGCCAATTAAAGGAATCTGGTAAGACGGCCCGGTATTATTCTCGTATTGCGTTACAACAGAACCGCCACCAGGGGAGCCAGAAGCGTCTGCGCCATTTGCAGTGGCTGACACCGTGATGGTGTAAGTATTGTCGGTAACATAGGTAATCTGAAATGTGTTTGCAAGCACAGCCGCAGTGATGTTGCCGCCAAGTCCTACGATACCCGCTCCGCTATAAATAACAAAGTCACCCCCAACGCAGCCGTGATTGGCATCAGTAACTGAAATAACAGCCGAACCATTGGTAGCCGTGAATGGGTTGGTAAGCGTGATTGTTTTGCGTATCGGGGTGATGTCGTAATAAGCGCCGCCGCTCATGATGTAGAACTTGAGGTTTGTTCCAACACCAACTAAGTTTAATGACGCAAGAGTAATCCAGTTCCCAAGAGAACGGCAGATGCCAAGGAATACGCCACCAGCAAACGTAGTCCAACCACCAATCTTCTCAGGGTTACCTTGACGAAAACGAACCTTGTCGCAGTCATACCAACCACCCTCGGTGGTGTATCGTGTGTTTTCTTTGTTGACACCCGGTTTAAATAGGTACTTGGCAAGTGGCATAGTTAACCAACGTTACGTTCAAAGTGAGGGCAATCCACCAAAGACTTGAAGTTGCCGCCCCAACGGTTCTTGTGATACAGGGACTCCCAATACGCACCTAGTGGCGCGAGAATGCCTTTATCCCAAATGATTTTGCCGTCACGGAAGAAGTTCAAATCTATGGCGCAGCGCTTCAGATGGATGGAATTCATAGTCTTGGAACGCCCCGTCTTAAAATAAATGGCTTGCTGTTCGGGCGTACGAGCAAGTTCCCCGCCGGTCACCACAAACCCTTGGTCTGTAGCGTACTGGATTAGCTTGCACATGTCCAGCAAAAACGCAGCTTGTTCGGTGCTTAAACTCATTTTTTGCCTTTCATATCAGCTAGTTTCTCAATGGTTCTGCCGCCAAAGTATGCGCCCATTATCAGCATACCCCAGTTACCCAGCAAGGTGACATAGGACTCATTGGCGTTGTACCCATAGGCAGACATCATGGCAAACAAGAAATAGCCCAGAAAAATGGCAATCAGGCTCATAGGGCGAATGTTCTTGGACAGCCAGGAGTCGCTGTTCATATCAGACTTCCAACGGTCTGTAACGTTGTTATCCTCGTTCTGTGCGGCCTTGGCAAACATTTCCAGTTCAGCTAACTCCAGCTTGGCCTTCTCAATACCTAGCTCAAGTAAGCGTTCTTCATGCTCAAACTGCAACTGGCGCAGGTTGCTGACATCTTCTGCGGTTGGGTTGTCGGGGATCTTCACGCCCAAAGTTTTCTCAACCACTTCCTTGCCCTTGGCTTGGATAGCAGACGACAGCAAGGTAAGCCCGTTTTGGGCTAGGCTACCTAGGAGGGATGCGACTATTGGAATCATCTCGTTTTTCCTCAAATTAAACTTAATCTACCGCCAACACGATAATCTTTAGGCATTTCAATTTTGCCACCTTTAGCAAGTTTCAATGGGTTTAACATATTTATTTCATCCCCCGCACCGGGGCGACGGCCCCCTAAACCTGTGCTAGAACCCGCCCCCCTAATTGGCTTTTGGCCCAAACCGCCTTCCAGAACTTCAGTGATTGCAGTACCAAAATGGATTCCTTTACCTGTGTCACCTACAGGGCTTTCGCTCCTGTAAATCTCAACTGGATGTAAACCTACGCTTGGCTTTGTTGTAAATGGCACTTTTGCAACCACAGAACCCGCCTTTTTTGGACCGTAGTCTTCTAGCAATTTAATTTGGGCGTTACCTGTTGGTTTGCCATCTGCGCCTATTTCTGGAAGTAGCTGCGTTGCTACATCTGCGTTCTGAAGCCAGCCAGCCAAAGCCGCCGTAGAAGGTTTGTCCACATACACAGTCTTGCCAGACTTTGGCTGTATGCCTGTTGTTTTGTCTCTGTGTTTTTCGCTACTTCTGTTTCTTATGGTTTGACTGCCGGGCAAGTGGGCATAGGTAGATCCACGCTCAGTGCGATACATATACTCCACATCTGGTATATCTTTAAACGCCTCGTAGTCCATTATTTTTCTTCCTTGCGTTTCTGTTGTTCAATGTCTCTGCGTAACTTTTCCATCTTCTCAATCTGTATCTTGGCTTGATGCTTGGCCTCAAGGACATCCAAGTACAACATCCCAAGAAGCGGGAGCAGCATTACTACAAGCAAACAAGCGGCAATCCAGCCCACAACTATCTCCCAATCCTGTGCAAGAGGCCGAGGAGCAACCACATATATAGGAGGAATAGGATAGTCGCCAGCAGATACGCCTGCCTTTCTTTTAGGAGCCGCTCCTCCTCTTTGCGTTGCCATGACTCATCATCCCGCTTCTTCCTTGCCCTGTCCTGCTCTATCTTGATGACATCCCGCATATCAAACACCTTGGAATACAAAGCTCCCATCTCTTTCGGAGCGCCGTATACCATTGCCTCTCTTATCTCCGTCTCCAACAGCGCCATTTGGTCTTGAGCCATTACCCGCTTCAGGGCGGCTTCCATTAGGTTAGCGTCAGGGTCGTAGACAGTTTTGCTCTTCTCTTCCTCTTCCCTTATGTGTTCAGCAAGCTGTTCTTGCAACTTGAAAAACTGAGAAAGCTGAGTAACGATGTCAGCCATGACTTGGGTTTCGTTGACGGCAACGTAGGCTTCTTTCTTTTTCGCCACAGGCTTGGGGCTTGAGGCGGGCGGTGTCCCAAAGAGCTTTGCCCAGAATCCTCTGACTGCTTTGACATCTGAAGTAACTTCATCAACAGTCTTTTTGATCTCCATGAAAGACGTTTTAGCGTCTTTATAGAGTTTGCACCCCTGCTTGATGGCGGCAACGCAAGCGTTAGCTGCAAAAAGGATGCTGAGGGGGTCCACATCTCAATAAGTCCAACGAGCTTTAAGCTGTGGTGGCTCAACCATTTTGGCAATCTCTTCTGCGTAATACTGCATACCAAACTTGCCATCAACCCGCACATCGTGATTTTCTGGGGGTACAAATAGTTTGTTGGTGTCCTCAAACCGACCCGCTTTGATGCGATCCACCCACACAATAAAGTGGGCGCCAAAGGCTTCCCGTGTTTCAGGTGTAGGGCAAACAAAGTCAGCGATCACATGAGCGCCGTATCTGGAAGCAATGTCGCACATCACACCCATACGCCTTGCGTGTTCTAGCCTATCAGCCACGCTAAAACCCAGATCCTTATTGATCTCCTTACGCACTTCGTCGGCATTGAAGTGGACGCAGGAAAGCTCCCTTGCCAAGGCTGTAGCAAGAGTGGTTTTACCTGCGCCGGGCAAGCCCATGATTAGAATTTTCATTTGACTTTATACAGTTGTTTAACCGCAAAGTCTGGTGCTGGTTTGCGCCAAAAGTCTTTACCAGCGTACTTTTCCCACACTGACTTAGGTAGGATGGATGGGCGCTCTTGCCAAGTGACTTCCTTGCGTACTGTGTGTAGACTCTTCATGTTCAAGGCTTTGTCATACGTCTCGTTCTCGTACTCAACATTCTTGAAATCGTGGTCAAAGTAGGGCTTGTTGATAAAGCCATACAACTCCCGCATGACGCTCTCAGGTTGCTTGCAAAGCATCTCGTACTCCACCAACATAATCATGTCAGGGTTTAACAACAAGCCTTCTTCTAAAAAGTAGTAGGGCTTGACTACCTGACCCTCTTTCTTTACATCCATCAGGGCATCGCACCTTGTGGTGACTGTCTGCCTAGCTTCATCATCTGTGAGGGTTGCGCCGTACAGAGAGTTTTTGGCTGAAATGCGCTCAAAGCTGTCCAATATCCAAGGCAAGTCACGCACACAGCAAATGATCTTAGTTTGCGGATACAGGTCTTTGAGGAGTGATGTCTTGGCAGTCCAGCCCCTGCTGGTGTCAAACACTGTGTTTGGCGTGACTGCTTTGTAGTAAGCCTCAAATACGTCTTTTAGTATCTGCTTACGTCTGTCTTCATCTACTAGGTGGTTGCTCTCACTGCCAGTAATGACATTGATGGTTGATGTAACCAAGCCTTGTACGGGTGAGGAGATGTCTGCGTAAAACTCTGGGTTCTGACGCAAGATAGCCGAGAGCAAGGTAGAGCCTGACCTTGGTAACCCACTGATGAAGAAAAACTCTTTCATACTGCTGGAGTCTGTGGAATCCAATTGACCGTAGCTTCGTCCCATTGGTAGCGTACATTGCCACCATTCATTACTGCATCAGCGGGTCTTGCTACAGGTGCAGCCCAAGTCATTGTGTCAAGGTAGCCAATCCAAGATGGGTAAGGTCTACGGGCTTCATGTTCTGCAACTTTAGCGGCATTAAATTCTGCTTCAGTCAAGACTTGTAGAACACCAGCAATAGTAGTGTCAGCATCGTCATCACAAGTGCCGTAATATCTTGGCGCTCTCAAATATGTGCCTGTTGCGTCTGTGGGTACAGGCCATGTAGAACTGTCGTGCCATATGTGCGTATAGCCCTTGACAGCAGGCATTGATGGGCCTGTGCGTTGTGGCTCTGATGTGCAGACTATTTTGGTTACTGCGTCTACTTCTGTTATGCAAATGTACATTGTGATGCTCCTTGAAAATTAAACTGCAACTCTGCGGACTGCGCGGACAAAATAATAATAAGTTTTATTTCTTACTCTTTGAAAACCGTCATAAAAACGCTGATGATAAACAAAACGTATATCTGAAGAATCACTTGTACTACTCCAATAAAATCCCGCACCACCTGAATTAAAAGTTTGCGCCCCTGTGCTTTGAAAATCTGCGGCAGATGTTCGCGCAGGATCGCCAGAAGTGTAATTACTCGCCCTTGCGGGCACAGCGTTTGCGTTTATTCCTGAACTTGTATTATTTGCGCGTGTTGTTGGCTTTAAATTGTAGTAACACACTTCAAGCTCGTTTTTGGCTGGCATGTACCAATCAGTAAAACCTCCAATTGTTAGCCCCTCGCAAAACTGTGCAGCGGGGAAAGTAGCACTGTTCATGAGTGCGCTATTGGCTGGGCCATTAATAACAGAATATGTTCCTGCTGTGACTGTGGCAGTAGTTTTTGATTGCACACTTGCGTTTTGCGCTGATGCTACCGGCCCAATAACTAAGTTGTAGTCAGCGATGCTATTTCCTGCTGTTGAGATTTGACCCGCAAAGAACCCGCCTCCAAAGGCTTCACCAATTGCAGGAAGTGTAGTTATTGAATTACTTGCCGCACTTGCCGCACTTGTACCAACAGCATTGGTTGCTGTAACAGTGAACGTATAACTTGTACTCCCAGTTAACCCTGTAACAGATATAGTGCCGGAACCTGCTTGACTTAATGTGCCTGTGCCGCCAGAAGGAGATGATGTGGCCGTATAAGATGTAATAGCAGTGCCGCCGTTACTTGCTGGGGCTGTGAATGCCACCGTTGCTGTAGTTGAGCCTGTTGTGGTTGCAGTGCCAATTGTTGGCGCACCGGGGACAGTAAATGAAGGCCACAGCCCCTGCTTCTTTAAATTCATTGCTTGGTCAAGCGTCCACACGCCTTTAGCCACCAAAGCTGTTGGCGCTACTGGGGATTTGGTGATGAAACCGCCGGGATATTTTTGACTCATGGCTGTTCCTTAAACTGCGACTCTACGGACTGCACGGACACGCCTTGAAACTGTCTTAAAGTTAGCGTCTTGATCTCCGTTGTTATAAATAGCTTGGCCTCTACCGTATGCATTAGCCAATTGAGTACTACACCAATATTGGCTACTAGCAGTTGTTGCAAAGGCTTCTGAACCACCAGATTGAAAAATTACGGCTGTTGTTTGGGCAGGATTTCCAGCAGTGTAATTACTTGGTCTAGAGGGAACGGCATTAAGGTTTGTGCCTGAACCTGTAGTATTTGCATCTGTTGTTGGTTTAAGGTTGTAATAGCAAATTTCCAACTCATTCATAGCTGGCATATACCAGTCAGAAAAACCACCAATAGTCAAACCTTCACAGAACTGTGCGCATGGATATGTAGCACTGTTCATTGTTGCGCTGTTGGCGGGGCCATCTATTACTGAAGTAGGGTCAGGGCCAGTATTTGAAGTCTTCCACTGTAAATTGCTTTGTGCTGAAGCCACAGGGCCAACCACTAGGTTGTAGTCAGCAATCCCGTTTCCTGCGGTAGAGATTTGACCCGCAAAGAAACCGCCACCAAAGGCTGAACCAACAACAGGAACAACAGCAGGCCAAATATTTTGACCCTTAGCTTGCATCTGCTGAGTAACTGTCCACATTCCAGAAAAATTAGGCATATGTTTCCTTAGACTGCGACACGGCGGATGGCTCGGACATAGGTAGAATAGTTTTTAGTGGTGTTGCTCTGAAAGCCGTAACCAAAGCTCTGTAGCCATGCGGCCGTTGCAGAACCCTCAGTGCTAGACCAATAAAAGAACGCTGCAAAGTCTTCTGCGCCTGTAGACCTAAAATCTGTAGCTGACGTTTGCGCTGGTGTTCCAGTAGTGTAGTTACTGGCTCTTGCAGGTACTGCATTTGCATTTATGCCAGATAATGTGTAATTTACTGTTGTAGTGGGTTTTAAGTTGTAGTAGCAGACTTCTAACTCGTTTTTTGCTGGCATATACCAATCACTGAAACCACCAATAACTAAATCATTGCAAAAGTGTCCTGCTGGGTAAACCGTTGAATTACCATCAGCAACAATATCTACTGTATTTTGAGGCCCGTCTATATCACTATCAGCACCAGCAGTAGCTGTGTTTGCATTTTTATATACCTTACTAGAACTTTGTGCAGACGCTACTGGGCCAACCACAAGATTATGCGTAGCTACACCAGAAACACCTATCTGCCCCGCAAAGAAGCCACCGCCAAAAGCATCACCAACAGCTATAGGACTTGCGCTATTACTTGCTGCACTCAAAGGGCTTGGGCCATAGGCGTTTGTAGCAAAGACTTTGAATGTGTACGCAGTAGACGCTAACCCTGTCACTGATATTGGGGAACTTGCCCCAGATGCACTTGTTGTAGAACTGTCTGAGGTCTTGATTGCCTGAACTGTAAACCCCGTAATAGCCCCACCACCCACATTAGCGGGTGCGGTGAAAGTCACAGAAGCTGAGTTAATTCCAGCCGTAGCCGTACCAATCGTAGGTGCGTCAGGAACCAGCAACGGGTTGTACCCCGGCAAAATAATACCAGCTTGATAGCGCATCGACATAAGAAATCCTTATGTAATTTCTTCAAAGCTGATTGTCGCAACCAAGTCACTTGCCGTGCCAGCAGTCGCGCCAATAGACTGGTTCTCCAGCAAATAGAACGAGGTGGTCTTGTCGGTCACGATCAGTGAAGCGTCTGCTGGAACAGAGATAGTCGAGGCAATAGGTAATGGTGATCCACCTAGCGCAGCAGCAGAAAAGATGCTTACTGTGATGTCAGCCGCCGATGTTCCATCTACGTTGGCAATCAAAATTGAATTGATCTTGAAGACCTTGCCACTTGATGCAGCGTTAGACGCTAGTTGAGTGGCGCTTGTGCCTACAGCAATAGAAAGCGAGTTGCCAATGATGCTTGTGACGTTGACTATGTTTGGGTTTGCCATGAGAACTCCTTCAGATAGAGAATATTAAATCAAAAGCGATAGATTTACCAGCAGTAATACCTGAACTGGCAGCGGCGGCAATTGTTTGGTTAGGCCATGTACCTGTGATGGTAACGTTTGATCCTTGAACCAAACTTGGAGTGGCTGTACCCGAACCGCCATTTACTACTGGAAGAACTCCAGATACGTCCGTGGTCAACACCACCGGGTTACTGACAATCTTTACAAAGTCAGAACCGTTCCACGCTACCAATGCACGGGCGCCAGAGGGGATAGTGACACCAGCCGTTGGGCCAGAGCCGCGAACAACAATAGACCCAGTACCTGCGTTAATTACAACATAAGCTTTGCTCTGGGCAGGAGCTGTAATATTGCGTGTTGTAGCACCGTTACTAGCTGTCCACAAAATGACTGCATTACGCGCCTGATTGTCCGCGCCGTTAGTTGTCGTGAGCGTTACATCCGCATTGGCTGAAAGCGTGACCGTACCGGCTACCGCATCATCGAGCAAGTCGGTAATTGCAGTGTTGACCGTTGCGCCCCAAGTACCTTGCAAGTCACCTGTGGTCGGAAGAGCCAAGCCAAGGAGAGGGGTAAAGTTTGTTACTGCCATTTTTTATCCTTATAGTCCATTCAGGATGCTGATTGCCTGTACGTAGGCTTTACTGGCAGCGGTAGAAGTCTGGTATGTAGGGGCTACACCTGTACCATTAGAAGTTAGCAATTGACCTGACGTTCCCACATTAGTAGAAGCCACGGCAAATCCTGCTGGGTAGGTAACAAACACGTCTTTTGTGCCAGCAGAAAAGTTTAACTCTGATGGCTGTGTGGCTGAACTATTGGACAAAACAGTTGTACGCGCCAGCGTCGTACCAGATGTTGAATACGTGCCAATACCCACTTCCCATTCATTTCCTGTTTGGCTTGCAATCGTATAGAAGGTTGTGTTTCCGTTACCAACTACAGCAAACGATTGAAAACCTGTAGCCGCGCCCGCAAGCGTGATGGTCCCCGTACCAGCCGTGGTAGTGGTTTCTTTTACGCGATCTGCTAATACAAGTGCCATGGTATTTCCTTACACCGTCATTGCAACATTTTGCCAGTTTGGCGTCCCGTTGTCATCTATTGTTGTCCAATAAAAATAATCCGCTGTGCCAACCTGACCTCTAGCTTGTACCCCGGTTATTGCAACCGTTCGACTTGACCCCACTGACCCCACACTGCCATTAGCCACCACACCATCTTCAGTTGGGTTGTTGGTCTCAGTGACATTACCCACATCGCCAGCGGCTTGAACACCAGTCAGGACAACAAAAAATTCTACCGATGAAATAGTTCCAACCGCGCCCGCAGCCTGTGCACCCTGAATACCAGCTTCAATCCCAAGCACCCCAATTGAACCCGGCTGACCAGCGGCCTGCGCACCATTAAGCCCAACCTCACTGCTTTCTGTAACATTTCCAACCGCGCCAGAAGCCTCAACTCCTGTAATCGCTACCGCTACAACTGGTGCATATACAACTGTTCCTACCGCGCCAGATGCCTGAACGCCGGTAAGGGCAACAACTACCGTAACCCCCGCAAGCGAGGCAAACGGTGCTTCAGCGAATGCGGAGATTCCAAACATGGCTACTCTAGCGGGTTACCCCGCCAGTCCTATTAGGTTGTAGCCAAGCGAATCAAAGCAGTCGAAGTTGTATTCGCTGGCATCGTCAACGTGAACGTACCAGCCGTGATTGTTTGCGATCCAAAGGTGTGAACGCTAATTGCCTTGTTTGATTGCGTAAAATTGTAAATCAGCACTGCGTCAAACGCTGTAGCTAAAGTCACTGTGGTGTATGTAATTGAAGCTGACGGAGTAAAAAACGCCACGCCCGCAGTTGCTGAAGCGTTAGTCGAAGTTGGAGCCGTAGCATTTGTTACCACCACGCCACCAGCGGTATAGCCAGTACCCGACACTTCATTAGAAGCGCTGTATGCTGTAGTGCTTGCGTTTACCGTAGCAGTTGTTAGATACAAAGCCGCTTTAAGCGTATCTGTAGTTGGTGCAGTCAAACTGGTTCGCGAAACAAGCGTTGCGGTGCCAAGCTGATGCTCACCCACCATAAGCTGTTGCATAAACGAGGTGCACATTGATTGTGTATTTGCCATTTGAGGCTCCTTTTAAAAATTAACCAAAAGATGCGGCTTCGATTTTCAGCCCCACAGATTTTTTCAATTGAACATGTGCTGAGCGGTGCACAAGTTCACCATCCAACCAATACTCGACCCAAGTGGTGTACTCGTTGTCATTATCAACGAAACCCTCTTTTTTCTCAAGCAGGGCCTCGTCCATTTCACCTTTTGTTGTGTTTACAAGTGCCATGTTTTCTCCTAGACAAGTCGAATAAGTGCGGATGTGCTAGTGTCAGCAGGCATCGTTACAGTGAAAGTGCTGGTTGATATTTTATCGTTACCAAAGTCCAAAACACAAACAGCGCCGTTTGCCCCAGCTTTATAGATCAAAGCCCCACGAGCAGTGATTGCGCCCGTCCAAGCTGCGCTTGCAAAATTGACGTAGATGGTGCTGCCGGTTGTGCTAAGAGCCGTGCTGACCGTGGCTGCTACTACCAACCCACCAGCCGCATAGTTGCCGCCAGAAGCCTCGCCGTCAGTGGTGTACGCCGTTGTCAGTTGGTTCAATGTAGCCAAGTTTGTGTACAGCGCCAAACGAAACGTATCCGTTGCAAAGTTCAGCGTCCCGTTGATCAGCCCAGTGCGCAACGTATTGCAGGAGAAGTTTCCCGTAAATGCCATCAGGTCACCGCCTGTCTATACTGACCAGAACGATACGCATCCTGACGCTCCATACCATCGCCAAGACGTTTAGCTTGTGAAAGAGCTTCTTTGTACTTGCCATCGTAAACAGCAAGTAAGTCTGTCTCACCCTTCATGTAAGTGTACGCCTCAACCAGTGCGCCATATAAGAGCACCGTATCAAAGTTATCGCCCAGCCATGAAGTGCCATTTGCGTTATCCACTGTAGCTACAGAAACAGAAAACCCAGTCCCTGTGCCACCAATATTGGTTGCTGATGCGGATAACACGTCACCAACTTTATACAAGCTCCCGCCGTTACGAAGAGCAACCGCTGTCACAGCGCCATTACTTACAGTGATATCTGCATAAGCCGCAGAGCCACTACCGCCAGTCAACTGCACGTTGTAATATAGACCACTGGTGTAGCCGGAACCACCTGTAGGCGCCCCCAAAGATGCAATTACCGCTTGCACAATAGACACGGGATAGTAGTAAAAATGCAGTTCTACCGTGTACACCGCATCGGGTGTTGGGCCAAGCAAAAACGTCAACTCATTTGTAATTGCGTTACCAACAATGGCTGGGCCAAACAATGCGTAGTATTTGGGAGCGCCCACATCTGTAGTGGGATTTGGGTATGCCGCACGAATGTAGTTCACGTCTTTGTTCAGCAAATACTCGTAGCTACCAGACGCATCAATTACCGCCAAAGAATATGTAGCAAGATAGTCGTTTGGAGCCTGAAGATATTTATTACCGGACTGAACGTTGCCCGTCATATTTTTACGCAAGAACGGAAACTGCACCGTGTTGTAGACACGCTGTTCTGCTTGCTGAATAAAACGGTTAATCTGTTCAATAGCTGTTTCTGTCGATCCGTTGGAAACGGTGAACTCCGGAAAAGTATTTTCCGTGTACGACTGAATATTGTTGAACAGTTGCGAGTAATCCATATCAAGCCATTGGGCCTCTTGCCATAACACCCTTGGTAGCCGCGCCAGTACCACGAATCTTGATACCTGTTGTCTTTGGTTCTTTGTATGGATCACGACTGATGTTGCCAACAGACATGTTCACATCATTAGCAGTCAAGCGGTTACCGCCGTCATAGCCATTGTTCTTGATGTCTACACCAGACTTACCATCCATAGTGTGGGGCGGCGCGTAGACTTTGGCATCGCCAACTTCTTTGCCCATTACCTTTTTGCTGAATTTAGCCATTATTTGCCCCTTGCGTTGCCGCGTTGGTTCACAACTTTTGCCATGCCACGTCCCAGAGTTTTCATCTGAGCGTTTGTCTTGCCGCCCTTGGCAAATTTCGTCATTGGCTGACCGGGATGCAGCTTCTTCTCGTGCTTATGCACGGCTCCAGCCATCATCTTCTTGTCCTGTTTTAAATCCGCTTTGTGCATTTCAAGCTCCTAAGTTACGCTTACCGTTACTGTACCTAATTCTACTGCCAACACTAAATTATTTGGTGTTAAAAGAGTGTCAAACCCACTTGCTCCACCAACGGGGTTGTATCCCCACTGAAAGACCCGACTACCCGCTTCTGGGTACCCAAACCCATCTTGAGTCAGGCTACTCGTCAGCGTAAGCTGTAGACCACTTTGACCAGACACTTCGTAGCTCACATCAGGGCGTGGGTCGCGTACGGCTTGCGGGTCATTGACTGGGTACATACCCAACTGCAACTGCGGCTGATCCGGATCCCAACATGATGGGCACACTTTGATATTGTATGGCTTGGTCTTAACGATCTGCGTCTTTAATTCCTTGAGCATGTACCTCTGCGAACATCTATCGCATTCAGCAATTGCATGTTTGCCTGATGCAAATTTATTAGGCATAGAACATATTTCTTGGCACAAACCTCAGTGGAGAGGTATCGCGGTCTTCTGACTGGGCTAGGTCCCACTGCTGCTCATACTCGGCCTTCAGGCCCATTACTCGCTGGGGGTCAACATTTGGCAGCTTCATGCTCAACAGATAAGCCAGCCCGGCCACTATGCAGGGGATAAAGCGGAACGGAATATCTTGCACGGTCACGCCCGTACCAGCATCCTGAATGCGGCGCATGCGGTAATACACAAACATGTACTGGTCACCAGGGGCATTAGGTGTTGGCCACACGTTAATAGCGGGTAGGTTCTGCACGGTTATGGCTGCGCCAGTAGTATGCGCTGCGGCAGTGGTGTAGTTTTGCCCACGGGCACAGTTAAGTAACTGATTGTTTACTGGGTCCACGTTGGGGTAGCTGATTGTTTCGTTATCAATCTTGATAAACCCAGCGGTAGTAAGTTTAGAAACATTTGACACCGTGATTGTGGTGGCTGTAGATGTAATAGTCCCGTTAAGGGTAGCCGTAGAGAGGTTTTCTTGGCCTGATTGGCGGTTGTACCAAACTTGAATTGGACGACCTTGCGCCAGCTTGTTTGGCAGACTCATGTAGGTTGATTCAGAAATGCCGCTGATGTTGATGTCGCTTTGGTTAGACGTAGCGTTGCTTTGGCGTATTACCATGTCTAGTAGGTTGATCGTGTCCACTGGCATGGGGTAAATAGCCTGACCCGTTACCATTGGAATCTGGCCCTGCTCTACAGTCCAGAAGTTCAAGCCACGGTTTGCCCACTCAATTGTCAACAGGTTCAAAGACCGCCGCGCTGTGCGGAAGTTATAGCCCGTGCGAAGTTCTTGACCGCAACGCTCAAACGCCTCTTCAATGAGGTCGTTCATGTCAAGGTCAAAGACTGAGGTGCCGGTGGTCTTAGCCATTATCTATACCCTGCTGTTTTCTTTGCGATGGTTTTAGGTTGTGCTACGAACTGCTTCCCTTTAGCTTTGCCAGCACGTTTTGCACGTGTTGTCGCAGCGTACTCAGAAGCGCTGAGACTTTTGATCGCAGCTTTTGGAAGGTATCGCTCACCTGTGTCAGAAGATTTTTTACCACTTTTAGTTGTCCAATCTTGTTTGCCCCAGTCCTTTAGGGATTGCTGTGGCTTTTTAATCACGATACCCACCACCAGCCGCCTTGTAGCGTTTGGCCATGACCTGCGCTTTTCTTGCGCTCCACTGCCCTGCACCCGTGCCAACGATTGCCGCAGCTTTTACACTGTTGAAAATACGTTTGCGTAGTTCAGGCTTGGTGTAGTTACCAGCAGCATTTACTTTTGACTTTACCTTACCACCCTCTTTGTACTCGGTGAAGTCAGTGTCATCCCGTCGGGCCTTTTCAGTACCTTTGGGCATTTTTGAGGCGCGGATTGCGCCCATACCACGGGAGGCCATCATTTTTTTACACCTTTAACTTTTTTGGCTAGAAACAATTTGTCAACCATCTCTATCCTCTGAGGTTTGGTCGTCACCTTGTTAATAATACCCAGCCGTTTAGGCTTACTCGCACCGTAAAACCCAGCCTTTTTTAAAGACTTAACTACACTAGCTTTGGGTTTTGCGGTTGCCATGTCAGCACATCCCGCCGTTTTTCATGGTGATCATAGTGCCGCGAGTCTTGCCTTTGACAGCGCAACCATCAGCACGGCTGGAGGCAGAAGAAACCTTACCGCCCTTTTTCATAGACGCGCCCATTTGCTTTTTACGCTTTTCCTCTTCATCGCCCGACTGTGCGTCACGCGAAATTACGGCAGGCAAAAGCCCAAGGCCACCAGCCGATGCCAGTTTACCCATCATGCCTTCGCCAGTAGCAATACCAGCGAGTGGAGATATATCACCGAGTTTCATAGTTAGCACATCTTTCCACGAGTTTTACCCCGTTGAGCAATACCGTCTGCACGGCGAGAGGCCGAAACAGAACCACCTTTTTTGTAGCTCATGTCAACTTCTTCCGGCATAAACGGTTTTTTGTTATAGGTCGCGCCTTCAGTAGTTTTTGGAGCAGAAACGGGGGGCGTATATCTTGGCTTGTAGTTCTTCATAGACTCTTCTTTTTGAGCCGTTCCCAAACTACGTGTAGCAGATTCGCTAGCTTCTTTGATCTTGGATTTTGCCAAATCAGAAGTCCCGCTACCAGCGGTCTGTTTAGCATTATCCAAATACGCCGCCATTTCTTGTTTCTTTTCAAGCTCAGTGGGGACTTTATTTGCGGAATCTGCGTCCTTCATTTTGGTGTTGTACTTCTTTCCACCAAACTCAAATTCTTTATCGCCAGCTTCACGAGCCGCACGAAATGCTTTACCAAATGCGCTTGTTGCCATGATTTATCCTTAACAGTATTTTTTAGCGCTACCGCCAGATTTCATAGTAATCATCTTGCCTTTGGTTTTACCCTTGGACTCGACACCACCGCCTTTGGCGTAAGCCATGCCGCCGCCCATCATCTTCTTCATGGCGGAGTCTTTCATCATCTTGCCGTCGGGCATCTTGTGCATACCTGCCATGCCACCCTTTTTCATTTTGCCTTCGCCATCTGCGGCAAAAGCTGGTATTTTTTTACCGTCTTTCATAACCATAGGCATGCCACCACTAGCCATGCCGCCTTTTTTCATGCCCATCATGGATGTATTGGCCATAGGAGTAGGCTTCTTCATGCCATCCTTAGCAGTGCTCATACCTTTTTTCATCACTGGTTTACCCATTTTTGTAGCCATATCACCACCTCTTTTAAAAGTTTTGCCTTTATCGGCGTTTGCAAAATCCTTACCCACGGTCTGTGGGACTCCGACTTTCTTGGCAAATGCTGGATTGTTAGCCACCGCCGCCATGAAATTGTGTTGTTTCTTACTTGTGCTCGGCATCGTCTTTCTTGCGGTTAAAAAGCTTCTTGACTGTTTCGGTTTCGTAGATACGAATAATCATCCACACAATGGTCAATATTCCGCCAACAAGCGCCACAACTGGAGTCATCCAGCCCATGAAACCACCAAGCCCAACAACCACAGCAGCGCCATCAGTCATTGCTTTTATGTCGTTATTCACGTTTACCTCAACAATTCCAAGCCCGTAGGCTTTTGTTAATCCTCGAATCTGGATCCCTTGCGGTTTCGGCGCTCGTCAATTTCGCTTTCATCCCTTTCATACGGGCGCAGAAAGAGTCTCGCCTGCTGCCGCCCTCGGGTTGGGGGGCTTTCAGACCCGGCTTCCCCGGATTCGCTGCATTGTAGGAAGCCCGACCTTTGGCGTTCAAGCCGCCCTTGTCCGATTTGCCTTCTTTGCGAGTCCATGCTGGGCTAGCCATAGAAAACTACTGCGGTTGTAGACGCAGCACAAACTGCTGAAATGTTTGTATCACACCGAATGCCTTCTCCGGGAATCGCAACATAGATTGATCCAATTGCGGCTGGCGCAGTAAAGGAGAATCTAGCAGTTCCGCCTGTACCATCATTGAGAACAACAGTTCCGCCTGATGGGTAGCTGATGGATATACCCTTGATACGGGCTGGACCAGCAAAAATAGTGGTAGTTGCCCCTGCTGCTGCCGCACCGCTTTTTACGTCTGTTTGCATCATAATCAATCTCCTTTAAAAAGGGGGCCGAAGCCCCGAAGATTAGTTACGTAAGATTACGAGCTTGAACGTATTCAACGCTGATAACACCCACACCACTACCAGTGTTTGTAGATGTAACAACAATTTTGACATCCGTAGTACCAACATCAATAAACGCTCCTGTGCGAGTAGCGTCAGTGCCGGGAGAGATGGTTACAACACCAATAGTGCCACCAGCCGCAGCACTTGCCGCTGTAAAAGCCGTAGCCAATGCTGTAGTGCCAACACCAAAGGTTGAAGCAACACCTGTCATCGCAGTTGTGATGTAAACGGTGATGCGAAGAATTTGACTATTCGCCGGTACAACAATAGTAGTTGCACTAGACGCTTGGGTAAAGTTGTTGGACTGGACCATAACAACTTGGCCTACATTGGCAATATCAGTTCCAACTGTAGTACCTGTGGTATTTTGAATCGTGCCAGCCCGCAGAGGGCCGCTAAACGTGGTATTAGCCATGATGTTTCCTTACATACAAGTGAAGTGCATTAGTCGGTATGTCGTCAGCCGGGACTGTCTAATGCACCGGATAACCCCGGGGTGGTTTAAATATACAACAAATGAAAGGGGGGCACAAGGCCCCCCAATCAATTAAGCGCCAGAAGAGGCAAACATACCCAGAGGGTCTGAGAAGCCAAAGCTGTAACGCTCACGAGACTTGTAACGAACGTTACCTGTATCGAAGTCACCATCCATCGACTGAGCCAAAGGCGAACGCACAAAGTGCTTCATACCGTTAGGCACGTCTGTGCACAAGAACCAAGCATTGGTATCAGTCAAGAAGTGGTTAATGGTATATCCACCAGGGATAGAGCCATTGTTCTTCAATGCGTTGATATCGTTGTCGGCAGTTGACACACGCAATTCAGTCTCAAGCAAACGAGTTGCAACGAACTGTAATGAGGGTGGAACCACCAACTTGCTGGGCTTAGAAGCAATCAACAAACCGCGCTCATCTGTCCACAGAGAGATTTGA
>Ga0209354_10000457_pt1 | contig 19289 bp, 44 predicted proteins | sample LauGreSpBDMM15DD_2_FD_187562 | JGI IMG/M metagenome (GOLD analysis project Ga0209354, IMG submission 187562) | Freshwater lake microbial communities from Lake Michigan, USA - Sp13.BD.MM15.DD (SPAdes) (version 2) | ecosystem: Environmental > Aquatic > Freshwater > Lake | place: Lake Michigan...
TCTTCTCTCTTCACCCCCATACAGCTTGAGATTTTAATATACACCCACCCTTTAACCCTAAAGTTATGACTACTGTAACATTGCATTCATCACAGTCCTCTCTTGTATCTGCTATCAAAGCTGGACCTACTCCTTTCCTAACGGAAAATGGTAATCCTCTTCTAGTTCAGATACAAGGTCAACCTCTAGTTAGAGTTATTCCTGCTAAAACAAAGTTTGACCAGGACGTTACACTCTATATCTATAGTATAGATCCTATCTCTCTTTCTGTGAAAGTAGAAGATAAGGATGTCACTAGAGTCATCTCTACCGTTAGCGGTCTTGAAGGTGGATTGGAAGGTAACCAACCACTTAAATACCGTACTAAAGGAGCTGACATCTTCCCTACGTTCTAAGTCTTATAGCATATCCTTAATTGGGTATGCTATATACTTTCGTATCTATCTAGTTACTTGTTCATGGGGAAAATTACTAGGGAAATTAAATTCTCATCCCACAATAATTACTGTCATCATACAATGATAATTACTATAATATATTGAGTAACTACATGATTCTCAAATAGTTATTGTTAATTCTAATTGCATCTTTGTTGCATTTGAGAGGATATGAGTATGGGACTCTTCCATACCCAAACCTTTTTACTCTCTTATTTTTAAGTAATTTCACTCAACTTGATTCTAAATAAAAACAACAATTTAACACACCTTTTAATTCACTCTTACAATCACACATCATGAGCAAATGCATAATAACATTAGAAAACACCCCAGAATCTATTGAAATTCCAAACTATCAACTAAACTGGATTATTCAAGTAAACGAAGACTTCCCTTACAAACAATCACTTGCTTGGGAAATGTTGAGACAATTTGACAAATCACTTTCAGATGATATTGTTAAAGTAGAAGTCGATCAAAAAATGTTTGATTCCATTAAAGAACAAACCATTAAATTTGAACACGCTAGATTAGAAGCTATGGCTGGATAACTTATTTATCACCATTTTTTACGTTATTCTCTAAATATAAAAAGCTAGAGAGTATTATCTTTATCTCCCTTAAATAGCTCTAATATCCTCTCAATTATTAGAGCTATTTTTACACACACTAAATTCACTAATTTCACCCTTTAAACAACATACATTATGTTAGGATTATTTCTTTATTTTAGTGTTCTATTTGTAACACTAATGACAATCTTTGTTGATTCCTATTCTAAAAGGAATATGCTTGGCTCTATTAGTTCTGGTGTAGCTTTAATATCAACAATGATTGTGTTACACCATTTACAATCAAATCACCTATTTTAAACAACATACATTATGTTCAAATTTATTATCTATAAAAGCAATTCTCTTCAAATAGTTAAACTAACTAATGAAGAACCATCTTTCTCATCTATCAATGATGATGAAGATTTTGATTTAGTTAGTAACTGGAAACAAGTAATTAATGGTAGTAAAGCTATTGATGAGTGGTTAAAAGCTAACTCATAATTATTCCATCTTTTAAACAACAAACCTTATGACACCAACAATTATCTACATCATTGTATTTGCATTATTCATGTTTGATACATTTCAACACATTGATGCTATTTGTGAAACTCTCTTTACTAAAGAAGAATCACATACTACAGAACAAACAACATCAACACTATCATACGATCATTTAGATTATGATTGTGGTCTTTATTAACAACACCAACCTAATCAACCTTTAGTGGTTACAGAGTTCGTTACTCTAATTAGGTTCGATTACAGATTCACTGTAATTATTTTAACAATTCAAAATTTAACAAATAAAGTTATGACAACAGTAGAAAGACCAGAACTAACCTCTGAAGCAGCAGAAAAAATCACATCTGCTAAAAAAATCGTTGATAAGCCAGGTGCTTACAATCTAAAAGTTACATCAGTAACGCCTTACGATGGTAAATACATTGTGAATCTTCAAGCTATGACACCATATCATGAAGAACAAGCACAAGGATTTGCTGAACAAGGTATGTTACAAGAAGCTTGTAATCAAAATCTTACAGCTTCTCAACGCCCACAAGACTACATTCCTTCTAAAGGAGAGTGGGTTAAAGTAAACGTTGACCTTATTGAAAACAAAGATGGAGTTATGTGTTTATTTGTAACATCTCTAACAGAGATTCCAATTACAACTACAACAAGAAATGCCTCATTGTTTGCAAAATCTAAAGCAGAAACTGCTGAATTTGCACCTTCAAATAAACAACCAAAAACAGTGTTCTAGTAAAACCAATAACTCTCTATCATTAGGTAGAGAGTTATTTTTATTAAATTCATTATAATGTACCAATGAAATTTCCTAAGGATTTCTTAGTTATAATAGTATCACAAGTGTAGTAATACAAAAAGGTGATTTAAATAGCATCAGAAACAGAGCTATTACAACTAAAGTACAGAAGGTAACAGTTTGTGAGTATCTGAAATAACTTCCTTTTTAACTATTAAACTAATTATTATGAATAAATTTAATTTTACTATTAGAATATATAAAGATGAATGTAGAAACCCTGTATTATCTGATTTACAAAATATTACTATTTCTAATATTACTATTGTATCTAAACCAACGAAGTTTGGTGGTATTTGTGAACATGGTGGTAATAAAAAGAAATTTAAATATTCATATAAACTAAGTAAAAAGTTTAATGATGTATCAGGTAGTCATTCAGCACCTAATTTATCTTTTAAAGGAGAATATATAGATATTGAAATATCTAATTTTCCTAGATTTCCTGCATTTACACAATGTAAATATGAAGCTAGAAATATAATGAATGGACATAAATCTTATTTATTAAATGAAGGATTTCCAATTCAATTACTTCGTAGAAAAATACAGATATTAAATCTAACAGTTTGCTAGTTCTGTAAAAACTAGTATTTTAAAAGAAATTTCAATTTAAACAATCAATTTTAACCTTTAAACAATTCAATTATGTCAAAGTCATCGCTAAAATCAAACATGTCAACTAATCAAGTTGAAAACGCTGTTTCATTGGAGAAATCTCGTTGGTTCAATAAACCAGCTCAAAAGAAACAAGTTCAAGAAATGGTTTATGTAGATACACATCCAATGATTGTACCTATTAAAAAAGTAAAGCTTACTTCTGAAGAAAAAGAAGCAATTAAGCTTGCTAAACATGCTCACAAAAATTCTTTAAAATAACCATTAAACTATCTCTAACCACGTAGGTGAATCACATGTTGTGAGGAGATAGTTTATCTAAACATTTGATAATAATGCACACACTTTACATGTTATTATTTCTAGTAGAAGTTATGCTAGGAATAATTGGAATCAATGCTTTAAATAATAAACAATCTGCAATATCTTCATTAAGTGGATTATCTTTTATAGCTATTTTAATTGTAATTTATCATTTAAAGTATCTTTAAAAAGGTTGGGGATGTAGCTCAATTGGATAGAGCACCTGACTGGGTCAGGGAGATACAGGTTCGAATCCTGTCATCTTCACAGTGTTAAGCAGCAGATAGTCTGTTGAATAACTCTAAACGGTTATATTATAAACAACTATTATTCTTTGAGTGATAGTTGTTTAAATACAATGGGAAGTAGTTTAACTGGATAAAACAACACCGTCTAGGGTGTATTTAGTATTACGTAGTACTAATGTATATTGGTTCGAATCCAATCTTCTCAACAATTAAATTAAATTTCAACTTAAAGTTTAAAATTATGAACAGGTTAGATCGTTTACAATCCATTATAACAGATTGTTTAAAAGAAGAATTTAAAACATATCTTACATTTCAAGCAATAAGAGAAGAAGTAGAAAGTAACACAAAAGAAAGCATTCTTTATAAATACAAAGATTCTATACTTTCTAGAGATGGTATGGAATTTGAGTTTATTGGAGTCAAAGTCTCTTTTGATGTACATGCTCCATCTGAAAAGTCTGTATCTATTCGTTTAATATATACTTGTAAATCGAAGTTACCAAAAGATAAAAGAGAAAAAGTAGAAAAGACGAAAAAAGATTATCTTGAAGGTAACTCTATATACAGATCTAATCTAAAAATACCTTTGTGGCATGATTTGTATTATAATATATCACTTGAAAAAGCTTTTTCAGGAGATATTAGGTTAAATATAAAATAGTATCTATCTAATGTGGCTCTTAACTTACACTAAACCTGATAAAGTTCCTACAGTACTTTGTGAAAGAAGTACTGTACAACTTTTACAAATAGAAAAGAAAAAGCTTGAAGCAACTGGTAAATATAGATCAGGTAAAATACAAATTAGAACTAAAGAAGGATTTAAACATAAATTAGTATTATGACAATAGATACAGAAGTATACAAAGGATTTGAGATAGAAATATCTTTTAACAAACAAACAAAATGCTTTAGAGCCTATTCTAAAATAGGAACTGCTGGAAATACGTTTAATAGTACTTTAAATAATCTTTGCATGGGATTTAAAACTCCAACTGAAGCATTAGAAAAAACTAAAGTTGTAATGGATGAATTTCTAAATACTGTCCCAAAAAACTATAAAGAATTAGCAGAAGCAATTCAAGGTAGTTTACAATGGACAGGGTATGGAGATTGTCATGTGGATGAACAAATTCTTGAGATTATTATTGAAAACTTTTTAAAAGTTAAAAATAATGTGGTGTAATAACTGTATGTCTTCATGTTGTCCTTGTTTAGAGGATGACATTGAAGAGGAAGAACAAGATTGTGAAGAGCCTGATGAAGAACAACCTTTAACAGATTCTCAAATAGATAAACAAGCAGATATTTATTATTCAAAAATTAATCAAGAAAGAAAATGAAAAAGTTTAAAAACGGAGATAAAGTTAAAATCCCTACAATAGGAACTGCTTGTATAAGAACATCATTAGAAGAAATTCAAGAATCTCTTGCTGATTATAAACTGGATTATCTGTATGTATGTGATGTATGGGAAGATGATGAAATAGGTCTAATGAGAGGGGATGGAAAAGTACTTGAGCAAGATTTGTATCATGAACGTGATTTAGAACACTATGAAAAATACAATGAAACATTTAATCCAGAAGCTCATAGTTCTTTAATAATTGATTTTGATAAACATGAGTCATTACTTATAGAAGCTATTGAAAACAATAAAGTAGAAACTATTGAAGAAGCTAGTATAAAGGAAATACCAGAACTAAAACACATTATTAATGATGTAACAACTGTTAGAAATATTGCTATTAAACTAGCAAAATCAGATGCAGCACGTAATCACTGGTTTAAAATATTTCAAGAAAAACAAAAAACAATTGAGCAATTATTTGCAGAATTAGGAGTGTTTGAAAAAGTAAAAGTAATGAGACAATTAAAAAAATACGTATAAATCAAAAATCATGAAAAATCTATTATTAATACTCACAACAATTTCAATATTATCTTGTACTAAAAAACAAGATGATCCAAAACCAGTAGTAACAACTACACAAAAACAATCAAATCCTGTTTCTAGTTGTAATAAAGATTCTAGTTGGACTAGAACACATTCAAGTATCAAAGGTTCTTTATATACATTTAGAGAAAACTGTACAACAGTTACAATTTCGTTTAAACTAACTGGACAAACTGTAACTGTTATAAAACCTACAAACAGTGTTGATTTTATGACTAATTGGAAAGATTTAAATGCTTATAAAGCAAGTACAGATCCCAAGAAATTTTACTATCAAATTAGATATAGTCCTTGGAGTAAAATAATGCTTTATGAAGTAAATGAAGCTAATTCAATGGGTGTTAGTGGTTCTGGAATGAAAATACCATAACTATGAAAACATTAATTTTATTATTAATCCCTACTATGTTAGATAGTGGGGATTTTTGCTTAAATGCAGTTTATAAGAAACCTATTGAGACTTTGAATGTAAATGTATCAGTTTACAATGCTACTGTTAAACAATGTGACTCAACTCCATTACTAACAGCTTCACTTAAAGTAATTGATACTAATTTACTTAAACAAAATAAGTTAAGATGGTGTGCTATTTCACATAATCTTAAACAAAAATATAAATATGGTGATACTTTACATATTCAAGGAATAGGTAAACTATCAGGTAAGTATATTATTGTTGATCTAATGAATAAGAAATACTTTAATAAAGTAGATATTCTTCATTATAATTTAAAATATTGTAAAACTAAAGGAAAAATAATATTATGAATCATTTATTTGTACCTGAAAAAGAATCTTTAGAGTTAAAAACACTGGGATTTGATGAGCCCTGTTTAGGTTTATATCCACTAGCCACAATTTAAAAAACACATACTTAAAGAATCAACAATTATGAAAAATCTATTAGAAACAGAATTTGTTATTGAAAATTGTTCTTTAGGACAAAGAGCAGCAATTAAACATTATTGTGAAGAAAAAGGAATTAAACAGTTAAACTTAGAAACACCAAAATTTAATGTTGTTACATTTAGCAATAGACAGTTTAAATGTTTTTTAACTAGTTCAGTTCCACGTAATAAAATCACATTCTCAGAACTTATTCAATTTCTTGATAAATATCAACCTGAACCAGAGTTTAAAGTTGGTGATTTTTTAATCACAATCGAAGATTCAGGAAATGCAACTTCATCTAAAAGTTATAAAAAATCTTATTATGGAAAAGAAGTTGTGCTGGAAATAGAAAAGTTTGAAGACAGTTCAAACGGACTTTTAGCTGTTTGTAAAAACGGTTATGTTGTGTATTTAGAATATATGTCAATAAAATTTGTAAGACACGCAACACTAGAAGAAATCGAGAGATGGAAGGAAGAAAATGAAATTAAACTTCCTCGTATAAATCAATACGATGGAAAAGTAGATCGTGATTTCATAATTTATGGAAACAATTGTGCTAAACTTAAAATCTCTTGGTTTAAAAATATAGGTAACGTGGATTCTTTCCTAAATATTGGAGAAAATAGAACAATTAGATCTATCAAATTAAATTCAGATGTTGAGATCACAATTGCTCACATAGAACAAATCAAAAAGTTTATAGAACACAATAAATTGTAATTAATTAATAGTCTAGTGTTTAGCTAGACTGTTTTAAACTTTAAAATTATGTTAGATGAAACAAAGACTTTGAAAAAACTTGCTTCTTTAAAGGCAAAACAACTAGAATTAATCCCTAAAATCCAAAAAGAATCTAAAGCTATTGATATTTTTGTGGTTTTTAGGCTAAGAAATATGTGTGATAATTACATAAATTTAGAAACACAATCTCAAATACTCTCCAGTGTTATAACAGAATCTTAAACTATGGAAAATGAAACAGTTAATCAAATCAATTTTAAAGAAATTTTGGACTTACCAAAATGGATGAGTTTGTCGAAAATCTTTTCTCAAATTGGAGAACTGATAACAAACCAAAAGAACAAGAAAATACAAGAAATACAGATTCAAAGAGATCAAAATAAAGCATTTATTGCTTACGAAAAAATTTCTAAAACAATTGAATCTATTATTCATGAACAACAAATTGAAGATTGTTATTGGATGACATTTCAGTTTTACAATAATCACAAAAACTTTGAATTACATCAAAAATTAATTCGAGAAATCGAAATTAAACTAAAATCTTTAAACAGTACATTTCACTAATCTTTTAACTCTTAAATTTTAATATCATGTTTCAAATTAATCACGGTCAATACGAATTAGTATTTACTCAAGTTTTAGATGGTGAACTTATAAACCATCATAATGAACCTATTCCAGATGTGAATCCTAGAATTAAAAGAGAATTTGAACCAAAAAGTAATCTAGTTTATAAAGAACTTGATGGAGAATCAACAAGAAGAGCTGATTTCAAAAGAGAACAACAAGAATATGAAAAGAAAATTAAGTCTGATGTGTATAAAGAGAATATGAAAGATATTCAACAAGCTTTAGCTGTGTCAGATGTGTTTTTAGCAACAATAGGAGCTTTACAAACATCATAATTATGAAATACATACTAAAAAAATACATAAAACTTGATGGGAGCTTTGAGTTTAGTGCAAAATTTGTTACAACAACAATTAACTTATTTGGTTTTAAACTATATTTTACTGATAACTTAAATTTTTGGGGAGAAAGGGACAAAAAAGAAGTACTTTTTGAATCAAGAGAGGATTGTCTAGATGTTGTAGACGCACATTATAAAAAATGGTTAAGATCAAATACAAAATCTATTGAAATTGAATATATTATAAAATGAGGTATTTAATTGTATTAGGGTTAGTTCTTTACATTATCATCTTAATTGATGATAATGTAAAAACTAAAAGAAATGTGAAAACATTACAAGATTCAATTGTAGTTATTCAAAAAGATTTAGAGTTTAGTAAGAAAATCATCAAAGATTATCAATCAAGATTATGAAAATAGTAACTCACAAAGATTTAATAAAATCTGGATTTCTTCAAAACGCTCCAAGTGTAGTACATACTGATATGCGTTATTTTCAAAAAATTGGTAGAATGGACAGATCTCAAAACAAAACAATTATGAAAAAATACACAATTAAAGAATTTGCAGAAGGTAAAAAAGCTGTAAAAATAGAGAATGAGGAACAGTGGAATAAGTTGAATAAAGTTCATAAACTTTGTACATTAAGTAGTTGTAAAATTGGGTATTACTTTAATAATGCACATGAATGGTGTGAAAAAGATTGGTACGTAAGAAATGATTGGGAAGTATTAGAATTTTCTCAATTAGATTTTGAAGATGAGTTTGTTGCAGGTTCTTGGTATAAATACAATGGGTGGTTTTTAAAGTTTCAAACTGTAATAAAAGGTAATATTTTTATAGTTAGTGAAACAATAGATCCTAATGGGATTTATGAAAATAGAGAAAATGAGGGTTTTACTTGTGGCGATGCGGATAAAACTAAAGTTTTACTGACAGACCTTTCAGAAATTCAACCGTTTTTACCATTGGGCCATCCTGATTTTATTAAAAAAGAAACATTTGTGTTGCCTGAGAAATGGGTAATAAAAGTTACACCAGAAAATAAAGCAATTGTAAATGAGTGGAAAATTAAGCAAGAATGGAAAAAAAGTTTGTTTGATTGTGACTATCCTTATGTAAGGCATGATGGTCGTGGGACTAGTGAATATTTTATTAATTCTAAAACCTTAATCACATTTGAAGAATTTCAACAATACGTACTTAAAACAGAAAAAACAATGGAAAAAGAAGTCATAGGTTACAAGTTAGTAAAACAAGAGTACAAAGAAGTAGCTATGAAAATTACAAACTGTAGTGATGAAATAGTTTGGGATAACAATTTAAAAAGTTATGGGTATTTGTTTTCACAAGGTTCTGTACATTCAGATAAGCTTAAAGAAGCAGGAGTCCTTGATTTGTGGTTTGAACCAGTATACGCTTCTCAAATTCAATTACCAACCATAGATGGCTATCGAGGTTATTATGAAAATGGTATAATTAAATATGGTTGTGCTAAGTTCTCAAAAATGTTTTTTGAACATTTAAATTCAACAAATAGTCACTTAGGGAACAGAACAATCAAATCTATTAAACTTTCTTCAGACGTTGAAATTTCTATAGAAGAAATAAAACAAATTGTTGAATACATTAACAAAAAGTAGTAAATTTGCTTTGTGATTACGAGGGGTCGTAGTTTGTGGTAATAAAAGATATTGGCTTTTAGTGAAGACCAAAAAGCCATTTTTAAAGAAAGCCTAGATTCCGACCCCTCGATCTAGGCTTTTCTGTTTTGTAAGCTGCAAGTAAGGGACTTGTTAACTACACTTTCTTTCAAAAGAAGATTGGATCAGGTCGTGTGATTATGCTCTTATTTTAGATAACATAATCAGGTATTAGTACTTTTCGGAGGACTTTTCTTTCTTTTCCTTTATTCTCTTCGCAAACTTGTCTTAGTTCGGTTTTCTTTCTTTAATTGAGAATACTCTTAAAAACTTTAAAATTTAAACTTACAATAATGCAAATATTAAAATTCAACAAAAACTATCAATTCTATGATTCTTTTGAAGTAGTAGGATCTTTACCTAATACAGTTATAAATCTTGATTGTGATGGATTTGGAAACCATTTTCTTGTAGAAGGAAATAAATTTAAATTACCTGAAAAGATTTACTCTAATGACAAAGAGTTTATTGACCATGTAGTTTCAGTGTTTCAAAAAGGAACTAAATCTATGGCTGTATTACTTAAAGGTAAAAAAGGTTTAGGTAAATCTTTTACTTCTAAAGTAATTTGTGAAAGACTTGGTTTACCAGTTATCAATATAACTAAAGTCACAAATGACAATATGTTTTCTTTTCTTAATCAAATAGAACAAGAACATATTATTTATATTGATGAGTTTGAAAAACTGTTTCCTAATCAACCTAACAATGGAAAAGAAGTAGAAGTTAAACAAGACAAATTTCTATCTTTCTTAGATGGTAGCAATACAACAAATAGCAAAAGATTCTTTATAATCACAGCAAACAATGATGTAAATGAATTTCTTATTAACAGACCTTCCAGAATTAGGTATCTGAGAAGCTATACAAACATTCATGCTTCTACAATTGAAGAAATAGTTGAAGATAAACTTAAAAATTCAGAGTTTAGAAAAGATTTAATTGAAAATCTAGACAAAGATGAGTTAAATGTTGACAGCTTGATTGAAATTATAGAAGAAATTAATTTGTGTGAAAAACCTTATAGTTACTTTAAAGATTTCTTTAACTATAGTGTTCAAAGGTCTAAGTATGATCTGTATCTTTTAGAAGATGGTTTAGCTAAAGAGTTTTTAGGCTCTCGTTCTTTTGTGGATTCTTGGATAAATGAAAGTTTAAAAGAACAAACTGATTTTGAATATGTAGTCGATCACTATCTTACTAAATTTATAAAAGAAGATAATGTTGGTCATTATATATTTTCAGGTTATTTTGAAAGTGCTGATACAGACGAAGACGGAAGGTATATAAGAGTAAATAAACACTACCTCTTAAAGAAAAACTTTTCTCGTTTAGATTTAGCTGTTTAACAATTAAAAAGGGAGTTGAAATACACTCCCTTAAATCTCTAAAATTATGGAATACAAATACAACAAAAACAGTTTAATAGATTTTATTCATAATGATAGAATAAAAAATGGTGCTTTTGAAAGAGTTTATTTTCAAAAAAGATACTTACCTGATTGGCACTATGCAAGTTCTTATCTAGGTTCAATATTAGGTAATCATTTACCAGAAGCTAATACATGTAACCATGCCATATCAAATACATATTTTGACAGAATATGTTTAAACTAAAATATTATGAAAAATAAATGCTGGATTATAACAAGGAATAAACCATTCTTTGAGAGAATAGGTAACTATAACTATTGTAATCTTGAAGATATGGGTTTACCTGATAAAATAGCATTTGATTGCGAGACAACTGGTTTAAGTGCTTTAAAGGATAAAGCATTTGCTATTCAAATTGGTACAGGTATAAACAATTATCTAATAGATTTACAAGAATATAGTTCTCCTTTATTTAAAGAAGAAGAAAAAGAAATTAAATATAAAGAAATTATTCCTTTTATAAAAGGGAAAGAACTGGTTGGACATAATATAGCTTTTGATTTAGGGTTTGCTTACATGCAAGGATTTTTTCCTGATAAAGTTAGGGACACAATGATTGGTTCTAAAATATTACATAATGGAGAACATGTTTCAGTTAGACATGGTTTTGGGGATGTAATGCAAAGAGAATTAGAAATTGAGTACGATAAATCCGAACAAAAAAACATTCACAAAGTAAGATTATCTACTGCAAGAGCTATTCAATATTGTTTTAATGATGTTGATAGATTGTTAGAGCTAGAAGAAGATTTATACTCTAAGCTAGAAAAATATGAAGCAACTAGAACTTACGAATTAAATTGTGACTATTTACTAGCTATGGTTTACATGGAACTATGTGGTCTACCAGTTTCTAAAGAAAAGTGGTTAGCTAAAATGGAGCATGATAAACTGACATCTTTACAAAAACAAGAAGAAATCAGAAACTATATTTACGATAACCTTCCTAAGTACAGAGATGGTCAAATGTCTTTATTTGAGACACTAAAAAAGATAAAACCATTGTTATCCTCTCCTAGTCAGATGATTCCTGTATTCAAAGATTTAGGCATAAATACAGTAGATGATAAAGGAAAAAACTCAATAGAAGAAAGTATTATCAATAAATCTCCTCATGAGTTTGTATCTCTCTGGTTAGACTACAAAGAATCTCAACATAGAGTAACTACTTTTGGTCAAAAGATCTTAGATAGAGTTGAAAATGGGAGGTTATATACTAGATTTAATCCTATAGTAGATACTTGTAGAATTTCTTCTAGAAGAGGAGAGATTAACTTTTTAAACTTTCCCTCAGATAAAATTACTAGAGATTGTTTTGTAGCTAGTAAAGGACACAAAATAATTGTATCAGATTTCAGCAACCAAGAAGCGACTACGCTTGCAGATAAATCTCAAAATACAGCTACACTTAAATCTATTCTTGAAGGAGCTGATTCACACTGTATTTTAGCTAGAGAAGTATTTCCTGAATTACGAGAACTTAGTGATGATGAAATCAAAAAAACACATAAAGCTAAAAGACAAATAGGTAAGATTGCTAATTTTACTTTTGCTTTTGGCGGTAATGGTTACACTGCTGCTAAAAACCTAAATATTTCTATGGAAGAAGGAAATAGGATTTATGATGCTTATGTAACTATTAATAAAGAAACTTTTGAGTGGGGAGAAAAAGTATTAGAACAAGCTATAAAAGTAGGTTATATAGAATCTGCTGATGGTTTTAAGCTAAAACTTCCTTTTTTTGAAGAATTTAAAATGCTTCATTCTAAAATTAAAGGATATACTCAGGATCAGTGGGCAATGTATAGAGAAGGAAAAAAACTTTACAAAGACAATGATTTACAACACCCTTCTGTTAAGTTCTATATTAGACACAAAGAAGATATTTCTACATACTTTAAATCTAAGTCTAAGTACTTTAGGTTATGCTTGAACAATCCAATACAATCGACCGCTGCTCATGAGACTAAAAGATCAGTAGTTAACTTATTTAATTATATAAAGTCTAGAAATCATCTCAGGTTATGTAGAATAGCTAATGTTGTGCATGATGAAATAGTTCTAGAGTGTAAAGAAGAATTAGTAGAGGAATACAAAGAAGCTCTTGGAAGAATTATGAGAGAATCTGCTAATACTTATCTTACATCGGGATTAGTAAAAATGGAAGCAGACGCTAATGTAGGCGATTCGTGGTATGAAGCAAAATAGATACATATCTTTTTAAACCAGATCAACTTAAATTATTTTAAAAATGAAAACAATCTATAAAATTCTAATTTGTTTGCTAATACTAGCAATACCAGATCTAATGTTATTTGAGAATAATGCTCTAGGATTTGAACCATTTAGTCAAAGTGGGTTTATTACTATACGTTTAGTTTGCTTAATAATCTCAGGATTTGCTTTTGCTTTTCTTGAAACTTTCAACTCTAATTATTAATTAAAATGACAATACGACAAATATTTGCAAAACACTCTAATCTTACATCATTATCAGAGGGGGATTATGAGCACATGATGGATGAAGAAGACTTCACTAATGCAGCTAAAGAACTTATTGAATACCATGTAATACAAGCCTTAAAACAAGCGAGTGAACAAGTAACAACAAAATTAAAAGAAGATGTTCAAGAATTATCTATGAATGATGAATGGACAGAAATAGACAAAGATTCAATCTTAAATTCATACCCTTTAACCATAGTCAAATGATACCAATAACACCAAAATTAATTTTAGCAGGAAAAGAGACTTATGATCCTGAATATTCTAATGTATCAAATTTTGATGCTATGGACGCAATGAAAGAATTTGCAATAGAGATCCTTAAATACAATCTGAAACAATACAAAATGTATAACTCAATGGTGGTAATTAATGGGGGAAAAACTAAATCATTTGATGAGATTACTTTAGAAACTATTAAAGAATTAGAAAAATGATTAATTATATACGAGAAGTAAAGCTCTATTATATTCTGAAAGCTTGGAAAGAAGAAAAGTTTAAAGAGAGTTCAAAAGGACTTAGTGAAAATCAAATTCAAACATTAATTACTAAAGAACTTGAAAATGCTCAATAAAGCTGAACAATTAAAAGTCAAAGAAAGTGACAGAATCTGAATACATAGACAAAAAACTAAAACCTTTTAAAACAGAATGTTGTAAAGCAAAAGTTTATAAAAAAGGAAGAGCTGATTTAAGATGTGTTTCTTGTGATAAAGATGTTACAATGGAATTAGTTTTATTAGCAGATATGTATAGCAAAGAGTTTAAACAAAAAGGTCAGCAAAGTGCTGGAGATCTTTGAGTTTCAAGGTAAAAAATACTTTGTAGAATGGAGAAAAATGTGGAGTGATCCTGTAGAAATTATAGAATTATGAAATTAAATGAAGTTTTAATTGTACCAAAAAGTATAATAGTTTCAATTCAAGCTATTGCTGTCGAAACTCAAAATAAAGAATTAATGGTTCTTACAGAAATGTGTAGAGTAGCTTATAATTTACCAGAAGAAGTTGTAAGCAATGCTTTTGAAGCTGGGTGGTTGTACATGCACAATGGAATTGAAGAACAATACCCAAATAAAGAAGAATACATCAAAAATTTAGAATTATGACAAAATCTGAGTTAGATTTCTTTAAACAGTTTAAAGATCCAATTCAATGTAAAAATCAAATTCATAATTACGCTTTAAGAAAACATATAGAAATGGGTCAACGCTCATCTCTATTTATGTCTCCAGGCTCAGGTAAAACTAGAGTTGGAATTATTGCCGCCTCTGAAAATATTAAGAAATATGGAGGAAGAGTAAAAATAAGTGTTCCAAAAGAGAATTTGATTGAGCAATGGGTAAAAGAATTTAAAAAATGGGGATATGCTAAACAATTAGAAAGTGTAGATTTTGTTTGTCATGCTTCTAATGCTAAAGTAGATATTGGATCATATACAGTAATTATCATAGATGAAGCACATCTTTGTGCTGATTCTGAAGTACATGGTTATATCATAAACCACATTCATTTATTTCCTCAAGTAAAGTTTTTATGTTTAACAGGAACAAAACCAAAAGATAAAAACAAACTAGATAATCTTCTTAGAGTCGCTCCAGAATCCTTTGAACTAACTTTAAATGAAGCAGTAGAGTTAAAACTAGTTTCTGAATACACTATTAATGTAATAGATATCCCTTTTAGTGGTGATGAGTTAATGAAGTATAAAAAAGCTCAACAAGGATTTGTTTATTACACTAATCTATTAGGAAAGTTTGATGCTTTTGAAAAAGCTAAATCTATATTGGACAATTCCAGTTCTAGTCCAATTGATAAAAGAAATGCTACAATGTTATTTACCGCTATCAGAAATAGAAAGTCTATAGCTCAAAATGCTAAACAGAAACTAACTGTGGCTAAACAACTTGTAGAATTATTTCCAGAACATTACACTATTACTTTTTCTGAAACAAATGATTTTACTACTAAACTTCATAAGCTATGTGGAGATAGAGCTGTTATGTTTCATTCTAAAATGAAAGAAAGTGAAAAAACTGATGCTTTAAAGTTATTTGCAGATAGGAGAACTAAAAAGAATATCATTAATTCTACTAAAGCTTTAAGTGAAGGTTATAATGTTCCTGTTATTAATATGGGAATAGTTACAGCCTTTACATCAAAAGCTAATACAATCATCCAACGTATCACTAGAGCTTGTAGATACATTGAAGGAAAAAGAGCAATCTTGTTTATTCTAGTTGTACCAAATACACAAGAAGAACAATGGCTAAAGAATGCTTTAAAAGATGTATCTAATGTTAGGTACTTTGACTCATTTGAAACTTATAAATCATTATTATGAAAACACCTAAAGAAGAAGCACAGGAATTATTTGATAAATACAACAATTATCTTCAACAAGAAATGAACTGTATTGTATATGTTGAAAACGCTAAACAATGTGCAATAATTTGTGTAGATGAAATGTATGATATTGCTTCGCAAAATGATAATGTAATTCAAATGAATTATTTAACAGACGTTAAAAAAGAACTAGAATCATTATGAGTTTAGTGAGAATTGAAATCAAGAATAAAGTCAAGCCTTCTAAAAAGTTTAGTCAACAATCTAAAACTAGTTCTAATAATCAAGTTGATAATATTCAATACATTGTTTTTAGCAAACAGATTGTAGATGAAGAAATTAAGTTTAATGATATAGTTTTTAATAAGCACAAAATGACTATTCGTAGATCTGGTATTGATGATTACAAAGTACAAAGAATTGTAGGAGATAGGTGTACAATCCCTATTGATTACGATATTTTAGGAGAATACGAATTAGTAAAAATTCATGATGAATTATTTCAACTTGTAAAAATTGAAGAAAATGAAACAATCAACTAGAGATAAACTCTTTGAAGCTGAAGAATATTGTGATGACAATGATAAGTCTACAGAATTTATGATTCAGTATTTACAAGATCACGCTAATGTAAGTCTTGACACAGCTATAAGTTTTATGACTAAAAATAATACTAAAGCAAGAGAAGAATGGAAAAACAGAACCAAGTTGAAATAGCTTTAAGTTTTATTCAACTACTTGAACCTAATATTAGAGCACAATCTCATCAATATATTGCTGATAAAATCAATGAAATATTTAACATTGATTGTACAGTAAAAGATGTTGAGATTAATATGTGCCCTACTTTAGAAGAAGAAATTGAAGATTTACAATTAATTTATGAAAGGTTATGACAGACAATCAAGTAAAAACAAATCTTTGTGACTATGATCGAAGAAATCCTGATTTTATGATAACTGAAGAATATGGTTATGATAAAGAAGAGATTGATGCTACTGGAAACTTCGCTAAACCTAATTGTTACTGTGATAACTGTTTTTATGGTAGACATAAATTAGCTGAAGAGATTTTAAGATTAATAGAAACTTTAAAACTTATTCAAAACTAGATAAATGAGTTACAAATGTATTAAAACTTTTGAATCAACTTCAGGAGTCACTTACATTAAAGGTAGAGTGATTCCTTTATTTGAATACACAAAATTAAATTATCAAGAAAAGAAAAACTTTGAACCTAATGGAGAATAAAGTAGAATTGCTTGGAGTATTTGGGGACGATAACTCTATTTGTAATGCAGCAAGAGTTAGTTATAACAAAGAGTCTTCAAACTATACAGAAGAACAAAATACCAAACTAATTAAGTATTTAGTTGAACACAAACATACTTCTGTATTTAGACATGCACAATTGCAATTTAGAATTACATGTCCTATTTATGTTGCAAGACAACTAGAAAAGCATCAAGTAGGAATGTCTTTAAATTCTATTTCAGGTAGATATGTAGATTTCTCTGATAGTTATACAACTATAAAAGAATGGAGAAAACAGTCTAAAAGTAGTAAGCAAGGAAGTGAAGGTATTGTTGAAGAACAAAAAATTTGTTCAGAGATAGAATCTGAAGTGTTGGAAATGTGTCAAACAGCTTACCAAGCACTTTTGAATTATGGTGTTTCTAAAGAACAAGCTCGATCTGTTTTACCACTTAGTTTAAATACTACATTTATTTGGACAGGTAGTTTTCTTTCTTTTATTCATTTGTTCAATCTTAGGTTAAAACCCGATGCACAGCAAGAAACAAGAGAATTAGTAGCTGAAATATTAGAATCTGTTAAAAACATTGAAGGAGATCCATTTAAACATACAATTGAAGCTTTTAATCTTTAATCATGGAAGAATTATTAAAAATTGCAAAAGAGAAATATCCAGTGGGTACAGTATTTAAAAGTGCTTATAATTCAGACAATATACATACTGTAGTAGGAGATTTTGTTCAACAAAATGATGGGGATATTCATGTAGATTGTCATAATATACGTGTATATATTTACTTCAAAAAAAGATGGGCTGAGATCATTTCAAAACCAGAAGTTAAAGAAGAGCCTTATAAGTTTCCAGAATTACAACCAGGTGGAGGAATTATACCTGGTAGAGAAGTAATTAAAGAACCTAAAAAAGATCCTATAAATCCCACACACTACGCTGGTAAAATAGAGTGTATAGATGCAATTGAATCAGCTTTATCCCCTGAAGAATTTAAGGGATTTCTAAGAGGAAATATCATTAAATACAATTGGAGATGTATGCAAAAGAATGGTGTAGAAGATTTGAAAAAAGCTCAATGGTATTTAAACAGATTAATTAAAACTTTAGAAAATGTTGAATCAAAATCAAATTAAACTGATACAAGAAGTTACTTCAATTTCTAAAGAACCTATTACTAAAGCTCTAGAAGAACTAAATGAGTTAGGAGTTGCTTTAACTCAATCTATTACAAAAGAGGAATTATCTAAAGCAGAGCATTATGGTAGAGTTTTAGATGAAGTAGCTGATGTAACTATTCAATTAGAAGCAATTAAACATTTATTTACAATTACACCTCAAATGTTTGAACTTACTTTACAAAAGAAAATAGAAAAAATGAAATCTAAATTTGAAAATGTATGCAAAAGTTAATAGACGATTTTTTGAAAAAATGTCAAGAAGAAAGATCTTCTACACAAATGACACTTGGTAATTTTATTTCTGGACTTGAAAATTTTCCCCAAGATAAAGAAATAGAAAATATAGATTCCCCTCACTCTTATAGAGGGTATTACTCAGATTTAGCTTTTCAAAAAGAAGAAGGTACAAGAACTGTAGGAAGTTTGCTGACACAATTAAAAACAGAATGTTTAGGAAAAGTTTTTCAAGGTTATAAAGGAGGAGACTTTTTTATGAGTGACGAAACTCCTATGTGGATAGCAAATTATGGTTCTACTGGTGTTAAAATTGTAGAAATAATTGAAGAAGATATTTTACTACTTTCAACAGCAGAAGATAATTAAATTTACAACATATGAAAATTTTATTATTCTTAGATGACATCAGAAATCCATTCGATTTAGAAGCAAATTGGTTACACAATACAAAGTATCAGAGATTACTTTTGGGAATTATTACAAGAAAAAGAATTAGTTAATTTAATAGATAGTTAAATGTTAGAATCAATAATTGAATTTCAAAAAGCAGGCGGACACACAGTTGCTTATAGTACAGATAATCACATTCCTTCAATAGAAGATAGGAAGTTAAGAT
>Ga0209354_10000460_pt1 | contig 19252 bp, 25 predicted proteins | sample LauGreSpBDMM15DD_2_FD_187562 | JGI IMG/M metagenome (GOLD analysis project Ga0209354, IMG submission 187562) | Freshwater lake microbial communities from Lake Michigan, USA - Sp13.BD.MM15.DD (SPAdes) (version 2) | ecosystem: Environmental > Aquatic > Freshwater > Lake | place: Lake Michigan...
TAGCTTTTAGTATTTGAAATCGATAGCCCCTCTAACTAGCGTAAATTTACCGACCTAACGGAGTCCGCCAGCGCGTTAGCGCACAACACGCATTAACCGCGCACCCACCGCGCATTAACCGCGCACCCCAACATGCAAAAAGTTCGCTCGTGTGTCGAACACGACAACACGCGGTTCAACACAAATTTCAGATTTCAATTTCAGATTTCAATTTCAGATTTCAAATTTTATTTTCAATTTTTAAGAGAGAATATTTTTATAATTTTCTATTTTCAAAATTGGTATTTAATTTTTAATTTTTAAGCCTCCTGGGCCTTTTTGGACGTAGACTCTTATTTACATTTCTCTCTTTATTTTGTCGCTGTTATATGAACTTGTGTTTTAAAATGTCTTGCTTGTGTCCCCCTTGCATATACGCTCCCACATTCGCATGTAATCTTTTCGGCCTTTCTCTCTTGTATTTGCTTTTTATTTTGAATATAATATTTTCGTTTTTGTTCTTGTTCTTCGCTCGTATATCGTCGGGTTGTTTCTGTCATATTTATTAATTCATACGAATATCTTTATATGAATTAATCACAAAATATCGATGGCGCAGGCTGGCGTATTTGTTTCTGGTTTACGACTGCACGCGCTGGCTTTTCGATTTGTTTTTTTGCTGGGGGTGGGGGTGGCGCGTCGCTATCGCTTGAATCAGAATCTGATATATATTTATATGTAATTTTGGGGGGTTTTGGTTTCTTTTTCTTCTTCATTATAATAACTTCTTGCTCTGGTTCAGAGTCGGATTCTGACTCTACCTCCGGAATTTTTAGCGGGGGAAGTTTTGCCTTCTTCTCTTTCTTTATCGGCTTCTCGTCTATCTGGATTTTTACGGGTTCAAGTTTGATTTCTTTTTCTTCCTTTTCTGACTCGGGTATGCTCTTGCTATATTTTGAGAGAATTTCATTCGCTTCGAGTACTTTCTGAGCCTTCGCTAATTCGCGCTTTTTTTTCAAAATTTCTCTGCCTGCTTTCATGCTCTCGAGTTGCTTCTGCGACACTATTTTTTTTGGCTTGGTAAGCGGGACGGCGTCGGCCGGGGTTTCATCCAATAAAGGTTCCATTCTTCCTATATTAAAGCTTTAGAGAATAAATTCCGGTATATACTAAGTAAATTAAGCATCATAAAGAACGCCTTTCGCGTCTCTTGTTCCGCTCTCGAGTTGTAGTAGACTCTCTAAAGGGGAGACGTTATATGATGCCAATTTCTCGCAATGCTCATAAAGACCGGGCAAATTTCGAACTGCTTTCGGTAGCTTATTATAATAAAAATCGGGGTTCTTATACCGAGAATTATATTCTAATTTCCGCCAGTCTATGCTCTCGGTTTTCTTCACGTCATAATTAAATTTAGCTGGGATAAGTCCCATTGCTAAAAGCTCGATATCTTGCGCAATATCCATATTACTATTTAGTAATATTATTTTTCTCTCTTTATATCGTATATGCTAAATATTATAGAAACTCCGAACCCATTTCATAATGTAAAGGACCTAAAGCCTGTTAAGGAAATACAAAAAATTATCATCCCTGGACTAGAGCATAACAAGGCGATACCTCACAGAAACGGCTTTTTTTATGCTATGACGGGCTCCGGCGGTAGCGGGAAGTCTTCTCTCTTAATGTCGATGTTTAAAAGTAAATTATATTACCGAGGGGTTTTTGATAATATTTATTATCTTTGCCCTGCTATATCGTTTCAATCTGTGGAAAATCACATTTTCGCAGACCATGATAAAGTATATCATGAGTTGACATGTGAACTGCTCGATGAAATTTATAGCGAGCTCGCCGATTCACAACCCGCTAAAAAGGAAATCAAAAAGACAAAAGCATTCGAAGGCGATTCAGAAGAAGAGGAAGAAGAAGAGGAAGAAGAGCCAAAATATTCATGTCTCATAATCGATGACTTCGCGGATGCTCTAAAAGACAAGGCCATACAAAAGAAACTCAACAAGATGTGCATTAAATTGAGACATCTCAAACTTGCCGTTATTATCACTCTACAAAGTTATAAATACTTACCGCTTATGTTGCGAAAACAGCTCACGAATATATCGATATGGAAGCCTAAGAGTTTAGTAGAATTCGGGGGAATTTGTGAGGATTTGCTCGGATTGCCAAAAACAAGGACAACGCAATTATACGATTATATTTATGATGCGCCGTATAATCATCTCGATATCGACACCGTAAACAATAAGGCCTTCAAAAATTTCAACATGTTAACTATCGAAGAGAAGAGAGAAAAATAGAAAATCGGCAAAATAAAGTAATTTAATCTCTTTAGTAATAGTATATATGCCGAATTATCAGGATGCAAAAATATATAAATTAGTTTGTTTAAATACTGGCATGATATATGTAGGGTCGACGTGTCAGCCTCTTTGTAAAAGACTCGCAGGACACAAGGCAAAGACGAACCGAGCCAGAAGCAAGAAAATTATTGAAGGAGGTAATTATATTATATTACTTATTGAGAACTTCCCTTGTAATAGCGTTGAAGAGCTTTTTGCTCGCGAATATGAGGTTATTTGCGCGACTACGTGCATAAATCGAAAGCTTTTGACTGAGGGAGAGCGCAAGGCTTACCAAAAGCAGTGGCGAGATGACCATAAAGATTATCACGCTAAATGGTGCGAGAATCATGCCGGTTATAAAAAAACATGGGCTTTGAATCGCAAATTGGGGAAAGCTTTTGAAAATTATGAAGAAGCTATTACAAAAAATTAAAATATTTAGGCAATATACAAATGGCCAATTCATGGATTACACACGTTCGACAATTTGCGCAATCTAGGGGGATTACATACGCATCCGCTCTTTCTGACCCGGATATTCGTACGGGATACGTTAAAAAGGCTCCTGCGCCTCGTGCTCCCAAATCTTCCTCTTCTGATGGCGGGGCTACTGCTAAATTAGCTCTCAAAAAATTGAGAGCAGACGAGAAACAGATGATGAAAGAGCAGAAGAAAGCTGAGGGCGTTGCAAAGCGCCTCGCTCTGGTTGAATCTAAACTCACGGCTAGAGCAATAAAGAAGGCCGAAAAGGCACAAGCGAAAGCCACCGCCAAATTGTTGAAAGCTTAAAACAGATAATAATATATTCAGAAATGCGATTTTTTGAATATATAAAAATTCTAATAATCATATGCCCCGTATTCCATAGCTAAATTGTGCATTGTTATTATGTCGTCTCCTGCTGTTATTTGTAGTTGGTCCAAATCCCACATTCCTCGGCCTGGCTTAGAAACATATTCATATTCTTCATTTTCATTTTGGAAGACTTTCGAAGCTCCTAAAATAAGTCTACCTCTTGCCCATTTTCTGAATTTAATACCTTTTGGAGATTTGCCATCAACTGGCTCGATAAGCCTCTCAATAAATTCGCTATACTTCTCAACCGCGCGGGCTCTTCGTTGTTGATTCGCATTGAGTTCGTCCATCTTATTATACCTAAAGAAATTCTTTTTATATTGTTTTTTTTATATATTAGGAATCTGGCGAATATATAAAAGTAATTCAATGTTATTATGCTTTATTATCCTACTCGTGTTGTTGTCTCATTATCTCTAGAGCCTTAAACTGTTCGTATTGTCTGTATTTTAAAAACTTGAACTTATATTCTCGTTGTCTTTGAGCATGTTCTTCATCTCGAGGTATGCAAAATCGCTCTTCATCCGTCATCTCTTCAAACGAAATATCCTCATCGAGGTCGTCGTCGTAGTATGTTAAAATGCGCGGGCTTGAGCTGGTTTCCGTAGCAATAGGCAGGACGGGGGCGGGTTCTTGTGAAGGCTTTGGGGCAGGCTTTGGCTTGATTTTAACATTAACTTTGACATTTGATTTTTTGGTTGGAGTTGGCTCGGGGATTACTTTTTCAATTTCTTGGACTTTGCAAATTATTACATTCTCCTCGTTATTCTTTGGCTTGTGTACACGCGTTTTTTTTGGTGGTGCAATATATGTTTCGGGATTATGTGGATACAATAAAGGGTCTTTTTTATTATTTTTTATAGCTTCTCTTCGATGGTGTAATTGGTTTCCTCTGTTTGCAAGAGCTTTCGCAATTTCTCTCTCTTCTTGCTTTTCTTTAATCATATCTTTATTCTTTTCATAGTATTCGCGAGCATACTCACAGTTCTTTTCTTTAAACTCATCTGTTTCTTTGTGGCTCATGGCTTCTATTTTCTTTTCGCGTACTTTTTTAATTTGTTTCTTGTTGTTCTGGTATTTATCGGCTATTACTTCTTTATTCTTCTCATATGATTCTTTATTCTTAAAAGAAATCTCATCTTTCTTCTGAGCATTTTGTTCTGCTATTTTTTGCTTGTTTGCTTCGTATTCAAGAGCTAATTTCTCTTTGTTTGCTTGGTAGGCTTTGGCGTTTCGTTCAGCTTTCTTCATTTTGGCTATTTCGGATTTTGTCATTGTCGTTTCCATTTATATAACAAAAGAAAATAAAATCTTTAAATAGAAATATTCCTAAATACTTTGGCTTAAAAATGAAAAATAGAATTTAAGAAAATAGATAAAGGGGTATTATGAAATGTTTTAAAAATAACAATTATGGAAAGGCCATATGGGCCCCGCGTACCCAAAAGCTTATTTTCTATTTTTCATTTTTAAGCCAATTGTTCCTAAAGAATCTCTATTTTAAAATATTACTGTTAAAGTTTAAGATATATTATTTTAAAGTTTGTGAGCATATTGCATTTCAATTCATTTTTAAACTATAAACATAATATAAGAGAGAAATACCTTGGCTTAAAAATGAAAAATAGAATTTAAGAAAATAGATAAAGGGGATATGATTTTTAAAATATTTTCAACAAGAAGGCGAAGGCCATATGGCCCCTTCGTACCCAAAACCTTAGTTTCTATTTTTCATTTTTAAGCCAACTCCCAGATTCCTAAATATATAGTTTTAGGGAAAGTAATTAAAAAGAATTTCTTTGTATATAATAACAGAATGCCTTTAACCGTGAAGCCTATGCTCTGCGAGATTTGCGACAAGACTAAATTTTTAAGCTCTTTAAAGTGTTCGCATCAGATATGCCTCGATTGCAAAATTTCGATTGCTAAAGCGGAGCATACGGCCAAATGCCCATATTGTAGAATTCCGTTTAAGGTTCATGCGAAAGTAATTGAAACGCGTGAGCAGTTTGCGAAGAAAATTGAAGAAATACTTTGTGAGGTTAATTGGGAATCATGCTCTATTAAAACAGAGTATAATTCGGAGCCTAGTTTTTGGAGAGGCTAGAGACCGCCTGCGGGCTTAGGTTCATATGTTATTGTTTCTGGTTGTTGTAGTTGTTTTTTTGCGTCCTTGCGCGGTTTCAGTACATTTATATAAAATTCTCTTTTATGCTCTAGAATCTTGCCCGAATTTTGCTCATAATATTTAGTTTGATATTCTCGCTGTTTTGCTAAATATTTCTCCTTGTTTGCCTCTCGCCATTTGAGATTTGCTCGCTTCTGGGCTTCTGATACCATTGTATTATATACAAAGAAAATATTTAAACCGTTTTCCTAAATATACAATATAATATATTCTCTCTTTATAGTCTATGTATGAAATCAAAAAATATTCTTATGAGCAGGCTAAAAAACTCGGCTTGATTATCAAGCCATCCGCCAAAGGGAATTATAAGATAGATGTTTATGACAAAAATAAGCAATATATTACGTCAATCGGTGATAAAAGATATAAGGATTTTCCCACATATAAACAAGAGAAAGGTATTGAATTTGCTAACGAACGAAGAAGACTCTACCGAATACGTCATAAAAATGACAGCGGAATTAGAGGGCAATTAGCTTTACAATTATTATGGTAGAATTGAATTTAGAATATTCTCTCTTTATAATATAAATGGAGATTGTTGAACTTATCAAAAAGAACAAGCCTAATATAGCGGAATCATCGGTCAAAACATATGCGAGTTTACTTACAAATTTACATAAGGCTATTTTTGAGGATTCTCCGAATATCGTGAGCGATTTTGACAAATCCGCGAAAGTCATCCCTTATTTAAAGACTTTAAGCATATCTCAACAAATTCAAAAGCTTTCTGCTATTCTGGCGGTTAATCGAAAACCCGAATACGAGAGCATGATTGGGCAATTATTGGCGAATAAACCTAAGCAAGGAATAACAAAAAATCAGAATTGGATTGAATCGGATACAGTAAGAGAGAAATATGAGCAATTGCAACACGAGGCCTCATGTCTTTATAAAATATATGATGTCAACCCATCCGCAGATATTCTCTCTAAGATACAAGATTATATTATTGTTTGTCTTGTTTCTGGTATTTTTATAAGTCCCAGGCGGTCGAAAGACTGGACTCAGTTTAAAATTCACAAGTCGACAGATGCAGACAATTACTTATATAAGAATCAACTTGTGTTTAATAATTATAAGACTTCGAAAACTTACGGCCAGCAGGTCATACAATGCCCGAAGGAATTGCTAACTATTTTAAAGAAATGGATTAGCATTAACCCGACAGATTATCTTCTTTTCGATACGAAATTCCACCAGTTAACCAGTCCACAATTTACGCATAAATTGAATGCTATTTTTGGGAAAGGCGTAGGCTCTTCGCAAATGCGGAAAACTTATTTATCAGATAAATTCGGTAGCATACACGACACAGAAGCAGATATGAAAAAAACAGCTTCAGAAATGGGAACGAGCTCGCAGATGATGAAAGAATATTATATTAAAAAATAATCTTAGACTACTATAATGAGAAAGACAAACCCAGAGAGAAATATTAAGTTTAGAAATGTTCAGCAGAATATTTTATCACCTGCGGGGGAATCATACTATGCTACGCATTATATAGGTAGTACGATTCGCTCGGTTGGGTATAATGAGGGGCGGGTTTCCCGGGATATACAGCCGGCGGGGTTCAGTTCAAAAGATAGCATTGGTTTAGAGAGCATGTTCCCGCGTATTGCTTCGGATTTTTTTAAAGTGCAGATACCCAAAGCGCCCCCGCCTCTGCCCATTCAAGTTCATCAAATTGACCGCCGGGAATATAACATGGCACATGATACCGTGCGACCTACTACAACATCCGGCCTGCAAATCGCACGAGACCCTGAATATATTGAAGAAATTCCGGCTGTTCGTAATGCTCCCGAGTATGTTGAAGAGGTTGATGAAGGACCAGCTGAAATAGTACCCGAAGACGTAGAATATATAGAAGAGGTAGCCCCTCAAACTCGGCCCGATGTCCCCGAATTTATTGAGCCTATTGCCGAAAAGCCTTTAACGAGAAAAGAGAGGAAAGCAGTTTTTGAAGATGAACAATTGGCAAAAGAACAAGAAGCAGATGCAAAACGATTTGAAGAACAGAGAGCCAAAAAAGATGAAATTAACCGCAAAGCTCGCGAGAAAAGAGCTCAGAAGAAAGCAGAAGCAGAAGCAAAAGCACAAGCAGAAGCCCAAAAAGAGAAACCAGTACAAAAAGTAATTAAGATTAAAAAAGCAAAAGCATAATAATATTTTAATATCATATTAATATATGTCATTAAACGGGGTCGATAGCATGATAACACAACTCAATGAGCTTACCGTCATAAATGCGGATACTATAACAACAACCACTTTAGAAAGCGACATAATAACATCGCCACTTATAAATACAACTACTTTAACAGCTACCGAAATAATTTCTACAAATATAACAACAGCCGGAATTTCTGCGGATTTTTATAGTGGAGTCTCGCAACAAAATATTTTATATTTGCTAGGAACAACGAGCAATATACAAGACCAAATCGATAACTTAATTGAGACAAACGGCCCAGGCGGGTTTTTCGTTGTCTCTGCAGAGAATACATGCGGATTTAGTACGACTTTAAACAATGGGCAAAATTGGAGCTTCGGAGCGGGTGGGCAGTCCCTCGGTGATATTATTTTGCCATCGTGCACATTACAAACCTTATATTTATCGGTTAGCATTGCTCCGTCGATAACGAGCGTAGTGCAAGTATATCTTAATGACCTTTTCACAGGTATTAGTATAACAATTTTTGCGGGAGAACTCTCTTCTCTTCTTACGCCTATTTCGTACATCATCCCAGCAAATTCTTTATTGAATTTCAGAACATACTCGGGCAATGCTATACCTTCTGTTAATCGTCTTTCTGCGATATTTTCGAGTAATGGCGTTATCGGTCCTACCGGAAACACGGGCGCAACGCCAGCCATAGGAATCGGCACAGTTGAGAGCGTTCCTTATGGAGGCACCCCGGAGGTTATACTAGACCCAGGGAGCACCCCCGAGATACCTATATTTGATTTTGTTTTGGAGACGGGGCCGAAAGGAGAGCAAGGGGCCGATGGCGTGCAAGGACCCCAAGGTATTCAAGGACCAGTAGGACCATCAGGAACAGCAGGCTCGCCCGGTAATTATTTAAATGCTTTTGACACAACAACGCAAAACAACCCCGTAGCAAATTCTATAAATATAATGCGTTTTAATACCAATTCAGCCTCTCAGGGGTTTTCTATACAAAACGGAACGCAAATAACAGCGACTAATATAGGAGTTTATAATATTCAGTTTTCGGCCCAAGTCACAAAATCGACGGGTTCAGTTGCAAATATTGACATATGGATTGTTAAAAATGGCGTAGCAGTCCCACAAACGAACACCACATTTACGATACACGATAACGCGAGCCAACTTGTCGCATCTTGGAATTGGTTTTTAGAGATGAATGGAACTGATTATTTTCAAATTGCATGGAGTTCTCCGAATACAAATATTTCTCTCTTTGTAGAGACGGGATTAACGAGCCCAACTCGTCCCGATGTTCCGAGTATTATTTTAACGGTTCAGCAAGTGATGAATATTCAAGTTGGGCCAACTGGTGCGCAAGGGCCTCAAGGACCGCAAGGACCCCAAGGACCTCAAGGACCCCAAGGAAACACCGGAAAACAAGGAGCAAAAGGGAATAAAGGAGATAAAGGAGATACCGGACCACAGGGACCCCCGGGGGGCACGGAAGCTATTCCAATTGCTACTTCGGCTCTCGCTTTGGCAACTACCGCGCTCGCAGCGACGGCTTCAACGGATGTTGTAGTTTCCGCATTATCTGTAAGCGTGACAGCTCTAGAAGGAGAAGTAATTGCATTACAAGGACAGGTGTCCGTTTTAGAAGGAGATGTAAGCGCATTAGATGCCGATGTAACAGCATTACAAACAAAAACAGAATTTATAAGCGTAATCCCTCCCGATACTATGGAAATTTCGGCGCCAGTTTTAAACATAACCGCTACAACTACTAATTTTAACAGCGACGTAAATTTTTTGAATGAGCCTATTCATACGAGCGGAATTCAAAACACAGTAAATCCTATTTTAATAGATGGCACATACCAACAAATTTCGAACGGAGAACTTCGCATGACAAATACAGCAAATACTTTTTTAAATTTTAATTCAAATACTGCATTACCTTTAAGAGGGACAGCGACTATAAATTCAGGACAAATTTTGATGAATAACGGGGCAACGCCTTTTTTAAATATTAATTCTAATACTGCATTACCTTTAACGGGGACAGCGAATATAAACAACGGACAATTTAGCATGACAAACGGAGGAAATACATTATTGAATTTTAACAGTGGAACCTCAACCTTTGGATTAGGAAATTTTTTAGGATGTACAACAAACATAGGAGAGAATTCGGCTACAGCCGTAAATATACGGTCTGAAAATACTGTTATCAATGGGAATACAACTACAAATATATCAGGCCAAACAAGTTTAAATTTAGCATCTACTTTAACGACAATAGCGGGGGCAAATCTAGAATGCAATAATACGACTATAACAGTAGGGAATTATGCGAATACTGTGACAACTAATATAAGAGGAGTAACAACGAATATAAATAGCTCTGCAATAAATATGACGGGAACTCTTACCATAAACGGCACTCCATTCGTTCCAAATACGGGATTTAATCAGTTCTTCCCTTTTGTTCCTCCATAATTTTAAAATACTATTGTAATATAGCGATGAGCATTTCATATAATTACTTTCTACCTACTAATATTTACGGCACTTTAAGAGTTACGGATTTATCATTTGGGGGATATACGGCCGTTAATGCTAATATATACTGTCAACGAAATATAAATTGTGATGGACAAATGCAATGTGGACAGTTTCACGCTTTAGGAACAGCATATTTCGACCAAGTACCGACATGCATAACGAATGCCACAACAGCGACTCAACTCACAAACTACCAGACAGTACAGGATTTAATAGCATCTGGGGGCGGTATTACTATACAGGAGGCGATAGACGGCGTGCATTCATCTACCGGAGCTTTTACCGTCAATCAAAATATTTGGAACACTATAACTATAAGAGCGGTAGGGGGTTCAACGTCATCAACTATACTACAACATTCCGATACAATAGGAACATTCATATTTTCAAATACGACACCAACCGGACATTATAGATTTAATTTAAATACTGCCGGTGTTGCATCTACTGTTTTAGAAATGGATTCTACACTGTTTAAGGTCAGGGCAGGAGTTGCAGAACTTAATTTAACAACTGTTAACGCTCTTACATGTCAAAATAACGCAACATTTAACGGGTCATATCCTACTACAACTCTCGGAGCAAATAGTGGACTCAATAACGCCGAATTTTGTACGGTAGGATATGCAAAGAGCATAGGAGGAACTTCAATTTTAGGGCTCAATAATACTTTTACGGGGACTAATACATTTTCAATTCCTATTATATCATCCGGCGCCTCGCTGTCTTCGAATACTATCCCCGCCTCTTCGCTAGTAAATAATTCTTTAAGTAATTCACAAATTGCCACAGGCTTTCAACTAGTCTCAACAAATTCGCAGACGTTCTCAGGAGTAAAAACATTTAGCGATATCCCTATTTTGCCAACAGGTTATAATTTTTTAACAGATTCAACACAATCAATTTTAGGAGAGAAACAATTCAATTCTAACATACCAACTACTACTCTCACTCCATCAACAAGCACACAATTCTCAACGGTAGGATATACCACCTCAGCAATTTCTTCGGCTTCTTTATTGCCTCTTAATAACACATGGACCGGAACAAATGCATTTAATACAAGCATACCAACTACAACATTAACACCATCAACAAGCACACAATTCGCAACCGTAGGATATACCACCTCAGCAATTTCTTCGGCTTCTTTATTGCCTCTTAATAACACATGGACAGGAACAAATGCATTCAATACAAGCATACCAACAACAACATTAACCCCATCAACAAGCACACAATTCTCTACGGTAGGATATACTACCTCAGCAATTTCTTCGGCTTCTTTATTGCCTCTTAATAATACGTGGACAGGAACAAATGCATTTAATACAAGCATACCAACAACAACATTAACACCATCAACGAGTACGGAATTCAGCACGGTAGCATACACTACCTTAGCAATTTCTTCTGCATCATTACTTCCTCTTAATAACATATGGACCGGCACGAATAGATATGATAACACCGTAACATTTAAAAATGCGCTATCAGTCCCGGACCAAACGGCGCAAGTCTCGTTTAATACTAATTTAAATATTTTGGGGACTACTATAGGCAATTTTGTAAATTGGAATCAAAATGGATTATCCGATAGTGTTTCAGCAGGTTTTGATATATTTAACCAGTTAAATTATGATTTGTACCCTTTCTCTACTACGAGCAATATTACCGCAAGAATTGGCACGATATCGAACCCTTTTAAAGAGGTAATTTTGAATGGTAATGTTAAAATTTCACCACAGGGGCAAATTGCGCAACCAGTCGGCACCGTGTATTCTACGGGCGTAACTACTACATTTACAACACTTCCCCCGGTGATATTATTTGACCCCAAAGTCGGGATGTCGTTCGTTCTCCCCGTCCCCGGGACATCAACCGCAGGTCAGACTTTTATTATTCGCAAAGTAAATGCTGGGTCAACGGTTTCGTTTACAGTGCCGGGCAATCTCCCCGTATGGGTTCCACTTAACGCATCAATATCATCAGGGCTTACGGCTTTAAGTATTTCAACAATATGGCAATTTACAATTTTAAGTACTTTAAATGCTTATATTACAATTGCATAATTATTTTCTCTCCTGGTATAATATGGAAGGCTTGGATTTTAAAAGAAAACTGAAAACGAAAATATGCCGTCTCGAAGTTATCAGGCGAATAGAAGAGAAAATTTCCGCAATTCCGAATATTGAATCACTGCGTTTAGATACAGAATTGACATTGTTTATCGCTCGATGCATTGAATCCGAATTAACTGCACGAACTCCAGAAGAGAAAGAAAGAGAATGGCAGTCTGACAAAAAGGAATTACTTTTAGCAATTTTAGGGAAAATTCATAGTTTAGACCGTAATGAAATCCCGCTTGTTGAATCTCAGATTGAATTTCTTTTATCGAATAAACGCATTGTAAAGAACTCCACGTTTAAATACTTTTTTAACTGTTTTACTTCTTGGTTCTCGAGGAAAGTGCTTTGACTGGTTGAAAAGCAACTCGATATGCATATTATGACGCATCTCAACGCGTTAATTGTAAAATCTATTTTATTAGAAATAGGTGTCCCGAAAGTTGCAATACTTATAATTTTAATAATGCTATAAGGTAATGGGGAAAAACAAAAAACAGCAACTCGCCGATTTGCTTTCAGCATCATATGATAACAGCTCACAAGCTCGCAAAATTGGCGAAAAGTATGGCTACACATTAGACGTTAATTTGTCGAGCCCAGAGGCAAAAGTATTTATAAATAAGAAGGGTAAGCCGTTAATAAGCTTTCGAGGTTCTACCGCTTCAAGCATCCCGCAATTCACGAGAGACTGGCTTCAGAGCGACATGGCTATAGCCACAGGAACCGAAGAAAGTAATGCAAGATTTCAGCGAAGCAAAAAACTCGTGGAGGCAGTCGATGCAAAATATAAAACGCCATCTATGCTCATCGGGCATTCATTAGGGGGGTCCCTTGCTCGAGCATCAGCGGGCAAAAATAATAAAGTAATTGCATATAATCCGGGGGTCGGCTTGGGAGGTATAGGTAAAAAAATACGCGATAATGAGACAGTATTGAGAGCACCGTTTGACATTGTTTCAGCTTTAGCAGAGACACAGACAGGTAAAATAGTACATACAAAAAATTATAACATCAACCCTTTAGCATCACATGACATTAACCGAATCAGAACACAAAAAAGCCCTTGGGAATATTTAGAATAACGATATAAAGAGAGAATGTAATATAATATAACATAATGCCATTGTCAAAAGTCAATTACGCAAACACAATTATTTACAGAATTTTCTCAGATAATTGTGATTATGTTTATATCGGGTCAACTACAAATTTTGTAGCAAGGAAAGCAAACCATAAAAGTAATTGTAATAATGAAACTACATGTAGTTATAATTTAAAAGTATATAAAACAATTCGGGCAAATGGTGGATGGGATGCATTCAAAATGTTAGAAGTTGAAGAATACCCATGCGAAAATAGTAAGCAAGCAAGAAAACGAGAGCAATATTGGATTGATTTTTATAAAAGTAATTTAAATATAAATAAAGCATTTACAGGAGAAACAATAGAAGAAGCAAGAAAACAACGTTATGAAGAAAATAAAAAAGAAAATTTACAAAAACAAAAAGAATATTATATTGAAAACTCAAATGAAAGAATTCAATACGCAAAACAATACCGGGTCGAATATGCACAACAAATTTCAGATAAAAAAAAAGAGAAATTTACATGTCAATGTGGGGTAATTTCTAGAATAAGCGATAAAATAAAACATTATAAAACAAAGAAACATTTAGAAGCAGTATAAAGAGAGAATATTTAATAATCTTTGTTTATAGCAGTATGAATGAAACGGATTCACTTCAGCTTTATCTCAATAGTAAGTATAGCGATGAAATTTTCGATACTCAGGGGCAAAATAGCAATGTACTTTTTACATTTGATTACATCTCATGTCCCTCAAACTACTACATAAATATTAGCGTAGTCAATTGCACAATTCCTTTCTCGTTTTATCAAGTCAATCAATACAATCAAACTATAGCCGTTCAATATACAGGATTCGACCCGGTATTTTATAATCTACCATTCGGCAACTACAACGCAAACCAATTAGCAACATGGATAACGCTCAACATCCCGAATTTTGTATGTACATACAATTCAATAACTAATAAATTTAAATTCGTTTCTACGGGCGGACAGTTTACAATACTTAATTCACAAACGACAGCAAGAGAGCTCTTAGGGTTATCGCCGTCGGATGTTCAAAATATATCGTTCAGCGGAATTTTAAACAGTTATTATGGGATTAATTTAGCGAGCGTACGCACTATACAAGTTAGGAGCAACTACAACACCGGAAACATTACGACATTCGAACGTAATAGCATGAATGATTTAGCAAGTATACCGGTTATAACATTACCGAATTCGCTCATTACATATACAAACTCAAATAACTTTAGGACAAATCTCTATATAAACGAGATAAACAATATACAAATTCAATTGCTAACACAGGACGGCGTGCCTCTCAATTTAAATGGTCAATATTTTAATATAACTCTACAAATCGACATAGTTCAGTATGTTTAGGGGATTTATTATTTTCTCTCTTTAAGTTAAAATGCAGAGAACAATTGGAATGAAACTCGCTCAAAAACCCGTCGCGGTTATTGGTATGAAGAGCGCTCATACGCCCAAATATGTCATGGGAGCATTGAAAGCAATGCAAAGCACAATATCGCCCTCTGATTTCAATAAAGGCGACTCTGAGGGAATTAATGAGATTTATGGCAACACGAGCAACTCTAGCGATATTGTCTGGCAACCCATCGGCCTAAAATCTTATGGCGGAGCTTCGAAAAAATCGAAATTAGAGAAGAGGTCTAGGCGTTAATTTAATATTTTAATTAATTAAAATACTAAAAATATTATCTCTACTATAATTATAAATGTTGCCTAAGAATTTGAAATACGGAGGAAAGGTCGAGAGCTCGGTTGCTAGAAGCTTCCGCACTAACATAGCACCCCAGAACGGTACTGGGCCGTATGCCCTCGGGGATACTATTATAATTAACATTCCTACTCGTGCGAATTTGGTTCTTGCTACTACTGAAAGTTATTTAAAATTCCGTTGCGCTATCACTTCGGGAACTGCCGGAAATAGTTTTCGTCTTGATTCCTGCGGAATTCATAACGTTATTCAGAGAATCCGCGTCTTTTCTGGGTCAAATCTTTTAGAGGACATTGACTCTTATGGCATGCTTGCCAAGATGATGTTTGATTTGCAAGTTTCAACCGACTCGGCATATGGTAAATATAACGCTACAAGTGGAACCCGAAATGATACGGTATCGTTTTTGCCTGCCGGAAATACTGTGCTCCCAACTGGAGCAACTACTATTGGAGTTTCTTCTATTCAAGCGAACTCGGGCGAGCTTGTTGGTTCTCTAGCTTTTGCAAATGGTCTCAGTAGTGTTCCCCCTATGTCTGTTACTGCAGGCGCAACCGTTTCGGATACTTACTGCATTAATCTTATTTCGATTGTCGGCTCTCTGTGCTCTGCGAATTATTTCCCTCTTTTTGCATGCAGTTCTGCTCCTATCCGTGTTGAAATCCAGCTTGTCGGACAAATGCAGAACTTCGTAAATCAGGCAACCATTGCAACAGCTCAGAGCACAATGGCACTTACCAATGTTGAATATATCGCTCAATTTATTGAATTGGGAGATGAAGCCATGAGGGGGGTTTATGGTGCTCTTGGAGGCGAGCCTATGCAATTGGTCATGCCCGAGTACAGAAACTACCAATATAACGCACAGCTTATCTCTGACGTTCAAACGCAAATTAACATGCCAATTCCCGCAAAATTCTCGTCCCTTAAATCCCTCCTTATTGCATGCAGAGACAAAGGCACGGGAGCACCTACTTATTTCCCTACATCCTCAGTTTCGCAGGGTATTCAACAATACCAGTTTCGCCTCGGTTCGCAGGTTGTGCCCTCTAAGCCTCCGGATACGTTGCCCGAAATGTTCGAGGAAGTCATGAAAGCGGTCGGTTCTATTTCTGATTTGCAACACAGCCCAAGCGTTGAGAAATTTTCTTATAGTTTGTATAACTCAACCTCTAGCACTGCAGGAAATCAACCTTTGGGGGACAGTACCACATTTCGGGTTTCTATTGATTCCGCGGCGGTGAGTACTAGTATATTTCCTACTGCGGTTAGCGTTTCAAATAATAATTCCGGCGCTTTCTATGTCGGTCTTGATTTGGAGAACTATTGCGCCGCGTCGAAAGATGGCATTTTCTCGGGATACAATTCAAATACTGATGACATATTTTGGGTCCCCACTTTCCAGACTGTTATTGATGGCAACCCTCAGATGCGCTTCGATTGTTTTGCATGCTACGACCAAGTGGTTATTTTCCAGGACAACACGGCATTTGTTAAGTTTTAGTTTAGCAATTAAATTTCTTTCTCTCTTTATATTAATATGGATATTTTCAGTATTAACATAACAGAAATATTATCGGGCGATGGTTTAGATGGGCATAACGGCCCGAGTGGTCCTACTCTCGTTAAGTAAAATATTTAATTTTATTATCTCATTATAAGTATATGCAAACGGTTCAGAGTAGCGTATTAGTTTTATATACTTCATTATTAACGGCTAGCGCTACAACCAAATACGGCACAGCGAACGTAAATTTTACAGATGTAATATTTTCAAATATTAATATAAGGCAAATATTAGGCGATAATTATGATAAGTTTTATAAATTTAATTTAGTTCTTACCGCTCTCACTATTCCAGTTACCACAGGCGGAACCATCCTTCCAGATAATGGGTCAGCCGTCATGTTTTACATGTCAGGGTTGCCATTTGATACGGGTTCAAGTTATTCAACTATAACAAAAACAACTACTAACACGGCTCTTTTTGCAACTGCAAAAATAAATGTTCCGAATAATACAGGGCTTAATTCTGCTGTGGCAATATATCCGCCAACATTTTATAATACTTTTTTAAGACCTACTAGCGATATGGTTGACATTGCAATTGGATTAAGAAGCTCAGTTGCTACCTTTACCGCAGGCATTCCGTCATTTTTATTTACTCCTTTGCCGGCCCTCTACCCAAGGTTTGCATATAGTTTTAGCATAACCCCCGTATTAAACACAGCGCTTGCGCCTTTACCATCTAGGACAGAACAGAGTCTCGTAAATAGGCAACGACTATTTAAATAGATTTACGGCAAACATAATAATTTATTATCTCATTATAAATATAATGCAAACGGTTCAAAGTAGCACATTAGTTTTATATACTTCATTATTAACGGCTAGCACTACAAACCAATACGGAACAGCAAACGCCAATTTCACAGATGTAACATTTACGAATATTAGCATGAGGCAGATATTAGGCGATAATTATGAGAAGTATTACAAATTTAATTTAATTCTTAATTCAATTGTTATACCGGTAAGCACTGGGACGGCGTCTGTCCCAGGAGGAACACCCGCCTCTGTAATGTTTTACATGTCAGGTTTACCATTTGATAATTCCGCCTCATATTCCACTATAACAGGAACAAATATAAATGCAACACATGTCGGCAGTGTGAAATTTTTTGCAAGAGGCGACACAACGCAAAATAGCGATGTTGCAATTTTCCCCCCAACATTTTTTAATACTTTTTTACGGCCTACAAATGACATTCTTGATATAACTATTAATTTAAGGAGTCCACTCGCTACATTCGTCGCAGGAGTTCCGAATTTTTTGCTTCCTACTGCAACTATTTACCCCAGAGTAGCATATTCTTTTAACATCGTCCCAGTGCTAGAAACTGAATTATTACCGTTTCCATCTCAAACCGAGCAGAGTCTCGTTGATAGGCAACGGCTATTTACAAAATAGCTCGTATAATCGAAACAAATTTAATATTAGTATTTAATAAAATGGAATTTCAAAATACCGAAAATTGTATATTATGCCATGAACCGATTTTAGCCAATATTAACATAAAAGGCCATCCCAAAATTTCAACAATGAAGATTAATATAGCACAGCATAAGCAATGTAAAAAACACTATGAAGCATACATGAAATTAAAATTTCGTCAGAAAGTAATTGAGAACCTTTTGGACGATAAACAGGCTGAAATAATGCATTTTTTGAATCAAAAAACGAATACAGATTAATTTGAAATTTCTCTCTTTAAAACAAAACACAAAATGAAATAAAGAGAGAAATATATATATACATATGCCATTGAAATATAATCAAACAAACGATTATAAATATACGTCGGATTATTGCACGCCAAAAATTGCATGGGAACAAATAAGCGAATATATTCCAAAGGATAAAACAATATGGGAGCCCTTTTTTTGTGATGGAGTCTCAGGCGAATTTTTGAAAGAGTTGGGGTATGATGTTATGCATAATGACGAAGATTTTTTTAAATCAAATTATGAGAATTCCGTAATAGTTAGTAATCCTCCTTTCAATAATTTGAAAAAAATACTTACTCGAATAAAGGAGTTGGGAAATCCTTTTATATTGATAATGCCAGCGGGGACAATTTGCACACAATATTTTAAAGAATTGTTTCCGGATATACAAATAATAATACCAGCAAAAAGAATACAATTTATTAAAAATGGAAATCAATTAACGCGTTGTTATTTCGACACGTTTTATTACTGTTATAAAATAAATCTAAAAAAGGATATAATTCGATTATAAAGAGAGAAATGTAAATAAGAGTCTACGTCCAAAAAGGCACAGGAGGCTTAAAAATTAAAAATTAAATACCAATTTTGAAAATAGAAAATTATAAAAATATTCTCTCTTAAAAATTGAAAATAAAATTTGAAATCTGAAATTGAAATCTGAAATTGAAATAATCTGAAATTTGTGTTGAACCGCGTGTTGTCGTGTTCGACACACGAGCGAACTTTTTGCATGTTGGGGTGCGCGGTTAATGCGCGGTGGGTGCGCGGTTAATGCGTGTTGTGCGCTAACGCGCTGGCGGACTCCGTTAGGTCGGTAAATTTACGCTAGTTAGAGGGGCTATCGATTTCAAATACTAAAAGCTA